>Ga0181522_10002462_pt1 | contig 10579 bp, 8 predicted proteins | sample PEATcosm2014_Bin_27_FD_121103 | JGI IMG/M metagenome (GOLD analysis project Ga0181522, IMG submission 121103) | Peatland microbial communities from MTU Mesocosm Facility, Houghton, MI, USA - PEATcosm2014_Bin05_10_metaG | ecosystem: Environmental > Terrestrial > Soil > Wetlands > Peat | place...
CTTACCTGTCCTCGGAACGGCGCATCCCATTCAGCCAATGGGGCATCTATCGCTACTTCAAGGAACTCGACGTCTGAGCGTGGCCAATTGGTGCAACGTCCGCAGTATTCCGTACTTCGGCGATAGAGCAGACGTCAACCAAACCATGCGATTCATGGGTGTATCGCCCATCAGGTCGGCCACGCCGGTGGGTGCGTGCCGAGCGGCATGCTCGGTCGTGACCAGCGTGGCGGCGTTTCCGACATGGTGGCGGCGTGGCGCACCGCCGTGAGTTGGCCGAACCCCGACGGCGTCTCCTCCAGTAAATCGCGCACGTCGGACGATCGCGGATCGGGGCATTTCATTCCATCGATGCGGCCGAGGTTCCGGAACCAATAGCCGGTCTGGGCCAGCGAGCAGCGTACGTGCCAGGAGCCGCCTTGCTGCGCGCGCCGCGCCAGCGCCGACATCGCGGCGAAAGCGAGCAGATAACCGGTGGCGTGATCGAGTTCCTGAGCGGGCAGGGCCTTCGGCTCGCTCGAGCCAAAAGCATGCGCCTCGGCGTCATTCAATCCGCTTGTGGTTTGCACCAGCGAGTCGAAGCCGCGCCGCTTCGCCCATGGCCCTTCGTGGCCGTACGCGCAGAGCGAGACGTAGACGATTCCCGGCCGGAGCTTTGCGACCTCCTGCGGGCTGAAGCCATGGCCGGCGATGGCACCGGGTCGATAGCCTTGAACGAAAACGTCCGCGTCGCGCACCAGCCCGGCGAGCGCGTCGCGTGCGCTCGGCTCGCGCAGATTGAGCGACGTCGACAGCTTGCCGCGGCCGCTGTCGATGACAAGCGGCAGCATCGACGGTAAATGTGCCGCAGTGATCAGCAGCACGTCGGCGCCGTGTGCCGCCAAGGTCCGGCCGCACACCGGACCTGCAATGATGCGCGTGAGGTCGAGGACTTTGATGCCGGAGAGCGGCCGCTCTGCCGTGGCCGGCGATTTCGCGGACGCATCGCCGATCTGCTCGATGGTGAAGAGCGGCAGCTTTGTGATCGCTTGTCCTTGCGGATGCGCATCCCACTCGGCGAACGACCGGCATGCGGTGACCACCAGGCCGGCTTCGGCAGCCGCATCTTCAAGCTTTTCCGCTTTCCAGCCTTGGAGCATGCGCTCCACTGCTTCGCGATCGTGCTCGCAGCCGAGCAGCGCGAGCAATCCGCTGCAATGATGCGGCAGATTGGTGTGCAGCCTGACCCACCGGCCGTCACCGCAACGGTAGAGTCCGGCGATGTTGTCGTGATACTCGTCCGGCACCTTGCCGTTGACGCGCAAATACCGTTCGCTGCGGAACTCGATGGCTGCCGCGCGCATGTCGACGCTCACCCGCTGGCGCCTTCCACTGCGTTGCCGCCATAATTCACCCGCCGCCAGCGCGGCTGCCGCGATCATCGCCTGTGCCGCGGTTCCGACCGCAAACGAGGAAGGCAGCACCGGCTCGCCGCCGCTGAGTTCAACGTTGTCCAGCGCCGCTTCGTCTTGCCTGGCCGCGCGCCACAGGCTGGCGAGGACATTTTTAGGTTCAGGAGTGGACATTTCGACTCGGCGAAAGAAGTTGGCCCAGCATTCAAGTCCGCCGTGCCTCTCAAATCAAGCGCTCGTGCGGTAAGGCGCGAGCGGCTTAATTAGCGGGATTGCGCGGGCCGTAGAGCGGATTGATGGGCGGCCTGGTCGCGCTCCCGGTCTTCGCTCCAGCCGTGTGCGATGTTGCTGACGATCACAGACACCGAGTAGGCGAGAATGCACAGGAGCGTCGGCAGCGAATAGTGCATGCGGCCATCGGATTGCTCGAGCGCAAAAACGAAGACCGGCCCAAGCGCGCGGATCACTTGTGCGGTGAGCGGTGAGGTGCGGCCGATACCGAGCTGAAAGGCATACAGCGGCAGTACGATCAGCGCGGTCGTGGCGACCGAGAGAGTGGCAAACTGGCGCGGTGTGGCGATCCCTGTTTTGCCGTGCCAAAACACAACGGCACCTGCAAGTAGGATCAGTGCGACATAGCGCGCTGCGGTCACTGCGTCGGCGCCGACGCCGCAATCCTGCAGACGCTTGCAGTACAGCAAGCTTACCGTGATTGATGCACCGCTGACGCCGAGCAGCGCGAGGCCAATAATGCTGACCCTTAGATTCGTGGCCGGCAGGCCTGAATATCCGCCGATGACCACCCACCACAGGGCGGCGACGGATAGAGCTATTCCAGCGTAGCCGGCATATTCGATGCGGCCGATGGCCTTCGGCTTTGCGAGCGCAATGCCGCAGGCGCCGAGCACAACCACGGTGAGCGGTCCCATGGCGCTGTGGATGGTGTTGACGATCGCAGGGTCGAGGTAGGTCAGTGCGAAGAAGAAGCACGTCCATGCAAGGCCGGTCGTAATGTTGGCCGCGACGATGACGCCCGCTTGCCCGCGCAGTTTGTCGAAATCTCGTGGCACCCGGATCACGGTGACGGCGGTAAAAATCACCGTGGATAGCGAGAATGCGATCAGAATGATGACGAAGAAGTCGTAATGCTGAAAAACGTCGCCGAAATAGACGTCGCGAAACGCTTGAGACAGCGTGAATATCAACACAAGGGCTGGTCCGAGCAGCGCGGACATACCGGTCTCCGTTTTCGAAAACCGATATGGCCACCGCTGCCATACGGAACCACCCGATTTCTGCGCTACGAGCCGAGTGCGGCGGCGCCCGCCAGCGCTACCTGTTCGTCCTCATGCGATTGCACGCCTGACACGCCGATGCCGCCGACGCATTCGTTCTGATGAATGAGTGGCACGCCGCCCTGGATCAGGATGCCGGCGGGGAAACTGGCAAAGGCCGGCCGCTCCTTGATGCGATCCTCGAAGAATTTGCTCGGCCTTTTGGTCATGGCCGACGTGCGTGCCTTGCCCATCGACACTTCGGCTGAAATCGCCGGCGTGCCGTCCATGCGCTCGAAGGCCAGCAGGAATCCGCCCTCATCGACGATGGAAATCGCTACTGACCATTTGTTCTTGGTAGCCTCGGCCTCGCACGCCGCCAGCATTTTCTTGACGTCGGATAAGGTCAGGGTTGGTTTGGTGCGCATGAAGTCCTCCGGTGTGAGCGCGGCATATTAGTCTGAGCGTAAGGCGGAGGGGCAGAGAAATTCGCGTCTCAGCGAAGCGAGAAGCGGATCGGGACGGTGAGATCGAGTCGGTCTTCAATCATGCTCGGCGGAAATGCGGGCAGGGGTTGCGCGCGCTCGACGAGCGTCAACACCTCGGCATCGAGATCGGCAAAGCCGGAGCCTTTGATGATGCGCCGCGACAATACGTGGCCCGTGCGGTCAATGCTGAAGGACAGCATGACCACGCCTTGTTCGCCACGCTCGCGCGCGCCGCTCGGATAGTTCTTGAACTGCTGCAGGCGTTTTTGCAGAAGCGACTGCCACGATGGATCGACGCGCGGCGCGCTCGCCTCGGTGCGCACCGTGGTGCGCGGGGCTGGGCTCGTCTTTTCGACCTTCTCGGGCGGCTTCTCTTCGGGAAGGACAGCATCGGTGGAGGTTTCCTTTGGCGGCGTAGGCTCGTCGACCTTCGCCTGTTCCTGTTGATCGATCTCCGGCGCGGTCAGTTCAATGGAAATGATCTGCGTGTCGTCGCCGAGTTCCGTGTTCGGTGCCTGCCACCAGAGCAGGTAGCCGGCGATAATTGCGACATGCACGCCGACCACGACGGTGGCGGCGACGGACCAGCGCGCGATATCACGGGGATCGTCCTCCTCGAACCACGGTAGCGCGTGTACGTTCATTGTGCGCTCCGCGATTCAAGCCCGACGAGGGCAACCTTGAGGTAGCTCGCCGCTCGGAGGACGTCGAGCACCTGCACGACGTCACCGTATGGCACCGAACGATCGGACCGCAGGAAAATGCGTTCATCCTTGTTGGATCCTGTGGCTGCGTCGAGCGCGGCCGCAAGCGTCCCGGGCGTCACCGGATCCTCGCCGATTGCCAGGGTGTGATCGGCCTTGATCGTGACAAAGACGGGCTTGTTCGGTCGCTGCTGCTGTTGCGCGTTTGACGACGGCAGGTCGACGGGCACGTCGACCGTGGCCAGTGGCGCCGCCACCATGAAGATAATCAGGAGCACCAGCATCACGTCGATGAACGGCGTGACGTTGATGTCGTGAACTTCGCTGAGTTCGTCCTCTCCGTGATCGAGACGAATGGCCATCGCGGGTGCTCTTGCGCCTACTCGGCGGCCTGGGCGAGGGGCATTTTGGCGCGATCCAGATCGCGGCTCACCAGCCGCATCACTTGGGCGGAGGCGTCGCCGAGCAGCGCTCGATAATGCGTGGTCTGCCGCGCCAGCACGTTATAGATCATGACCGCGGGGATCGCGGCGACGAGCCCCATGGCGGTGGCGAGCAGCGCTTGTGCGATGCCGGGAGCAACGACCGCGAGGTTGGTGGTGTGCGCGTTCGAAATGCCGATGAAACTGTTCATGATGCCCCACACCGTGCCGAATAGTCCGACGAACGGCGCCGTTGAACCGATCGTCGCGAGCACGCCGGTGCCGCGCGAAATTTTTCGGCTGGTCGCCATCTCCATCCGTTCGAGTTGCCAGGCGATGCGCTCCTTGAGCCCGTCGCCACGCACGCCGGAGGAAACGCGAATTTCCTGAGCGGCGGCCTGCATCAATTGCGCCACAGGGCTCGTTCCATTGCGCAATTGATCGTGTGCTTGGGCAAGGGTGAGCGAGTCGACGAGGATATGCAGGCCCTGCCGCACCTCCACGCGCGCCGTGTACAGCTCCCACGTCTTGGCGAAGAACACGGTCCAGGTGACGAGCGATGCGAATGCAAGTCCGATCATCACTGCTTTCACGACCCGATCGGCATCGAGATACATGCCGACGAGCGAAAGCTTTTGCGGTAGCAGATCGCCTCCCACTGACGGCTCGCCAGGTCCCGGTGCCGCGGCTTCCGAATTTGGTGGGCTAGTCGGGGTTGTTTGCTGGCCTGGTGCAGTCGCGGCCGCCGTAGGTGCTTGCGGCGCGGGGAGGGCGGACCCCGGTGCCGAGGTATTAGGCGCTGTAACAATGGGAGGCGCGACAGTGGGCGCAAATGGGACGGCCGGCGCAGCAGCTGGAGGCGCTGAGGCCTGCGCTGTCGCCGGTGCTGGCGGAACAGTCGCTTGCGCCCAGGCAGAATGCGCGAATGCAGCTGAAATCAGGAGCGCGACCGCCAGAATTGCGGGTACGCGCAAACGACAGCACCAAGGCGCAGAGCTGCGGTTGAAGGGTTGGACGCGGGCGCCACTCTGCATCTTGTTCTTTCCATTTTTTACTGCCCCCGGAGCCGGTTCGTAGAGTCTCGCCCGCCACGCACATGCGCGGGCAAGCAAAAACCTCGCTTTGTGATTCCAGTGTGACATTCCGTTTGGCCTTGAGCACCGCGCCGCCCTCGACGACGGAACTCGCTCTTTTACTTTAGAATAATCAAAACTACTGTCTTTTCAGTATGTTGTGCTCTCTTCGGTGCTGCGGTCAAGCGTTGACCTCGCGCAGCTCGGAGGATCGCCCTCTTGAGCGTCGGACCGAGCGCTGCCCGCGGCCGTTGGCCTAGCGCTCGATCGCCTTTCCGCACGATCGGAGCATCAGGCCGGACTGTCATCGCCGTGACCACATTGCTTCTCCCGGCTCTTAGATTTTCTTCGTTACGCCGACGAAAAAGCCGCGGCGCGGTCCGTACTGCGGTGCGAACACGCCGATGCCGGTGCCGCTTCTGATCTGGTAGATGGTGTCGAACAGATTGACGACGTCGAAGCGAACGGTCAGCGGCTTGTTGTCGGGCATTGCAAACTCGTGCGACGCTCCGACATTGAACTGCGCGTAAGGCGCTTCGCTCCCGATATTAGCGTCGCCGGTGCGCAGCCCCGAGCCGTAGATCATATCGGCCGAGTATCGCGTGCCGGACCAAAGGTAAGATACGCCGGCCGAACCGGTCACAATCTGATTGTGATCGGTATAGATCCAGTGCGAGTCGACGTATTGCTGGAGCGTTTGACCGCCGAGATCGGCAAGCGGCACAGTGTTGTCGAACAAATATTGGTTGGACACTACATTAGTTGCTTTCTCCTCGCCGACGGCAAGATTGGCGTAGGCCTGGAGATTGCCGCTGTGATATTTGGCGCTGAACTCGATGCCTTGGGAGATACCCTGCGCATAGTTGAACGCGCTGAGCACGAGCGCTTGGCCGAAGTTGCCATTGTCGATGAGGTCTGTCGCTATCTTGTAGTAGGCATCGACGCCAAGTTCGAGAGTGCTGCAGTCGGGCGCGGTCGGCGAGGCGCAGGCGAGCGGAATCTTCTGATCGACGCCGGCGTCGAAAACATTCGACCGTTCCGGCAGCACCGGACTGGTTCCGGGTGTAGTCGATGCTCCGGTCGTTCCGTTGAACAGCGCGATATTGGCCGGCGCGGCCTCCACCAGCACCGGCGGCGTAAAGTACCGTGCGTAGCCGGCGTGGAAGGTGGTGAACCCGAATGGTTTGTAAGTGAAGTTGATGCGCGGGCTGAGCTGGTTGGCGTCGACGTATTGCCACATCTGATCGAAGCGCAAGCCGGCGTTGATGGTGAAATTGTGCGTGACCTTCCACTCGTCCTGCACATAGACGCCGGCGAGCCAGCCAAGCTTGGAAACGTTGTCGGTGATCGTCTCCGGGGCATCGACGGCGACGCCGCCGGGCGCCGGTTCCACGAGCGATTGGTTGCCGACATTGGTCTGTTCGCCGCTGAGGGTGAAGCCGGTGCGCAGCGTGTGTGCCTCGTTGATCATGTACGAGGCGTCGCCCTGGATGCCGTTGGTGAGGGATTCGCGCGTTATGTTGGAGGCAATGCCGTTCAACAAGAGGTCGCCGACCGGATCGGGCGTGAAGTGGAGGAAGTTGTAGCGGGTGAAATAGGATAATTGCCCATCAAAACCGTTCACCGACCGCTGCAGCGCCAGCACGCCGAACTGCGTGTCTTCATATTGGTTCTCGTTGAGCAGCGCCGAATTGAAATTGGTAACGCCGAATGCGCTGGTGACGGGCGGATTGCCTAACGTCCCAACAGGGGCACCGGGGACATTGGGAATCTGAAACGTGCTGGCGGCGGTTCCGGCGATCAGGCTCAGCCGCGTCGCTGGGTCGACGAAAGTCGACATGTAGGCAAAGCCCTTTTCCTGCTGGGAGAAATCGTGGATGGCATTGTAAGACGGCAGCGGATTCTCGATGCCCTCAGTGGTCTGCAGGTAGCGGCCGGTGAACAGGTACTGCACGCCGGGATAGCAGTCGGTCGTTGGGGTAGACGGCGCCGCTTTGCCAACAACCGGCGAAGTTGGTGCAGCCGACGGACAATTATTCCCGAAGGTGCCGCCGTATTCGAAGCTGGGCTGGATTGTGCCATGGCTTCCGCCGTAAAGACTAACGCTGCCCGAATTGTTGAAAATGTCGGTGCGAGTGGTGATGTCGATCAGGCCTACGGTGCGCATCCCGAACTCGGCCGGCAGCGCGCCGGTGATCAGCGATATGCTGCCGATCAGGCTCGTGTCCAAAACGCTGCCGAAACCGGTGACGCCGTCGGGCAGCATGACGCCGTTGATGCGGAACTGCGCGTTGGCATGATCGTTACGGACGTGGATCAAGCCGCTCGCCGCTGAATCCTGCGATACGCCGGCCGCTTGCAGCAGCACCTTTTCCACTGGCGCGTTGGTGCCTTGCGGCAGTGCCTGGATAGCGTCGTGGCTGATCGTGTCGGAGTTTGTGCCCACGGTGGTGTAGAGGTTGGTGCGTGCGTTATCGAACTCGTTGTTTTTCACATCGGCCGTGCTGACCGGCGGGACGGTCGCAGGCGGTGCGGTGGTTGGCGCTGCCACGTGACGCCGCACCGGATGTGGTTTCGCCTTCGGTTTTGCGCCAGAGACGACCACCTCGGGAAGATTGACTTGCGCCAATGCCACCTCGCCAAAGCCAGTCAGCGTCAAAACTGCTGAGCTGCCCAGAAGCACTGCGCGACGAACGTAACGCAAACCATACAAACGCCCACACATGTACCCCACCCCAAACTCTGCAACAGAACCCAGTCATTCCCGTTTGACCGGTGGCGCTATTGCGGCAGATCTAATTCTTAGGAAATGCCGCACGCGATCTCACGGCCATTGCGGCGCCAGTGCGCCGTTCAGCCAAACGAACAGGCACCGATCGTTAGATCAGGCGGCGGGTGGAGCGCGTGATTGGAATGGCGCGCGTCGTGCGGCGACGAACAGCGCGGCGGCGCGGATGAAATGCTCAGCCGGTCGCGAATTCAGCGCAAGAGGCTGCAGCTGTGGCACCTGCGGCGCCGGAGACGAATTTAGCAGATAGATTGTCGCGCAAATCGCGCAGATATCGTTGCCGTGATGGGCGGCGCGTTCAGCGGGGCGTACCTTGGTTGCGTCCAACGGCGAAGAGGCAATCTGCGCGGCCGACGACAACGGGAGTTTCGCCGGGCCGTAGATATCTTCCGGGTGGATATGGGCGAATGACAGCCAAAATTGCAGCACCAGCGCAAATAGCGCCACTCCGCCGCCAAATGTTCTGTTGGCCCTGAACCAGCCCATCATCAAACCCAGAGCTTATGGTGAATAACATGCGCTTGTGCGGGCCGTTCGGTCAAGAGATAAGGCAATTAGAACGTTGTCCAATTCGTCACACAACGTTCATCGACAGTCGCCACCGAGCTGGCGCGCGGCGTGTATGATTAAGAGGATATTAAAGGGCCTGGCCATGCCGATGCAGGCGTCGATGGGATGCGCGAGCAGCCACGAGTTGGCCGTGTTCCCGAAACATGGCCTCGCGGTTTTCGCTGTTGCGTTGTCCTTGTTTCTTTCTGCGCTTCCCGGTGCACGCGCTGATGAAGTGGCCGACTTCTACCGCAGCCATCCGGTTAGCCTGATTACCGGCTTTGGCCCGGGCGGCGGCTACGACGTCTATGCCCGCCTGCTTGCGCGTCATATCGGCCGATACATCCCGGGTAATCCGAGCGTGGTGGTGCAGAACATGCCGGGAGCCGGCAGCCTGCGCGCCGCGAACTACATCTATTCGGTCGCCCCCAAGGACGGCACCGCGTTCGGCTTGTTTGCTCGCGACATGGTGCTGGTCGCGCTGCTCGGCGGCGATCCCAACGTGCAATTCGACCCGCGCAAATTCACCTGGCTCGGTTCCACGTCGAGCTACGGCAATGACGCTTATCTGCTGATGCTGCGTAAGGACGCCCCGGTCAAATCGATCGAGGACGCGCGCCGTCCCGGCGGTCCGACAATGGTACTCGGCGGCACGGCAGAAGGCTCGACGAGCGACGACATCCCGATCCTGCTACGCGACCTTCTCGGTCTGCACGTCAAGCTGATTGCCGGCTATCGCGATAGCGGCGTCTTGTTCCTTGCCATCGACCAGAACGAGGTTGAAGGGCGCATGGTCGGGCTGTCGTCGGTGCGGTCGGCCCATGCACATTGGCTCGCGCCGGATAGCAACATGCGCGTGCTGCTGCAATTCGCGCGCGCGACCCGGCTGCCCGATTTCCCAGACGCGCCCACGGCACGCGAGCTCGCGCCCGACGCACGCGCCCGTTCCATTATCGAGCTTGCGGAGTTGCCCTATTTAATGTCGCGGCCGTTCGCGGCGCCGCCTGACCTACCGCCCGCGCGCGCCAAGGTACTGGAGACGGCGTTCCTTGCCGTGCAGAAGGACCCGCAATATCTGCAGGACGCGGCAACGCTCAAAGTCGATGTCAGCCCGGTCGGCGGCGAGGACGTTTTGCACGCCATAGAGCGCATGTCGGGCACATCACCCGACCTGCGCGACGGCTTGAAGAAGCTCTTGGCGCAGAGTCATTAGTCGGCGCGGTGAGCGCGCGCCGCTCGCCTCGTCGCCGGTTTTCGACTAAGTGAGATTGTTACCCAGGAAAGAACCGCGCCAAGAAAGTGGGAGAAAACCGCCATGCACGACACGCCCGATCAGGTCCACTGGCACGAGCCGAAGGCGGGGGAGAACGCCGGCTTTGGCAAGTTCAAGCGCCAGCCGCTGCCCTACGACCGGTTCATGGAAGCCGAGGGCGTGCCCTGCTATCGCGGCATTGGCGTGCGCCGGGTACAGGACCTGCCGCTCGTGCCGTGGAAGCGGATTGGCGGTCGCGGTTCCTTCATTCAGCTTTTCGGCACCGAGGGCCTCTGGGGTATGTACGTGGTCGAGGTGCCCGGCGCTGGCGCCCTCAATGTAGAACGCCACATGTATGAGAAAGTCGTGCTCGTGGTCGAAGGCCGCGGCACCACCGAGGTTTGGCAGGAAGGCCAGAACAAGCGCCACGTGTTTGAGTGGCAGAAGGGCTCGCTGTTCGCCGTTCCACTCAATGCCTATCACCGCATCATCAACGCGGGGAGCGCGCCGGCGCTCCTCCTTTGCGGCACGACCGCGCCGAATGTCATGAACGTCATCGACAATCTCGATTTCATTTTCGACTGTCCCTATACGTTCAGCGAGCGTTTCTCCGGCGCCGAGGATTTCTTCAAGCCGAA
>Ga0181522_10002465_pt1 | contig 10575 bp, 7 predicted proteins | sample PEATcosm2014_Bin_27_FD_121103 | JGI IMG/M metagenome (GOLD analysis project Ga0181522, IMG submission 121103) | Peatland microbial communities from MTU Mesocosm Facility, Houghton, MI, USA - PEATcosm2014_Bin05_10_metaG | ecosystem: Environmental > Terrestrial > Soil > Wetlands > Peat | place...
GCAATCGCGCTCTTCGCGGCCCTGACCTTGCTGAATGCGTCGTCCTCACTGCTTTGGAGCCAGGAAGTGACCGCCAACATCGTAGGCACCGTTGCCGATCCGAGCGGCGCGCCCATCAGAACGGCAACCGTTATGGCGACCGATGTGGATCGGGGAACAGTGTGGACGGCAGTCACCAACGACGATGGCGCCTACAACCTATTGCGCTTGCCGGTTGGCACCTATCGGCTCAAGGTGACGTCACAGGGTTTTCAAACCATCGAACACGCGCCCTTCACGCTGGTGCTTAACCAGACGGCGCGAGTCGATGTTCAAATGACGATGGGCAAGGTCTCGACGTCGGTCGAGGTTATCAGTACAACGCCGTTGCTGCAGACCGAGGCGACTGACGTAAGCACGGTGATTGACTCCAACACCGCCGAGAGCATGCCGCTTGCTTCCCGCGATTACCTGCAACTCACTCTGCTCGCGCCTGGGGTCACCAATGTCGATCCGGATCAGATGCGGTCGCCGCAGGACATGCTCAATTCCGGCCGTCCCTTCATCAACGGCAATCGCGAGCAGGCGAACGAATACCTGATCGACGGCGTGCTCAATAGCGAAGACAAGAACAATGAAGTGGGCTACACGCCGAACGTCGACGCCATTCAGGAGTTCAACCTGATCACGCAGAATGCCTCCGCGGAGTTCGGCAATTATCAGGGTGGGGTGGTGAGCGTCAGCACGAAGTCCGGCACGAACAATTTCCACGGTGATCTGTATGAGTTCTTCCGCAGCGACTACCTCGATGCCAACCTCGCTTCTTCGGGGTGGACCCAGGGGGTCGACGTCTGCGGCGCGCCGGGCACGGTCTGCGTGAATGGCCGCGTTCCCGGATTCAGCTCCGCAGGTGAAACCAACAAGCCGGAACTGAGGTACAACCAATTTGGCGGCACGATCGGCGGTCCGATCATCAGGAACAAGCTGTTCTTCTTCGCCGATTTTCAGGCCCAGCGTCTGGTGAATGCCGGGATAACCGGCTCTCAGGTTCTAACCGCGCAGGCGCGCAGCGGAGATTTCGGGCAACTTTGCACGGGTTGGGGAGGATCGTTCAATAGTGCCGGCATATGTACCGGGGGCACACCGCCACCAGGCGTGCTGACCCAATTGAATTACCCAAGTGGTCCAAACGCGGGCCTGCCGCTTCCCAATAACAATCTCGCCGCTGCGGGATTCACGATCGACCCCGTGGCCGCGAAGCTGTTTGCCGACACCCAGTACTATCCTTTGCCTTCACTTAACACGCTCAACACCGACAACCTCTATTACAAGAGCGGAAATGACCTGAACAACAACCAGGGCGACCTGAAAATCGATTACAACGCCTCGCAGCGAGACCACGTTTTCGGACGCTGGTCACAAATGGATCTCGTCCAGCCGACATTCACGGCTTGCGTTTTCTGCTTCAACGGCGCGGTCGAGGGCAGTGACGAACCCGTCCGCAATGCGGTTGTCAACTGGACCCATACATTCCGATCCAACCTGCTGAACGAAGCTCGTTTTGGCTTTAATGCCGTCCGCTTCAATCAGAGCCAGACGCCAACATCTTCACTGGGGAACGTCAGCCAGAGCCTGGGCATTGCCGGCGGCAACATTCAGGCGCCGGGGCTGGTTGAGATGGATATCACGGGTAACAACACGGGAACGGCGAGTCTCGGACTTCGCAATCTGGTGCAGGACTTTCACTCTACCCAAGGTCAACTCGAGGATAACCTGATCTACACCCGGGGCCGACACCAGATCAAAACCGGCTTCCAGTTCGTGCGCGAACGCCAGGATTACATCTATCCGGGAAACAACGGCGCCCTGGGCTATTTTACTTTCACGACGCAGGCGACGGGCTCCGGACTAGCCGATTTCTGGCTGGGCAGCGTTGCGGGCGGAGCGGGTTCGCAGCGGGATACGGGCAGTCAACTTACTTCTCCCGCCATGCTTCGGGGAAATGTTTTCGCCGGGTTCGTGCAGGATGACTGGCGCGTGACTCCGACGTTCACGGTAAATCTCGGATTGCGCTTCGAAGACCATACTCCGCTTTACGAAACCGGAGGCCACGAGGTTAACTTCGGACTTTATACGGGAACGATTTACACCCAGACCGGGGTTGACGGAACCGCAAGGTTCGGCAATAAGGCGTTGTACAACAATTACCTGGGAATCGGCGACTGGGAGCCGCGGATTGGGCTTGCCTGGGCACCGGCGGTTCTGAATGGCAAGACCGTATTTCGTGCCGGGTTCGCCATCTCTTCCTTCATGGAAGGCGGCGGCGGCAATGAAGAACTCACCCAGAATCTGCCGTTCGGTTTTCTTCAGCAACAGGCAGCCGGCGGGATCGGTACGATTGAGAACGGTTTTCCGGCCACCACTGCTGTTGCCTGTGGCGGCGTCATCAACCAAGCCTGCTATGACGGTGTCCGCATTCGCATCTTTGACCAGAATTTCAGACCGGCCACGGTCAATCAATGGAATGTCACCATCCAGCAGCAGTTCAGCAACACTCTGACCTTCCAGATTGGCTACGTCGGACAGCGGGGCGCGCACTTGCTCAACTTCGAGGACGTCGCGCAGTCCGTTCCCCTGGATGCGCAAGGAAAGATTGCGGGACGCGGGGACCCGATCGTGACCCGGGAACCGGGGCCATTCCTTGGCGGTGCGACTCCCGGATCGCTGTATCTGGCGGATAATCCTCAATTCAACCCTGCCGGCTGCTCAAGCACCCCTGCCACCATCACGACCAATCCTCCGTGTGGCGCAGAAACCCTGGCTGGAACGAACATGTCGAACTCCGACCAGGAATACAACGCGCTTCAGGCTGTCCTGTTGAAGCGCATGGGCCACGGTCTGGAAGGCCAGGTTTCCTATACCTGGTCGAAGTGCATGAGCAACTCTCCGGGATTCTTTGGCGAGGGCTGGGGCAGCACCGGCGCCACCAGTTCGAGCGGACAGCCGGGTTGGGAGAACATCTACAATCCGCGTCTGGATTGGGGACCCTGCTACTACGATCAAACCCACATCCTCACCAGCTACGTTACGTATGCGCTGCCATTTGGCCACGGCAAGCAGTTTGGCCACGACATGAATCCGGCACTGAATGCTGCGCTTGGAAACTGGGAGATTGGAGGAATTGTCACCCTGCACAGCGGAAATGCTCTAACCCTGAATAATTTTGGAGGCTGGGGCGTTGGGGGTAACTCCGACAACACCAACGGCGTCGACCCCGAAACGCTGGCTGGACTGCCGGACTGCAACGGTCCGATCCATCCGCAAAAGCAGACTGTATATGCGTCGAACGGGGCGCAGGGGTTTATTCAATGGCTCCCAAACTCGATCACGGGACCCGCTCAGCCGGCGGCCGCGAACACATTTGGCACCTGCGGCATTGGCAACGTACGTGGACCGTCCTACGCCAATGTTGATTTGAGCCTGCACAAGAGCATTCCCATCACCGAAAACAAAAGGCTGGAATTCCGCTTCGAAGCGCTCAACGCCTTGAACCATCCGGTCTGGGATTTCTCCGGTGGACCCGCTAACGGATCATTTGATCCGGGCACGTGGACGCTCGGTCCGACGGGCGTCCCGCAGACGACCAACGCGACGTTCGGCAAGATAACGGGTTCGCAAGGAGCACGGGAACTCCAGTTGGCCTTGAAGTTCTATTTCTAGCGCGGCGGAGTGGCATTTGAAAACGCGGCAGGCGCTCGGGTTTGCGCCTGCCCTCTTATTTCTTGTCGAGACTGCTCCAACTTGCTTTTTTCGCGTTGACGCGATCAGTGGAGTGCGCGAACAATAGCAGCCGTTTGGGGGATCTGGGAAATCCAGCCTTAAGTCGTAAATATGTCTGTACGAACTGATGCGGCTGAGAATCCTTGTGGCTATCTGTTTTACCCCGCGTTTCTCATGGCCTTGACAAAGAGGGCCACTATCCTCTTCCGGCTGGCGTCGGCCATCGCAATCTGTGCTGCCACCACCTCTTTCGCTCAGACGTCACACCCGCTTGGCATCTCAATGCCCACCGCGGAACGCGTTGCGTCTTCCGGTTGGTGGCCGACGAAAGGGGATGCGGCACGAGAGACGTATGTCGGCACCGCGGTGTGTGCGACATGCCACGGCCACAAAGTTGCGAGCCAGCAAACTAACGCAATGGCTCACGCCGCCGTTCGCGCGAGCGACGCAGAGGTGCTTCGCCAGCATGACTCTTTATCTTTTCGCGTGGGTCCCTACCGTGAAGAGATTGTGACCAAGGGCGGCAAGAGTATTCTCACGGTCAGCAGCGACGATAGTGCGACGTCTGTCTCCGCCGAGCTGCTTTGGGCATTCGGCGTCGGCCACATGGGTCAAACCTATCTGTACGAGAGAAATGGCAGCTACTACGAAAGCCATTTGAGTTTTTTCGCTTCTTCGAAAGATCTGAATATTACGCCGGGGCAATCGACCGAAACGCCCGGCAGCCTGGAGGATGCTGCGGGACGCCGCATGGCGCCCGAAGATAGCCGGCGATGTTTTGCGTGCCACACGACCGCTTCCGTGACGAAAAATGAATTTGATGTAAATGGCGCAATGCTGGGTGTCACCTGCGAGGCATGCCACGGTCCGGGCGCCACTCATGCCGCCGCCATGAAGTCGGATGCGCCGCAGCCGGGTGCGCCTGCGATTATGAATCCCAAGAACCTCGATCCGGTCGAGTCGGTGGATTTCTGCGGCGCGTGCCACCGTACCTGGGAAGATGTTGTGACGGCCGGTTTCACGCGAATCGGCACGGCAAATGCCCGCTTTGCGCCTTACCGGCTTGAAAACAGCAAGTGCTGGAGAAATCCGGACCCTCGTCTCACTTGCCTCGCGTGTCACGATCCCCATCAACCGCTCGAGCATGATCCGGCGGCCTACGATTCACGTTGCCTCGAATGCCATGTCAAGCAGCGAGGAGCAAAGACAACCGGCGACCACCCTGGCGCGGCTTGTCGCATCAGCACGAAGAATTGTACGAGCTGTCACATGCCCAAGATTGAATCACCGAGTCAGCACTCAACTTTTACCGACCACTGGATCCGCATTGTTCGTGCGGGGAAGCCGTATCCGAATTGATTGGCAGGTTATCAATGTGGAGCATTCGATCCGTGACTTTCTCGGCATATAATCGGCAAATGCTTCGTTGTTTTCAGTGTCTCGTCTTAATGTTGTCCGCGGTGGTTGTGATGACTGCGGATGGGTATGGGCAGATGGCGGCGAAGGGTTCTGCTACAACCGCCGGTGGAGAGGCTCAGCGCGCTCTGGCTCTGGCCGAGGGCGGACACTGCAAAGAGGCTCTTCCATTGCTGAAGAGGGCGATCCGGCAGGGCTCCGATAAGGACTTCAAGAAAAGGATAGGGCTCGACGGCTTGCATTGCGCCATGACGCAGGGTGTTCCTTATGAGGCACTCGATTTTCTGGCGGTTATGAGCCGCGAATTTCCCCGTGATCCGGAGGTGCTTTATGCTGCGACCCACGCGTATTCCGACCTGTCGATGCGAGCTTCGCAGGATCTCGCGCACGAAGCGCCCTTTTCCTTTCAGGTTCACGAACTGAATGCGGAGGCGCTGGAAATTCAAGGGAAGTGGGATGAGGCGGCGGCGGAGTACCGGAAGATTCTGGAGATCAGTCCGATGTTGCCGGGGATTCACGCCCGCCTGGGACGCACGCTTTTGTCGAGATCGCAGCCTTCACCCACGGAGGTGGAACAGGCGAGAAAAAACTTTCAAGAAGAACTTGAGATTGATCCGCAGAATGCGGTTGCGGAGTTTGTACTGGGGCAACTGGCAGCCGACGCCAAGGATAACGCGACGGCGATCCAGCATTTTACCCGTGCTACCAAACTGGACACAGGATTCATGGAGGCATACCTCGGTCTGGGGACGGCATTGAACTCGGCAAAACAGTTTGCGCAGGCAATTCCGCCGCTCGAGACTTACGAGAGGATGGCTCCGGATAGTCCGACCGGGCATTATCAACTCGCGGTTGCCTATTCTGGCGCTGGTCGGCGGGAAGACTCCAATCGCGAGGCCGCGCTGCAGAGGCAATCCTCGGAGGCGCTGGAGTCGGTGAAGCGAAAGGCGGCTACGGCGATGGAGAATCAATCCGGCTCCCATGCGCCGCAGCAAAAGTAAATGTTCTTCCGGCCTGCTCCCTGCGGAAGAAGAAACTTTCTTCAAACATTGGCCGGGACGTTGGCGTTTCCCTGGCTCAACCGATTGGTGTCGGCTGCGGATCCCGGGGATCGTCCTCCAATTTACCCGTTCCTCGAAATCCCCGCCTCAACGAGCGGAATTACCTGGACCCACACTGCGGGCAGCTCCGCGGAAAAATACCTGCCGGAATCAACCGGGGCGGGTTGCGCTTTTCTTGATTACGACAATGACGGATGGATGGATATCTACCTCGTCAACAGCGGCCCGTGCGACTTTTTTGCCCCCGCTCGGCCGTTGAGAAACGCCCTTTACCGCAATAATCGCGACGGCACTTTTACCGACGTGACCGAAAAGGCGGGCGTCTCCGGCGGAGGTTATGGCATGGGAGTGGCGGCGGGTGACTACAACGGAGATGGCTTCCCCGACCTCTACGTCACGCAGTATGGGCGAAGCATTCTGTATCGAAACAATGGCGATGGCACCTTCACCGATGTGACCGAGAAAGCCGGTGTAGCCGCGCCCGGTTGGGCTTCGAGCGCTGTCTGGTTCGACTACGACAATGACGGGCGACTCGATCTTTTTGTATGCAGGTTTGTCGATTTCGACAAGTCGAAGCATCACCACTGTGGCGCTCCGAACCTGCCTGCATTGGCCGGACTTAACGAGTACTGCTATCCCAAGATATATTCGCCGATGCCGAGCTGGCTTTTTCACAACAACGGCGACGGCACCTTTACCGATGTCAGCCAAAAAATGGGAATCACCGATAATCCAGGCAAATCGTGGGGAGTGGTCGCGACCGACATTAATAATGATGGCTGGCTCGATCTTTTTGTCGCGAACGACACGGTTGCCAATTTTCTTTTCGTAAATCGACCGGGGCACCGCTTTGAGGAGATCGGTTTCACCAGCGGAGTTGGCTTCGGTGAAGGGGGAAAAGCGCGTTCGGGCATGGGAGTCGATTCTGCAGATTTTAATCAGGACGGCTGGATGGACCTGTTCGTGACGAATCTGAATCACGAATTCTACGGCTTTTACCTGAACCGGCACGACGAAACCTTCGACGACATTGCCGGCCCTTCGGGTATCGCCAATGCCACCAAACTCACGAGCGGATGGGGTCTCAAGTTCTTCGATTATGACAACGACGGAAATATTGATCTTTTGATCGCGAACGGACATCCGGACGATCTGATCGAGAAAATTTATGACAACGTGACCTACCGTGAGCCTCTCCTCCTGTTCCATAACAACGGAGCGGGGCTGGCAAATATCAGTCGCGAGAGCGGTCCGGTCTTTTCGCGCGCGATGTCGGGGCGGGGCCTGGCACTCGGCGATTTCAACAACGACGGAGCCGTGGATGTGCTGATTTCCAATAATGACGCTCCGCCCCTGCTCCTGAAAAACACCGCCGGCAAAGGAAACCACTGGTTGGGGCTTAGCCTGACCGGAAAAACCTGCAACCGCGACGCCGTCGGCGCGCGCATTACGTGGCAGTCCGGAGATTTGAAACGAAGCACGATGAAGATCGGCGGAGGCAGCTATCTCTCCTCTCACGATCCAAGAATCGTGCTTGGCGTAGGCGCGAGAAGCAAGATGGACTGGATCGAAGTGAAGTGGCCTAAACCGAGCACCGCGGTTCAGCGTTACACCGACTTGCCGATGGATCGATACATTTCCCTCGTCGAAGGCGAAGGAAAATGGAAGTAGAAATCGCTGGGGCAGCACTTCGGTTGCAGGTCGCCGACTTCGTGTCCAGTCCGATGGAATGAAAGACGATTCGGGGTCGTCGGCATCTCTGTGCAGGCATTTTGTTTTTTGAACGGGGACAAAACACCAGGTGGCACAAGGGACCGCCACTTCCGGACGCATCCCTTGACCAATACAAAGTCAACACCGCGTGATGGCTGGCCGCCAACCATCCTGCGACCTCTTTCGTTTGAAAGGTCGGTCTTCGGGGGGGCCGGTTCGCGATCGATCAATTTCGGTAATTTCTTCAGCAGTGCTCGATTTCCCGATCTCGTTCGGCGCTCGTAAAATGTGCGCGTCGCGACTCTTGCGATTTGGAATCTCGGCCGTCCCGGCATCCAGTTCAGAAACAAGGAATGTTACCGGTCAGATTATCCTGATAGGCTGCGTGGTGAAGAGTACTTCCTGGAAGACCCGGATGGCGGAAACAAAAACGCCGGGAATGGTAAAGGCTGTGACTTTGGTTATGCTCTAGCCATCAGCTCCTGCGAGAGAGCCCATAGCGTGGAGGCATGCACCGTCACAGCCCTTGATGCGATCACCGCTTTCGCGGTCCCAAACCCCAACTACCCCTCGCAGGGCCGTCGGTTTTTTCAGGTCTGGCTGCTCATCGGGTCGCCCCTCCGAGCTGATCACTCAGCCTACTTCGGACTGGCAAAATTTTATTTAAGCCAACCCTTTCAGCCGTCGACGAGAGCAACCCTAGAGATTTACTCGACAATTGTCAACGCCCCTTTTCGGTGCAATCGCCCTCCGCGCCTCGGGGCAGACGCAGAAACGCAAACCATTGAATCATTGCTGCTTAATGAATTGCATTTTACATTTCTTTCCATTTTTGCACAGATCGTCCACAGACGCTCAAAAGCACGGGTCGGGAACGAGGAACCGATTAAGCATCTTGACGACAGAAGATAGGTCAGGCATGGTGGTCATGAGCCCACTCATGCAAATGTCAGACCTCGTGGCCCACATCGATGGCGGCTCTCTCGGGAACCCAGGACCCTCCGGCATTGGAGTGGTGATTGACGGCTCCACCAACGGGAGAATCAGAATCGCAAAGTGGATCGGGCACCAGGACAATAATGTCGCCGAGTATGTGGCTCTGCTTGAGGCGCTGCAACGGGCCGTGGGGCTGAACGCGAAGACGCTCCACGTATTTTCGGATTCAGAAGTGATAGTCAAGCAGATGAGAGGTGAGTACAGCTGCCGCAGTCCGCGGCTCTATTCTCTGAATTGGACCTGTCGAAAGTTGGCCCGCTCGCTCAAGTTCTCCATCTCCCATGTTCGTCGGGAAAACAACACCGAAGCTAACAGTCTGGCCAATATAGCTGCAACGCAAACGTGGAAAGCGGGTGAATCGAGCTTGCCGACCGAATGAATTTGTAATTCTGAAAAGTGAACCTTCAACGCATTGATTCAGCGATCCGGTAAGCGTCGTTGTTTCAGGCTTCTCAACTGCCAAATAAGCGATTCCCTGTCCGTCACCTCCCCGCATGGTTCACTTTGCCAGGCTTTTAGGCTACATGCCGAATTCACAGGCAGAATCGTGCTGGTGGCTTTTTGTTCGTTCGCCAACCTCTCTTTCAAGCTAACGCAGCCCGGGTTGCGTGCTTTGCGCCCACTCTTTAGCGTCGTGCACCGCTCAGTTTGTGCCATCACGGTTGCCTTCCGCTCCGCGTCAGAAATTGTTCACCGGCTGTTCAAAGTTGGACAGACACCCACCCTGCGCCGTTATAAGCTCCCTCCAATTACGGCCGGAGCACGGTGCGGGAGAACGCCCTGCAAAGAGGAGACACTTGTTGGAGCGTGCCTCCCACACTGTGGTTATGGCCTGGCGGTGCTGTGACGGTTTATTCGTCGCTCACCCACTACTTCACTCTTTTGTTGTGCTTTCGGACCTTCTGAACTTCAGAAGGTGTTCCTATTTCCTATTTCGAGAGGACGCTGAACAAATCCCAACCACAGGAGAAAAATCAATGGACATGAAGGAAGTCATGGAGCACGTACGAAGAGACCTCCGGGCTCGACCCGACAGCCACTTCTCCGAAATCTACTTTCGACTGACCGAGCGCAAGGTCAGCCACAGCGACGTTCACACCGCTTTGTACGAGATGTTGAAGCGGGATGAAGTCGTCACTACGATCGGCAAGTGGCGACTGGCTACTCCCGTCACAACGACGAAGAGCGCCCTCAAAAGGCTGCATCGGAGTAGCCCGGCGCGTCTTATCGGCCGTGCCGCTGAAGGCAAGCGGGTTCGTTTGTGACTTCGACCTATAGCTGTCAAAGCAGGATGTGTTCATGGATTCTCCCATAGTGTTGTGCGCTGACGACCGTTCAGAAGCATTGATGTTTCCGGAAGCGATTCTGGAGTCCCATGGTTATCGGGTCAAACTCGCGTCGAGCGGCTACACATCGATAAAGACGTTGGAGGAAACGTCGGTGGCTGCTGTTCTTCTGGAGTACAAACAAGAGGGAATGGACACGGAAGCCGTAGCCTGTCATATCAAGCAGCGATTCGCGAGCTTGCCGATCATCCTACTTTCGGCGTACTTCGAGATGCCCGAACGAGTCCTGTGGTTGGTTGATGAATATGTAATGAAGAGCGAAATCCCGGAAGGGCTGGTGCCGA
>Ga0181522_10002467_pt1 | contig 10569 bp, 10 predicted proteins | sample PEATcosm2014_Bin_27_FD_121103 | JGI IMG/M metagenome (GOLD analysis project Ga0181522, IMG submission 121103) | Peatland microbial communities from MTU Mesocosm Facility, Houghton, MI, USA - PEATcosm2014_Bin05_10_metaG | ecosystem: Environmental > Terrestrial > Soil > Wetlands > Peat | place...
ATAATTGACATTCATCTTGCCGGATTCCGGCGTGCTGTCCGTGCCCAGTTGTGAAAGCAGCCGGTAAAACGTGTAACGGTTGTAGGTCGAAATGTTGGTGCTGGTCACGCTGACCGTGTTCGTTCCGGGCTGGAGCAAACGGTCGGTGAAGCCCAGCGCAGGGGATATCACACCCATTTCGGTTTCCGCCGGGTTGAATAATTCCTGATGGGTGAAGAAATGATTCGTGTTGTCCGCACCCGCCCAATTCAACCGGGAATTGTCGGGGGAAAAAAGATCTGCATTTGTGTCAAATGTGGTCTGCAACGGCCCGTCGCTGTATCCGTCAATGCCATCGTTTCTGAAAGCAATGTCACCCGGGCCAGAAACACCGCCGAATAAATAATCCACCGAGGCAAGGGTACTGTATTTATTGTTGTAACGCCAGGCCAGCAACGCACGCGCGTCGTCAAATGAATGTCCTCGGTTGATATTTGGGTTTAGTTGGTATTGATAGTAATACCAGTTGTCATTTCCGTTGATGGGATTGCCAATGACCTGACACCATTCGTTCGTGTTTAGGTCGGCGAGAAATGCCGCCAGGTTGATTTCCCACGAGCCGACCCCCTGGTTGCGGAAGTAATAGTCATTTGCTGCATTCGCCGATGAATTTTGCGCCGGATTGACTGTTGGATCAGCATTCCCCTCCTCGTTCACTTGGTTGTAGATCGCATTCAAATCGAGCGTGTTGCCGACGGGCACGGCGATGAAGGCATATCGCGCGATGAATTTGTTGTTCGGTCCGTAAGGCGCGTCCGGCTTCTCCAAAACCCCGATCCATTCCGGGTCGCCGATCATCACGTTGCTCAATGTGTTTCCGGGAATGATGGCCGGCATGGTGAAGCCGTTGTTGTTGTAATAAGGATTGTTCGGATCCGGGCTGATGACCAGTTGCAGGCCGTTGGGGTCGTACCGGCCGTTGCGGTTCAGGTCGACGTAAAAGCGGAAATCGTTGGAGCCGTTGGAACCGACGGGAATGAACACCGGCGGACGCGGGCTGTAAAACAAGTTGGTCAGGTTTTGCAGGAAGTCGTTGAGGTTGGCTGAAACGGGCGTTCCGTTCGCATATTGATAATTGACATTGGTGAAGCTGGAAACTCCGCTTTGAAAACCGGCGGCGTTGATGTAATTGGTCGAGACCATCAGTCCAAAGTTGAACGGATTGGTGGTGGAGAGGACATTGGCCATGACTTGCGCCTCGGCATTCGCCAGCGCGGAGTCGGCCGCCAACCGCGCCACGGCGGTGTCGGTGACGGTGGCCACGGCGCCGCGCTCGCGGCGGCTGAGGACCAGGAACGTGACGGCCATGAACGTCACCACGGACAACAAAATCAACGTGATGATCAACGCAACACCACGGTGGGATTGACGATTGACGATTGACGATTGACGATTGGAAACCACAGAGCGGGCCGATTTCTTCCAAATCGTATATCGTATATCGTAAATCTTAAATGGAAGTTTCATTGATAGGCCGAGGGGTCGACGTTGCGAATGGGGAAGCGCTGGCGGAACAGGTGCACCTTGCCGGCCTGCTGCGCGAGATAATTGCTCTGGGTCAAACCGCCGAGGGATTCGGCCCGCTGGATGGTCCGGTCCTCCAGCACGCCCAGATCCACCTCCACCGACGCCGGCAGCGTGTTGCTGAACATGTAAAAGCCCGCCTCGCCGAGCGTCGGCGGCGAAAACCAGGTGTTTTGGTTGGTGGTGGTTTGCGAGGAATTGGGACCGTAATAAGTGTAGAAATTTGTCATCCACCGGCCGTTGATGTCGTAGGCGCGCACGGTCAGATGCACCACGCCGTCCACCAGATGACTGAGGCTGGTGTTGTTGGTGGGCGAAACCGGGTTGTTAATAAAGTCGGAGTTGGTGAGAAAACTGGCGTATAACTCCCACGGCATGTTCTGGGCCGACACATCGCCCGAGGCGTTGAAGCGGTAAAGCGGGTTGATATAATTCGTTGAAGCCGTGTCCACCACGTACCCCACCCCCGTCCACGTCGTGTTCTGGCGGGTGATGAAGAAAAATTTCTCCAGCACGTTGGTGCGCTGATAACCGTTGACGCTGCCGATCAGGGCCTGCACCAGCGGCGGGGAGTTGGACTGGTACTGCCAGGTATTGGTGATGACGGCAAAATTGACGGGCGCAGTGTTGGGAATGAAGCTGTAATAATTCCCACTAAAAATGGTGTTGCTCTGGCCGTACGACGGCGTCATGGATTCGAAGTCGGTTTTGATCAGCCCCATCACGCTGCGGCCGCCTTCCATCACGTCGGTCTGGGTGATGCCGGCGCGGAACGCGTTCTGGGTGGCGTTGAACACCGTCATCAGGGCCAGGATGATGAACGACAGCAACACCACCACCACGAGGATTTCCACGAGGGTGAAACCATTTACGATTTCCGATTTACGATTTACGATTTTGAACGGAGCGCGGGTGACATAATTTGGAATTGTAGGGGACGACGTAAGGAGTCCTTGCGTTGCGCCTGACCCAAGCCTCGTCACCTCGGCTCCTGCTATAATTTGGTATTTCAGATTCACGGCGCGTTGGTGACGTTGAGGAAGGATTGGGACGCGTAAAAATACAAATTGGTAAGGATGGTGTCCCGAACGATTTGTCCGGCGACGAGGGTGCGAAAGCTCTGGCGGCCCGGCCCGAGGCTGCCATCGGGCTGTTGCGGCCAGAAAAACGCCAGCCGCAACTCGTGCAGATTCGAATTCAGTTGTTTGAAATACTCGTTGGTAACCACGTTATTGAAATTTGTGACCGTGGTCAGGTCGGCGGTCATGGGCGCGTTGACGCACAGGACGCGGTAGCTAAAGGCATCCTGCTGGACAATTGGATTGTCTTGGAGCGGCTTTTCAATCGCCGGGCCGCTCATGGAGCGGACGTAGGCCACGATGTGGTTGCTGTAATATTGAAAACCATTGGTCAGACTGAGACTAAACAATGGCTGGCCGTTGAGATCCATGAATTCCGGCCGGCTCAACATGCCGACGATGTTCATGCCGTTGGTCAGCAAATCAGGTGAATTCGTGTGGCCATCCGTTCCACTGTTGAGCACAGTGCCGGCGTAATTATATTCCGTCCAATAATTCGTGATGGCATAGACGTAATTGGTGAGGTCATCCATGCCGCGCGCGCCGCCGCGGATGGCTTCCATGAGGACGGTGGCGTCCTGGTTGATGATGGTTTCCTCGCGGTTGTCGCGCTGGGTGTTCATGCCGATGGGCAGGACGCCGATGATGGAGACGAGCGCGATGCCGATGATGGCCAGGCAGATGGCAATTTCCACCATGGTGAAGCCGGAATTAAAACCGCCAAGGCGCAAAGGACGCCAAGCGGGGAAAAGAAAAAGGCCTTTCTTGGCGTCCCTGGCGCCTTGGCGGTTATTCCCGGCATCTTGTCGGTGAATTTTCATTGCATCTTGTGGAATTCCAGGACGGCGCGGCCGGTGAGCCGGTCGATGTGGACAATGTTGTACGACAAATTGGTGCTGTTGCCGGGCGGCAGTTCCGCCACGTCCGGCGAGGGCGGCAACGGCGGCGCAGCGGTGAGCAGATAGGTCTTGGTGGCGGAGTTGGCGGCGGCAATCACGCTGCCGTGAGCCAGCGGGATGTATTCGTCCCGGTCGGCCACATTCTGCCCATCCCACGTCAATTGCCCAAGATAATTGAAAGCGATGTAAGGAAGAATCACCTGTCCGCCCGCCGCCGTAACCAGCGGCGGATAGTTGGTCCCCTGTTCGGTGGGGAACGGAATATTGTTCGTCACATGAAACGGGAAGATCGGAAAGGTTTTGGCCGGGTTTAGCGGATCGGTGATATAGTAAGATGGGACAAAGGATGGCCCCGTCAGCGAATTGGTGAACTTGGCCCAGGCGATGAACGTGCCATCCGGCAGACCCTGCCATTGATCAAGATAGTGCCAGGCGTGCTGCCCCGGCTGGTCGCCCATCGCGCCATAGGCCAGGAAATTGTAGCCGCTCAACTGCCGGTCCGCCAGATTGGTGACGGCGGCCTTCAAGGCGGGCGGCAAATTGCCCCACCAACTGCTTCCACTGCCGTTGGGAAAGGTCCCGGTGCTGTCCACCCAGAAATTTGTCGGGACAAAAACCATGTAGACGGTGGTGCGGTCGCTCATGGCCATCTGGCGCGCGCGGGCGACGCCATCGAGCAACTGGCGCGAGGCGCCGAGCGTGGCGTCCGATTTCCCGAAATTCTTGAGCACCGGCACGGTCAGCGCCGCCAGGATGCCGAGGATGGAAATCACCACCAGCAGCTCGAGCAGGGTGAAGGCGCGGGAATTTGCAGGAGCCGAGGTAACGAGGCTTGGGGCAAGCTCCGAGTCGGAAGCAAAGGCCTCCTTACGTCGGCCCCTGCTTTGCAATGGGTCGCTGACACGCTCAGATTGGCAACTGGAGCTATTCACAATTTTTATTGCCAACTGATGACGTTGTCCTTATTGGCGCCCTGATTTGCCGGCAGGGTCACATCAATCTTCCCATCCGGCCCGGCGGACCAGACCATGACCTTGCCGTGATATTGGAAATCTTGAGCACCGGGCGAGGTTGTCGTTGCCGTTGGGCTGGCCAAGCCATTCAATCCAGGATTGAACTGCCCGGGAGACCCCGATCCCGAAATCGTGTTGGACCGATAAAATATATCCCGGCACAGTTCGTCGTAATTCAAATCCATGGAGATGACGTAGGGATTGCCCCACGGGTCGCGGTAGACCAGATCCTGCCCGACGCCGGACCAGGTCACGTTGGTGTCCACCATCTTGGCGCTGAGAAAGATGGTTTGCTGCGGATTCTTTTGATAATTGACGTTCACCGTACCGGCGCCATTGGGACAATTGGTCAGGTCCATCAGGATGGCAATCACTTCGGAATTTGGAATATTCGTGCCACCCACGGGCGTTCCAATGGTGGCAGTGGTCCCGGCCGTGGGCAATTGGAACACACCGCCATAGGTGAAATCGGGATTGTCGCCGTTCTGCGCGTTCTGCGCGGCCTGGGTTTGCGCCGCGGCGGAAACGGGAAAGCGGCCGTAGACGGAGTCGTATTGCTGGATGGCGGTGACAATATCGCTCTCCTCCTTTTTGGCCTGGGTTTTCTGGGCTTTGATCTTGGCCTGGGAGAGCACCGGCAGGAGCATCGCGGCCAGGATGCCGATGATGGCGATGACCACCAGCAATTCGACGATGGTGAAGGCGCGGCGACGCGTGAAGCGTGAAGCGCAACGCGCCGCGTTTTCCACCCTGTCAGCCGACACCCGGCACTGGCCACTTTTTTGGTTGATGGTTTTCATGGATTCAATGATGCACAAATTGCAGCGTGTAGCAGGTAAAATGCGAGGCGGGAGCGGGCAACGGCTTTAGTCCCAGGCGACGGGGCGTCGCCGCCACCGGGCTTTGCACCAGGACGCGCGGAGCCCAGGCGCAATCGTGCCAGTCCACCGCGACGGAACGTTCGCGACCGGGTGAGGTTTTTCGGGTCAGGCGCATAAGATCAGGGCAGCGGGCTGTTGATCTGCACCTGTTTGCTCCAGTTGCAGATAAGGTTGGTCTTTCCGCCCACCACCAGCTGGATCCACAAATCATACGAGCCGGGATTATTGGTGGGGTTCGATGAATTATAGCGCCAGGGATTCAGGTCGGCCAACCCAAGCGGTTTATAAGTCGCGTCAGGGCCGTTCACCGAGCCGATCAAAAGATTCACCCCCAACGGCCCCGTAGTGCTGTTTGTAAAATTGTAAATCTGGTTCGCCCTCAGGTCGGAGATAAAACTCCGGGCTTTTGCGCTGTCTTCACCCGCGCCGGGTTTGGTGCAGTTTACAAAACCACCCACGCCAAATGCACTTTTTACATAGGCGGTCGTCAAAGCCGGCAGGCTGCCGTCCAAGTTCGTGTAATTATCGGCGGATGGGCTGTAAATTGTTCCCATCAGTTCATAAAAGAGCGGGTTGACGAGCGTTGACGTCGGCGGAGCGGGTGAAGTCGGCGGATAAGCCCCATAAGCGGCCTTGTAACGTTCGAGGGCGGTCTCGATCTTCTCCATCTCCGCCTGGGTGTTATAGATATATTGCTTCTTCTTCACCCCGCCCACCACGCCCAGCAGCATCGCCGCCAGGACGCCGATGACCGCCATGACGACGAGCAGCTCGATGAGGGTGAAGGCAATTCGATTGCGGAGTGCAGGGTGCGGAGCGCGGAATGAACCGGCCAAGGTCGCCGCATGGTTTTTCCCCATCCGCAATCCGCAATCCGCAATCCGCATTTCATGGTCCGTTTTCATTTTTCGCGCAATTCGTCTTCCATCCGTTCACTGAGCCACTGCTTGATCATGCTCTGATAATTCAAATACCGCGACCGGGCGAGCCGCTTGATCCGCGCCAGCATCCGCGGGTCGATCCGCAGCGTGATGGTCACCGACTCGGCGGCTTCCGCGTTGCCGGCGGTGGCCGCTTCCATCAGGCGCAGGTCCGGCCGGTTCTCCGACCAGAACTCCGCCTCGGCCTCTTCGTTGTCGAAGAGCGGCACCTCTTCCCAATTGGCAAACGTTCGCATTCAAATTCGCGTCCGGGCTCTGGCGTCCCGGTGCTGGGGCTGACCCAATTTCCGCACCCAGTTCCCCGGATGCCAGACCCCAGCCTTTCACTTCTCACCGGCATTCAAGGTCTGGTCCATTTTGCGCTGGTAAAAATACCGTTCTTCCGGTTCGAACCCGCGGGCGCGCAGCACGCGCACGGACCGGCCGTTGGTCCGATAGACGCTGAAGACGCCGACGCCGCCGGCGGACATGCCGAGGTTGAAAAAGCGTGCCTGCACGCCGAACCGCGGCGAGTCCGGCAACAACCGGACGGCAAAGGGGTCCTCAAAGGACTCTTCTATTTCCCGCTGAGTCAAAGAACCATCCAACTCAAAGGGCGGATTGTTCCAATCGAACTCCATAGCGAGCTAATTGTGAATAAAACGCCCATGCACATGCAATGTCTTTACATTGTATTTACGCATGGACGGCTTTAATGTCAATGACATTTATGCTTTTTTCGCCTTTTAACAGGAACAAAAGCTTTTTGGAACGGCTGCCGATCATTCGCCGCCGCCGCCGCCGCTTCCGCTGAGGTTGGTGATCATGGCGATGAGCGGCAGGAACATGGCGATCACGATGCTGCCGACCACCACGGCCAGGAAGACAATCATGATGGGTTCCAGGAGCGAGGTCATGGAAGCCACGGCATTGTCGACTTCCTCGTCGTAATTGTCGGAAATTTTCAGCAACATTTCGGGCAGGGCGCCGGTCTGTTCGCCGACGTCCACCATGCTGACGACCATGGGCGGGAAGACGCCGGAGGCTTCGAGCGGAGCGGTGATGGTTTCGCCTTCCTTCACGCTTTCGTGCACGCCGGAGATGGCGTTGCTGATGATGACATTGCCGGCGGTTTCCTTGACGATGGTCAGGGCCTGGAGGATGGGGACGCCGCTGCTGACGAGCGTGCCCAGGGTGCGCGTGAACCGGGCGATGGCCACCTTGCTGATGACCGGCCCCAGGACGGGCATCTTGAGTTTGACCTTGTCCCAGATAAAGCGGCCGATTTTGGTCCGGATGGCCAGCAGGAATGCGACCACGCCCACGGCGGCCATGCCAAGCGTTTCCACGATGTGGTTCCGGATCATATCGCTGCACGCCAGCACGAACAGGGTGAAGCCCGGCATCTTGACGCCCATGCCGGCGAACACCTCCTTGAACTTGGGCACCACGAGGACCATCAACAGCGTCAGGATGCCGACGGCCACGATGAGCACCGCCACGGGATAGAACAGCGCGGCCTTGACCTTGCCCTTGATCTTCTGCGCTTTCTCGGAAAATTCCGCCAGGCGTTTGAGCACGACCTCGAGCACGCCGCCCAGTTCGCCGGCCTTGATCATGTTCACGAACAGGCGGTTGAACACCTTGGGGTGCTGCGCCAGGGCCTCGGAAAACGTGCTGCCGCCCTCGATCGCCAGCGCCAGCTCGCCCAGAATGCCTTTGAGCGTGCCGTTGCGTTCCTGTTTTTCGAGCACACGCAGGCCGCGCAGGAGCGGCAGGCCCGAGTCCACCAGCGTCGCCAGTTGCCGCGTGAAGGTCGTCAGGACCTTCGGCTTCACCTTGCCGCCCAGGCCCGGGATTTTGATGTTGAGGTTGATGTTCATGCCGCCGCCTTTTTTGGCGCCGGCCCGGGGGGCGGACTTGGCCTTCTTGCCGGAAGCTTTCTTGTCCGGGACTTTTTCGGCCTCGATGATTTTGGTGGGGAACAGGCCCATTTCCTTGACCCGGCCAATGGCCTCGTTCTGGCTGGCGACCTCAACCGTGCCCTTCGTTTCCTTGCCCCGGTTGTCCAAAGCGACGTAATCGTATTTCGGCATAACGGATTGATTCAGCCCCGAACGCGTCCGGGGTCAGGTATATTTGACGACTTCCTCAATAGTGGTATCACCTTCAAAGATGCCGCGCAAGCCGTCATCGCGCAGCGACACCATGCCCAATTCAATCGCCTTCTGGCGCAGCACGATCGTCGGCGCGCGCTCGTTGATCAGCAACCGGACGGCCTCGCTGATGATGAGCAGCTCAAAAATGCCCTTCCGGCCCTTGTAGCCGGTGTCGTTGCAGGTCGAGCAGCCGCGGCCGTAATGAAAGACCTTGTCGCCCAGATCATGCGGCGAGAGGTTCAACAGGGCCAGCTGGTCCTCCGTGGGCTCGAACGGCGTCCGGCAGTTCTTGCAGATGGTCCGCACCAGCCGCTGGGCGAGCACGGCCATCAGCGTGGAGGAAATCAAAAACGGTTCCACGCCCATGTCGATCAGGCGCGTCACCGCGCCGGTGGCGTCATTGGTGTGAAGCGTGCTCAGCACCAGGTGCCCGGTCAGCGACGCCTGGATGGAAATCTGCGCCGTTTCCAGGTCGCGCATTTCACCCACCATGATGATGTCCGGGTCCTGGCGCAGAAACGACCGCAGCGCCTTGCCAAAGGTCATCCCCACGGCGTCGTTGATGGCCACCTGCATGATGCCTTCGATGTCGTATTCGACGGGATCCTCGGCGGTGAGGAGCTTGGCATCGATCGTGTTGACCTGGCGCAGACAGGAATAAAGCGTGGTCGTCTTGCCCGAGCCCGTCGGCCCCGTCACGATCAGAATGCCGTTGGGCCGCTGGATCGCATCGAGCACATAATCATTGATGTACTTGGGAAATCCCAGCGTGCTGACGTCCAGGTTGACCGACTGGCGGTCGAGCACGCGCAACACGACAGATTCGCCGAACTGGGTCGGGAGGGTGGACACGCGCAGGTCGACCTGGCGGCCGACGACGGTATATTTGATGCGGCCGTCCTGCGGCAGGCGCTTCTCGGAAATGTTCAGGTTCGACATGACCTTCAGGCGCGAAATCACCGGCAACGCCAGGTGCTTTGGCGGCGGCGACATTTCGTAGAGGGCGCCGTCCACGCGGTAGCGGATGCGAAACTCGGTTTCAAACGGCTCGAAATGAATGTCACTGGCCCGGTCCTGAATGGCTTGAGTCAGGACCAGGTTGACAAACTTCACGATGGGCGCCTGGTTGGCCAGGCTCTCCTCCAGCCGGGCATCGTCCGTCGCCTGGCTGACTTCGCGCGCGATGTCGGCGTCGGAGCCAAGTTCCTTGAGGATTTTCGAAAAATCCTCGGCGTCCTCCTGGCCGTAATGTTGTTCCACCGCCTTTTCGATTTCGGCCGGGTCGGCCACGACCACCTGCACGTCGCGCTTGCTGGCGAATCCGACCTCATCCGCATGCGCCGGATCGAGGGGTTCAGCCAGCGCGACCTGCAACGTGCCGTTTTTCATGGCCACCGGCATGCAACGATACATCCGCGCGACATTGGCCGGGATGGATTTCAACAGCTCGGGGGAGAAGTTGATGTTCTTGAGCGAAACGACCTCCGTGCCCAGATTGGTGGCCATCACGTGCAGGATATCGTCGAGCTTCATGATCCCAAAATCCTGGAGGAGCTGGGACACCGGCGCGCCGCTGCGTTTGAATTCCGCGGCGACCTCCTCATATTGGAGGTCGTCGACCAGCCCCTGCTCCCGGACGAGGGACAGCAACGGGTTTGAGATGTCTTCCGCCATGTTACAAAGTGATTATGGTTTTTGCCCGGCCTGGGCCAGCTCGAGTTCCTGCAATTTCTGCTGCACCGTCGTCGGGTCCTGGGCCTTGGTGATGACCTCATCGCGCGCAATCATGCCCTGCTGGTATTTGTCGATCAGGAAGCTGTCGAGGGTCACCATGCCGTATTTGGCGCCGGTCTGAATGTCCGAATTGAGGCGGAACGTCTTGTTGTCGCGGATCAGCGCGGCAATGGACGGGGTGTTGACCATGATTTCGAAGACCGCCACGCGGCCCGGCTTGTCCACGCGCGGAATCAACAATTGCGAAATCACCGCCTGCAACACCGTCGAGAGCTGGATGCGGATCTGCTCCTGCTGGTTGGTGGGAAAGGCATTGACGAT
>Ga0181522_10002468_pt1 | contig 10569 bp, 9 predicted proteins | sample PEATcosm2014_Bin_27_FD_121103 | JGI IMG/M metagenome (GOLD analysis project Ga0181522, IMG submission 121103) | Peatland microbial communities from MTU Mesocosm Facility, Houghton, MI, USA - PEATcosm2014_Bin05_10_metaG | ecosystem: Environmental > Terrestrial > Soil > Wetlands > Peat | place...
AGCTCGTTCCAGGCGGTCGGCGCATAGTCGGGGTTCTCCGCCAACTTGAGTAACAAGGCCTTGCACTCCAGTGGGTGCCGGAGATTGCGTTCCAAAATCGCCTTGGCGAAGAGTGCGCGCGGTTCGTTCGGACGCTCCGTTAGGAGTGCGTCCAGCAATCGCCCGCCTTCCGGCGCATAGATCGATACAGAGATGTCACCTTCGGAGCGCACAAGGTAGTTTGCCTGGGCCAGACGCGACTCGTAGCCGTCGGGCGAGAGCTGCATCGCCCGGGCTGCCCTCGTTCTGGCGTTCTCCTCGCGCTGTTGGGTGTGTTCGAACGAATGGTAGATATACCAGGTGTCGACCTGCGACCAGGCTGCCCAGATGTCGGCATTGAGGGGATCCAGGGCAGCTGCGCGCCTGCAGAGCTCGTCGGCTGCGGCAAGCTCGGGCCGCCCCAGCCCAGGCTGGTTCAACTGCTCCCATGCCTGGGCGAGCAGACTCCTTGCCTCGGCCTGGGCGGGACTGGAATCGGATGCGACGGCGGCAACTTGGTGCGGCCGGAAACGCATCGCGACTGCGGCGCAGATCGCGAGGGCAGCCAAGACCAGCAGAGCCGCCCGCATCCGGTTGCGACGATTGGCGCCGGCGTTCGATTCGATGTGGGGCGCCTTTGGAGCGGGAAAACTGCGAGGAACGGGTGCGGCAGGAGGGCTTCCGCCAAGCAGGTCTTTGAGATGTTCGGCAAAAGCCGGCGGGGTTTCACCGCCGGGGAGCCGCGTCCATTGCACTTCCCCGAATGAGTCGGGGATATGGGCATTATCGTCGGTCGTGTTGTCGATGACGACAGGAACGAGAAATGGCCGGCCCTTGGCCATGAGATGGGTTCGCTGGTCAGCCAGCCGCCATTCGAGTCTGAAGTATCCCTCAAGCCGGGCGTTGGTATGCTCCGAGATCACCGGGATGAACAGGGAGCAGGCCTTGATCTGCCCCCGGATCCTCTGGTCCCAGGAATCGCCACCGCGCAGCTCGCTCAGGTCCAACCATACCTCAAGTCCGGCCTCGAGGAGAGCCTTCGTGATTTTCGATGCGGCTTCCAGGTCCTCATGGGCATAACTGATGAAGATCGCTGGCAGATCGGGCATCGAAGGCCGGATCCTTGCCAGGAGCCCGGCGATGGCAAGAGCGACCCAACTGGCCAGCCCCGGCGGGACAGTGTGCACTTGGTGCCGTCGGCATCGCGGGATTGCGTACTCAGAGGAACCTGTCCCTCATTCGGCCCGCAACCGGCTTTCGGAACGCAACCGACGGGGCGGGTTGGAATCGTTGACGGCCGGCTGGCGGGGTTCCCTGGCGACTTACTTGGATAGCAATTGCCAGGTCGGCCAGTCCATGGGTGGCATCGTGGTGCGCGTCCCGCTTGAGTTTTGATCCCGGAGTGACAGGTTGCCCAGGAACGCGGGCGGGCATGGCGCCCGGACCGGCGCTCAAATGCTCCAGTCGAGCGCAGCCTGGTTCTTCCGGGCGGCCTTGTCCCGGATGACGAGCTGCTTGTCCTCGTAGACCACGAGCGAGTCGGGGGGCAGGCTGTTAAGAAGGAAAACATTGGCTCCGATCGTCGAGCGGGCGCCCACGACGGTGCTTCCCCCGAGAATTGTCGTATTGGGGTAGATCGTCACGTGGTCCTCCACCTCGGGGTGGCGCTTGACCGCCTTGACGGCGTTGCCCTCGCCATCCTTGGCGATGCTGCGGGCCCCGAGCGTGACGCCATGGTAGAGTTTGACATGGTCGCCGATGACGCAGGTTTCGCCGATGACCACGCCCGTGCCGTGGTCGATGAAGAAGTAGCGTCCTATGCGGGCGCCCGGGTGGATGTCGATTCCGGTGCGACCGTGCGCCCACTCCGTCATCATCCTCGGCACGATGGGGGCTCCGGCCTGATGCAGGACATGGGCCAGGCGCTGGATCGCCACGGCCTCGATGAAGGGGTAGGAGAGCAGCACCTCCTCGCTGTAAAGGGTGGACGGATCCCCCTGGTAGGCCGCCTCGATGTCCGTGCGCAGGATTTCACGCACCGCAGGCAACGATTCCAGGAACTTCTTGATGATGGGAGGGGTGCGCCCGGTGGGCTTGCGGGGATTTCCGACCCGCACGCCGCGGCGCACCTGCTCCTCAAGGCGGTGGGCGAGGCTGACCAGGCGCGAACGGGTGAGCGGGGGCAGGGCCTCAGGGGCGACCGCGTCGTCGTCGTGGAATCCGGGAAACAGGATCTGGAGCAGGTCCTCGCAAATCTTGCCGACGGCGCGCTTTGACGGAAGATTGACCGACTCGCGGTGGTTGAGTCCCCCGATTTTCCTGTAGGAATCGAGGAGCGCCGGCACATAATGGGCGTAGGCCGTCGTGGAACGCGCAGATGGCGGGGTCGCCGCGGAGACGGAGGCGGTGGGTATGGCTGTTGCGTTGCTCATGGCGTGAACGGCTGCACTGGCGTACGATTTGCGTTCGGGGCGGGACAACGGGACTATTTGCGCGGGGGAAGCCGGCGGATGACCTCGGCGAGCGTGTCGACCTCGGCATGTGTGTTGTAAAAGGCCAGCGAGGGGCGGACCGTGGATTCGAGGCCGAAGCGGCGCAGCGATGGCTGGGCGCAGTGGTGGCTTGCGCGCACGGCGATGCCGTGCCTGTCGAGGTGCCTGCCGATCTCTTCGGAGGTGTGGCCGGAAAGCGTGAAGGAGAGCACGCTCGCCTTGTGGGCGGCGGTTCCGATCAGGCGGAGCCCGGGGATGCTCTCCAGGGCCCTGGTTGCGTGCTCGAGAAGCTCGTGCTCGTATGCGGCGATGGCCGGCAGGCCCACGGCCCCTAGGTAGTCGAGGGCGGCGCCAAGGCCGATCACGTCTGCGATGCTCTGGGTGCCGGCCTCGAAACGCTGCGGAAAATCCTGGTACCTAGTCTTCGCAAAAGTGACGTCGGCGATCATGTTCCCGCCCCCCTGCCAGGGTGGAAGCTGCTCAAGCCATGAGGCCTTGGCGTAAAGCGCTCCGACCCCCGTAGGGCCGAACACCTTATGCCCCGAAAAAACGAGAAAGTCGACGTCCAGGGCCCTGACGTCGATCGGCAGGTGGGGCGTCGACTGGGCCGCGTCGACGAGGACGGGCACTCCATGGGCGTGCGCGAGCGGAATGATCGCCTCGACCGGGTTGACCGTCCCGAGCGCGTTCGAGACGTGTGCGACACCGACGATCCTGGTGCGCGAAGTGATCAGCCCCGCCAGCTGATCCAGGAGCAACTCGCCGCGATCGTTGATGGGCGCCACCCGGATCACGGCCCCCACCTGTTCGGCAAGGAGCTGCCAAGGGACGATGTTGGCGTGGTGTTCGAGGGTCGTCAGGAGGATCTCGTCACCCGCGCCGATGAATTTTTTACCATAGGTCTGCGCGACAAGGTTGATCAGTTCGGTCGTTCCGCGGGCCAGCACGATCTCGCGGGCGCTGGCCGCCCCGAGAAATGCCCGGATCTTTTCGCGGCCACCCTCGTAGGCGTCCGTGGCCCGGGCGGCCAGGGCGTGGGCCCCCCGATGGATGTTGGAGTTGTCCCGGGAATAGTAATTCGAGAGCGTGTCGATGACGACCTGCGGCTTCTGGGTCGTGGCCGCGTTGTCGAGCCAGATGAGGGGATGGCCGTTGATGTTCTGGTGCAGGGAGGGAAAATCGCGCCGGATCGCATGCACGTCGAACCCGGGGAGGCGATCGGTGCGAACGGAGCCGGGCCTCCCGGAGGATTCGGCGGCGGACTCGCCGATGAAATAATAGGCTGGCGCCGCAAGGGTCTCAACATCGGCTGCCGGGACGTGCAGCGGAAGGGCGGGTGAAGAAGGGGCGGATGTTCGTCCGAAGTGGGTGCAACGAGGTTCGCCGAAGGGATGGGCGTCGCCGGCGCCCGACGCTCCGCTTGGCGTGCCGGTCGTGTCCGGGCCCCGGGCGTTCTGCGTTGCCGGGTGGACTGGCGGAGCGTAATCCGGCGTCAGCGCCGGGTAGGCGCCGGCGAGGCCCGTGGAGACCGGGGCGGCGGCCGGGGGTGCGGAAGAAGACCGATCGCTGAGCGGGGGGCTGATCTCGTGCCACAGCTCCGCGGCGAGCCGGGCGATCAGAGCCGTGTCCGGGCCGCCGACACCGGCGTCCGGGAGGGTCTGCACAACCGTCTCAAGCCCTGGTGGCTGCGTACTCATGGTACTGGTCGACCCGGACGTTGTCCAAACGGGCCACGGCATCCTGCGTGAGAACCGCAGCCGCGAAATAGCGCGTGACAAGATGGGACGCGATCGAACGCTCGCTCGTGCTCATGTACCTGACGGAAAGCCCCGGTTCGACCTCGCCGGTGACCCCGGCCTTGTGGAGGCCGACCACTCCCTGGTCCGCCTCGCCGACGCGGAGCAGCAGGATGCTGGACGACGCAGCCTTCCCTTCGCCCCGGATCTCGAGCTTCTCGGACGGAATCAGGGGAACGCCCCTCCAGGTGAGAAAGGGGGAACCGAACAGGTTCACGGTTGGCGGAGGCACTCCGCGGCGGGTGCACTCGCGGCCGAAGGCGGCGATCGCGCGCGGGTGTGCGAGGAAAAATGCGGGCTTCTTCCAGACGAGCGCGAGGAGTTCGTCCAGATCGTCGGGAGTGGGCGGGCCGGAGCGGGTCTTGATGGCGCGGGAGGCAGACTCCTTGAGCAGCCCGAAGTCGGTGTTGTTGATAAGCTCCCACTCTTCGCGCTCCTTAACCCCCTCGATGGTGAGGCGGATCTGTTCGCGGAGCTGGTCGATCTTGTTGCTGTAGAGATCCGTCACCCGCGTGTGCGTGTGAAGGACTGTCTGGATGGTGCTGAGATGGTATTCGCGGGGTTCGACCTCGTAGTCGACAAACGTGGTGGGAAGCTTGATCTCGCCGCTGTTGACCGTAAGGACGTCGACCCCGCTCTCCTGCCCGTCGGCTTCCCGGGCGACGCGGTTCACGCGGTACACGCCGCCGTCGACGAGCAGATAGGGAAGGAGCCTGAGGAGCCACCTGGGTGTGATTCGGCCCTTCTGCGGGACGGTGACGGTGGCATTCGCGAGGTTGCGCGCGGCGGCGGCGGAAAGGCTGAGTTGGACGGATGGTGCTGTCTGGTTGGACATGGTGTGAAATGCGATTCGGGCGGATTCGATTCAGGAGCGCGGCTGAACGCAGTCGCGCAGGCTTCGGAGAAAACCACCGCGGATCCCGTGTGGTGATACCGCCGTGTGAGAACGGGAATAGGGTGCAAAACTGACCGAGCAGTTGCCCGGCCCGGGGCCCGCTTCCAGTTGTCTGGACAGGGACTACCTAGAACCCGAACGAGCCATTCGATACAGTCAACAGAATACTTTATAACCTACTAATCTGGTGTGATTTGGGCGCGCGGTCACAATTGATTCAGAAACTCGAGCCCCGCGGCGCGAGGGGTGAGCCCCTGCTCTTTGAGCCATACGGAGTTGAAGAGCTTGGACGCGTATCGTGCGCCGCCGTCGCAAAGCACGGTCACGATCACCTGGCCGGGTCCGCGCTCCCGGGCGAGCTTGACCGCACCCGCAAGGTTGATCCCGGACGAAAGCCCGAGGTACAGCCCCTCGTCCCGCAAGAGGTGGTATACGAATTCGACCGCAACCGGGTCGGGAATCCGGTAGGCGTCGTCGACCAGGGCTTCGGCGACATTCTTCGTCACCCGGCCCTGTCCGATCCCCTCGGCGCTCGAATCCCCGTCGTCGAAGTCGGTGTGACCGTGCTTGAACCAGGACCACATCGCCGCCCCCAGCGGGTCGGCGCAGACGGTCCGAACCGCCGGATTGCGCTCCTTCAGGAAGCGACTGACCCCGGCGATCGTTCCTCCGGAGCCAATGGAGGCGACGAATGCGGTCACCCGGCCGCCGGTCTGTTCCCAGATCTCGGGACCGGTGGTCCGGTAATGCCCGTCCCGGTTGGCAGTGTTGTCGAATTGATTGGCCCACCACCCGCCGGGGATCGACTCGGCGGTCCGCCGGGCCACGTGCTGGAAGTTCTCCGGGTCCTTGTACGGCTTCGGTGGCACGCGGCGGACTTCGGCGCGAAGCGTCTTGAGCAGGTCCGTCTTCTCGTGGCTGAAATTGTCCGGCACGATGAAGACGCTGCGGTAGCCTTTCGAGAGGCCGACGAGGGCGAGACCTATCCCGGTATTCCCCGCGGTTCCCTCGACGATGACGCCTCCGGGGCGAAGGGCACCAGACCTCTCGGCATCCTCGATGAGCGCGAGCGCGGCGCGGTCCTTGACCGAGCCGCCGGGATTCATGAATTCGGCCTTTCCGAGGATCTCGGAACCGGTGGCCTCGGAAAGGCGCCTCAGGCGGATCAGCGGCGTGTTGCCGATGGCACCCACAAGGCCGGGCGCGACTGCAGGAAAGGGAAAACCCGCTTCTTCGGCCATGGGCTTGGCAGGGTGTTGGTTTTTCAACACCCTGTTAGAACCGGTAACGGTAGCCGACCTCGTAGCTGTCCTCGCTCAGCGTCGACGAAATCGTCGTCGCGGCGCCCAGGAGATTCAGGCCCTGCTCGGTGACCGTCTTGTTGAATGAGCGGGTGTAGCCGATTTCCAGCGAGGATTGATTGTCGAAGGCATAGCTCAAGCCAAGACTCGCGTGGCTCTCCACGACCGCGGGGAAACCGACGACACGGAAGGTCTGATAGTAATAATTGTTTACGTAATTGCCCTGAACCTCCGTGACATTTGCCGGGGAGCCCGTGCCATTGAAGCCTTTCTCGGTCTTCACCGGATTCCCCCCGAAGGTGTACCCGGCCCGCAGGACGAGTTTCTTCGGGATGGCGTCGAATTGCAGGCCCGCGCCGTAGACCCACACGTTCTGCCAGCCGAAATCCTTGTATCCGGTCGCGCCCCCCCAATTCACCCACCTTGCGTCGGTCACCAGGAGCAGGCTGCTTGAGGGAATCCTGAATGCCGCGCCGAACGCCAGCTGCTGCGGTGCCTCAAGCTCAAGGTTGTCGAGCGTCCCATTGCCCGAGAAATCGACAACACTCTTGTACGTGATCGGCTTGCCCGAGATGTAGCTCGCACCCAATGAAACCTCGTCCGTGGGCTTGAAGATTACGCCAGGCTGTGCGCCGATCCCAAGTCCGCTCTTTGTGGGCCCGCCGAGACTGAGCTGGCCGTAGTCCAAGTCGAAGGCGGCACCTAAGGACAGCTGCCCGGAAACCTTGTACGCGACGGAGGGAGCCACTTCGAGAGACTGAAACTGCGTGTAGCCGCCGGCGACCAGCGGGTAGGGAGTCGACCCAAGATTGCCCGAGAGGGCGGAGTTGTTGTAGTTAACCCCGAGCCCGGCCAGGCCATAGACGCCAAACCCGTACTGCCACTGGCTGTCCTTGCCGCCGATCGGTCCCGCGACGCCCAGCGAAGGGATAACATAGGTCCTTGCCTCGCTGTCCGCCGAGGCCGAGCCCACCGTTGCGGAAACGTGCGGCACGAAAAAGGTGACCGAAACATCGGCATCGGAATTCAAGTCGCCGGACAGGAAGCTGAGCCCAGCCGGGTTGCCAGAGAGCGCTGACAAAGCGTCCTGCGGGGCGGCTATACCATTGCCCCCGAGCGAGCGGGAGACAGCCCCGATTCCCAGAAGGTTGTCGCCATTGGTTGAACCTCGGGCACCTGGAAGCGAGGCGAGGGCGACCGCGGCCAGAATCAAGGCAAGGCGCGGAATGTTGGGTGGCGTAACGGATGATGCGGTGGTTCTCATGGTGAAAATCGGAAGGGCTTCCCTGCCGATTCCAGTGGTCCGGTCATCGTCGGAAATCTCTTGGCAATTCGGAGGATGTCCGAGCGCCTTGCTGATCAGACTGTTTTAATCTAGATTAAACTTATAGAGATTGAGCAAGCACTTAATTTGGACTGTACCCGAACCCGGGTATCTCTCGCCTCTTCAGGACCCCTCGTCCTGATCGGCGCCGAACCCGATCCGAGCCAGAAGCGCACCGACGGCCATGGCGGGCACAAATGCGAGCGCTCCGGGGCGGAGGGCGGCAAGATTGGCGATCGCGGGACCGGGGCAAAAGCCGCTGATGCCCCAGCCAATGCCGAATATGACCGATCCGAGGACGATGCTGCGGTCAATCGGTCCCACCCCATCCCTCGTGGGAAGCTGATCGCCGAATAATCCTTTGCTTCCACGGCGCCTGCGCCACACGGCGGTTCCCACTGCAAAGGTTGTCAGCGCACCCCCCATGACAAAGGCGAGGGATGGATCCCAGTGTCCGGTAATGTCGAGAAATCCGATGACCCGGCCGGGATTTGTCATCCCGGACAGGGCCAACCCCGCGCCAAAGAGCACCCCAGCAGCAAGCAGCAGCGGCCATTTTGTCTTCATTTCAGGAGGGGAATGTTGAGGTGGCGAAAGAGCCAGACGGTCGCGATGCCGGAGGCCATGAAGAGAACCGTTGCGACCAGCGAGGTTCGGGAGCCCAGTCCGATCCCGCAGACGCCATGGCCGCTCGTGCAGCCTCCGCCGAGCCGGGTGCCAAAGCCGACGAGCAGGCCCGCTGCGGCAACGCCGACCAGGGAACTGCCGGGCCGATAGGCCGAAGCGGAATCCACCGAGGCAAACAGCAGGCCGGCGCCTGCGAGCAGGCCGGCGAAAAATACAAGTCGCCATACGCTTTCGGCGCTTGGGAACCGCAGGATGCGGCTGAAGAGTCCGGAAATCCCGGGAATGACCCCAGAGGCCAGGAAGGCGAGGAGGCTCCCCAGTCCGATCAGGACTCCGCCCGCCAAGGCGTCGATGAAGCTGTATTCCGAATGAATCATGGATGAGGATTGGGTAGTCTTTGGGGTTTCCAGGCAGGGCGGCGGAGTCAGGGGACGGAAGGCAACCCGAGCAGATGCCCCATCTTGGCTTGTTTGGATCGGAGGTAGCCGAAGTTCTCGCAGGTCGGCTTTGTCAGCAGGGGCAACCGCTCGACGACTCTCAGCCCATCGCCCTCGAAGGCCGCAAACTTGGCGGGATTGTTCGACATGAGCCGGATCGTGGTCAGGCCAAGATCCAGAAGTATGGCTGCGGCCGCCTCGTAGCTTCGGGCGTCGGCCGGCAAGCCGAGTTCAATGTTGGCTTCGACAGTGTCCCTGCCGAGGTCCTGCAGCGCATAAGCCCGAAGCTTGGGAGCCAGGCCGATCCCGCGCCCCTCATGATTTCTCAGATAGAGAAGGACTCCGGCGTCCTCCTGCCCGATCCGGGAGAGGGCGGCATCGAGCTGCTGGCCGCAATCGCAGCGCAGTGACCCGAAGATATCCCCTGTCATGCACTCGGAATGAACGCGTGCCAGCACGTTTTCCCGTCCGGCAACGTCACCTTTCACCAATGCCATGTGCTCCAGCCCATCCGTCCCGGAACGGTACACACGGGCAGTGAAAAGCCCATGCCGCGTCGGCAGCCGCGCAGACGCCTCGCATCGCACTGACCGGACTTGAGGCTGTGCGGCAGGGCCCTCGCGACCGGCGCCCGGGCTAACCATGGTTATCATCGGCAGACAACGGCGATTGAAGAAGGCTGCGCATCGTGGCTACGAGCTGGTGGAGATTCTGCTCCGTCATGCCGTAGCGCACGGCCACATCCTTGATGTTGTTCGCGCCTCCGAAAGGAGTCGGGCCGTAGATGAGGACGATCAAGGCCGCCAATGCGCGATCCCGGCTCTTGGATGTCGACAGGTGGATCACATGGAGCAAGGCGGGGCTAAGCCGCCGGGCGGCTTCCTTGAAGCAAGCTGTCTTGGCAGCCCTCGGGAGCGAATGCACGGTTTCATCGCCCATGAGTGCGGGAGGAAGGGCGTAATCATGTTGATCGGCCTCCGCGGAGGCGTCGGCTTCGAAAGAGTGCGGGTGGGATAGGACGGACATGGAGATTGGGTCACTGGCCTGATCGGACTCCTCTCCAGTCGTCTGGTCGCGGACATTTCGATGTACTGGATTCGAGAAAGCACCGCCTGAATCAAACGTCAATCCCTATAAATAAAGTATGGATTAAAAATACTCCTAAAAGATTAATAACCATATATTAAAAAAATGTCGTTTTAGTCATCCAATCCTAATTGAAGAAGTAGGAATACAATTTTTACCACGTTTTGCGACCAACCAAATCCACCGTATCAGATGCCAACGCTAGTTGATGCCATCGGCGCAAACGCCGGAGGAGCAGCCAATTTTTCATCTCTGGTTACGCCCAGCCATCGCACCGCTGCCGGCGTGGCCGACGCGCGCGACGGCGGCGATCGCATATTCTCCACGCTCATCACGACGTCGGTCTGCCTCCACCTGCTTTTTGTGGGTTATCTCGGCTACGGTGGGCCCGCGGATGTCAGGCGGCCGCACACAGTGCCGACCGCTCCTCTTCCGCCGCCGATCGTTGAGAACATTCAGCTCGACGCTCCCCCGCCGCCGAAGGCGCAGCGCGAGGTTCTGCGCGACGATCCCCCGCCTTCGGCACCAGACCTGCCCGCCGCAGTCTCGGCGGTGTCTGCGGTCCCGGCCTCGGTGGATGTGGCGTTCGGGAT
>Ga0181522_10002469_pt1 | contig 10568 bp, 11 predicted proteins | sample PEATcosm2014_Bin_27_FD_121103 | JGI IMG/M metagenome (GOLD analysis project Ga0181522, IMG submission 121103) | Peatland microbial communities from MTU Mesocosm Facility, Houghton, MI, USA - PEATcosm2014_Bin05_10_metaG | ecosystem: Environmental > Terrestrial > Soil > Wetlands > Peat | place...
AAAGCATCAAGGAGCATTTTGGAAATGGTCCGGATTGGGAGTTACGGACTGCCGCTGTTCTACCCTAGAAGTCAACGCCCCAAAAATCTGACGGCATCCTCTGGAGCTCCAAGCCTAATTCCCACCCGCTGCGGCCTTCGTGCCCGCGCCAGACCAGCACTGCTTCGCACACGCTCTGATTCGTGAGGTTGATGAGGTTGAGCCGCTGACCCACGGTAAAGCCCTGCGGAAAGATGGCCAGGCAACCCTTTGGGCTGATGTCAAGCGTATAGCCTTCCGAACGTAGCGTCCGCCCCGCTTCCGTCCACTCCGCCGCAACGGCTACCCGAGAGTTTAGCCGGATGCCCGCTCGAATCTTCCTCATCCTTTGCTCGCAGCCTATGTCTTTGATCAGCGCCACAATCTTTCTCCCTGGATTTGCGGTGTTCTTGCCAGGATTTACCGATTCCGCGATAGCACCGGGTCCTGCCACGCGATTCGCAGAAACCTAGCTGTATCGAGAGGTTACGGGCCCCTACGGAAGCGGTCAATGGAACTTAAGACCCATCACGCCCGGGAAGTTACCCCTCTAGAGAACCGAACGGATAGACGATGGCGCCGTAAGCTCGGGTCGAATTGCGCCATCGAGCTAACGCGCTTACACTTCCGAAGCTCATCGCTCCGTTATGCTCCAACTGCAAACATTGCGTTCGGAACTTCCGCCGACTTTGCGTCTCGCGCTACCGCTCGTACTTGCCGAACTGGGTTGGATGAGCATGGCGATCGTCGACACTATGATGGTCGGCCGACTACCCAACAGCGCAACCGCGATGGGCGCAGTCGGCCTCGGATCGAGCATATTCATCGTCCTCGGCCTGTTCGGCGGAGGCATGCTTCTCGGTCTCGACACCGTCGTCTCCCAAGCCTTCGGCGCAGGAAAGCGCGAGGATTGCCATCGTTCCCTGGTCAACGGAATCTATCTGAGCGCGGCTCTTACACCGGTATTGGCTGCGCCGATTTGGCTGTTGCCTCGGCTCCTTATGTCCGTACACGTCGGCTCGGAGGTCCTCAGACTCGCAGTTCCCTACACAAAGGCCCTTGTCGTTGGCCTTTTCCCTCTCTTGCTGTATTTCGCCGTTCGCCGTTGTCTGCAAGCGATGAACATGGTGAAGCCCGTGGCTATCGCGCTGGTCACTGCGAACGTGATCAACGCATTCGGCAATTGGATCCTCATTTACGGGAAATGGGGAGTACCTGCAATGGGCACTGTGGGATCCGGCTGGTCTACGGCGATCGCCCGCACATATATGGCCGCTGTTCTCCTCGGGTATCTTCTCTGGTTCGACCATCGCCATCGCACGCAACTGCTGAACACTCCCGTCGATGTCGATTTACCGCGCATACGCCGCCTCATCTCGCTAGGCCTTCCCGCAGCCATGCAGTCCACTTTGGAAAGCGGAGTCTTCGCGACAATCACTACGCTCATCGCAAAACTCGGTGCTGTGCCGCTGGCGAGTCATCAGATCGCGCTCAACACCGTGTCGTTCACATATATGGTGCCACTCGGAATCTCCTCTGCCGCCGCCGTGCGGGTTGGCCAAGCCTTAGGCCGGAAGGATCGCGCGGGAGCTGGCGATGCCGGGGGCACCGCGATCTTTCTCGGCGGCGCCTTCATGGCCTGCGCCAGCTTGGCTCTACTGATTTTCCCGCGATGGATCGCCCGATTGTTCACCCCGGACGAGATCGTGATTCGAAGCACCGTCGGCTTGCTGGCGGCCGGTGCCGCATTCCAACTGTTTGACGGTATTCAAACTGTTGCAACCGGCGCTCTTCGCGGCGTAGGCGACACACGCACGCCGATGTTTTGCCATTTTCTCGCCTATTGGGTCATCGGGCTGCCGCTGGGCGCGTGGCTGTGTTTTCAACGCGGCTGGGGCGCGGCTGGCTTGTGGTCCGGGCTCAGCCTGGCGCTTATCCTGATCGGCATCGTTCTGTGGCTGGTGTGGCGGCGGGCTGTGCAGCGGCTGAGCGCACCGGATGTCGCGTAGTACCCACTCGCTACATTTTATAGCGGCCGAGGTCGTCGTCAGAAAGGCCCTCCAGCCAGGAACGCAGTTGCTCGTTCGTCGTACGTTCAGAAATGGCGCTGGAGATTTTAGAGTTCTTTAGTACTTGCTCATCCACGAAGATCGGGCAATCCATACGCAGTGCCAACGCCAGGGCGTCGCTCGGCCGCGAATCGATGGTCATCATCTGGCCGTCGCGCTCAACCCAGATCAGAGCGTAGAACGTATCGTCTTTCAGGTCGTTCACAACCACCTTCTGCACGTGAACCTCGAGTCCCAGCAGCACGTTCTTCAGCAGGTCGTGCGTCATGGGTCTCGGCGTTTGAACCTTTTCGATTTCCAAGGCGATGGCATTCGCCTCGTAAACGCCAACCCAAATCGGCAGGATCGCCTGTCCCTGCACATCCTTCAGGACCACGATGGGCATGTTCGTGACGGGATCCATCATCAGGCCACGGATCTTCATTTCTACTTCCATCGAGGCCTCCCCCCGACTAGACAACGTGCTCACCCGCCAGGCTACCTGCCCCGACGCTCGTAACGCGCACCTGCACGTAGGTTCCCAAAAGGTCTTTCGCTTGGGAAGCGAAATTTAACACCCGATTACAGGACGTGTGGCCGCTCCACTGATTCTCGCGCCGCGACTTCCCACTGACCATCAATTCGAAAGATACTCCCAGGAGGGCTGCGTTCCGTTCCGCTTGAATTTGACGCTGTCGCTCCTGCAAAATCCCCAGACGGCGGCCCTTCTCTCCTTCGGGAACAGAATCGTTCATCGAGAGCGACACGGTGTTGGGCCGGGGCGAATACTTGAAGGAAAAGACACCCTCATATCGCACCGTATCCAACAAACCAAGCGTCTCCTCGAACTCCTGTTCGGTCTCGCCCGGAAATCCCACAATGACATCCGTTGTGATGCTGATATCCCTCTTTGCTTCCCGAATCATCGCGATTTTTTCGAGATACTCACCTCGCGAGTACGTGCGTTGCATGGCTCGCAATAGGCGAGTCGAACCCGATTGCACCGGTAAGTGCACGTGATTGCATACCTTCGGCTGTGACTCGATCGCCGCGACGATATCCGGTGTGAAATCCCGGGGATGCGAAGTGGTGAACCGAACCCGGCGTATTCCCCGCACGTCAGCGACCGCCAACAGCAGTTCCGCGAAGGACACTTTGCTGGTAGAAGGATCGGCATACGAATTCACGGTTTGTCCCAGCAATTGCACTTCGGAATATCCGAGATCGGCCAACTGTCGGACTTCCTTCAATATGGACGCGCTTGGCCGGCTCCGTTCCGGGCCACGCGTATAGGGCACCACGCAATACGTGCATGCCTTATCGCAACCTTCGATGATTGTCAGATAGGCGCGCCACGGATTATCGCGCCGTGTGATCTCCGTCTCAAACGTCTCGTCTGTGTCTGTATCCAGGCCCGTGACGCGTTGATTTCCGGCTTCCAGTTGCGCGAGCAGCTCCGGCAGTCTCCGGTAACTCGCCGACCCGCATACCAAGCTGACCCAAGGGGCCCGCTCGAAAATCTCTTCGCCCTCTTGTTGGGCAAGGCATCCGAGCACGCCAATGATCTGCCCATCTTTCTGTCTGGTGCGATACTCCCCGAGCCGCGAGAACACTTTTTGCGCCGCTTTCTCGCGAATGCTGCACGTGTTGTAAAGAATGAGCGACGCCGAATCCGGAGATTCCACCTGCTGATACCCGCGCGAAACAAGCACGCCCGCAACTTTCTCCGAGTCGTGGTCGTTCATTTGGCAGCCGAATGTCTCCAGGAAGAACGTGCTGCTGGTGGGCGCGGAGGCCGCGAATGCACCGTCCCCCGCCGCGCTCGGCTTAGCAACCGAACGCACCGTTAAAGAGTCCAAGCTAATGTCGAATGCCTGAGCCATCTCCAGGTTGCAGTCTAGCACAGCTCAAACAATGCTCCGTCGCCGATGGGTCGTGAGAAAAGGAAGACGGTTGGAACGCCCTAACGTTGTTTCCAGGAGCGCAACACCTGCAGAGGTTTCGTTGCGTCCACTGGTAGCGTGTGCTACGGTTCTGAAGTCGCAGAAATTTTCGTCGCACTGAGGGGAAACGTCATTTCTTTGTTCACGACAGTTATACTGATCGATCTCGGAAGTATTCTGGAGCAGACTGGTTGGGTTGCCCGCGGCGTTATTGCCATCCTTCTTTTGTTTTCCGTCATCTCCTGGGGGATGATCCTTCAAAAACTCGGTCTCTTCGGCCGCATTCGTCGTGAGAGTGACCAGTTCCTGCGAATCTTTCGCGCTACTCGAGGCGTTGCCAATCCGCAGGGCCTGGCGTCCGCTGGATCGCCTTTCGCTTCAGTTTACGCTGCCGGCTACCGCGAACTGCAGGGCCAGATCGGCAACGGATCCGGGAATCCTCATCCGCCGAAGTTGAAAAGCTTGCAGGCCGTCACCGCCAATATGCAGGTAGCCGCCGCCGAAGAAGTACGCCGGGCTGAAAAAGGCATGTCCTGGCTGGCCACCACCGGTTCGGTTTCTCCGTTCATCGGCCTTTTCGGCACCGTTTGGGGCATCATCGACGCTTTTTCCGGTCTGGGAAACGCCGGTGCGGCCAGCCTTCGCGCCGTGGCGCCAGGCATCTCAGAAGCGCTGTTGACCACCGCCGCGGGACTCTTTGTCGCCATTCCTGCGGTTATTTTCTACAATCAGTTCTTGCAGAACATTCGCAACCTTGCGCAGCGGCTCGACACCTTTGCGCTGGAAGTCGCCGCGCAGATCGAAAAAACGTTTACCTAATACCAGCGGCCCCTCCAGCCTGGCCGCCAATGGAAATCGATGCCACAAATCTCCAAAACGCAGTCGTCCCTGTCCGAGATCAACATGGTCCCGTTCATCGACGTCGTTCTTGTCTTGCTGATCATCTTCATGATTACCGCTCCGATCCTCCAGTCCGGCATCGAACTCGACGTGCCCAAGACCCACACCGTCAAAGAAATCAACGAACAGAAACTCGTCATCAGCGTCGACAAAGCGCAACGCGTCTACTTGGGCAACGATCCCGTGAATGTCCACGACCTCGGCGCCAAAGTGCACGTCCAGCTCAAGAAGCCGGGCGATGGCGTCTTTCTCCGTTGTGACGAAACCGTTCCTTTTGGGATTTTCGCCTCGGTCGTCGATACCCTCCGGCAATCGGGCATCAGTAACATCAGCATTGTCACCGAGCCGATTACCGACCGCGCAAACACGCGCTAACGATGACTACCGCCGTCGCCAACCCGGATGATTTTGGCCTCGGAAAATTTGTCGTCTACTCTCTCGTACTTCATGGCGCTCTGGTTGGCTTAATCGTGGCTTCTATCCTCTTGCACTGGAACGGTAATATCTGGGGCGATGTTGGCGGCGCCAGCCAAGGCGCTGTGACCGAAGTGAAATTGACGGGCAGCGTCGGCCTTCCCATGCCCAAGCCGCCTGTTGTGGACGACAGCAAAACCTTCGACCCCACAAATAGCCTTTACAAAGAGCAACCCCAACCCAAACCGCCCGAGATCCCCAAAGAAGCCGAAAAAATCCCCAAGTTTGAGAAGGAAAAGCCCCCCCAGCCGATCGAACATAAGTCCCGCGTCTTCGAAAATAAGACCCCGCCCCCGGATAACGCGGTCGCGCAACATGGTGGCCAGCCCAATCTGCCTACCGGGTACTCGCAGACTCCCGGGGCATCCTCTCCGGGCGTCGCTATTTCGAACCAAGCCGGCGGAGATTTCGCGGGTCGCTATCCAGCTTATGTGGAAGCCATCCGCCGCAGGATCGCTCAAAACTGGCTTCAATCCAGTATCGATCCCGCGGCTCGCTCCTCTCGCACCATCCACGCGGTCGCCACCTTCACAATCAACCGCGACGGCTCGGTCAAAGACATCCGCATCACGGAATCCAGCCGCAACGCATCCTTCGACAATTCGGGCTTGCGTGCGCTCTACGATTCCAATCCGATGCCGCCGTTGCCTGCTGACTATAATGGTTCCTATGTAAGCGTCACTTTTGATTTTCTTCCGCCTGGGACTCGCTGAGCAAAATGACACCATCATCCAAAGAAACGAACTTGGAGGCCAATGTGAGATCGCTGTCCCCACGCTACAAATTCTTGTTCTTGCTCGCTGTCATCCTGGCGGCGGGTAATACTGCGGCCGCCCAGGATTGGGTTCGCACCGGCACAGGCCTTGGTGTCGAGAAGCCTCGTCTCGCGGTCGCGGATTTCGCACCGCGAAATGACGCTACGAAAAATCATGCTCAGCTTTTTACTCAGGTAGTCCGGGATGACCTGGCCTTCAGCGGCATTCTCGATCTGGTTAGTCCCAGCTTCTATCCACCGCAAGTTCCGATCGTACCCGGTGAACTCAAGAACCTCGCGTGGACCGAGCAGCCTATCAACGCCAACTTGGTAGCCTTTGGAAACCTCACTGAAACCGCCGCTGAGGTTGAGATCCAAGCCTGGCTTTACGATGTACGGAGCCCCTCCAACCAGGCGGTCATCGGTAAGGTTTACCGCGGTGCGGCCACCGATGCGCAGGTTCGCAAATTCGCCCATCAATTTGCCGACGAAATTATCAGCAGGCTCTCTGGTGGTCTGCCGGGCATCGCCGCCACGCAAATCGCCTTTGTCAGTTCGCGCACCGGCACCAAGGAAATCTGGGTAATGGATTACGACGGCGCTAACCAGCATCCGCTTACTTCTCTCCATTCCATCTCGCTTACGCCGCGCTGGTCTCCTGACGCTTCGCGCATTGCCTTTACCTGCTTCGCGCCCTCCCACGGTGTTGTCAGCCCTCAGATCTGCATGTATTCCATGGATGCGGGCAAGGTCGTCACGTTTCCTCGCTTTCGCGGTACGAATAGTTCCCCTGCATGGTCGCCTGACGGCGCGCATCTCATTTTTTCCTCTTCCATGCTCGGCAATCCGGAACTCTTCGTCACGGACGCGAACGGCAGCAACCCCAAACGCCTGACCTTTGCAAACGGGGCCAGCACTTCCCCCGCTTGGAATCCCAAGACCGGCCAGTCGGTTGTGTTCGTCAGTGATCGCGATGGCATCCCCAAGCTCTTCATGATGAACGCCGACGGCACCAACTCCAGCGAGATGGACGTTCCCGATAAGGGCTACCTCATTGATCCGGCATGGGCGCCCAACGGCCAACTATTGGCCTTCAGTTGGCGCCGTCCCGAAGGCAACTATGATCTTTACCTGATGGACGCAGCCACTCGTCAGATCGTCGAGCTCACTCGCGACGCCGGTCGCAACGAACGCCCCAGCTGGGCCCCTGACGGTCGCCATATCGTTTTCGAATCCACGCGCGGTGGCACGCGGCAAATTTGGGTGATGCTTGCAGATGGCTCGCAAGCCCACCAATTGACGACCCAAGGTCACAACGAGTCGCCCAATTGGTCATCTCGTTGATTTTTTTGTCTACGAAACTCTGTGCCCGATATATAACATATCGTGACACGAGATATCTCCGGAAGTCCGCACTCAGTGCTAGGATGTTGGCTACCGTGGGATCAACACCGGGTTTTTGGATTACACTCTTGAGGAGGATTTGAATGATCGAGGTCTCCCGATCACTGTATCGCGCGACTCTGCTTGTAGCGCTCGCTGCTTCCGTCTTTGCGTTTGGCTGCAGCAAGAAGCCCAAACAGGTCAGCGCGCCCCCAGTCGCTCCACCCGCACCAGCGGCGGCCCAGCCGACTGTCACTCTCGCGGCTAGCCCCACCGCCGTCGAAAAAGGTGACTCGTCAACTCTGAGCTGGACCTCTACTGACGCCACCCAGCTCACGATCGCTCCGGACGTCGGCACGGTCACAGGTCAGGGCTCGACTAAAGTCACGCCGTCCGCCTCGACCACCTATACCATCACCGCCAGCGGCCCGGGCGGCTCCGCCAATGCGAGCGCCAGAATCACGGTCGCTACCGCGGCGCCTCCCTCGGCAGAACCCACGCTTGACGAGCTCTTTACCCGAGAGGTTCGCGACGCTTATTTCGACTTCAATAAGGCTGACGTCCGCTCCGACGCCCGCGATGCCCTCGCCAAGACGGCCGACTTCCTGCGCAACTACCCCCAGATCCGCGTCACGATCGAAGGTCATTGCGACGAGCGCGGCTCGACGGAATACAACCTCGCCCTCGGCGATCGGCGCGCCACCGCGGTGAAACAGTACCTGATCTCTTTGGGAATCTCCGCTGATCGTCTCAACACCGTCAGCTTCGGCAAAGAGAAGCCTTTCTGCATGCAGTCCACCGACGACTGCTACCAGCAGAATCGCCGCGGTCATTTTGTCCGGTCGAAGCAATAGACTTGACGGCGACCTATTGCCGCTTACTGCATCGAAGAGCCGCGCGCGAGCAGCCTCTTGCTCCCGCGCGGCTCTGTCGTTAAAGTAAAGTTGTACGTGCGACGGTTGTCTGTAAAGGATGCTCCCGCCCGGCCGGCATCGGTTCACTAAAGCTTCGGTAAGTTCGTAGGAGGAATTTGCATGCGTCTACGCAACATTGCGATTTTCAGCGCGGTCGTCCTCGTCGCCGCGATTTGTGGAAGCCTGGTCGGTCCACGCCCGGCTGAAGCTGTCGCGCGCGAAATTATTGAGCTGCAGCACGATGTAACCTCGCTCCTGCAGGGTCAAAAGGACTTGGCCACGCAGATGACCCAGGATCACACCGTCATGAAGACGCTCGTCGAGCAAACCGGCGACAATGTCGGCAAGCTCAACGCCACCATGAGTTCCCTGCAGAAATCCGTCCAGGACGTCCAGGCGAATTCGGGCGCGCGCCTCGACACCATGTCCACTCAGGTCCAAGGCCTCTCCGACAACCTCGAGGAGATCAAGTCTCGCCTCGGCAAGCTCAATCAACAGTTGGTGGATCTGCAAAACACCGTGCAAAGTTTGGATGCCAAGATTTCCGGCACCACGCCCGCGTCGCCCCCACCGACCTCCAACAACGGCTACCCTCCGTCGCCATCCGGTGGGGCCGGAAGTGCTCCCGTTAATAACGCGCCATCTGGTCCCGCGCCATCCGCCGACACCCTCTACTCCAATGGTTTGCGCGATATCACCAGCGGCAAATATGATCTCGCCCGCCAGGAATTTCAGGATTATTTGAGATATTACGGAGACACCGATCTCGCTTCCAACGCCCAGTTCTACCTCGGAGAAATTGCCTACTCGCAGCGCAACTACGACCAAGCAGTTACCGAGTATGATCACGTACTGACCAATTACCCGAAGAGTTTCAAGCTGGCTCCCGCTCATCTCAAGAAAGGTATGGCGCTCCTCGAACTCGGGCAGAAAAACACCGGTATCCGCGAACTTCGTGAAGTCGTCAAGCGTTACCCAGGCACAGAGGAAGAGCGTCGTGCCCGGGCCAAGTTGAAGGAACTGGGTGTAGGCGTTACTGCGATTGCCGCGCAATAAGATTCCGCCCGCTCGTTGACGCCAATCTCCGCCTTTGCGATCCGGCCTCGATCCCTGCGCCACGGCCTTCCTCCGAGAAACCTCGACGAGCACGGAACACCGCCGCGCTCCAAGGCGGAATATTACCTTCATGCGTACATGTGTGCCTGCTCGCGGCGGAACGGGCAACACGTTGCTTGCCGTCTGCTGTTTGCGCTGTTGGCCCTAACTGGCCCTCCGCTCCCAGCCGTGCTATCGTCCTTCTTTCAGGGGGAGACAGTATGTCAGTGAACAAAGTGATTCTCGTTGGCCGCTTGGGCCGCGATCCAGAGACGCGTTATACCGGCGGTGGGCAAGCCGTCGCCAACTTTTCCGTCGCTACCGATGAGAGCTACAAAGATCGCAACGGCGAGCGCCAGAAGCGCACCGAGTGGCACAAGATTGTCGTCTGGGGCAAACAGGCCGAGATTGCGCAGCAATACCTCAAGAAGGGCTCACTGATTTTCATCGAGGGCCGCATTCAGTCCCGTGAGTGGCAAGACAAGGAAGGTCAGAAACGTACAAGTTTTGAAATCGTGGCCACGAACTTCCGCATGCTCGGCGGCCGCGCCGATGGTGCTGCGGCAGCAGCCGGCGCTGGCGCCTCGCGCGGCGGCGACGATTTCGAGAATCAGGCTGCCCCAGCAGAGGACACCTACGGAGGCGGCGCCGTCGGAGGCCACGCCCCGGCCGGACCCGAAATCTCCGACGAGGACATTCCCTTTTAGTTCTCGACGAAATCAATGTCTAACAGCAACCGGCAGTTTCGCCTGGCAGTGAGACCTCAAGGTCTCCTGGCTCCGGGCGATCTGCAATTTGTGGAGACCCCCATTCCGCCAGTTGCAGATGGACAAGCACTCGCTCGCGTGCGCTATCTTTCGATGGATCCGACCATGCGCGTGTGGATGGCCGATATCCCGCAATACATGCCTGCCGTCGCCTTAGGTGACGTAATGCGCTGCTTCGGACTCGCCGAAGTCGTGGAATCCCGCCATTCCCGGTACAAAAAAGGCGACAAGATCGTCGGGCTTACCGGCCTTCAGGATTACCTGTTCATCGA
>Ga0181522_10002470_pt1 | contig 10563 bp, 6 predicted proteins | sample PEATcosm2014_Bin_27_FD_121103 | JGI IMG/M metagenome (GOLD analysis project Ga0181522, IMG submission 121103) | Peatland microbial communities from MTU Mesocosm Facility, Houghton, MI, USA - PEATcosm2014_Bin05_10_metaG | ecosystem: Environmental > Terrestrial > Soil > Wetlands > Peat | place...
CGGCTGCGACCGCGGAGCCTGCTCGGCATGCACCGTGTGGCTTGACGGAATTCCGGTCGCATCCTGCATGATTCTAGCACTCGATATCGGCGAGCGTTCCGTGACGACGATCGAAGGCCTTGCCGAAGGTGATAAACTACATCCAGTGCAAGCGGCCTTCATCGAGTACGATGCCGTGCAATGCGGTTTCTGCACGCCCGGCATGGTGATGAGCAGCGCGGCTTTGCTCGCGCGCAATCCTAACCCCACGCTCGACGATGTGAAGGCCGCGATCAGCGGCCATCTGTGCCGTTGCGGCACCTATCCGCATGTCTTCGCGGCAACGCTAGCCGCGGCTAAGGCGAGCAAACGTTGACCATGGCACCAAACAAGCAAATGCGGCGCGACAAGTTCCCCTCCGGTATCGCCGGTGTTTCGGTTGGCGAAATCGAGCGGCAGGTACCTGCCGGCGAGGCGCCGCCGCTGCCTACGAATGACCGGCTCACAGTAATTGGCAAGCGGGTGCCAAGGATCAACGCCAAAGCCAAGGTCACGGGCGCTGCGCGCTTCACCGTCGATATCAAGCTTGCCGGCATGCTGCACGGGCGATTGTTGCGCTCGCCTCATCCACACGCACGCGTATTATCGATCGATACGAAAGCGGCGGAACGTCACCCCGATGTACGCGCTGTCCACGTCATCACGGACATTGTCGGACGTGCGATCGAATCCGAGAAAGCTGCCGGCGAACTACCGCATGCGCTCTATGTCGGAGCCCCGATCGCGGCAGTCGCGACAACCACGCCGGAGGCCGCGCAAGAGGCGTTGAGCCTGATTGGAGTCGAATATGAAGTTCTGCCGTTCGTGATTGATATCGAGGACGCGCGCAAATCCACTGCGCCTGCGGTATTTCGGTCGCCGGTTGTCGGCTTCAGCTTCGCGGGCGGTGTACCTGCCGGGGCGGGAATTCAACAGAAAGGCAACGTGCGCGGTCCTTCTAAAACCGGATCGCGGGGCGATGTAACGAAGGGCTTTGCGGAAGCCGAGGCCACCGTCGAAGCAGAATTTCGCACGGAAGTGCAGACTCATTGCTGCATGGAAACTCATGCCATCGTCGCCGATTGGCGCGCTGATGGGCTGACGGTCTATCTCTCGACTCAGTTCACGGCTGGTGTGAGAGCTGAATTGGCCGAGGCCTTCAGCCTGCCGCGCAATCGGGTCCGGGTGGTCGTCGATGCTATGGGCGGTGGTTTCGGATCCAAATCGAGCGCCGGTAATTATGCGCGTGCGGCCGTTGCGCTTTCACGTGCCGCCGGTGTGCCGGTCAGGCTTGTGCTTGACCGCTACGAGGAGCAACTCGACTCCGGCAACAGGCCAGGAACCTTCCAGCGGCTAAAGATCGGTGCGCTAAACGATGGCCAACTCAGCGCAATCTCGCTCTACACTTATGGAACGGCCGGAACAGCGATCGGTGCTGGTGTCGGAAATGTGGCGCAGTCAATGTACGAGTGCCCCAATTTCGATATCGAGCAGTACGATGTCTTCATCAATGCCGGCCCCGGTTGCGCGATGCGTGGCCCTGGCAATACGCCAGGTGCTTTTGCTCTTGAGCAGTGCATCGATGAACTGGCCGAAAAGCTGAAGATTGATCCTCTGGTGCTGCGCGACCGGATCGATGCGAGCCCGGTGCGCCGCGAGGAACGCCGCCGCGGCGCCGAACGGATCGGCTGGAATCATCGTCACGCACCGGGCGCTGGCGCGGGCTCGATCAAGCGTGGCGTTGGGATGGCGCAGTCGCTATGGGGCGCCAATGTTCAGACCAATGCATCCTGCGAGGTACGTCTGCTACGTGATGGCTCCGTCGAGGTTCTTTCAAGCGTGCAAGACATCGGCACCGGCATCGGCACGGTGCTCGCACAAGTCGTCGCGGAAGAATTTGGCCTGCGGCCGGAAGACGTCACGGTCCGGATCGGCGACACGGATTTTCCGGCTGGGCCGCCCTCGTATGGCAGCAGGACGACCGCCTCAATCACGCCGCCGGCTCGCAACGCCGCCTACAAGGTCAAACAGACACTGCTGGAGATCGTAGCGCCCCATCTTGGCGTTCCCGCAGACGATCTGATGCTTCGCGACGGTCGGATTGTTGCCAAAGCCGATTCTGGCCGCAGCATGAGCTTGCGTGAAGCAGCAGCGACGCTTCGCACTGACCAAATTGGCGTATTCGCCAGCCGCTCCGATGACTATGGCGGATTTCGCCGGACTATGGGGGACGCAGCTCTTGCCCAATCCGACCTGGGAGGCGTGCAATTTGCCGAAGTCGTGGTCGACACCGAGACCGGTATCGTGCGGGTCGAACGGGTCGTCGCGGTGCAGGACTGCGGACGTCCGATGAACCCCCTACAGATCGAAAGCCAGGTACAGGGCGGGATACTGATGGGCCTATCCTATGCCTTGTTCGAGGACCGGATCATCGACCGGCATACCGGGCACATGCTCAACGCAGATCTCGAACACTATAAAATTGCCGGCTCGCGCGAGACGCCGGAAATCGAAGTTCTGTTGCTGGAGAATTACCAGGGGCAGAGCGCAACCGACGCATACGGCATTGCTGAGCCAGCGAATATCGCGACCGCGCCCGCCATTGCCAATGCCGTCTACAACGCGATCGGCGTGCGGCTGCGGCAGTTGCCAATAACCCCCGCCGCCGTGCTCGGCGCGCTCGGCCGAATTCCGCTCGGGATCTGACAATGCAACACTTCGAATGGCTGAACGCGAAATCGGAAAGCGAAGCGGTGGGCTCGGGTGCCACCACCGTTGCCTCGGCCATGGTCGCGCCGACCGGGGGGCGACCGTCGCAGGATGCGATTATCATCAAGGCCGGCGGCATCGATCTTCTTGATCTGATGAAAGAAGGCCTGCTGCAGCCACGCCGTATCGTGAATCTCCGTGCCGCCCACGGACTCGACCGGATCGGTGAACAGAAAGATGGCACGGTGCGTGTTGGCTCGATGGTCACACTTGCAAACCTCGCCAGCCATCCCATCATTGTTCAACGTTATGCCGCCTTGGCCCAAGTCGCGGGCAATTCAGCAAGCCCACAGATTCGTAATGTGGCAACACTCGGTGGCAACCTGCTGCAGCGACCGCGTTGTTGGTATTTCCGTTCTTTCCATCATCACTGCGCGCGCAAGGGTGGCGAAGTTTGTTTCGCCTTCGGCGGAGACAATCGCTATCACGCCATCTTTGATCACGACGGCTGCGCGATCGTGCATCCGTCGACATCCGCGACAGCGCTTGTGGCTTTGGGCGCAAGCATTGAGTTAATTCAAGCCGACGATACGCGGCGGCTAGTTCCGCTGGAGGAATTCTTCCTTCTTCCTAATACCGACATAACCCGCGAAAACGATCTCAAGTCAGGCGAAATTCTGTCCGCTGTCGTGTTGCCGAAACTAGGTCCCAGCGCGAAGTCAGTTCATTTCAAGCAAGGCGAGAAGGATTCGTTCGACTGGCCGATTGCTGATGTGGCCGTGCTGCTTGAACGCGATGTGGCGGGGATTTGCACGAAAGTATCGATCGTTCTCGGTTCAGCGGCGCCGGTGCCGCATCGGGCCAAAGCTGCGGAGACGATACTGTTGGGAAAGCCGATACAGGAACGGATTGCCCGAGCCGCCGCGCAAGCAGCAATCGCGGGCGCTGCTCCGCTGTCCAAGAATGCATACAAGCTGCCGATTTTTGCGACGCTCGTCCGGCGCGCCATTCTGGCGGCAGGATGAAATGGGCTTCAGTTATGAGAGGTATCAAGATGACACGTCGGGAAACGAATGCCGGGATTCTGGCAAGCGCGGTTGTCGCGGTGGCGCCAGCGTTGGCAACCGAAGCCATCGCGCTGCCGCCGGCCCGCAGCATGGGTGGCAGGCCACTGATTGAAGCGCTCAAGCTTCGCCAATCGACACGAGAATACGCCGATCGAGCACTGCCGCCGCAAGTTCTGTCCGATTTGTTATGGGCCGCGTTTGGCGTCAATCGTCCAAGCGGCGACCGTACGGCGCCGTATTGGCGTCACGTCATGGTCATCGATGTTTATGCCGCGATGGCGGACGGTGTGTGGTTCTACGATCCAAAGCGGCATGCGCTTGTGCCGAATTCCCGCGACGATATACGGGCGCAAACCGGCCAGCAGGAATTTGTCGGGACCGCACCGCTTAATCTCATTTATGTCGCGCATGGCGAGCGGATGCAGGATGTCTCGCCAGAAGAGCGACGCCTCTATGCATCGGTTGACGCCGGCTTTATCGGCCAGAACGTCTATCTGTTCTGCGCATCGGAAGGCTTGGGGACCGTGTTTCGCGGCGCGGTGAATACCGCCAAGCTTGGTCAAATTATGCAACTCGGCAAGGACCAGTTCGTCACCTTCGCGCAGACCGTTGGATATCCGCGCGGGTAGAATCGTGGAAGGCTATGGGCCCCGACGATCGGCAGAAACAGGATGATAGTGCTAGCATTCGCCCGTCGCTGGCGCTGCCATTTCTATGGCCGCTGCTGGCCGCGGCATCCGCAACAGCCGCAACGGCATCGTTTCTAGCGGATATTGCGAAGTCGGCTAGTGATAGCGCCGAAGCGCCAGGACCGATTTGGGCAAGCCAAAATAAGGTACGGCTGAAACTGGCGTCGATGCGCTTGCGCGATTTTTCGACGCAACCGGAGGGATTCCCGGTCGTGCTATGCGCTCCCTACGCGCTGCATGAAGCGACGGTCGTCGATTTTGCGCCAGGCCACAGCATCGTAGAAGCCTTGAAGGGTGCCGGACACGATCGTTTGTTTGTGACCGACTGGCGTTCCGCCACGCGCGAGATGCGCTATTTCTCGATCAACAATTACCTCGCCGACCTCAATATCGCCGTGGACGAGATCAAGCCGCCGGTCGATCTTGTCGGGCTATGCCAGGGCGGCTGGCTCGCTTTGACCTATGCCGCGCGCTTTCCTGAAAAAGTTCGCCGCCTGGTTCTCGTCGGCGCTCCGGTCGATACCGACGCCGGCAATTCTTCGCTGTCGCGGATGGTAAGGGATGTTCCGGTCGGTGCTTTTGAGACGCTGGTGCAGTTTGGAGAAGGCCGCGTCTTGGGCAAGCACGTGCTAGAATCTTGGGGCGTCCTGCTTGCCGCGGATGACACCAAAAAGACGCTGCAGGTTCCGGCCGATATTGATCCCGCTCGTTATCGCGAGCTCAATCGGCGTTTTCAGGCGTGGAACGCTGCGACCGTGGACTTGCCAGGAACTTATTATCTGCAGGTCATCGAAAAGCTCTACAAAGAAAACCAAATCGCGCAGGGCCAGTTCATCGCTCTCGGTAAACGCATTAGCCTTGCCGATATAAAGATGCCGATATTTCTGTTGGGCGCGCGCGACGACGAGTTGGTTCCACCGGAGCAGCTCTTTGCGGTGGCTCAATTGATTGGAACGCCAAAGGCATTGATCGAAATGGCGAACGAACCATGCGGCCATCTGAGTCTCTTTCTGGGCCGCAAGACACTCGTCGGTGTTTGGAAGCACATTGCGCGATGGCTCAGTTCAGACTCGTCCATCGCAAAGCCGTCATGATTGCTATTTTCTCGATGCCCTGGCCGAGCAGCAATTATCGTCACTGTTGAAACACATAAGTTCCCGGCGCGTCACAAATCGGTGCGTAAGAGGTAGCGGCGCCGCCCATTTGCGGCGGCAGCGTCGGGACACCGGAACGCACTTTCAGCCAGCCGACCCATTCGGGCCACCACGAGCCGTCCTTGTGCGCCGTCGCCGCCACAAAGGCGTCCGGATCGACATAGTGGTCGTTGGCCTTCTTACCCATTACCTGGAAGCTGTGTCCCTGATGGTCGGGCTCTGAGATAATGCCAACATTGTGCCCGCCGCTGGTCAGCAGGTAGGTGACGTCGGCATCGGTCAGGAGATTGATCTTGTAGGTTGAGCGCCATGGCGCAACGTGATCGTGCACGGTGCCAACGGCAAAAATCGGGGCACGAATATCGGTGAGCGCAATCGGCTTGCCGGCGACGGTGAACCGGCCCTCGGCAAGATCGTTATTTAGAAACAGTTGTCGCAGGTATTCCGAATGCATTCGATAGGGCAGGCGGGTCGCGTCAGCGTTCCACGCCATGAGATCGATCATGGGCGTGCGCTCGCCCATTAAATAATCGTGGACCATGCGGGACCAGATAAGATCATTCGAACGCAGCAACTGAAAGGCTCCCGCCATTTGCGTCGAATCGAGAAAGCCTTGCTCCCGCATCAGATCCTCGAGGAAGGCAAGTTGGCTTTCGTTGATGAACAACATCAACTCACCCGCCTCCATGAAGTCGACTTGAGCCGCCAACAGTGTAATCGATTTTAGCCGCTCATCGCCGTCGCGCGCCATCGCAGCGGCAGCGATCGAGAGCAGCGTTCCGCCGAGGCAATAGCCGACGGCGTGCACTTTCTGCTCGGGCACAATGGCATGAACCGCATCGAGCGCCGACATCACACCCAGTGTACGATAATCATCAAGGCCGAGGTCGCGGTCTTCCTTCCCGGGATTTTTCCAAGAAATCATAAAGACGGTGAACCCTTGGTCCGTAAGGTACTTTACCAAGGAGTTCTGCGGCGACAAATCGAGAATGTAATATTTCATGATCCATGCTGGAACGATCAGTACCGGCTCAGGTCTGACCTGGTCGGTCGTGGGCGCATATTGGATGAGTTCGATGAGCCGGTTGTGGTAGATCACCTTGCCCGGCGCCGTCGCCACGTCGCGACCGATAATGAAATTTTCCGTGCCGACCGGCTTTTTTCGGCTGATGGTGCGCTCCCAGTCCTCCGCAAAATTTTGCAGACCCTTCACCAGGTTCATTCCACCTGTGTTGACGGTCTTCTTGAGAACTTCAGGATTACTCAGTAGAAAATTTGAAGGAGAAAATGTGTCAAGCATTTGACGCGCGACAAACGCCAACATGTTCTCGTGCTGTTTTGTTACGCCACGGACGTCGATGGTCGCGTTGTGCCACCATTGCTGATTGATCAGGAAAGACTGCGACATCAAGTTGAAGGGAAATGTCTGCCAGTCAGTCGCGGTAAATCGGTGATCTTGCGGCAATGGTTCGATAAAGGGTTGTGCCTTTCCGTCCTGCATCGCGCTTTGCAATGCACAGGCGCCAAAGCGGATCGATTTGCGTACCGCTTTGCCGACAAGTTCGGCCCGTTTCCCTGGTGAAAAGGCCAGGTGTGACGCCCAATCGAAATAGGCCTCGGCGAGCGCCGCCGGCGATAGGCCAAACGTGAAGCGCGCCGCGGCAGCGTGCAACGAACGGTCGATGTTGTCGGCGGTCGCGGCCAGTCCAGACGGCGCGCGTCCGTCGCAAGGAGCGGGAACCTTGCTCATTGCATTTGGGCTTGTCGACGAGGCTGCCATGGCACGTCATTCCTGACTATCTAATTAGGTAACTCTAGCCACGCTATCGTGCCGCAATATGACTTGGATCAAAGCTAACTAGCGGGATTTATATGCAAATCTCGCAACAAAATTGCCGCAATTACACGACGCACACTTGGTAAAAGCCGCCATGTCGGTTCGCAATCTCGACAAGATGTTTCGGCCGCGGTCAATCGCGGTCTTTGGCGCATCGGCGCGGCCGCAATCGGTTGGCGCCGCATTGATGACGAATCTTATGAACGGCGTCTTCGATGGGCCGATCATGCCGGTCAATCCCAAGGCGACCGCGCTTCATGGCATCATGACTTATAAAGACGCGGCGAGCCTTCCGCTGACCCCGGATCTTGCGGTTATCGCGACGCCGCCGGACACCGTGCCGGCCTTGGTTGACGAACTGGGCAAATGTGGCACGCGCGCCGCGGTCATCCTCACCGCTGGATTTGCCGAAGGCGAAGCAGCGTCCGGTAAAGCGCGCAGCGCGCAGATGCTTGCCGCCGCGCGTCCGTATCTGATGCGCATCATCGGGCCGAATTGTCTCGGTATCGCGGTGCCGGGTATCGGACTGAACGCGACCTTCGCGCCGGCCGCGCCGCTGTCCGGCAATATTGCATTTTTGACGCAGTCCGGCGCGCTGGCGACAACTGTGCTGGATTGGGCGCTACCGCGCGGCATCGGCTTTTCGGCCATTGTCTCTATGGGTGATATGAGTGATGTCGACTTCGGCGATCTACTCGACTATGTCGCGCTCGATGAGGCTACCCATGCGATCTTGATCTATGCCGAAGGCATCACCCAGGCACGGAAATTCATGTCGGCGGCGCGCCGAACCGGCCGCATCAAACCGATCATCGTGGTCAAGGGCGGCCGGGCCGAGGAGGGCGCGCGGGCCGCGAGCTCCCACACTGGCGCTTTGGCCGGCGCCGATGTCGTCTATGACGCCGCGTTCCGCCGCGCCGGCATGTTGCGGGTCAATGAGGTCGAGGAATTGTTCGATGCTGCCGCGACGCTCGCCCGCATGTCGCCGCAGCGCGGCAATCGGCTTGCAATTGTGACCAACGGCGGCGGCGCCGGCGTTCTGGCAACGGACCGCTTGATCGAAGAGGGCGGCCGGCTGGCGACACTCAGCCCCGAACTTATTGCCAAACTCAATGCGGTATTGCCGCCGACCTGGAGCCACGCCAACCCAATCGATTTGATCGGCGACGCCGACGCTGGTCGCTATGCGAATTCGGTATCGGTCCTGATCAATGACCCCGGCAACGACGCGCTGCTGGTAGCCTATTGCCCGACGGCGATCGGTTCTTCTGCCGAAGCCGCCAAGGGATTGATCGGCGCCTTGTCGCTGTCAAATGCAACGAAAAAAAACGTCTTCGCGTGCTGGATGGGTGCGGCCACGGTAGCGGAAGGCCGCGCGCAACTTAGTGCCGCGCAGTTGCCGGATTTCGAAACACCCGAGCGGGCCGTGCGCGCCTTCATGTATCTCGTACGCTATCGGCAAAATCAGGATTTGCTGCTTGAGACGCCATCCGCCGGCAAGCGCAACCCAGAAATCGACTTGGAGCGGGCGCGCTGCATTATCACGAAGGCGCTTAACGACCGGCGCGAATGGCTCGACCCGGCCGAGGTCGCGACATTCCTTGCTTGCTACAAGATCCCGTTCGCGCGCACGCAAGCGGTGCCCGATGCGAAGTCGGCGGCAGAGGCCGCTGCGCAAATGAATGCTCCGGTGGCGCTGAAGATAAGATCGCGCGACGTCATCCATAAATCCGATGTTGGCGGCGTTGACTTGAATTTGGCTAGCCCGGCGGATGTCGCGGCCGCCGCGGGGCGGATGAATGAAAGGATTTTACAGGTTTTACCGAAGGCCAGACTGGAGGGGTTCATCGTGCAAGAGATGATCCACCGGCCGAGCGCCTATGAGTTGATTGCCGGCGTCTCGACGGATCCGACCTTCGGTCCGGTGATCCTGTTCGGGCAGGGCGGCACCGCGGTCGAAATCGTACGTGATAAATCGCTTGAACTGCCACCGCTCAACAGGCCCTTGGCGCGCGCGCAAATCGAGCGCACGCGCATTGCCGCTTTGCTCAAAGGCTTTCGCGATCGGCCCGCGGCAGACATCGACGGCGTCGTCGGAGTACTTGTCCAATTAAGTCAAATCGTTGCCGACCACGCTGAGGTCACCGAAATCGACATCAATCCGCTGCTCTGTGACGCGAGCGGTGTGATCGCTGTCGATTGCCGGATTCGCGTGCGTGCCACCGCGGCTTCCGCGCAATCGCGCCTTGCGATCCGGCCCTATCCCGAGCGGCTTGAAACCGAGATAGAGACGCCGGAGGGGCAAGCCTACAAAGTGCGGCCGATCAAGCCGGAAGACGAGCCCGCGCTGCGCCGCTTTGCCGAGGAGATCGACACTCAGGACCTATGGCATGGATTCTTCGCGCCGCTACGCGATCGGACCCACGAGACGGCGGCGCGCTTGAGCCAGATTGATTACGACCGTGAGATGACCTTGGTCGCCTGGGAGGGCGACCGCGTGGCGGGGCTAGCCCGTTCTCTTGCCGATCCAGATCTCGATGTTTCGGAATGTGCGGTCATCATTCGTAGTGATTTGCGTCAAAAGCGTTTGGCGAAGCAGCTGCTCCAAACGCTGTTCTTCACGCTTGGTGCGCAAGGTATCGGCCAAGCCGTACTTAATTTCCCCGCAAACCAGACACAGATGCTGAACATCGCGAAAGATTTTGCCTTTTCGATCGCGCCGTCACCGGTCGACGCGTCGTTGCTGCGAGCGACGAAGGATTTGATGGCGCAAAAGACGTTAATTCCGATGATTTAATTGAGGCATCGGGCCTAGCGGTTACAGGCTGCGTAAGATGCGCCGCATATTCGTGTCGGCTGCGCCCTATTTCAGTATCTTGGGGGCAGTTTATTGATCTGTATCAAAGTCACTTCATAATTTTCGGAGCTACTGACTTGAAGGGGTAATCTGATCATTGGAGATGAATATGGGCCTCAATTTCAACCGCAGGGATTTGCTGCTGACCGGAGCGATGGCATCGATGGCCATCCCGAGTGCAAGTTTTGCGCAGAACGCGCCGGCCGCGTCGATCGCGCCGGCTCCCGCCGAC
>Ga0181522_10002473_pt1 | contig 10553 bp, 6 predicted proteins | sample PEATcosm2014_Bin_27_FD_121103 | JGI IMG/M metagenome (GOLD analysis project Ga0181522, IMG submission 121103) | Peatland microbial communities from MTU Mesocosm Facility, Houghton, MI, USA - PEATcosm2014_Bin05_10_metaG | ecosystem: Environmental > Terrestrial > Soil > Wetlands > Peat | place...
GATCAGTTGCCCGGATGCACCGGCCTGCGAATGGGCGGACTGACCCTTCTCGGGTGATCGAGCGCAATCCAGCGCGTCCGCGAGTGGAAAACGGCGATGGGCGGGCCTCCGAATTGCGCGGCGGGCAGGTGAAACTGCACATTGATGAAAAGCTCCTGCTGAAATCCGGAGGGATCGAAGCCCGTGTTCCGCACCATATCAACGGCCGCGCGCCCCAGGTCATCGTTCGAATCCTGCAGCGCTTCGGCGTCGAGCACACTGCCGTCCTGAGCGTCGACGATGGCGTGTACGATCACGGGCTGAAAAAACCTCGAAGTAGGAGCGTTGTCAGGATCAACCCGCAGCGGCCCCCAACGCCCGGCAGCCGTGAGCGTGAATGCTTCGCCGGCCTCCGTCATCTCGGGCGTGGGGCTGAAAAGATTAGCATCGAGGCCGGCCGCATCCTTCAGGCTCTCCACCCGGATCTCAAGCGCCAGCCGTCCCTCTTCAAACACTGAAACCTGCCGCGGCAGCAGGTGGCCATGGAAGTCGGTGGCGCCCGAGTAATCGTAAATCGCATAAATTCCCGGCGCTTCGGACCACATCTGCAGCAGTCCGGTTGCGGGATCGATGCAGTCCTCGCGTTCCACCCAGGCACGCGGCGCCGGATTCGGCGGAAGCGAATGGCTCAGCAGCAGGCAGCTCACCTGCTTGCCGTTGGATTGCACGTCTGCGGCGCGAATTTCGAACTGGGTTGCGTTATGCACAATCGGCCGCAGCAAAATGGAACGCATCATCTGAATGCGCAGCGGCACCGGCTCAGGGCTGCCATAAATTCTATCGTCGGTGCCGATGCGAATGACGTGCGCCTGCTGCAAGTCAGCCGTCCACCGCCAATGTGAGTTGCCGTCGGAAACCTCTTCCATCGTGCCCGAGCCCTCGCTCAGAGCTGCGCCATTCGATTCGAAGGAAACTTTGAGCGCATAGGGAACATGGGCGTCGCCCAGTTCGAAATTCTTGCGTGCCCGAGCCAGGAAATCGAGGGCGCCGGTGCGCTCGGCGGGCTTCGAAAGAATGTGGGGCTGGCGGGTCACCATCTCATGCGGGTCCGCGGGCGGAGGATTCGTCTGCGCAAAAGCCGGAAGACAAAACAGAAACACAAAAGACAGCAAGAATGGCAGCAGGCAGCGGCGGAGTCCCATGAAGCCTCCATTCGAAAGCTCAAGCCGGTCAACCCCGCAGGATTGTAACCAAAAATTCTAGCCGAGACAATCCGTTCAGCGGTTTGGTAGTGGGCTACCTCGATTCTGTCATTCCGAGCGCCTTTTTTCTGGCGCGAGAGCCTGCCCTGAGCGGAGCCGAAGGGAATCTGCTTTTTCAGTGAGGGACCACCAGGCCGCCATCAAGGTAGCTCGATTACAAACTTACCCAATCACTCAATTCTGCACGTCCCGGATCAGCACCACATCCGCGTCATTGTGCCCCCGCACAATCCCCAGCTGCTTGCCGTCGAATGACCAGTGAAAGTCGTAAATTCTTTCTGAAGTAAAATCAGTAATCTGCCTGCCCTTGGATCCATCCAGCGGCTGCAGCCACAAATTATCCACCCCATTTTCCCGCGCCGGGTACACCACCGCCTTGCCATCGGGGCTGAAGCGCAGCAGTCCAAAACGATTGTGGTCGAACTCCAGCATCTTCGCCTGGCCAGTGGCGATATCCACCACCGCCAATTTTTCTTTATGCTCGCCAGTATGCTGCACCGTTCCGAAGACTGCCAATTTGCCGTCCGAAGAAATGTCGAACTGGCTGGCATCGATCGGAAGGCGCGAGATGTTCTGCGACGCGCCTCCGTCAATCGGCACCCGCGCCAGTGTCGACTCATCCTGCTGCTGCATGAAATACACCCACTGGCTGTCGCGCGAACAGACCGGATGGTTTTCTGCTTTGCCCTGACTGAGCTGTTTCAGATTGCCGCCGGGCAAATCGATCCGCCAGATATTGCTCTGGCTACCGCTGCTGGGAAACTCCAGGTCAAATACCAGATGCTGCCCGTCCGCGCAGGCATTTGGATTCCCGTTGGGCTTGCCCTCTTCCGTCACCATCGTGGTCTTCGAGCCGCTTGCGGGATCGATGCGGTTGAGAACGCCAAACTGATCGGCAATCAAAAATCCATCCTTCGTCCAGGTGAAATTCGTGTCGGCCAGCGATGGCGTCAGGTTGCGCCCTTGTTCGCTGGTTCCCGAGCTGGGCATGGCAAAAATGTTAAACCGGCTCTCGCTCAACACAACCGCTACGTTCTTTCCGTTCGCGGCCACGCTCGGGTAGTAATAGTTGTTGGTATCGCGCGTCACCGGACTCAGTTTCCCCTCGGGGTACGACATATACGCGACGCGCGACTGGTTGAAATTTGTCGCTTGTTCGAGCACCGTTCCCAACAGGCCACGGCCGTCGGGCATCCAGGCCGAAACTTCGAACACCTGCGTGTTGCCGGAAAAGAAAATCTTCTGCTTACCATCCTTCACATCGATTGCCGTCAGGCTTGCGACGAACCCCCCGGCATTCAATACGTCACACACAATGACTTTCCCGTCCGGAGACCACGAGGGAGAATACAACGCCTGGCTCTTCGATCCTCCCACCAGTGTGCGCTCGTCCGCATCGCTGCCCTGTACCGGGCGCACGATCAGCCGGTATTTTCCCGGCTCGGGATTGTCGTACCGAACGAACGCCACCTCCTTGCCGTCAGGAGAAACCGTAACGTTTGTGTCCACGTCTTCCGCCAACTTTTGCGGCACGCCGCCCAGCAGGGGCGCGCGGTAGAGAAAACGCAGCTCCGGGTTGCCCGGATCGCTGCGCACAAAATAAAAGTAGTTGCCGTCGGGCGAGAAATGAACCCCATTAAAGTACACATCGGCCGGAGGCTGCACCTGCACATTACTGCTGGTCGGTACATTGCGCAGCCACAAACTGGTCAGCCCGTCTTTCTTCCGCGTCACCGTCAGGATGTATTGCCCATCCGGAGAAATCGCGGACATCAGCACATCTCCAGTGTCAGTAATCTTGCTGACAGATATATTTTCAAACGGAACCCGGTGGCTGCGGAAAAAGACGGAATACGCCAGAAAGCCCGCCAGCACCAGCGCAACGCCGGTTCCGACGAAGCGCATGCCGGTTTTCGATTTGCCGGGCTCTTCTGCGGCCGTTTGATTCGTAGCCGACGCCGGCGCAACCGCGCCTGAGCCGGAAGGTCGAGCTCCCGCCTGCGCGGAATCGTGAACAGCGATCGCGCCTGATTCTGGAATGGCATGCGTGCTCGTCGCGCCAGCCTGCGCAGCTTTCCTGCCCGATTCTGTATCGCGCTTCAGCCGCTTCAAATCGCCGCGCAGGTCGGCCGCCGATTGGTAGCGCAAATCCCGATCTTTCTCCAGAGCCTTGCAAATAATCTCGTCGAGCTTGGGCGGCAGCGATGCGTTTAACTGCACTGCGGGAACCGGATCAAGCTCAAGAATGGCGTGGAAGGTCACCGCCGAAGTCGCACCCGTAAAGGGCAAGCGCCCTGTCGCCATCTGATAAATGACCACCCCAAGAGAAAACAAATCCGTGCGCGGATCGAGCTCTTCCCCGCGCGCCTGCTCCGGAGACATATAGGCGATGGTGCCAACCGTCGCTCCGGGACTGGTCAGGTTGGCCGCGGGCGAATCCTGCGTCGCCCCGATGGTGGTCATCTCCATCTCGGGCCGGGTCAGCTTGGCCAGGCCGAAATCGAGGACCTTCACCTGCCCACGCTGAGTTACAAAAATATTCGCCGGCTTGATGTCGCGATGAATAATCCCCTTGGCGTGCGCCGCGTCCAGCGCGTCGGCCAGCTGAATGCTCCACTCCAGCAGCCGTTCCAGCGGCAGGGCCCCATTATGCAAACGCAGGTCCAGGGTTCCGCCTTCCAGCAGTTCCATCGCGATGAACGATTGCGCCTGCCCGCCCTCGGTCTGGGTTTTCTCGACCGCATAAATAGTGCAGATATTAGGATGGTTCAGCGCCGATGCAGCCCGCGCCTCCAGCAGAAAACGGTCAAGCGCATTCTGATCCCTGGAAAGTTGCGGCGGCAAAAATTTCAGCGCGACTTTGCGCCCCAGATCGAGGTCTTGCGCCTCATAGACGACGCCCATCCCGCCGCTGCCAAGCCGGCCGGTGATGCGGTAATGCGAGATGGTCTGCCCAATCATGATGAAAGCGAGTTTCCATCTTAGGGGGGATAAGAAGACCAGTCAAACGCCGACATGTGGGCAGTAAGCGGATCAACAAATGAGATGTGCCCCAATGTCTCGAACTCGACAACTCATTAATCTACGACCCACGCCGCAGTTCTCTGCGTGCTCTGCGGCAGTTCTCTGCGACCTCTGCGGTCAAAAGCTTCTTCCGGATTTCCAAAAAGTCCTCCACCGCGAAGCACAATAATCTTGCACATTGATTGCAAGGGCCCAGGATGAACCAGGCCCCGGCTTTGAGTTTCAAGCGAAGCGTATATAAGATCGGGTTCACATGTTATCTGACCGCCGCAGCTCCGCCATGGTGTGGTTGTCCATATTTCTCATCGTGTCGGCGGTCGATTCGCAGGCCGCGGGAACTGCCTTCGCTCCGGTGCCCAAGAACCAGCGCGCCCTGCTGAAAAAACGTTTGACCGCCTACACGGAAGCCTTCCGCAAAAAGGATTGGTCCGCGCTCTACGATCTCGTCTCAGACACAGATAAGCTCAGCGTGCGGGACCCCAACGTCAAATTGGACAGGGATAGATTCGCCCGAGATATGCAGGACACCGCCGACTCGGAACGGCTGATAAAATTCACACCCATTCGGACGGAGATTGCCGAATGGCTTAAGAACCTTAAGCTCTTAACAGGCCAAAAGGAGTCTTCCGCCTCGCTCCTCGACATCTACGGGTGCGTCGAAATTCCCGACGAAAACCAGACGCTAAAGCGCATAGGCGCGGTGCGCGCTGTTTGGGAACACGACAATTGGTACTTCACAACCTGGGCACTCGCGGAGCCTCCCGAGCCTTGTTCCCATCTATCGAATCCCGCGTGGAAGCCTCAATCGCCCCTCAGGCTGGATGAGCCCATGCCGCAGCTGTTCTGCGTGGTATACACCTGCGAGATCTAAGAACGATTGAGTGTGACTCTTCTCTTTACGGAGATGGCTGGGAAAGCCTTGCCGGATCCTTGTCGAATGAGCGCAATCAAACTCGTTGACGTAGAGCGCTTAGGGCCTTACAGCCTGCGTTACCTCGGGTACTCGCGAGCTGCCAACCCGCGAGAATACACTGATGTCGTGACGTGCCCGCAGAAGTCGAGGTTCTTCCCAAACGAATTCTTCGTCCTGCTTCTTACAGTACTGGTTGCATCCCCTGGCTTTGCGCAAGCCAGCAAAGCGGCTGACCAGCATGTGAATGCCAAAGCAGCTGTGGAAATAGCCGAGGAGGGCCTTGTTCGCGTCTATGGCAAAGCCGTCACGTCGGAACGGCCTTTTACTGCGAAGCTGAAGAATGGCGCTTGGGCTGTAGTCGGGACTCAGCGGTGTCAAGAGCTACTGCCGGCCCCTGGCTTCTACTGCCCGGAAGGCCACTGGGCCATCATCTCAAAAGATGGGCGGATCCTCTCGATGGGCAAATCTAATGGCCACGTTCGGCAGTAGCCGCGTCGACATAGCTGGCGCAACCTCGCCATGGCTTTTCACCGAATCGCCCTGCCCAATGCTGCCACGGTTTGAGCCGGACTGAGGCGTACCGTAAACTTGTGATCGTCTCCGCAGCTGATTACCGTAATTTGCCCGGGATACTCCCTGATCCAAATCACTTTTTCGGGATTTACATACACCTCCAAGCCATCCGCATCTTCAAACATGACGAATTCCACGCCGCCTCCTCTCGATGGTCCCTGCTTACCATTTGGGAAATGACAGAATGCCGCGGTCTGAGCCGAGAATCGCCATCGCACCCACGCGAGCACCGGTCGCAGTTTACCGGAAACAATGCAGACGATCCCAACAGTTTCCCGCGAAATCGCTGGATCAAGGTGTACGCCGAAGGCGGGACGCATCCCCCTGAAAGTCACTACCGCCACAGCACCCCAAAGCGTCCCGAAATGCCCCCCGGATGTCATCCCGACAAGAGCGCAGCTCTTAGAGGGACCTTACGATTCCTGTCCACCGGCAGCGGCGCAGCCAGAAACGTTCCTGCCGCATGCGGCGAAGAGTACCCGGCACGAACAATTCAGGGTTAACGCAAGCCGCCCCGGTCGCACAGGGCGCGACAAGGGGAGGGGTTAGCCGGGAGAAGATTACCGGAAAGAGTTTCGATCACTGCGATTCGTGGCATTCGTTTGCGGCTGGGTTGTAATCAACGTCATCGTGTTGCTTGGTCTTCTTGGCTTACATGATTGCATACTGGTTCTTCGATGTACCTCCACCGTCGAAGCGATGGCCATTTCAACGCGATAAGTCATCGGATAGGGACGGGGGTGACTTGTGATAGTCGATTTGGCGTAACGTCTCCATCTCACTAATCGACCCGGATGCAAAGATGTTGAGTGCAAACACCTCCCATCGCCTGACTGGAAATCGCCACGGCTTCCGCTTGGACTTTGTTCGTATTCCAATTCCAACGTAACCGCCCCTGAGTCACGACCGAGGTCAACATTCTATCTGCATTTTTCTGCTAATCTGGATGCGCCCTGTTGTTTTTGTCATTCCGTCTTCCGCAAATTTTGTCGCAGTCACTTAGCGAAGACTTTTCTTCGGAAATTGGGTCGCGCGCCATGCCGAACAAAGAGGAAGTGTCTGTACTGATGTTGTCAAAACACGGGTTGGTTTATCTCACGGCCAACGATTGGGCTCTGGTCGTCGACAAAGCCAGCCATGTTCGTTTCAAAAAAGGCGACGTCATGGTTCAGAGGGGCAAGCCAGTGAACGGAGTTTATCTCTTGCTCAAAGGTACCGCCCGCGTGCAAATCCCTTCCCAAACGACGGCTCGATCCATCGCTCCGGGCGAGATTTGCGGAGAGATGTCGTTCCTCGAAGACGCGCCCGCCAGCGCCAGCGTTGTTGCCAACGAAGATGTTGAAGCCTATCATCTCGACCGCCCAACCTTACAGAGCCTGTTCGATTTGTTCCCGCACCTCGCGTCGCGCTTTTACCGATCTTTGGCCGTCAATTTATCCCGTCGCCTAAGAGAACTGGTCGGGTCGCCCTCCCAGACTTCGGCTGGCTCAGAGGGCCGCGGCTAACTGCTCGACGTGCGCACCCAGGTCTATGTTCGGTTTTTAAGTTCGTCTGTTAGCGACAATTGCCCGGCCGCGCGTCAATCAAAAAAAGCAAATCAAATCAGGAGCGTCCGCAAGACAACCATGCTCTGATCGATTTTGAGAGCTTCGGAGTTTTCCACTCACTCATTTTTCTCCTTGACAACCTGCTCCGCCTGCCTAATAATGCCGCGGTTCTTGCCCGAGGCACGCTTTCTCCGTCTACGCACTTCGGGCTGTACTCCCCCTCCCGGTGACGGCGCAGCAAATGAGCAAACCGACTCGCACCGTTTTGGTGCTTTGCTCGTGTGCGTTTTTGACCCCGACAGAAGGCACCAAACAAGTGCTTAGGCTAGTTCTGTTTGAAATTGTCCGGATGGAAAATTCAGGAGGATTTATGCCACGCAGAGTTTCAATCTTCTCCCCCTATTTCCTTGTGCCATGCCTGGCTTTTTGCCTGGCGCTTACCGCCGTTGCCGGGGTCGCCCACAATTTTGCCGGCTCTTACCGGATCACTCAGCTCGGCAGACAGGGCGACCAGGTTCAGGTGCGGCTCTCGCTCCGCGTCATCAATTACAGCGGAACCGACGTCAGCAACGCCACCATCTCGCTCAAGAGTTCCCTGCCTCATCTTGGCGACGACCCCGGCAATCCGCAAGCAGCGTTGCTGACGCAGCATCCCGCGCCGCCTGATCCCGAATCCGCGTGGGAAAAGCAGCAGCCCACCTTCCAGGGCGTAACCCTGCGTTACAACGAGCACAAAGTCGTGCCGCCGCTCGAGGCAACTTTTACCGTTCCCGCTGGTGAATTCGAGCGCTGGATGAAGGGCACGCGGCCGAATTTCGTCATCGAGTTCCAGGACGCAGCCGGCAAAACGCTGCGGCAGACGCTCGACCTGACTCGCATGCCATAGGTATCCATTTTGCGATTGCCCTTAGCAGATCGATCGGTGCGACAGGCCATAGATTTCGGCCAGCGCACATTGTCAGAAAACACAGGATTAGAAACCAGGCGATTAAAGATCGCCAGCACCGATTCCCATCGCAGATCAAAGAGAGGAAACCGCCATGCGTTGCTTCAGAGCCATTCTCTATGCTTCCCTCATGCTGCTCGTCTCAGGAGTAGCCAGCGCCCAGCAGGACTACATCAATATCTTCGCAGGCAGCGGTAGGCCAACCAATATCCCTGCAACTTCGGCCGCCGTCCCCTATCCTGGCACCGTTGCCACTGACAGCAGTGGGAACTTCTACGTTGTTTCCGGATGTCAGTATTACTACTACTACTACTGCGACTACTACTACTACGGGTACCTGTATCAAGATAGCGTCGTGAAGATAAGCTCGTCGGGCACTCTCACGATACTGGCGGGCAATGGCATTCCGGGGTATAGCGGAGACGGAGGGCCGGCCACGCAAGCCCAGTTGAATCTGTCCACCCAGTCACAGGTCGCTGTCGATTCCAGCGGCAACGTCTACATCGCCGATACCAACAACTGCGTGATCCGCGAGGTGAATACTAGCGGTATTATCAGCACCTTTGCTGGGATACCTGATCAGTGCAGTTATGGCGGGGACGGCGGCCCAGCCACCGGCGCCTACCTAAGCTCACCGTATGGCGTGGCGGTGGATAGCCACGGAAATGTCTTTATCGCCGATTCTGGTAACTACCTTATCCGCGAGGTGAGCGGAGGCACCATCAACACAGTCGCGGGCAACGGCAACTTTTGCGATGGCAGCTCCAACGCGCCCTGTGGCGATGGCGGGCCGGCGGCCAGCGCCTCGCTCGGGTACATTGACTCCCTCGCCGTGGATGGTAAGGGAAACGTTTTCACTTCCGACTTTTATTATTGGAACCAGGTCGTCCGATTGTTTACACCCGGCGGCAACATTAATACAGTTGCTGGCGCCTATAACGCCCAATCCTGCGGCCAGTCAGCCGGTGTGCCTTGCGGCGACGGCGGGCCTGCAACCAGCGCCAGCTTCAACACCTGGGAGGCCAACATGGGCATCGCTTCCGACGCCCACGGAAACCTTTTCATCGCAGATTTCTATAACTACGACGTCCGCGAAGTCTTCTGCGCCGATAGTGCGGCCACCTGCACCCCGCCTGGCGGCTTTACCAAAGGTGACATCTATACCGTAGCCGGCCAGGGCGGTTCCAGTGGCGATTCCCCGCTCGGCGGGCTGGCGACCGCCGCCGATTTGGAGTATGCCTACGGGATAGCGGTGGACAGTTCGGACGACATTTTCATCCCCAGTTACAACTACTACGTCGTCAACGAGGTAACCAACAGCACTGGCGACATCAACACGGTCGCGGGTAACGGCACCTCAAGCAGCAGCTATTACGGCAATGGTGTCCCGGCCATCGATGCAGCCCTGGACCAGCCCTGGGGCGTCGCCTTTGACTCCTCAGGCAACGCGTATATAGCCGACTCCGGCAACTGCGTCGTGCGCGAAGTCAACACTTCCGGCGTGATCACGCTCTTCGCCGGAACTCCGGGACAGTGCGGCTACGGTGGGGATGGCGGTTCAGCTACGGCCTCAGGCCTCGCCCTCCTCAACTATCCCTTGTCTGTGGCCGTGGACTCCGCCGACAACGTCTATATCGCGGACACCAGCAACTGCGCTGTCCGCGTGGTCAACGGCGGCAATATCAACACCTACGCCGGGACCGGCTCCTGCGGCTACAACGGTGACGGCATTGCGGCAAACACCGCTTACCTGTACTACCCTTACGCCGTAGCTGTAGACAGCAAAGCCAATGTCTACATCGCCGATACCAACAACCAGCGCATCCGTGAAGTGAGCGCCGGCACAATCAACACCATCGCCGGCGGCTATGGATGCTCCTACTCCAACACCTCCTGCGGGGATGGCGGTCCGGCGATCGACGCAGGTCTTGACTACCCGGAAGGCGTAGCCGTCGACAAGGCGGGGAACGTCTACGTTTCGGATACAAACAATTACCGCGTCCGCCAGGTCAACACCGTAGGCATCATCGATACCTACGCCGGTAATGGCAGTAGCGGCTTTGAAGGGGATGGCGGCCCCGCCACTCAGACTTCGCTCTATTCCCCGGAGCAAGTCGCGGTTGATCCGGCTGGCGACTTGATCATCGCTGATTCGAGCAACCAGCGTATCCGCCTGGTGGATGGCCAACAGTTGATCCACACGGTGGCCGGCAACGGAGAATACTACGGGTACTATTACTACTGCGGCGGCACGGACGTTCTTGCCACAACCGTCTGTCTGGCCAACCCCTACGGAGTCGGCGTCGACC
>Ga0181522_10002475_pt1 | contig 10548 bp, 6 predicted proteins | sample PEATcosm2014_Bin_27_FD_121103 | JGI IMG/M metagenome (GOLD analysis project Ga0181522, IMG submission 121103) | Peatland microbial communities from MTU Mesocosm Facility, Houghton, MI, USA - PEATcosm2014_Bin05_10_metaG | ecosystem: Environmental > Terrestrial > Soil > Wetlands > Peat | place...
GCTCTTCGAAAATCGCCAGGCCTTCCTGATAACGGCGCGAATCCAGATACACGCGCGCTAAATTGTATTGCTGTTCGCGAACGGCACGGGCAACTGCTTGCTCCTGGTCCTCGCTCAACGGTTCGATGTACCCAAGGGCTACGAATTGTTGCAGTACCGCCTGGGCCGCTGCGGGGTCCATACGCAGGTCGGCGGGATGCATTCCGCATTCGCCCGCTTCGTTCTCCCAACTCGGAATGCGCGTGATTGGCGGCGACTCTTCGAAAGCCTGCACGAGCACGCGCCCATCCATGTCTTCGCCGACCGGCAGTCCGAATAGAGTCAGGATCGTCGGCGTCACGTCGAGCAGCGTGGCGCCATAAATTCTTTCATCCTGCTTGATATGTTGGCCCCTCATGCACAGGATGCCGAACTGCCGGTGCTGCACTGCCGGGCCTGCCGGCTCCTTGGGAATGCCGCGCGGCCGCAAATGATCGGAGTGGAATCCGTGGTCAGACACAATCAAGACCGTCGTGTCGGGACCGGCCAGATCCAGCAGAGTCTGCAGCATCATGTCGTGAAAGCGGTAGGCGCCATTCACCACATCTTTATAAATCTCGAACCGGGCCTCGGGGATTCCTTCCATCCGCGGCGGATGGTAATGCATAAATCCGTGGCAGAAGTGATCGATGCCGTTGTAATAAACCGCCAAAAAATCCCACGGCTCGTTTTGCAGAATCCACGTAGCCGCGTTGTGAATCGAGCAGTTCTCCGCGAGAATCTTGGCGAATGACTGCAGTCCTTTGTCTTTCTCCTGATCAATCTCGGCCGCTCGGGGAATCCACGGAAGAATCGCCGCCTCGGTCAACTGCTCTGGATGCATGCGCAATCCGGCAAACCTTTTCCGCATGCTTTCAGGATGAACCGCCCCCGGCGGCAGCGTCCACTCTTTCCCGAGCGGCGCGACTGCATACGGAAAAAGATCGGAAACCGAGATGCCATGGATCGGTTCCGCCGGATGTCCAGCAAACCAACCCAGCACGTGAGTCTTGTATCCGCGCTGGGTAAGAATGTTCCAAATGGCTTTGACTTTGCGTGAAGTGCTGGTGACCGGCCGCACTCCTCCGGTTTGCGGATCGGGTTCCATGAAACCCAGAATCCCGTGTTTGTCGGGCCGCTTGCCGGTGGCGATCGAGTTCCAAAGCATGGGAGAAAGAATGGGACGCAACGTCGCCAGATTTCCCATCACGCCGTGATTGACGAAATCATCCAGAGTAGGCATCAAGCCCCGGTCGAGCAGAGGATTGATGACCTTCCAATCGGCCGCGTCCCAGCCGATCAGGAGCACTTTCTTGGCGAGTTCACCCATGGCGCTGTCCACTCATCAAAAAAGATCATCCTTTGTCATGCGGAGAACCGTGAGTTCCTGATGCAAGACTCGCATCCAGAACCATCGCAAGCTTAATACAAGAGGCGAGTTGCTGGCGAAACATCTGTTTTCAACAGCAATGGTGCGTCCCGTGGAACTTACCTCACACCCGGCGTAAAGTGTCTTCGTGGTGGACGCCGCAATCATCGTCATCGTACTCGTTGTCTCCATCGCCCTTTCGGCCTTTTTCGCGTTCCGCAGAAGAACTAAAGCCGAGTCGGAAAGTGGGTTCGATTGGACGCTAACGTTACGCGTCGTAGTAGGGACGACAGTCGTGTTCTTGTCGTTGATCGTTTACAGCGCTTACGGTGGTTTTCTCTACCTTCTCGTGTCGGTTCCCATCTTCCTGGCGTGCCTTCTTATCTTGGTCGATGACGCCATTCGCAAGAGAACACGCCAATCTCTTTCGATGCTGTTGACGCTGGTCGTGCTATCGGGTACATCGTGGTTTTTGCTCAGGAATGAGAGTACGCTCCGACCTTCGCTCCGGTGGGCGTTGTGGTCGCACCGGTTCAAGGCTGAAGTGCTGGCGCAACCGGCTCCAGCCAACGGAGAACTGAGGCATATGGAGTGGGAGGCCACCGGGTTCGCCGGAGTGGCCAACAACACGGTCTATCTCGTCTTCGACCCGAAAGACTCTCTTGCGGCGGCTGCCAAGAGCCACTCACCGGGTAGGTTTAGCGGTATACCCTGCGAAGTCCCTCGTGTTCTTCGTCTGGAAAGCCATTGGTACTGCGTTGCGTTTTACACAGATGAAGAGTGGGGCCAACGCAACGCGCTGAATTGCGAGTGAGTTCCGCGTTTAGCTCGCGTAACATCGGCCCGATGACTCATTGACCCCTGCAACGGAGGTTTTGAGTGCTAACGCCGCTGACTAACAGATTGCCGGAATCAGCAGATGAGGCCTCACCGCGAAAGCTGATAGTTGACCTGTATCTGCGTGTCGACAGTGACAGGTTGTCCCATTAGCAGGTAAGGTTTGTATTTCCATTTACGCACCGCGGCTACCGCAGAACCGGCCAGCTCGATTGGGCCGTCTACTAGCTCAAGGTCCGTAATGTCGCCGGTCTTGCCGATCTCTGCTTGCAGCACGACTGTGCCTTGAATGTATGCGGAGCGGGCGTCGTCGGGATAGACGGGATTAACTTTCTTAATCAACAAGCCCTGCGTGACCCCAGCCGCGACCTTCACTCGCTGCGGCTGTGCCGCATCCGGATTTGAGGGCGCCCCTTCCGGGGCGCCGTCTTTCAGCCCGTTCGATTGCGCAAGTTTCGTCGCACTCTGCTTGGGCAAAGGCGTAATCGAGTTGAGAGTCGCCAGAATAACGTCCAGTCCCTTCTCCTTAGCGGCACCTGCATGCCAGACCAACAAATGGCCGTCGGCCGTAGTACAGATGATGCACTGATGACGCCCGCCAACACCGCGAGCCAAATTGACACGGAAGTAGTCGCGGCCCGCTGCCGAGAACTCTTCGACACCACCCTCCGGCTGGTCCTTTTTATCTTGAGAGTTGGCAATCATAGCTTCGAGGCTCTTCTTGCAATCGGTCGCTGGCTGCCGGAACGCAAGGAGTGAAAATGAAGGACTGGTCTCCGAAAGATTGGATTTGGGAACATATACCGCAGCGAGCACAACGTCGAAATTCGGCACGGGATTGGAGGATTCGACTCTCCTCCGTAACATCTTCGTTGCTCGGACCCAGTCGCTCGAAAGCGGGTACACGAGTCCGAAATCGGCAATTGAGAGGTGCGACTGCGCCGCGTCGGCGGGCTTGGGGACGGCCTGGGAATGAGCCCACGCCACGACCCAAACGAGCAGGCAGGCCAAGAAAACCTTCATAACCTGAATCTCCTTCTCGGGAAAACGGGAAGGAGCATATCATCATTCCGGCACCTACTGTTGTTAAATCCGCACTACACTCATCTTGCGGCGCGCCGTATTTTCGGTCAGGTGATCTGCGTCAGCTCAATCACGATCGAGCGACACGCGGCGTCCAGTTCCGACCCGTCATCGACTCTGTTGAACCTCGATTCTGCTAAACATCGACGAGCGCGCGCAGGGGCCCCAGCCATGGTTCGTAGCGTCGCCAGCGCTCGACGGAGGTGCGATAGATCGGCTGCCGCGTCTGCCATTTGCTGGGCGTCTTTACAGCTCGCGGATTCGATTCGGGACGCAGGCATGCGTCGTGCCACGCCAGGCCGCAGGCCGCGATGATCCGCCGGATAACTGGTTCAGGTGCGCGAGTCAGCTCTTCGTAATCGACCTCGATGAAGCGATCCGCCGGCAGTACGTGCCGCCAATGGTCGATGAGCCGCTGGTAATCGCGGAAATACGCGACCAGTTCGGCGCCTCCGGTCGGAAACGCCAGGCTCGGATGAAAATGAGTTTGATGGATCGATAGCGCAGTGTCGATTGCAGCGCGGCGGCAATGGATGATGGTTGCGTGCGGGAATGCCGCGTGGATTAATCCGGCCCAGAGAAAGTTGAACGGCATCTTGTCGGTGACTCGCGCCGCAGTCGGCGCGATCGCGCGCAGCACGCCAAGATAGTCTGCCGCCGCCTTCGAGAGAAACGGCGTCTCGTTCCCGGCTGCGCCGTTTCCGGTCGAGCAAGAGCCGTGCCACGCCGCCCCGCGCTCGTTCCAGAAATTCAACTCGCCGCCCGCGCCCACCTCGGGATGCATGGAGACGATCTGCTCGACCAGAGTCGTGCCGGACCGCGGCATGCCGACGATCAGCACCGGCGTCGCATCCGAGCTGCCGAGTTCAGTTGCCCGCGCGATTAATTCGGGCGTGCAGCGGGCGATCAGGCGATCAATCTCGATCGAGAACGCGGCCGAGTCGAACGACGCGGAGCCGCGGCGCACGGTGTCCGCGGCGTCGAGATGCTGCATGGCCAAACCGTAGTCGCCAAGATCCTCCGCCGCCTTGCCAATCGCGAGGTGAAGCCGCAGGCGTTGCCCCGCTTCCAGTCCGGGCGTGGCCAGGGCGGCTCGCATCTTTTCAAGCAGACCGTCATCGCTCGTGACCGGGCGGCACCGGACCAGGTCGTAATAGCTTCCCGCCAGCATCGGCGCGATCGTGATCGCTCGTTCGAAGCACGCCCGGGCCTCGTCGAAACGGCCGAATTCAGAAAGCAGATTGCCGAGCGACTCATATGCCATGGCATTCCTCGGATCGGCCACCAGCGTCTCTCGCAATACCTGTTCGGCTTCCTGATCGCGATTCTCGATCAGCAACGCCCGCGCCTTGCCGAGGCGCCCGAAGCTGGTTTTACCTCCAGTCGCTGCCGCGCGGCGGAAGCAGACGATCGCCTGGTCGCGATGGCCCAGTGTGTAGAACAGGGCGCCGGCGCGAAACCACGCCTCGGTAAGGGACGGAAGCAGCTTCGTGGCATGGTCGTATGCAGCGATGGCCCCGCTGATGTTGCCCAGCTTCTCGAAGGCAATTCCCAGGCGGAAATATGCATCGCAGTAGAGTGGGTCGCTGGCGACGGCGCGCTGCAATGCCGCAATGGCATCCGGTACGCGGCCGACCTCGAGGCAGGCGAGGCCGAGATCGTGCTGGATGATCGGATTGGACGGTTGCAGCAGCGCTGCACCGCGCAACGGCGCGATCGCATCCGCCGGTCGCCCGGCGCTGAGGAACTTGGTCGCCAATGCGAGCAGAGACGTCACCTGCTGCGGCGCGGCTGGGTTTGGAGACTGGGACATGGGCGCGAACCTAGCGTCCAGGCTGTAGTGTCGCAATCGGAATCGTGGTCACCCGACCATATTGTCGGAAGCAGGAGAATTTTGCCATAGGCCATTGCGCACGGCACGCTTGCGAAGATCGAAGGTGAAGTTGGGACGGCTTTACGGTTTCAGCAGGGACTTCCCATAGCCGGCAGGGATGGCGAAATTCGATCCGCCAAACTCTCGCACCATGGCAAAATTGATTCCTATAACTTTGCCCTCGTTGTTGAAGAGCGGACCGCCAGAGCCGCCCGAGGTGGTTTGCGCGTCATAAACAATCTTGTCGGCCAGCACATCGCCGATATGCCCCTGAGTAGTGACCGGCCTGATCAGGTTGCGGCGGGCGAGTTCCTCCATAACCTGCTTCGGATCGCCTTTGGTTGCAGCCGCGATGGACTGGAGTGTCTCTGCACCCGCCCGAGCCAGAATTGCTCCGAGAGCAGTCGGATACCCGAGCAGCACGACGGGGCCTCCACTTACGGCTGAACCCGGCCCATCGGCAAGGGCAATCTGTCTGATCCCGAGCTCTGAAACATTCCCCTTCACCACGGCGACATCCGCGGCAGAGGAAATCCTCTCGGTGTTGATGGCGACGCCGTGAGGAACGCCAGGAAAATACGCTGTCATTTCAGCAACCACCGGCTCAAGGCCTTGATCCAGCATCTCCTTTAACTCATCGTTCTGCCACCAAGGCTCGGCAACGTGATGATTGGTAAGGATCTGCCCGTTCGCGGAGGCGAGAAACCCAGTACCAAAAACGTCGAGGTGCACTTCCGGTCCCAACCCGGTAAGGCTCAAGAGCGGGTTGTTGTGTTCGTCGGTGGTTGGCTCGCCCGTCGCAGTCACGTCAGCATAGTGCAATCTCAATCCCGTAGTGTGGTCACGGAAGGCGAGCACAACATGGATGAGGCAGACGCTTGGTTCATAAGACCGGATAATCGTCTGCGCAGCCGTGCCCTCGGTCTCGAGTTTCTGCAGGCGGCTGTTTACAGCGGCTAGCTCATTCTGCAAAGCAGAAGCATCTTGCGTCTTGTTCGTTGCAATCTGCGATCTCAGCTCTTCGCTCTTTCTCTGAAGTTGAAGCTTTTGCGGATCGCTCGCCGGGGATGGGCTGCGTTCCGCTTCTTCCACAGCATGCCGCGAGTGTTCCATCAGCTGTTGTTGCGTCACCATACCCGTCTGCAATCGGGTGATTGCCGCGTAGACGCGGACATTCTGCTGCTGGCCGCGACGGTAGAAAAACATAAAAACCAGGGCGGCAACAATAAGCACGGCAATCGCGGCCAGTCCCCCAATGCGAAGTGTGCGCCGTTCTTCGTTGACCGCCGTCACCACCTGCTGGGCAGAGTTTCGATTGTCTTCAGCAAGACGCAGCCGTTCTTGAAATTCGTCTGCGATGTATTTGTTCTGAAGTTGGGAGCGCACACGCGCAAGCAGTTCGTGGGAGTCGAAGGGCAGTGACAGCACATCGTCCGCCCCAAGATCCAGCCCTCGAGTGCGCTCGCCCGATCCTCCCGGGGATAGCATTACAACCCGTATGTTGTGAGTTTGCCTGGATCCCTTGATTTCGGAAAGAAGGTCACAGCAATCGAGCTGGGGAGGATTGGCACCCAGGACGACTATGTCGGGATCGAAGGCGAGGACCGCCTTCATTCCATCTCGATAGTCGGTCGAGACCTCAAAGCCAGCGTCGCTAAGTGCCGTGACAACACTGTCCCGGAGACTGTTGTCCGACTCCACTACCAACAATTTTCCAACTCTGGAGTTCATGACACCCGTTTCTTATGTTTCTTAATTCTTAGGATGGTGCAAGCCGGTCGCAGGATTCATCGCAACCGCATTGGCACGATTTTTTCCTGCTGCGCCAGATAAGACTTTTCGGTGGCGGGATAAAGTGACGAACAGCCTCTGTATTACCTGGTTTATATAGTGAAGCCCTGAGTTCGCAGTCTAGATCCCGGAAGGTTGCTGCTACTCCAGAATATGAAGACGTCGAACACGGCGGCGAAAGCCCGGGAGCTGAGCAGCGCCGGATTCACCAACGTAGAAATCGCGGACCTTCTGGGAACAACTGCAGCAGCGGTTAGCCAAAGTCTCTATGCGGCCCGGAAGGGAAAGAAGAGGTAAGCGTCAATGCCTCGCGTCCGCGATTTTCGGCAGTTCGCATTTCACCGTGACCGGATCGCGCGTTGTGGCCGAAACATCGGTGCCGAAGTTGCCAACGTTGTTGCGCCACCTGGCAGCTCACCCAGTCCCAATTATCATCCCGCAGTGAGTACGAGGGGAAGCCCCTCTCGGTCGATCGTCCCACGCGCAACATGCCCCACCTAACCCATTTGCTATGAAGATTTTACTTGGAACTCCTGTAAGCTGACGATTTTACGACACACTTGTGTCGCAAACTGCTGATTCTAAACAGGGGAGGGGGAGGGGGAGGGTATTACCAAGTAGCAATATGCCACTGAAAACAAAAGGCTTACACGATTTTTGAAGTTTGCAAATGCACTTTTTCGCCAGTTTTTCCCCGCGAAACGCAGCCGATTCATCCCGAATTCCTGCGAATTGCAAACTCGCCGTTTCAAAAAGCGCGCTCACGCAATCATTCAGGAACTTGTGCTAGCCTTCCCGAGTGAAAAATCGAGTAACAGAGCAAAGAGCGGACCAAATCGCGAGCTTCCGCTTGCGTCGTCATCACCTTGTCGATAAAAAGCCTGCCGATTTGGTCACTATCTGCCGCGATGTTTGCGGCGTGCAGGCGCAAGTGATGTCAGCCGCGTATTTGCAGCTTTGGGCGCGCAATCACGCGCTCGCGCGCGGCGAGATCGAAGCCGCACTATGGAAGTCGCGCACGCTGGTGAAGACGTCGCTGATGCGGCAGACGCTGCATATCATTCCCACAGACGAATTTCCGCTGTACATTTCCGCGCTCCGGGCGAGCCGCAGAGCCGGAGTCCTGCGCGTGATGGCGCGCTGCGGCATCAGCGAGGAACAAGCCGAGGCCATGACGCCAGTGATCCTGAAGACGCTGGAAAATGGCCCTTGCGGTCGGGCGGAGATTGTGGCGGCGCTGCGTCCGCGAGCGAACAAGGCGGTTCGCTTCTGGATTGAGAACTCATGGGGACTGGTGCGGTTGCCGGTGGCGGATGGGCTGATCTGTTACGGCAGCGGCGAAAGTAATGAAGTGAACTTCATCCGCGTAGATCATTGGCTGCCCAAGCTGAAGATGAAGCTGATGCCCGCGATCGAGGCGCAGCGCGGGCTGTTGCGGAAGTATCTGCGGGCGTACGGTCCAGCAACGCTTGCCGACTTCGCACATTGGTCAGGCATTGCAATGACCGACGTTCGGCTGCTCGGGCCGCAATCGGATTCAGACGTAGTAGAGATTCAAGGTGGCAAGCGGCCGCTGCTGATGCATCGCGATGACGTAAGCGACCTCAAGCGGCCTGCGGTTTCAGGCTGCGTGCGGCTTTTGCCGCACTTTGATGTGTATTTGCTGGCGCATCGCGAGAAGGAGCATCTGCTCGGCAGCGAGCACTATAAGCGCGTGTACCGCAATCAGGGATGGATTTCTCCGGTGCTGTTGATCGATGGAGAAGTTGCCGGGGTTTGGTCGTCGAATAAACGCGGACGGAAAGTCAGCGTAGAGGTTGAGCCATTCAGGAAGTTGTCGAAGGTGGAGAGGGATGGGATTTCGCATGAAGCCGAGGCGGTGGGAAAATTCTTGGGGAGCGAGGTCGTGGTGAGGGTTGCGTGACACAGCGCTGGTTTTGCTCGTGGCAAGAAAAAGCCTGTCGAGCTTTGCTCGACTGGACAGCCGAGGGCGGCTGTCCCCACATGAGTATTCTCTAGCTGTCCGCATGAGTATCCTTCTGGCTGTCCACATTCGTGTCCCTTTAACTGTCCCTACATGAGTATCTTTCCTGGCGCGATTTGCTTTTGTGGCGACAGTCATATGAGGATGGTTGTGCATGATCGTCAACTTCGCCGAGCGGGCGCACAACCATAACTGGGAGCTCGATCCGGTCACGCGCTCGCTGCTCGACACCGACTTCTATAAGCTGCTGATGCTGCAGTTCATCTGGAAGCACTTTCCTAAAACGCGGGTGCAGTTCACCGTGTACAACCGGTCGTCGGCGCCGGTGGATATTTTCAATGTGGAAGAACTTACGGCGCAGTTGGACCACGCGCGCAGCGTGCGTTTCCGCCGGTCGGAGATTGTCTGGCTGGCGGGCAACACTTTTTATGGGCACCGTGGAATTTTTGATCCGGCATTTCTGGAATGGCTGGAGCGCGATTTCCGTTTGTCGGACTACGAGGTATCGGTGAAGGATGGGCGGTTTCATCTCGCGTTCGATGGCCTGTGGGTCGAGACCACGATGTGGGAGCTGTATTCGCTTTCAATCATTAATGAGCTGCGGACGAGAGCGAATTTGAAAAAGCTGAGCGAGTTTGGGCTCGACATTCTTTATGCGAAGGCGAAGACCAACCTGTGGAACAAGATCGAGCGGCTGCGCGGTATTCCGGGATTGAGCGTGGCCGATTTTGGCACGCGGCGGCGGCACAGCTTTTTGTGGCAGGAATATGTGGTGGAGGCGATGGCGGCGAATCTGGACGCGGGATTTATTGGGACATCGAATGCGTTCCTGGCGCACAAGCACGATCTGGAAGCGATTGGTACCAATGCGCATGAGATTCCAATGGTGATGGCTGCGCTGGCGCGTGATGATGAAGAGCTGAAAGCATCGCAATACAAGGTGCTCGAATTGTGGCAGCAAACCTATAGCGGAGCGTTGCGCGTTATGCTGCCGGACACGTTTGGAACCACACAGTTTTTTGAGAACGCTCCCGAGTGGATTGCGGATTGGACCGGGCAGCGCATCGACAGCAAAGATCCATACGTCGCGGGGGATGAGTACATTGAGTGGTTGAAGGCGCATGGGCGTGATCCGCGGGAGAAGTTGATTATTGCGTCTGATGGGCTGGACGTGGATGAGATCATTAGCCTGCATGCGTATTTCGGGGGAAGCATTGCGCCGGGAGTTACGGCCGCGGATTTTCGCCGGGCGGCTGACTTCGATGACCCGAATAAATGGAGCCCCGGCCGGCGTATTCGCTTCAGCGCCGGCTGGGGAACGCTGCTGACCAACGATTTTCGCGGGTGCAATCCTACGGGCGAGAGCGGATTCGATCCTATCAGCTTGATCAGCAAGGTTTCCCAGGTGGAAGGCCGACCGGCGGTGAAGCTGTCGGACAATTACGCGAAGGCGCTTGGTCCCCCAGACGAGATCGAGCGCTACCGGCGCGTGTTTGGCACGGCGGGCGTGAGCAATATGCCCGTGATTACGTGAATTGAGGGCGTTAACCAGTTGTAAATGCAGCGATTGCTGTGGAGATTCTGGTAATAGCA
>Ga0181522_10002476_pt1 | contig 10545 bp, 10 predicted proteins | sample PEATcosm2014_Bin_27_FD_121103 | JGI IMG/M metagenome (GOLD analysis project Ga0181522, IMG submission 121103) | Peatland microbial communities from MTU Mesocosm Facility, Houghton, MI, USA - PEATcosm2014_Bin05_10_metaG | ecosystem: Environmental > Terrestrial > Soil > Wetlands > Peat | place...
ACGTAGTCGGTCGAGATCGTGATGAGGTGCGCACCCACGTCGTGCGCGGCGAGCGACATCGTCTCGGTGGCCTCAGCATTCACGGCGAAACAAGTCTCCGGTTCGCTCTCGGCCCGGTCCACCTGGGTGTACGCCGCCAAGTGCACGATCACGTCGGGACGCGTCGTCGAGACTGCGTTACGCACCACCTCGCGGTTCGTGACGTCCAGTTCATGGCGCGTGAGGGCGAAAACGGCGAACTCGTCCTCGCCCACCGGGCAGTCATCGGGCTGGAACGTCGGATCGCCGCCGAGGGGCGTCAGTGCGTGCAAGGCGTCGATCAGATCGACGCCCACCTGGCCGGCGGCCCCGGCCACCAGTATTCGAAGTGGTCGGTTCATTGCTCCTCGGGCCGCACGTGCACGACGTCACCCACGTCAAAGGTCCGCTTGGTTGCGTCGATGAGGACGACCAGACGTCCCACGTGGTCGACACCGATCGCCTCACCGACCACCGCCTCGTCGTGGGTCTGGACACGCACCGTCTGTCCGAGCGTCACGAGGGAGCGTTCATACTCTTCGCGCAGGCGCGCCGTGCCGTCGGGCGCCTCGAGCGAACGTCGTCGCCATTCGACCTCTTCGAGCAAGATGTCGAGCAACGCGCGCGACGAGATCGTGACACCCGCCTCGGCGACGATATTGGTGACTCGCTCGCTACTCGAGGCGAGTGGCGTGAGATTGATTCCAATGCCAACCACGACAGCGAGTCCCTTCGTCGTCGTCACGACTTCGGCGAGAAGTCCCGCGAGTTTCTTCTCGCCCACCATCAAGTCGTTCGGCCACTTGAGGTCCGGCCGTACGCCACAAAGGCGCACCAGCGCCGCGCGCGCACCCAGGGCCACGCACGCCACCGCTAAATACAGTTCGCTCGCGTCCAAGGGCGGGATTAGAAGTATCGAGCAGAGCAATGAAGACCCGGGAGCCGCCTCCCACACTCGATCCAGACGTCCCCGACCGGCCGATTGAAAGTCCGCGTAGGCGACCGTTCCTTCGGGGGCACCGTTTCGTGCCATTTCGGCCAGCCAAGTATTGGTGGAGTCGATGTGGTCGAAGTGCTCTACACGCCAACTGATGGGGTTCACACCCAAACATTAGGGTTTAGGTGACTGGTGGTAGAAAAAGACAGTCCCCGTACGGAGGTTCACGTGTTAAAGAAAGTCCTCATCGCCAATCGAGGCGAAATTGCGGTGCGCGTCATGCGGACCTGTCGCGAGATGGGGATCTCCACGGTCGCCGTGTACTCGGAACTGGACCGTGACGCGTTACACGTACGCCTGGCCGACGAGGCCTACGCGCTCGGCGGCGCCTCCGCGACCGAGAGTTACCTCAATACGCCAATGATTCTCGACGTCATCCAGCGCTGCGGCGCGGACGCGGTTCACCCGGGCTACGGCTTCTACTCAGAGAACACGGACTTCGCTCGCGCTATCACCGACCTGGGCGTGACGTTCATTGGTCCACCCCCCGAAGCCATCGAGGTCATGGGCGACAAGATCTCCTCACGGCTCGCCGTAGAGAAAGCCGGCGTCGCGGGCGTACCGGGCCGCAGCAGGACCCTCGAGAGTCCCGACGAGATCGTTGCCTTCGGTGATGAGGTCGGCTGGCCCGTCGCGATCAAGGCGGCCTTCGGCGGCGGCGGGCGGGGAATGAAGGTCGTGAACAGCCCCGACGACGCCGCCGACGCGCTCGAGAGCGCCCAGCGCGAGTCACTCAATTACTTCGGTCGTTCCGAGTGCTACGTGGAGAAATACCTCACCTGGCCTCGTCACATCGAAATGCAGATCCTCGCCGACACCCACGACAACGTCCTGTGGCTCGGCGAGCGCGACTGCTCGGCGCAACGCCGCCACCAGAAGTTGGTCGAAGAATCACCCGCGCCAAATTTCCCCGATGTTATCCGTCACGCCATGGGCGAAGCCGCGGTCAAGGTCTCGCGAGCCTGCGGCTACGTGAACGCGGGAACCGTCGAGTTCATGTACCAAGACGGCGAGTTCTTCTTCTTGGAGATGAACACGCGTCTGCAAGTCGAGCACCCGATCACCGAATGGGTCACGGGACTGGACCTGGTGGAATGGCAATTGCGCATCGCCTCGGGCGAGGAGATCGCCTTCAAACAAGAGGACATCTTCCATCGCGGCCACGCCATCGAGGTGCGTATCAACGCCGAAGACCCGGCGGGTGGTCGCTTCACGCCCTCGCCGGGCACGATCACGCGCTTTGACCAACCGTCGGGGCCCGGCGTGCGTTTGGACGCGGGCTACATGGAGGGCGACGCGGTCTCCCAGTATTACGACAACCTCATCGCCAAACTCGCCGTGTGGGGACTCGACCGCGAGAAGGCGCGACTGCGACTGCTGCGGGCAATCGAAGAGACGGTCATCGAAGGGGTGGCGACGACCCTGCCAGCGGACGTCGTGATCCTCACCGACGAGAAGTTCGTGAACGCGACGCACTCGACCAACTGGGTCGAAACGGAGTTGGACTTCAGTGAACTACCCAGCTATGGTCACGCACCCGTCTCGGTGGGCGAAGGTACCATCCGCAAGGACGTCACCGCCGAGGTGAACGGCCGTCGAGTCAACGTCGCGCTGTGGGTGCCCGAATCCAGTGACGACGTCATCGCGCGGCCCCATTCGACGGCCGCCAAGCCTCGCCGCCAACACCACACGGGCGTGGTGGGCAGTGGTTCGGGTACGGTGAGCGTCCCGATGCAAGGCACCATCGCCAAGGTCTCGGTCGAAGTGGGTCAAGTCGTCGAGGCCGGCGAGACAATCGTTATCCTCGAAGCCATGAAGATGGAGAACAACGTGAACGCCGAAAAAGGCGGCGTCGTCAAGAGCGTGAAGGTGAAGTCCGGTGACTCGGTGAGCGCCGGTGACGTCGTCGCGGTCATTGAATGACGACGGACGATCGGGCTCGTGAGGCGATTCTCGGAGTTCGAACAGAACTCGTCGAGTTGAGTCACTTCGTGCACGCCCACCCCGAGTTGGGCTACCAGGAGTTCGAGAGCGCCGAAGCGGTCGCCGCGGTCCTGGAGAAGGCCGACTTCACGCTCGAACGTGGCCTCGCGGGACTACCCACCGCGTTTCGTGCGACCTACGGTTCGGGGAGCCTGCACCTGGTCTTTTGCGCCGAGTACGACGCGTTGCCCGACGTCGGTCACGCGTGCGGTCACAACATCATCGCAGCGGCGTCGGCGGGTGCGGGCATCGGACTCGCCGCGGTCGCCTCGGACCTCGACCTCACCGTCACCGTGCTCGGCACACCCTCAGAAGAAGGTGGCGGCGGCAAGATCGACTTGTTAAACGCCGGCGTCTTTGATGACGCGCACGCGGCAATGATGGTCCACCCGTGGCCCAACGAGCGCCTCGAGGCACAGTGTCTGGCCGTCGATCATTTCGACGTGACCTTCATGGGTAAAGAGGCTCACGCCTCCGCGGCCCCGTGGGAGGGTCTCAACGCACTCGACGCCATGACCATTTCCCAAGTGGCGTTGGCTTTGTTGCGCCAGCAGCTCGCACCGGGTGACCAGTACCACGGCTTCGTCAAAGAGGGCGGGTCGGCGGCCAACATCATCCCGAGTCGCGTCGTCGGTCGATTCATGGCGAGGTCGATGACGAGCGAGCGACTGGCTTCACTGCGCGAGCGCGTCAACGCGTGCTTTGAGGCGGGCGCCCTCGCCACGGGCACGATGGTGCGCATCGAGGAGCTGGGTCATGCCTTTTCGCACATGGAGTCCGACCCCGACATCCTCGCCCACTACCGCGACGCCGCACAGACACTCGGTCGACACTTCGAACTCGACGACGAGGGCGCTGCGCGACCCACTATCTCAACGGACATGGCCAACGTGTCGCTCGTAGTCCCCTCGATCCACCCGTTGCTCGCCATTCCGACGAACGGCGCGGTCAACCATCAACCCGAATTCACCCAGGCCTGCGTCACCGAGGCGGCCGACCAGGCGGTGATCGACGGTGCGTTGGCGCTCGCGCGCACCGCCATCGCGGTCGCCACGGACGCGCCACTACGGGAACGATTGCTCTCGCGACCATGATCGTCGAACACGCCTTGTTACCGGTGATCCCTGGTCAGGAGGACGCTTTCGAGGCGTCCATGCGCGAGGCCCTTCCCCTCATCACCTCGGCACCCAAATGCCACGGCGCCGAGGTGCGTCGCCAAGTCGAAGACCCGTCGATCTACCTGTTGCTGGTGCGCTGGGAGTCGGTCGAGGCGCACGGCGAGTTCCGAAACTCCGAACTCTTCACCCGGTGGAAGGCGCTCACGCACCATTTCTACTTGACGCCGGCTGACGTCACGCACTTCCAAGAACCGCTCGGCTAATGCGGTTCGTATTCGCCGAACTCGGCGCGTAAGACGTCGGCGACCTCACCGAGCGTCGCCCTTCGCGCCAGGGCGATCTTCATCGGGTACAGCAGGTTCGACGAACCCTTCGCCGCGATCGCTAGGTCGTCCAGGGCCGCGCGCACGCCGTGCTGGTCGCGCCGCGACTTCAGTTCCTTCACCCGCGCCACCTGGGCCCGCTGCTGTTCGACGTCGACGGGGAACACGTCGGCCCTGGTCTTCTCGCTCTCGGCGAAACGATTGACGCCGACCACGACCTTGTCGCCGCGCTCGACCTTGCGCGCGAAGTCGTAGGCCGCGGATTCGATCTCGCTCTGCATGTAGTTCGCTTCGATCGCCGCGACCGCGCCACCCATGTCGTCGATCGTCTTGATGTACTGGCGCGCTCGTTCCTCGACCTCGTCAGTGAGCGACTCGATGAAGTACGACCCCGCGAGTGGATCCACCGTGTCGGTGATTCCCGACTCGTAGCCAACCACCTGCTGGGTCCTCAGGGCGAGTTTGGCGGCGTGCTCGGTGGGCAGGCCGAGCGCCTCGTCGAAACCATTGGTGTGCAGGCTCTGGGTTCCACCGAGGGCCGCCGCGAGAGCCTGGAGAGTGACGCGCACGATGTTGGTCTCGGGCTGCTGGGCGGTGAGCGTCGAACCGCCGGTCTGGGTGTGGAAGCGCAGCATCATCGACTTGGGGTTCTTCGCCCCGAAGCGGTCGCGCATGATCGACGCCCACAGGCGCCGTGCGGCGCGGTACTTGGCGACCTCCTCGAACAGGTCGTTGTGGGCGTTGAAGAAGAAGCTGAGCTGAGGAGCGAAGTCGTCCAACGTCAATCCCGCGGCCAGAGCGGCCTCGACGTAGGCAATGCCGTTGGCGAGCGTGAAGGCGATCTCCTGGACCGCCGTCGAACCGGCCTCGCGGATGTGGTAGCCCGAAATCGAGATCGTGTTCCAGTTCGGGATCTCCTTCTCGCAGTAGGCGAAGGTGTCGACGATCAGACGCATCGAGGGGCGCGGAGGGTAGATGTACGTGCCTCGAGCTACGTACTCCTTCAAGATGTCGTTTTGGATCGTGCCGCGGAGTTGGTCACCCTTGATCCCCTGCTCCTCGGCGACGAGTTGGTACAAGAGCAGTAGCGTCGCGGCGGTCGAGTTGATCGTCATCGAGGTCGTCACCTCGTTGAGGGGAAGGTCCGCGAGCAGCAGGCGCATGTCCTCGAGCGAGGAGATGGCGACGCCGACCTTGCCGACCTCACCTTCGGCGCGCACGTGGTCCGCGTCGTAACCCATCTGGGTGGGCAGGTCAAAGGCGCACGACAGTCCCGTCTGGCCCGCCTGGAGCAAGAACTTAAAACGCTCGTTGGTCGCCTCGGCGGTTCCAAAACCCGCGTACTGACGCATGGTCCACAATCGACCGCGATACATGGTGGGTTGGACCCCGCGGGTATAGGGGTATTTGCCCGGTTCGCCCAACTGTCGATCCTCGTCGAAATCCTTCAGGTCCGAAGGGTCATAGACGGTCTTTATCGAGATGCCCGAGTCGGTGACGCGCTCTGGAGTGTCCACACGTTCAGAATACGCCTCAACGCTTCAGCCACGGTACGGGCCGAATGACAGTAATTCGCAGGATCGAGTGAGCCCGGTGGCGTCATCGGTCAAGATAGTGGGGTGCACTGCGTCAATTGCGAGTCCGAAACCTCTGGTTCCTACTGCACCGTGTGCGGCACGCCCACGTTGGCGGGCCACTCACCATTTCGCACGGACCACGTCCTCGCGGGTTGGTGGCGACGCGTGGGGGCGACTCTCATCGACAATCTGATTCTCTTTCTCCCCACCGAGATCGTCGTGCATCTCGCGGGCCACGCCCTGCACGACGTGCTCGGCGACGTCGCCGCGATCCTCCTAGAGGGCATGTACATGTACGCCCTGCTCACCAGGCCCGCGGCCCAGACCATTGGCAACCGGGTCGTGGGCACGCGCGTACGCAGCGCCCTGGATTCTGGACCCATCTCACCTGACCAGGTCCTGCGTCGCTACGGCTTCGTTGCCTTCTACAGCGTGTTCGTCGTCGTGGGTGGGGCGGCCGTGACGCTCGTGGGACTGTGCGCGATTCTCGATTCACTGGCCCCCTTGTTCACGCCGACCAAGCAGACCCTGCACGACCGATTCGCCAAGACCATCGTCGTGCGGCAGTAGTGCGAACGCGTCGACCCCAACGCACGAAAGGCTCCAGGAGATGAACCACACCACGTCACAGGATGAGCCCCTATGAAGTGTCCGAACTGCGGCACCGAGGCGAATGAGGCGTACTGCCCGTCGTGCGGGCACAAACTCGCCATCCACGGAACGAACGACACCGTGACCAACCAGGTCCTCGCGAGTTGGGGACAGCGCGTGGGTGCGTCACTCGTCGACTACCTGATCCTGTTGGCCCCCTTGGTCGTCTTGAAGGTGTTGCTCGGTAGCGTCGTCGGGGCCGTGGCGTTGGTGGCACTCGAAGCCGCGTACTTCGTGACCCAATGGCTGATGTACGACGGGCGCACCGTGGGCAACCGGGCGGTGCGCACTCAGGTCCGTGACGAGGTGACCGGCGGGGAGATCTCGAATAAGCAGGCGCTCTGGCGATACTTCTATCTAGAAGTGGCGATCATCTTCGAGATCGTGGGGGCGGGCGCGAATTCGGCGACGCTCTTGTTGCTCGCGGGCGCCTACTTCCTCGTCGACCTCTTCTTTCCCCTCTGGGACCAGCGCAACCAAACCTTGCACGACAAGCTCGCCAAGACCATCGTCGTGTCCGCCTGAGTTTCGCCGGGCTCTATTTCAAACACCAGCCGATCGGGTCGACGAGTCGATTGGCCGACTCGGGCCCCCACGAACCCTTGGCGTAGCGCACGACGGGGGGTGGGGCGTCGAGCACCGGCGCCGCCACCTCCCACAAGCGATTGATACCGTCTGAACGGGTGAAGAGCGAATGGTTGCCGAGCATCGCTTCGAGGATCAGGTGCTCGTACGCCTCGAGACGGTGCGCGGATTCGAAGGAATCCTTGTAGTGAAACGTCATCTCGGCCGCGTCGAGGTGCATCAGGGGGCCGGGTTCCTTGGCGAGGAACTGGGCGTGAATCGATCCGGGGTCGGCGAAGTCGATGACCAGTTTGTTGCCCCGCCAACCCGACGAACTGTCGCTCAGGGGAAAGAGGCGCATCACCGGCTCCTCGAAGCCGATCGTGATCACCTGGCGGCTCTGGGCGAGACACTTACCCGAGCGCAGGAAGAAAGGTACGCCCTTCCAACGAGTGTTCTCCACCTCGGCGCGCAACGCGATGAACGTCTCGGTCTGGGAGTGCTTCGCGACCCCCTTCTCCTTTAGGTAGCCGTCGTATTGTCCGCGCACGACCTGTGCCGGATCGATGGGTTGAAGGGTCAAGAAGACCTTGTGCACTTCGTCGCGCAACGGCCCGGCGTCCAAGCTGACGGGTTGTTCCATCGCGAGAAAACCGAGCACCTGGAAGAGGTGGCTCACCACCATGTCGCGAAACGCGCCGGTCTCTTCGTAGAAGGCACCACGACCCTCGATCGAGAGCGTCTCGGGCACGTCGATCTGGATGAATCGGACGTGATCGCGGTTCCAGAGCGGCTCGAAGAATCGATTGGCGAAGCGCAGCGCCAGGATGTTGTCAATCGACTCTTTGCCGAGGAAGTGGTCGATGCGAAACACCTGCATCTCCTCGAAGTTCGCCAGGATCGTGTCGTTGAGCTTGCGGGCTGACTCGAGGTCAGTGCCGAACGGCTTCTCACAGATCACCCGCGCGTTCTCGTTAAGACCACTCTCGCCGAGCATCCCGATCATCGCTGGTACCGCCTCGGGAGGGATGGCGAGATGCAAGAGGCGTCGGACCTCGCCACCGATCTCGACCTCGGCGAGCTTGACCGCCGTCTCGAGGTCACCGGAGTGACCCGGTTCGGCCGGCGCGAAGGAGAGGGCGTGCTCGAACTCGGTCCAGTGCTCACCTTCGGCCTTCAGGTTGGTGAAGTTCCTCACTGCTTCTTTGGCGTAGGAGCGGAATTCATCATCGGTCATCGCCGAGGCGAAACGCGACGATCCGATGATCCGATAACGCTCGGGCAACAGTCCCGCCGTCGCGAGGTGGAACAGGCCGGGGAGGATCTTTCGCCTCGCGAGGTCGCCCGTCGCGCCAAAGATCACGATGACGTGGTTGTCGGGTGTCTCGAAGTCCATCGGGACTTTCAGTTCAGTCATGCTCTCCTCCCACGACGATGTGGCGCACCGACTCGCCCACGCCGACGAACACCTCACTGACCAGGTCGGGGCTGAACAGACCGTGCTCGACCACGCCGGGGGTCGAGGACAACCTAGAAGCCAGGGCGGCTGGTTCATGCACTTCGCCCAGGTAGTCGGCGATCAGTCCCCCGTCAGGACTCACCGGTGCGTCGCGCAAGGCACAGGGCGCCAGTCGACGCAGGGTCGACGACGCCCCGAAGGCCAGGATCTCGACGGGCACTGGCGAGTGCAGTCGAGCGACCACTTTGAACGAATCGACGATGATGACGAAACGCTTGGTGCTCGCGGCGACGATCTTCTCGCGGGTCAGGGCGCCACCGGCTCCTTTGATCAACCAGCCCGCCTCGGTGACCTGGTCCGCGCCGTCAATGGCGAGGTCGAAGGAAGCGCTCGCGTCAAAGGGCTCGACTTCAAGGCCGAGCGACGCGGCCGCCCGCTCCGTCTCGGGCGAGGTCGCGACGTAGACCGCCTTCGCGCGCCGACGACCGAGTTCGACTAACAAGTGCGCGACCGTCGAACCGGTACCCAGGCCCACGCACATCGAGTCCTCGACGAGGGCGGCGGCACTCGCGGCGGCGAGTCGCTTCTCAGTCTCGCGACTCACGATGGCGACGTGACGTCCGCCATGATGATCGACGACGTCGCCTCGACCCGACCCGCGGGAATCGAGCGATCACCCCGCACGAGCATGTTGAGCGCGCGACGCTTGTCGGGTCCCGTCACCACCCACAACAGCTTCTTCGCCTTCGCGAGTCCTGGGTAGGTCAAAGTCATCCGCTGGTTTCCCTGGTACTCGCCGGTGATCGCCACGTCGCGGTCGTTGACGTTCAGTACCGGATCACCAGGCACCAGGGACGCCGTGTGACCGTCCGCACCGAGTCCGAGGTGAACCAAGTCAAATTTCTCGGGAAGTGACGCCGCGTACTGGTCGGCGGCTCGCTCCAAATCCCGCTCGTCAACGGGCATGGGACGAAGGACCACGCCCGCGGGAAGGGTCTCACGCAAGAGGAGTAGATTTCGCTGCCGGTCCTCGGGCGCCACGACCCGTTCGTCAACCTCGTAGATCACCGTCTGGGCCCAGGGCATGGGGCTTTCGGCGAACACCTCGAACATGGTGCGTGGCGTAGTGCCACCGCTCAGGGCCAAGTTGAAACGACCCTTGGAATTGACCGCCAGCTGGGCGGCCTCGACAATGAAGCGCGCCGCCGCACGAGCCAGGCTCTCGTGATCGTCGAACGTCCGCAGTTCGTGAAACATCAGTCGGCCTCTCAGTCTCCGAGGCGCGGGGCCACGGGGACTCTCGCCAGTGTACGGGCTGGGTCCGCGCCTTTCGCTGGGCTCAGACGCTCAGCGCGTGGGGCATGCACAGGTCGTCGTATTCAGCAATGACGATCGGCGCGGCGTGCTCCCCGCACGCGGGGCACGTCGGGTCGCGACGGACCTTGAAGGTGCGAAAACTCTGGTCGAGCGCGTCGTAGGTGAGTAGTCGACCCACCAGGGGGTCACCGAGTTCGAGCAACAATTTGATCGCCTCGACGGCTTGGATCGAACCCACGATGCCGGGCAAGACGCCGAGCACCCCCGCTTCGGCGCAACTGGGCGCGAGTTCGGCGGGGGGCGGCTCGGGGATCATGCAGCGATAGCAGGGACCGATATAGGGATTGAACACCGTGATCTGGCCCTCGAAGCGAAAGATCGAGCCGTGCACGACCGGGATGTTCTTGAGCAGCGCCGCGTCATTGACGAGGTAGCGCGTGGGAAAGTTGTCGGTACCGTCGGCGACAACGTCGTAGTCCTTCAGGATTTCGAGAGCGTTGGCGCTCGTGAGCATGGTGTCATGCTTGACGACGTTCAG
>Ga0181522_10002477_pt1 | contig 10544 bp, 7 predicted proteins | sample PEATcosm2014_Bin_27_FD_121103 | JGI IMG/M metagenome (GOLD analysis project Ga0181522, IMG submission 121103) | Peatland microbial communities from MTU Mesocosm Facility, Houghton, MI, USA - PEATcosm2014_Bin05_10_metaG | ecosystem: Environmental > Terrestrial > Soil > Wetlands > Peat | place...
CTATCGGGAAACTGATCCGCTCGGCGGATACGATCCGTATTCGTCCAGTAAAGCCTGCGCCGAGATCGTTACTGCAGCGTACCGCAGCTCGTTTTTCCCACTGGATCGACTGCGCGAGCATCATGTAGCGGTGTCTACAGCTCGCGCAGGCAATGTGATCGGCGGCGGCGATTGGTCTGAAGATCGGCTGATACCGGACCTCATTCGAGGATTCCTGAGCAATCAGCCCGTGCTGATCCGTCGGCCCAGGGCAATTCGCCCCTGGCAGCATGTCCTCGATCCCGTGCACGGATACGTGAAATTGGCAGAACGGCTGATGGCAGAGCCCGCGAGGTTTTCTTCGGCCTATAATTTTGGGCCGGGCGATGAGGATGCATGGCCTGTGGAGAGGATTGCGACCAGGCTCGTAAGTTTGTGGGGCGACGGGGCTTCATGGGTTTCGGATGCAGCGCCCAGCGTTCACGAGGCGCATTTCTTGAGGCTCGATGCCAGCAAGGCGCATGCGGAATTGGGATGGCGGTCGCTGCTCAAGATAGAAACGGCCATCGAATGGACCGCTGCCTGGTATCAAGCCTGGCGCCGAGGTGCAGACATGCGGCAAGAGACGCAGGCCCAGATTGCAAGTTACGAAAAGCGATTGGCGTCAGCGGTCTGATTTGATAGCGGGATTCAGATGCTGCGTCCAGCTTCCGGTCGTTGCTCTTTGCTTGTTTTCGGCGCCAGTAAGATGAAGATGTACGAAATTTCCAGAAAGATTTTGAGTGTCGAATCCAATTCCCACACCCGAAACCGAAGCGTCATCGCAGCGGCAAACCAGCGAGACTACAGGACCACTCACGGGGTTCGCGCGGCTGCAGGGGCAAACGAAAAACTGGTTGCTTAAGGAGCTCGGCGTCGATCGAGCGGTGGCATTCACAGTGTTTGCACGAGGATGGTCCGGTATTGCCGGTGTTATCACCATTCTTCTTATCGCGCATTTCCTGTCGCCGGCCGAACAGGGTTACTACTACGTTTTCGGGAACTTGATTGCGGTTCAAATTATCTTCGAGCTCGGTTTTTCATTTGTCATCCTGCAGATGGCCAGTCACGAACGAGCGCATTTGACGATCTCCGCAGACGACGTGATCTCAGGGGATCCCATCGCTCATGCCCGCCTCGCTTCCGTTCTGCAAAAGACAGTCCGGTGGTATACCACGGCAGCCCTGGTGCTGGCGGTTTCACTGCTTGTCGTGGGCTCGTACTTCTTTTCTACCCATCATCAAGGCACAACAACCGTCCACTGGCAGTTTCCCTGGTATGCTGACGCGCTGGCGGCAACGCTCACTTTTCAGTTGGACCCGATTCTCTCGTTTATGGAAGGCTGCGGTTTTGTGCCGAATGTTGCACGCCTGCGATTTGCCCAGGCTCTTACTGGCAGCACTTTTGCGTGGCTGGCTCTCGCAACGCATCACGGTCTTTTCGCGCCCGCCGCGTTGATTACCTGCAACGTCGCGGTGACTTTGGTATACCTTTTCCGCCGCCGGCGCCTGTTGCTGCCGCTGATGCGTTTCGATCCAGGCACAAACCGGATCCACTGGATGAAAGAAGTTTGGCCCTTCCAGTGGCGCATCGCGGTTAGTTGGCTCTCTGGCTATTTCATCTTCCAGATTTACAATCCGATTCTCTTTGCCTATCGCGGAGCGGTGGCCGCAGGACAGATGGGTATGTCCCTGAGCATGGCCAACGGACTGCAAGGACTGGCAGTTTCCTGGCTTACAACAAAGATCGCTCCATTTGGCTCCCTCATTGCGCGCAGGGAATTTCAACAGCTCGACCGGGTGTTTTTTCGAGCGTTGAGACAAGCAGTCCTTGTCTGCATAGCAATCACCTTAATCGCGTGGCTTGGGTGTCTCTATTTGAGCGTTCGTAATTTCAAATTTGCCCATCGATTCCTTGAGCCTTCGTTACTGGCCGTTGTGTTTCTCTCTTCCATCATGAATATCTTTGTTTTCGGTGAGGCGTTCTATCTTCGCGCGCATAAGCAGGAAAAGTTCCTCATCAATTCTGTGGTTGGCGCTTTCGTAGTCGGTTTGTCCGCCTTTTTCTTTGGCAGACTCTATGGAGCCGCAGGAATGGTCATTTCCACCGCTGTGTTGAACTTGGGTGGGCTCGTGTGGGCGACGCTGGTATTTCTTAAATACCGAAGGATCTGGCACGCGGAGTGATTTGAAGCTTCTTAAGTCAATTGAATCGTCAAGAATCTGGTTGGCGCCGACGGGGTCTGGGATTGTGAAGGGCAGGGCCGGCACCTCGGCGCCTGGAGATAAGTGGCGAAAATCCTGCAATTGACACGGTAGCTGGAGAACTGAACCAAGATTTCCCCTTTGCTCCCGGAAGAACTGCGAAAGGCAACATGCAATTCAAGAGCCTAACCCGACCAATTCTTCGATCAGGCCTATTCGCGATGGGCTTTCACGTTTCCCGGGCGACCAAGACAGAGGATCTGACTGGGCTCATCAAGAAGTTACATCCACTTGACTGCGGAATTGATTTGATTCGAATCGGCTCAAAGGGGGACGGCGGTTACCTGATACCTGACGATCTAGAAGGTATCGAGTATTGCTTCTCACCCGGTGTGAGCGATTTGGCAGACTTTGAGAACCAGTTGGCCGACATGAAAATCAAATCATTTATGGCCGACTACTCGGTGGCGTCTCCACCGATCAACAGGCCGGAATTCACATTTGACAGGAAGTTTCTTGGCTCATCCGATCGAGATCCATATTTCACCCTTGCTACCTGGAAAGAGCAACACCTTGGGGACTATAAGGGCGACCTTTTGTTGCAGATGGATATTGAAGGATATGAATACGAAGTGATTCTCAGTACGCCTCAAGCGTTACTCGATCAGTTCAGGATTCTCGTTATTGAGTTTCACGAACTGGATAAGCTCTTCGACGCCTTTGTGTTTAACATGTTCTCAGACTGCTTCGAAAAACTGTTGGAGTCCTTTTATGTCGTTCACATCCATCCCAACAACTGCACCGAGGTTGTAAGGCGGGGAGAGATCGAAGTTGTGCGAACGATGGAATTCACATTCCTCAACAAGAGAAGAGCAGTAAAGGTCGTCCCGCAAACTAAGTTTCCCCGCAGACTGGACGCCGATTGCTGCCCAAAGCAGGGACACGTCGACCTGCCCAAATGCTGGTATTTGTGAAATGTGCGAAAGAATTCTAAGCGGTCGAAATTTAGGTGCCGATTTGGTGGTTGAATATGATGCGCCGGCGACGGGAATGCGGTTTGCGCAGCGGGACATGAGCTAAATCAGAATGCAATATAATCCGGTCAGATATCAATCTGCAGAGAGGGCTCGCCAACAACCATCGCAAATGCCGCCGTTGCTTTCTCTTTGCATTCCCACATTTAATCGCGCGCAATTTCTGGATGCCTGCCTGGACTCTCTACGCTCGACCTCGGCTGAAGTGTGGGAAAGTGTCGAAATACTTATATCTGACAACGCCAGTACGGATCATACGCGAGAAGTTGTCCGGAAATACGAGCAGAAATATCGCATCCGCTATTTCAGGAACGAAACGAACATCGGCGGAGAGCGGAATTTCTTTGCCGCAGCGGAGCGCGCATCGTCAGATCATGTCTGGGTTTTCGGTGACGATGATCTGTTCGATGAAGGCGCACTTTCGAGAATCCTGCCGTACCTGCGGTCCGGATGTGATCTGATTATCGTCAATTATGCGATTTGGTCGAAGGAAATGGATAAGCTGCTCAGGCCGAGCAGCCTTCCATCGACTTCAGATAAACTCTTTACCAACCATGATGATGTCTTACAGACTTTTGGGGTTCATCTTGGCTATATTTCCAGCATTGTGGTTCGAAAAGGAATTATGTTGGCCGCTCCACCGGCCGACCGTGAGAAATACATTGCCTACGGCTTTCCGCACATGTACTCAATCTATTGCGGACTGCCGGCCCGATGTCATGCGGCTTACATTTCCACCGTCCTATTTCGGAATCGATCCGGAAACTGCGAAGGATTCATTGGGGAGGAGGCGCAGCCGAGATGGATCAAGTATTTTATCGAGGGCACTGCGCTGATCTTTGAGGAACTGGAGCGCAGAGGCTATAGCCCCGTGGCTGTTCTGGGAGCTAAGAACCTGCTGCTTTCTGAATCAGGGGTTGGAAGCGTACTTACAGTCATTCATTCCATCGGCCATCTGGAGCTACTGCGTTTTATGAATCAGCACTACGGCCGTATTCGGCGTTTCTGGACCCACTGGCTCCCGGTGTTGCTATTGCCTGCATTCATGAGTCAATCGCTATACTCGCTTTACCGGCGGATGCGAGGACAGGCTTCATAGAGTTCCCAGATAGCTGTATTTGGATGATCGCGATATTTTGATCTAAAAGGGACCGAGCAGATGCGGCGAACTGAGCGCAAACCGCACGTAGTGTTTGACATGACTTTCCCGCGGCGCCTTGGAACGGGAGGCACTACGGTTTATGCGGATGAACTGGTTGCAGCTCTCCGTGAGCGCGACCTCTACCGGGTAACTTGTGTTGCCGAACAGCTGCCTGTTCGTCGACGAGGTGCGTGGAGAATTTGGAACGGAGTCCATAATCTTTTGTGGACGCAGCTGGTTCTTCCTATAAAACTTCTCTGGTTAGGAGCGGACTTACTGCATGCTCCTTCGTATTTCGCTCCGATCCTTTGCCCCTGTCCTTTGGTATTGACGGTGTTTGATGTGTTGTATTTGAAAAACCCACCAACTCGGCGTGGCAAGCTTTGGGCTCTCTACTCGCGGTTTTTTATTACTAGGGCGATCCGACGCGCAAACGTTATATGCACGATTTCGAATGTCTCCCGAGCCGAAATCGAAGGCGCCAATCGAATTCCGGCTGATCGTATCCGAGTTGCCCACCTCGGTGTTAATCCGCGATATCAACCACAGGCCGAAGCTGATCTTGAATTGGTCCGCCAGAAATACGGTCTTTCGCGACCGTTCTTTCTGTTTGTTGGTTCATGGGTTCGGCGGAAGAACATTCCTCGGTTGATTGAGGCTTTTCAGATTTTTCGCGAGAATATCGAGGCGGATTACGAGTTGATTCTGGTAGGCCCGCAGGACAGCGGCGCGCCTGAGGTGCTTTCGCGGCTTCAGGACCCTGAAATCGCGAAGCACGTCCGCTACCTGGGAATCGTTGCCGACGAGGACATGCCTAGCATCTACGGATCATCTGAGGCATTCGTGTTTCCTTCACTGGGTGAAGGCTTTGGACTTCCAATGATCGAAGCCATGGCTTGCGGCACACCTGTGATCGCTTCTAACGTATCGTGCCTTCCCGAGGTGGCCGGCGATGCCGCATTGTTTATCAATCCCGAGGATACAGCCGACATTGCGCGAGCAATGAAGCTTGTTCTTGAGCCAGACTTGCGCCGGAAATTGAAGGATAAAGGGTTCCAGCGCGCTCAGTTCTTCACCTGGGCAAATACAGCGATGGAGACTGAAAAGGCATATGCGGATGCTCTAAGATGAGCAAAGGGAGCCGGGCCAAGAATTCCCGTTGTTATTTCGCTTGTCTTAATATTCTGGAAGCGGATCGATGTTTTCGCTCTGCCGGTAACATTGATGCGGCCGTTCGCATGGTGGATCGTCGCCCGTTGATTTAGGGCCTCATGCCGTAATTGCTATAGGGAATCGGGTATCTGATGAACTCGATGGCAAATTCCGTCAGCGCACGCCTGAATATTCCGGATTCCGGAGTGCGCCGCGAGGACGCGGAACTCCTAACGATTCATCGTTATCTCCCGATTGCCGCGTTTTACTTCTTCTTCAATTGCGCGGGATTGCCCGTCGGGTATTTCTACACATCGCTTCTATCGCCGCTGATTTTTGTATGGTTGTATCTCAAGGGAAACCGTTGGCTGACGACGAAGTTTCTTCTGGTTCTGTCACCCTTTTTCGTTGCGCACGCGCTCTTGGGAATTTCTTCTCCCCTGGAGTACCTGCGCACGCTCTTGCACTGGTGGACGGTCTACATCGCCGTATACGCGTTATGCTGGGCGCTCATGAGATGCCCAAATCTTGAAAGGCTGTTCGAGGAGCTGATTCTACTTAATTTCTGCGCTGTAACCCTCGGGATCCTCCTGTTTCCCACGCCCCTCAGGGTCCTCTTTTGGAAAGACACTGGCGAAACCATTGTGGGCACGGCGCATTTGCTCCGGCTGAACCTTCTGAACACTGAGCCATCTGCCTATGCAGAGTTGATGCTTCCCCTGCTGTTATTTGCGGCAATTCGCGCGCTTCGCGACAGCAAATTGCGCAGCACAATGTATCTCGCGATGATTGCTGTTCCGTTCCTGCTTGCACAGTCTTTTGGAGGAATCAGCATTGGTCTGGCAGGGATTGGCATTGCATTGATGACGGGCTACCGCCGGATTCTCAGGCATCCGAAGTCGCTGATCGTGTTTCTCTGTTTGGCCACCGCGACTGGTGTGGTCCTTTTGATTCCCAATCCAATCTCGGCACGCGTATTGCAGGTGCTTGCGGGAAACGACAGTTCTACAAACGTGAGAACCTTTCTTTCCTACTTGGCCGCGTACACGGTGGCTTCAGCCAAGAGTTTGTGGTGGGGAGTGGGGCTGGGACAAGCTAAGTTCGTTGACTTCTCGGACGTGGTTGGGGGAATGCAGGGCATGATCCCTAATGTATTGTCTGATATTTTCGCCGAGTTCGGATTCATGGGAGTTATGGCCTGCATTACGGCGGAATGGTATCTCTTTTTCAAAACCAAGGTGCACCTGAATTCTTTCAGGTCCGCCATGTTCGCAGTGGCATTCATTAACCAATTTGCGGGAAGTTATGGCACCGATGTTCAGCAATACGTGATATGGTTTCTTGCCTTCTATCCCTGCTTTCCGGATCTAGACCTGAGGGGCGAAGAGCCGCAAAGCTGATGGAGACCAAAAGCGGTTCGCCGAGCCATCGCCCGCGCATCGGCATTGATTTACACGTTGTAGACGGAATTTTTCAGGGATCGAGGACGCATTGCCTCGAGCTCTTTTCCCGCGTTGTTGCTCTCTGTCCGGAGTTTGATTTCGTCCTGCTTGCCGGCCAGCCAAAGAAGCTGCTTTCATTCAGCGATCACTTCGCGTTGCCCCATGTCACCATTCGTCCAATGCCCGAGAAGCCAGCCCCGGTTAGGCTGCTCTGGCAGCTTCCGCAGATTGCAAGGAGCTGCAGGCTGTCGCTGCTGCACACGCAGTACATCGCGCCGCCGTTGCCATTCTGCGCTACGGCGGTGACGGTCCATGACATCCTGTTCGAGTCGCATCCGCAATACTTTGAGCGTTCATTTGTCATGCGCTCTAGACTTCTCGTTCCCTTTTCGGTCCGACGCAGTGCTGCGATATTTGCCGTGAGTGAATTTTCGCGGAAGCAGATCTGCGAAACATATTCGATTCCGATGAAGAGAGTGCATACCATCCCGAATGGCGTTGACCGAGTGCGCTTTTCACCGGGGAATGCCGGCCGAGACGAAGTGCGAGCACTTGGGCTGAAGTCCGGGAACTACTTCCTTTCCGTTGGCCGATTGGAACCCCGCAAGAATCATGCAACGCTTTTGCGCGCATGGGCCCAGCTTCCACAACCTAGACCATGCCTGGTGATCGTGGGGCAGCGTCACTTCCAATACAAAGAAGCGTTTGAGGTGATTCACGCGTTGCATCTGGAATCGGACGTTGTGCTGTTAGAGGAAGTTTCGGACGTGCAATTGCCTGCCGTTTATCGCCATGCAAAAGGATTCATCTATTGCAGCTGGGCCGAGGGGTTCGGCATGCCGGTGCTCGAGGCTATGTCTTCGGGCGTACCTGTGATTTCCTCGTCCAATACCGCATTGTCTGAAGTGTGCGCGGCCGCTGCCCTCGGCATCGATCCTCGAAACTTAAATGAGATCGCCGACGCGGTCCGATCCGTGGACCAGGAGGCCGAATTGCGCCAGGATCTGATTCGCCGTGGCTTTGAGCGCGCTGCGCAATTCACATGGGATCGCTCCGCACAGATTGTGCGCAATGTTTATCGAGAGTATTTTGGACTCTTGCCGCCGGCGCCTGCAGCATGAATGCAATACTCATATTGTGAGGCGCGCTTCGGCGGCATTTCTATGTTCGCGCTGTGAGGGTGTTTCGGAGTATCCGTAGCTTTGCGCTTGCTTCGGGATTTTCTTTGATCTTCTGCACTCCGGCAAGAACAAGGGCGACAAAGATTCCGATCAAGAATCCTGCACCGGTAGCAATCAGTACAATGAGCCAGCGCTTCGGGAAGGATCGTCGTTCGGGGACAACCGCGGGATCGACCACCTGAACAAGCGCGCCCTCCTTCGCTTCGTCCAGTTTGGCCAACTCGAACTGGCGAGCGAGGATTTCGAAAATGGTTTCGTAATACTTCACATCGCGCACCTTGCGGACGTATTCCATGCCTGCATCGGTCATCTGGCCCTTTGAGGCGATGATATCCCCGGAGTTTTCGCCGCTTCCTCCCATTTTTGCCAATTGCGCCCGCATGCTATCCAATTCCTCCTGGGCCTCAACCAATTGCGCATTTTCGCCCGTGGCATAGGTTCGCATGCCTTGAATTTGCACTTCCTTGGCCGTGATCTGGGCGCGCAATTGTGCGGCCGATTCAATGAGCGCGCGGGCCTGACTGTCCAGCTGTATCAGCCCGGTTTTTTGCTCTGTTTCCTTGAGCGCTTCTTCAGAATTTGCGAGGTTTTGATTTGCGTCCTTGAGTTGCTGTTCGAAGAACACCCTTCGTTGCCCGGCCTCAGTGATAGCCATATTCTGAGACAAGTTGCGGAATTGCTCAACATAGCCGTTGGCCAAGTCAGCGGCGCGGCGCGGATCGCGATCGTCGACAGAGATATGGATCAAGCCGTCCTTGCCGCTACCGTCCACAGTGGCGTGGCTCTCGAATGCTTTACGCGCATCGGAGGCATAGTGCGCGTGATATTCACCCATCAGGCCGAAATGATTGACCATCGCATCCTCAACGGTGCGGCTTTTGAACATGGCCACATACATATCGTTAGGGTTCTTAATCAAGCTGCCGCCGCCGGCTAGCGATGCGGCCACGCCGCCCATGGATCCAAGTTGCGCGGCGAGTTGGCTGCTTAACGAAGAGTTCTGCTGCGGCGGCAGGAGCGTTACAGTAGCCGTATAGCGAATGGGAAGGATGAATGCAACTACGATAGCCAGAATCGCGATGCCTACGGTACACCAGAAGATAATTCGTTTCCGCTCACCCAGCACGATGAGGAGATCAAGCAGTGAGATCTCGTCTTTTCCCTTTGCGGCACGCGGAGTAGCGGGAGAGCTTGGGATAGCGTCAACCTGCTCGTTCAGATCGGAAACTGGGGTGTGCGTGGCCATCGGTTCCTACCGGATCTAACTGGAGCGTTGGACCTTCCTGAATTCTACAGGAGGCCCACTGGGCGGCTGCTATTGGATAACGCTCAACGATGCAGCGCCCAGCGCAAGTTGAGAGAACATCTGCGACCAGTTCATGATGCCGTATAGCACGGAGGGTTTGAAGGTTTTTTCCGGGACAACGATGGTATCGCCCGGATAGACACGCAGGTCGTTGAATTCATCCCCCCACGGTCCCTTGCTCATGCTGCGAGTGAGAACCTCACCGTCGGCGCGGATAACAAATTCGTGGCCACGATCAGCATCCTTATTCGCGCCACCGGCCTCTCGCAAATATGTGCCGACTCGCGAGCGCGCCTGGTAGACAAATGAGTTCTGGTTGTAGACCGAGCCAACCACATTTACCGTGTCTGGAGTGTGCGGGACAATAAATCGATCGCCGTTTTCCAAAGAGATATCGGGCAGGCTGTTAAGCTGGCTGTTGTCAGGCCGCAGGGTCAACACGATCCGTCCAGTGGCGCGAATCTGCCGCAGGGCGGCCAGAAGGTTTTGTTCGCTGACCTGAGCCGCAGAACTGCTGGCCAAAGTCTGGGCCGAAGCGGTCGGCGACGATGCCAGCTCAACCGTACCCCGTTGAATATTGAGTGCCAGATTCTGCACATATTCGTCAATCCTGGCCTGCTGTAAGGCTCGCGTCGATAAACGCGTGAAATCCGAGCCGTAGAGGTAGGCATTGGATGTTAGCCCTCCAGCGCGTTCCACCAGGTGGCGCAAACTTTCGCCGGGCTGAGCGGAATAGATGCCAGCATGCACAAATTCCCCTTCGAGCCGGACCAACTTCGTTTGCTCGGCCACGGGTACGCTGATATCCGCCTCGGAAAAGACGGAAACTACGTCACCGGGTCTCAATTCCAAGTCTTGCGAAGCGTCGTGTAGTAAAACCAGTTTTCCCAGATCGAAGGGCAGCAACTCGGTTTTCAGAGTTTCGGGATTTATTCGCTGGATGACTGCGTAATCCCAATCGATCTCCGGAGCGAGTTGCCGCATCTCGTTTCGGCGTGCCGGAGAAGGGGTCCTGGAGTCGAGAGAAGCCTGCGTGGACGCTAGAGAAGCGCTGCCTGCGCGCTGC
>Ga0181522_10002478_pt1 | contig 10543 bp, 14 predicted proteins | sample PEATcosm2014_Bin_27_FD_121103 | JGI IMG/M metagenome (GOLD analysis project Ga0181522, IMG submission 121103) | Peatland microbial communities from MTU Mesocosm Facility, Houghton, MI, USA - PEATcosm2014_Bin05_10_metaG | ecosystem: Environmental > Terrestrial > Soil > Wetlands > Peat | place...
CAGAGAGGCGTTCTGTGATCGCAAAACCGAGATCGCAACAACAATGGCCCCTTACACCAATCCCTTTCCACACAGCCTGGTACATGACCGACCAAAGCGAGGTCGACGCCTGGTTCGAGCGCGAAATGCCGAATACGGCGACGAGCCCGTTATTTGAGATGGCGGTGCAGAACCGCATTGGCATTTCGTTCGGCTACGCGGAACTGACTCCCGACGGCCACCGCTTCAACACTGCGATCCTCACCGACTACGACGGGCACATGGTCGGCAAGTATCGCAAGGTGCATCTTCCCGGGCATGCCGAGTACGACCCTGCCCGCTCGTTTCAGCATCTGGAAAAGCGCTACTTCGAACCTGGAGACCTCGGTTTTCCGGTGTGGCGCACCATGGGCGGCATCGTCGGCATGTGCATTTGCAACGACCGCCGCTGGCCGGAGACATACCTCGTGATGGGGCTGCAGGGCGTAGAGCTGATCGTGCTCGGCTACAACACGCCCGCGGCGAACTCGCAAAAGAGCGACGAAGGGGCCGACAAGCGCCTCTTCCACAATCGTCTGACCGTGCAGGCCGGCGCCTACCAGAACTCGACCTGGGTGGCGGCTGTGGCGAAGGGCGGCATTGAGGATGGCTATCCGATGATCGCCGGCAGCATGATCGTCAATCCTGACGGCGAGATCATCGCCGAGGCGAAGACCGAGGACGATGAGCTTATCGTCGCCGATTGCGATCTCGACGCCACAATCTTCGGCAAGGAATCCGTGTTCGATTTCGCGCGGCACCGGCGCATCGAGAACTACGGCCGCATCACCAGCCAGACCGGCATCATCCGGCCTCCGGAATAGAACTTTTATCTGACCGTCAGCAGGGATGCGCGGTTTCGCATTTTGCAATGCTCACTTGCCGCAAAGAATCCCTGCCAAACCTCTGCATCACGACGTCGGCGATAGCGTGGCCATAAATCTCGGCGCCGTAATTACTCCAATGACCGTCATAGGGCATATTCCACCACCGATGCCGTTCGTCCGTTGACGCTTCCGGCAAGTGTCCGCGCATTTGAATGACATCGAGGCCGGCCGCCGTTGCTTCGGAAATAAACTTTGCGGATTTTGCCGGCATTGTCGTTGGGTCATAGTACCATTCGAGCGGGTTTATCGTTACCAACAAATTCGGGTAGACTTTTTTGATCTCAAGAAGCGCTGCTACCGCGGCCGCTATCTGTTCTTCGGGACTTGCTGTCGGAGCGGACTGCATGACACCCTGCGGTGAAAAGAGAAACGACTTCCGCGCCCACAGTAACCGATTGCGCAGCGCCAACCGCGCCGCGACCTGCTTTATTTCGGTGACCTCCGATTGGGACAGCTCGCGCCCACGGGGAACGTTCCAGGTCGGATTCAGCTGACAATCGTCTTTGGACTCAAAACAAAAAACGGGAACCGGGACATCTTTAATCAGTAGCGTTTGAGTTTGCACCTGGGGTTGCGGTTGCGTTTGGCGCTGATCGGGTTTCTGTACAAGTGAAAAATCCAAGTTCTCAACGGGGATATTGACGATGACCGCATCGGCGGCAAGCCGTTGTGCAATCGGCAACGTCAATTGCGCCATGAGCTGCGTGTTCATGCCCGGAACGCCCAGATTCATCACCGTGACGCGGGGCAGCTTCTTGCGAAGTTCCTCCTGCACCACGGAAGGCCAAGGGATATCATTGGTGATACTAGCGGCCAGACTGTCGCCGAGGATCGCGAGGCGAAATTCCCCGGCCGGTTTTGGAAGAGAAAAATCGTCGGAGGACACCCAGCCAAGGTTGTTTATTGATACATGGGCTGCGCGCTGAAACGCACCGTCGACGCCGTACTGGCGCACTGTAAAATGTATATTCGGCGGGTAAGGTCCCTCATCTTTTACAAAGGACGGACCAAGCCATTGCGCGTAGTCCACTGTCATGACCGGATACGCGGCGTTCACCACGTACATGGTGTATAACCACGCGCGGTCGCCGATTTCTGCTGTGACGAACAAACCCGCCATCGCGACCGCGAAGGCGATCAAAAATTTGCGCGGATCATGGGCCATCCAGCCTTCGCCTACCTGACCGCCGGCTGGAGCCGACACGACAAACGATTCGTATCAAGGTACCGGCAGGATTACCAAGTAGCCGCTCTCTGACGCAAGGCCGCGGCACGGCCGAATCGGTGATGCGACATAATGGCCGTTCAAATTTTGCGACAAAGAACCGAGGCGGTGTCATCCGGCCACGGGAATAACGGTTCAGCAGCGGTGCTGTCGAACACGGTCGCGGTAGTAATACGGTGGCAATACTATTATGGTTTTGTCATAAGCCCTTGAAGCGCCGGGTTAGCTCAGCGGTAGAGCAGCGGTTTTGTAAATCTAATTAGCTCGTCTTTCTTCGTCACAGCCAGTCACGAATAGTCCGCTTTTGTTGGGCTTTTTTGAGCGCGGATATTCCCCTTCATCACAGCCCATACTGCCCTGTATTATGCCGTCCGGTGGCAATTGCGGTGGCAATCAACTCAACTGGATTGCCCCTTTCGAGAGGATTGCCCAGCGAACCGCCGCCGCCACAATCAAACTGAGACACTACCCCATTCCCGCAACACTTCTATGAGCTGTTGCTCCTGATCGCTCAAATCCATGGCTACCTCTTACGTTTTAAGCGCACGCCGCGCGATCCGATCCGCTGCGACCGCGCGGCGGCATTTTCAGCTGCGATTCAAATCTCCAGACCGTGCCTTGAGCGTCTCCCGTAGAAGCTTTTGCGCTATCGCCCGGTGTAGTCCATCTTCCGGCACGCCGAACTCGTCGATATCTGCGACAACGCCGCACACTGCTTCAGCGAGGTCGACAAGGTCATAAAGGTCGCGCAACGGGGCCTGAACCATTTCCCATTCGGCTTTCGCCTCCGCCTCCATGAGGGGCCCGCACGCTTCGTCGTGCTCCTTACCATCAAGGAGTTTGGCTTTTTCAATTCCGTGGCGAGCTTCCCGCCACGCAAGGTAGGCTTTTAAGAAGGCGCTGGGTCGATCTGAATCGGTTTCCTCGGTCGCGGGTTCGGTCATGACGCTGCCTCCGATTGCCGCTCCGGCTCGCATCCGTAGTGATCTCCCCTCCACGCCGACAGGAATTTCGCCTGGAAAGCGAGGATCATCTTTTCGAGTTGGCTGACGGCAAAAACAGCGGCGGTGGTGTTGTTGGTCGCAGCGTAGGTCGCGAGGTCGGCCATGTATGCGAGATCGTGCACGTCACCCTCAAGATCGAACATAGCCTTGCGCCAGTGGTCGGAGACTACCAGCTGCTCAAAACGCTCGATCGAGACGACGTTTGATTTGGTGCTCCTGCCAGCCTCCAGAGCGAGCGGGGTCGCGGCTTGTTTCTTGGGCCGGCTAGGAACGCGTTTGGGCCCCGTCATGACCGATCCTCCGCTTGCCCTTTGGCTCTCGGAATAAAATCATATTCGAAGGGTGTGCGCCCATCGGCAACTTCATCGCTCGCGACGCGCACCAAAAAGGTATGCATGTCCCGAGCTAGGCCGACGAGGAAGGCTTGATCGGTTTCATTGAAATCGGGATTGTCTCCCAGAAAGATCGGGACGATCCTCGCCTTGGCAGCGATCGCCGCCGCGGTCGTTGCCTTCATCCGCGCGAGCTCTGCTAGGGCGCTTTGTGCCCGGCGCTCGCACCGGTCACCTGAATCACTGGCCGTGCTGTTGTTTCCGTCTGGATCTACGGCAAAGCCCGCGTGGAATCCGACGGTACTCTGAGCGTAGGTAACGGCCGCGCGGATAATGGCCGCATTCTCGTCGACAGGCTTCGGCGGCGACGATGAGCGACGCTCCTCCTTATCGCGGCGCGTAAGCTTAACGACGTTCGATCTTGTGGTGTTCATGGCAGTCCCTCTTGGTTGGGTGTGGATGCACCGCCAGGCGGAACGCCATTCGAATCTGTTATGGAAAGATCGGTCATGACGCGCCTGTGCTGGGTGCGTTGTGGCAAGTGGCGGCCGAGCGGTTGCACGCTCGGCCGCTGCGCAAATATAGCGCGCCCCGATCGGGAAGGGAATCCCCGCATTAATGTCGTCAGCGGCGTGTTCTTGCGGCGCGCCATCGGGGCGCCCACTTGAAAGTAATCTAAGAGTAGAAGGAGAGCGTGGAAATGCAAAAGAAACCGGAAATCAACGAGCAGGCCGCAGAGGAACTGATCAAGGGCAAAGGCCGCGACGCCGTCGTTGTGGTTCACTCCGACGGGCTTGTGACGGCTACGGCAATCCAAGCCGATCCGTCCGATGCGCGCATCCAGAACGAAGTCGATGGGATTCTGCACGATATTCAGCGGCAATATTCCATTGTGAAGAGGAAAGTCCCCGCGAACTGGCGATAAGCGGCAAACCGTCCCCGGCCGGGAACGGTTCAAACTATCGTTGGGCAACGAGTGTTTCAGTTTACCGACGTCCCGCCGCCCTCAGTCTGTCGCAATACCGCGCGCTCGAAGGCAAGCATCAAACATGGAAGCAGCGTCCGAAATGCGTAAGCGGCCGGCATAGAGGTGCGCACCACTTCACCATTCTCGCGGATGAACTCAAAGCCGATCAAGGTGCCGTCAAGACTCGCACCGCAAGCAAATGCGCCGATCGTGTTGACGGCCTCGAATGGATAACCGCGTTCCCAAGCGGTCTGCCGCTCTTCGTAGCGCGCGCGCTTTTCATCAGGAACGCGCCAGGGCGCGTTAGCCGGATCGTAGTTGTCGCCGGCCACCATTTGTCGGATGGCGTCATAGGTGTCGTTCATGTCACGCATCCCATGGGTCAGATGCCGCTCAAATAATCGACGCCGGCGCGCGTCGTTATGAGCCCGCGGGCCCACGATCCGGTTATTGGCGAACCGGCAAATGAGAGTGTCAGCAGCGTGTCGGCACCGGCCGGAAGGAGATTCTCAACTCCCATGTCAAGCGCCGTCCCAACTCGGGCTGATCATGGCGCGATCCTCTTTCTGCGAAACAGCTTCTCGCGAGAGCGCATCGATCAATGCCGCCCCAGAAACGCGGCCACGCGTGACGCGCCCGTCGGCAGCATGGAAGTGAAAGACGCCGCCCGGCTCGGCTGAAGACGGTCCTTGTTGGCTTACAGTTGGCATCGGCATCCGCGGTGACGAAATACCGAAATCGATATCGCCGCCCTGGCGGAGGCCTGAGAGATCGATCCCCTTCCCGCCCGTGAGGCCTGAAAGATCGTATCGGCCACCTTCCATCTGACGAATGGCCTGGCGCACTCCCGGCTGCTGCATGGTGAAACGGTCAACCACATGCTCGCCGGGCGTAAGCATTGCATGGACAGTGTCGGAGGCTCCGATCCCTGGCACGTCGCCGCCATCTGCAAAGCCTGGTAAGGGCTTGCCTGGCGGAACGACGACGGGGTTGCCCTTCTTGTCGTAGTAGACGACGGCCGTCTGCTGCCCTCCGGACGGAACAAGCGGAGGCGCGGCGGTCGATCCTTGCGATCCGGGCGGAACAAGCGGAGGCGCGGCGGTCGATCCTTGCGATCCGGGCGACGTGACTAGGCCACTGCCTCTGCCCTGTGGGAAATAATCCGGGAGCGGCCACGTAGCCATTTCAGCTTTGACGCGAGCGGCGACTTCGGGAGACAAAGCCGCGGGATTTTTTTGCACCAGCGAAGCGACCCAACTGCCGAATTCATGGACCGCGCTTTCGAATTGGCTGAAGTCGGCCTTGAATGGAGCGGCCGGGCCGCCAGGCGCGCCTGTCGACGGCTGGGTCGCATATCCGCGCCGCGCCTCGAGATAGCGCTGGTACGCGCCCTGCTGTGATGCAAGAGCCTCAGGCGGAGGAACGACCATCCGCTCGGCGACGCTGGTCGCAGCATTGGTCGCAGTGCTGATCCGTTCACTGGCGCCCTGCGGGCGCCGTAGGAATTCCTTCTGCGCGTCTGGTGCGAGCTGAGCGACGGCGCCGGCCACCTGTTCGGGACCCCAGACGTAGCCGGATCCCGTCATCAATTGAAGCTGCTCGGCGCTCGGCATGCCGTTGGCGCCGATCGCACCGAGGGAGCCAGCGATCCGGCGCGCGGCCTCAGGCGATGCGGCGTAGATCGCCTTGACGGCTTCCGGCGTGAGCGTGGTTGGCTTGCCGGCCTCCGCCTGCTTCGTCCATTCGCCAATCAACGTGTCGATCGCTTTTTTGCTCGCGTCGGGCGTCGCGCCTGTGCCGCGGATCAACTTATCAAGGTTTTCGGTGAAGAACCGCTGGCCTTCCAGGCTCGATAGATTTTGCGCGTAGAGTTTTTCGACTGCAGATCCCGGCTCTGGCTTCCACGTTTGGCCGGTCTCTTGGGATCGTTCAGGAAAGATCATGCCGCCGGCCTCCGGCGACGGCCCGCGGAGATATTGAAGATGCTGGAGCGCCTGCATCTGCCCGGCGAATTCGCCCGTGCTACGGCCGACCTCGCTTGCACCCTGCTGTGCCTGTTTGAGCGCTTCTCCTCCCTTATCGCCGTAGACGCCCTTTAGGGCCAACGCAGTCTGCTTGGCTTGAGCTTCAATATTGAGAAGTTCGACACCGAGGGTACCGGCCAGCGCCGCGGCCAGCCCGACCGCGCCAGCGCGTGAGGCGCCCATGAATGCTGTCAGCCCACCAAAGTGGGCGCCGGTAGCGTCGAGGATAGGATGCAGCGTGTGCAAAATTTCACGGAGGCGGCTTAAACCAGTTTGGTTCTCGATGTAGCGCAATCCAGTCTTCTCTAACTGCTCATGAGCTGCACGACCGATGCTATCCAGATCGATCCCCTTGCCGGACGACTGTACTTGTTTGGCCACACGCTCGGCGGCCTTCCCGAAATCTTCCATTTGAGCCTTGGCGCGCTCGGCACCCTCAAGGGTCATCCCGATCGAAATGCGATTGTCAGCCACGGTCAGCCTCCAAATATTGAGCAAACAGTTCAGGCAGTTGGTTGGCGACCGATTTGACCGCCGCCTCCACGTCGAATTTTTTTGGATCGGTCACCGACGAAACGCCATGATACATCGGAAGGTAGCGAACAGTGCCGCGGCCTGATGGATTGCGTCCACGTTTAATCAGCGACCAGGATGGCGTTTTTCTCGCTCTCGCATCGGTCTCTCTGACCACCGTCGCGAGGATCGGAATTCCGCTTTTCAAATGGACCGAATAGAGTGGCCCGATTTTGGCGACGAACTGCGCCGGCGTCATGCGCTTACCACCATCACCGATCGGCGTGTTTTCAAGCGGCAGCCACAACAGAGGCTTGCCTGCGATGGTTTCTCCGGTCTCGAACACGCCAGCGTAGGGGATTTTTGAATAAATGCGCGCGAATGGACGCAGCGACGTTCCCGACTCCGGATAAACCTTCGCGTGCAGCGAGCTCGCAAACTTTTTCGTTTGAAACCCGGCCGCCGCGATCGACTTGCGCCCGGCCTGCAGTGCCAAATCCGCCGCCTCGCGAATAGCACCCGTCGCCGCGCGCTCGATCTTCTGCTCGGCGAGCAGTTGCGCGCGGGTGAAGGCACCATCCGAATAGCTGAAAGAAAGCTTCATTCGGCTCCCTGCCGGCCAGGAGCCTCGTCACCGTAGCGCGCTGGCGCTGCGCCATCATCCAAATAACGCACGTCGACAGCGCACCGCCGACCTTCGTGCTCGCCGATCAGGTACTTCACACGCACATCGCGCTGAGGGGCAGGCCGCCGGTCAGGGAGTTCATTTTGATGAACAAACACACGGTCCCCGCCACTGTCAGGTGAGATGAAGCCGAACTTGCGTTCCGAACTGAAACCGACGAGCGTACCGATTGGCATTTCTTCTCCTTACCTATCGCCGCGACGCCCAAAAGCTTTGGGCTGCGTGGTATCTTTCCGCGAACACGCGCAACTCTGGCACGGGGATGCGGGACCACGTTGACGGCGCGATGGCGCTGTCCGCGAATCGGATGGCATCCGCGCGCGTCTGACCATGTGCGCGGAAATATTCCTCGATCTCGGCGAGCACATCCTCCGGTGTCTCACGTGCCCCGGTGGCGCTTGGTGTTGGTGTCATGAGCTAGCCTGAACGCCCCCGGCCTGGCGAACGATAATTCCGACGGCCTCCAACTGCGTCCATTTGGACTTCTGCTCATCCAGCGTCGTGATCGAAGCGTCGAAAGTCAGATCCTCGGCGCGCACCTCGGCGGCTCTCGTCACGGCGATGGCAATTTGGTTCCAGCCCTCGGCGTCCGTGTCGGTTTGATCATAAAGAACAGCAACAGCGACCTGTGAGCCATCATCCGCAGACGCCACACAGGGGACGTAATAACCGCTCGCGGTCATCGAGAGCACGGTCCCGGCTGAAAGGACCCCATAGCCCGTGAGCATCGGGACTTCGTCACGTGAGCGTCCGTAATTGGCTTCCGACTGAATGAAGCCGCCAGCGCGAAGGCTATTTGCCAACGTCGTCATGCCGCTTCAGTCTCCTCAATCAAAAAAGGGGTCGGGAGGGCTTCGGTCGTCTACACCTTCGGCTTGCGCCATTTTCCGACCTTTCCCCTCCCGCGCCCGCGCGGCCTCTCCATCGTCGCTAAGGTCGCGCGACCCCTAGTCATCCGCCTAGCCGACGTGGCTTGTCGACGAAGCGTTGGTGGTTTCCGCTATGGCTCTCAGCAAAGACTTGGCGCCCGTCCTCTCCGCCGCGCACGCGCAAGCCCTCGCGGGGCTCGACGATCAGCGCCGCCTCAAAGCACTCCATCGCCTCAGTCAAATCTCCAAATGGACCAAAGAAACGATTGTACGTTTTGCCGTCCATGCGATCGACGTAATACAAAACATCGCGATGCCTGTTGATCGGTTTTGCGGGCGCCGAGAGCGAGGGCATTACGTGTTCAACCTTCTGCATTCGCTCCATGGCCTCACCTTTGTTGAACGGGCCGGCAGATGCGAGCCCCTGACCGTTTATGCTGAGATCGACGAAGCACTCGGCGGGCTTCATGTCTTTCTCCTGAGTTGGCGTGTTCGTTCCAGATGCCTGAGCTTGTACAGCAACCGCGGATCGTCGATCGATGTGATCGGTCGTCCGCCGCCCTCGCTCTTAACAATCTCGTCCAATAGCCGACGCGCCGACATGAACGCGATCGGGGTTTGGCCGAGGCGCTCGTAATGGGTGCGCAACCAGTCAGCGACCGCTTCCCGGTCCCCATACAGGGTTGCCTTTATCGGCGGCGGCGAGTTGTTCCGCTCCCAATCACGAAGGAGTTGTCCGTCTGGGATCGCGGATGAAGCCTGCGATGGGCCTCGGTTGTGACCTATTCCGCTCATGTGACCTTCACCCACAAAATGGCGCGCGGGTCAGAGTCACCACGTAGGTCCACATCCTCACCGGATCGCAGAGCTGCGAAAACCATCGTCTCTTCGAGGCGATCGGTTTCCAGAATTTCGCCTTTCAACGCAGTGATGCGTTTTGCGCGATCTTCATCTGTGAGGGCAACGTCGTCTTTCGCTGCCCTATCGATCTGCTCGTTAAGCCGCTCAATGAGCACGTCCTTGAGTAGCCAGCACAACAGTCCAAGCGAATTTACGATCTCGGCCCTTCCGCCGCTCGCCGGCGTCAATGTCCGCGGCACATAAGGTGGCGAAACGCCCACCTCGCCGCCGCCGAGAAGCGGCGCGGCGTTGATCATTGCTGCCCGATCATTGATCCATCGAAGGAGAGAGGACTTCGCGACCGACCTTGGCACCGGAGCCTTCTCAGCGTCATCCAGCGCCGCGCGCAGCTGTACCCCACGAGATCGAACTCGGTCGATTGTCATCTTCTGGGTGACGGCCGGCGGGTCCAGGAAGACGTAATCTTTTCTGCTGTCTTCCCTAGCCCGGCTCAGGAAGGTGTTGCATTTCTGCTGTCGCTCACGAAGCGGCTTAGCGCGTGCGCCTAGCGATGCAATCTTTCTCTCCAAATCATCGATGCGCCTCTGAAAATCGGCGGCATCGCTTTCGTACGGCTCTGCCCTACTCTTGCCTTCCAATTTGCGACCAGGTGCGCGCGCGGAGCGATCCCGCTCATCGGCCCGGATCTGATTAGCGGCAAGGTCGCTGGACGATTTTTGCTCCGTGAGAGGGATTATCTGGAACCGTAGGCTTGCGATTTCCGATTCTAGTTCGTCAAGCAACCCGTTCTCGAGCCGCATCCGCTCCAATGCGTGTTTACTGTTTGCGGAACGCTCCAAAAATTCGAGAACGCGCACCGGCACGCTTCGCGGGGCACGGGTCACTGTTTTGAGCGCGCTGCTTAGTTGAACTCCTTCTTCGGGCCCGATTATGTTAAACGCCATGGAGCCGCCTCCGTTTCGATCATTGCGTTTCCCAGTTAGCACAGGGGCCAGACCCCGAAGCGTCACGCGTAACGCTGAGCGTCCGGTGAGCCCATTTTTCAAGGGCTTCCGCGATCTTCACGCGATCACCATCGTCCCACTCTTCCAGAGCACCGTTGGCGACCAAGCCATCGATAACGTCCTGGGTACAGGAAACTACAACGCACACGCAGCC
>Ga0181522_10002479_pt1 | contig 10540 bp, 12 predicted proteins | sample PEATcosm2014_Bin_27_FD_121103 | JGI IMG/M metagenome (GOLD analysis project Ga0181522, IMG submission 121103) | Peatland microbial communities from MTU Mesocosm Facility, Houghton, MI, USA - PEATcosm2014_Bin05_10_metaG | ecosystem: Environmental > Terrestrial > Soil > Wetlands > Peat | place...
CAGCCATCGCCTGAAACGATTGACCGAGTTCCCGCGACCCAGCCTCGGCACCAGAGACCACGGACCCAAGGAGTCCGGCAGACTGTGGCGGCTTCGGTGGCTCCGGGCCGAGGAGATCGTTGAAATCATATTGCCGACCGCCGCCGCCAGTGACTTTCAGCGGTGTCACCGGGCCGGCTCCTGGGGGTGGCGCAGGATAACCAAGGTCCTCAGCGCCGCCATCGCCTTGCGCGCCCGCGGATTGAGAAGGCGGCGCGATCGGCGTTACTGGTCCGGCACCAGGCGGCGGCGGCGGAAATCCCGCGCTATCAAGCGGCGGCATTTACTTTCAGCGCCATTGCCAAATCATCCATCGCACCGGTCATGGCGCGGCCTGCTGCGGATAAGGATTGTGGTTCGCATCAAACCAGCCTTTGCCATCGGTGTAAATCGTTTGGCCGTTCACGATCGTCTGGTGCGTCGCCCAGGCCGGAGCACCGCCGCCAGAAGGCCCTCCAGCACCGGCACCGCCAGAAGGCGTTCCAGCGGCACCGCCACCGCCGGGATTGATTTGGTTGGCGAAAAAGCGCTGAAGTCCGCTTAGCCTCTGGGCCTGCTCCTGCGGCGTCATGCCGGCGACGTCTGGTTCCAATTGCATCTGGCGCTGAGCGAGAGTCGCGGCGGCCTTGTTCAACTCCTCCGGTGTCATCGGCTTGTTGCCGGCGAGATAGTTCGCGAGGCCCTCCTTATCCTCGGGGCCGTGGACAGCGATGTAGGCCCTCGCCTTAATCTGCGTCGCATTCGGCTGCTGCGGTTTACCTAAGCCGGTACCTGCCTGAAAGGTCCTCACTCCCGATTGAGGGTCGTAGACCATCATCCCGTAAATCGTCTCTCCGGTGACGGGATCGGTGCGAAAGGCTGGTTCGCCCTTCGACATCTGGAATTCTTTCCACGCAGCATTCTCCTTATCGATGTTAAGATAATGCTGCTGCAAGATTCCGTTCTTTGCGTCTTGGTCCTGGGTCCTCGCCATCTCGTACGCAAACCGATCGTTCTCCGCCTTCATGGTTTGCTGGTATTGCAGATAACGCTGCTTGATCTCGTTATCCTGATAGCGGCCTTCCTGGTTCGCGCGCTGCTGATCGATTCCCAGAGTCGCCTGCCGGTTCGCAGCCTCGTTCTGCAGGCTCTGCTGCCGGATGCCCTGCTCGCCCTGGACCTGTGCCTCCTTCAGCCCCTCTAGACCGCCCTGCCCGATATTGACGAGCGGATGCGATGACCGTCCCGACATCATGCCGAGCCCGGCCGCGATGAGAGGCATCCACGGGCTCTGCGTCCAATTGCTCATCGATGGTCCGGTCTGCGGCTGGTATCCGGTGATGCGACCGATACCGCCTCCGTCACCGCCGATGCCGCCGGGCTGATAATCGCTGACCACCGGATCGCCGCCAGCATTCGGCGGCGTGTCGGTTATGGTTCTTGACCCGCTGGCCGCGAAAGGCCCGCCATGCGCGGCATCCCACGGCTTCAGTCCCTGCTCGGCGTACATCATCCCGCCGACGCGGTACTGGAGATCCTTTGGCGCCGACATCGCGTTCGGGAATTGGGTCAGATCGATTCCGGCACGCGGCGCATATGCCCGCCAATTGGTATCGGTGATCTGGTAGTAGCCACCAGCCGTATGCTCGGGATCGTACCGATAATTCGGTACATTCCTGTCGCCGCTTTCCCGTAGGGCGACAGTCGGTGCGGCCTCATCCCATGTCATACCGTGCGGTGATGGTGGTGCCAGCGTAGCCGGCGTGCTGCCGATCCGATTCGGAGCCGGGCCACCACCGGCTGGTGCACCGATGCCGCCAGTTGGCGCGCTCCCCTCTTGGGTCGGTCCCAAAACATCAAACCGGTTGTTTGGAATTATCCTGGCACCTGCCGGTTGATCAGTTAGCGCCTGATCAGTTAACGGGCCAGTGTGCCAATTCCCCTCAACATCCTTCCATCTTTGGTTCTGTTCGTCCGGTGCCGTCGTGGGCTGCGATGACGCCGGTTTCGGGGCGGCACCAATCCCGCCACCCGGCTGAACAAGCGGGGCCTCCACCGGCGGTGGTGGCGTCCGGCCGATCCCGGTCACGAGGTCCGGTGCGGTCGCCAGTGATGGTGGCGTGCTGGCTCGAACCGGAACCGGCGAGATATCCGTAGTGCGGTCCGGCGGCGTGACAGCACCAGCTGTCTGAGGGGTCGCATATTTTGCGCGCAACCCCATCAAAATCCTGAATGCGGCGTCAGGATCGTCGGGCCCGCCAAGGGTCGGCTCAGAGCGCACTGCTGGCGGTTGATTTGCCGCGATCGCTCGCGGCAACACTGTTTCGGCTGCGATCCCCTGGCCCGTCGTGTAGGGCTGTCCCTCGAAGGTATCTGGATCACCGCCGCTGGCCAGCCCGAGCCGGCCGCCCATCTTGCTGCCACCGAGATTCAACAGGCTCCTGTAGCCCCCACCATAACCACCGGCTCCGGGACCAACCGTCGGACCGCCGGCATCCCCGAATCGATTGAGCAGCACGCTCTCTCCGGGACTCGTCGACGTGAAATGCGGGAAGCTGCCGCGTGCCGGATCTTCTCCGGGCGCCCGGTACTGTGGCAGCGGGTTGAAGGTGCCGGCATTCACGTCGCCGATCGGCTTCCCGAATGCCGCCTCGGAAAGCTGCGGGATCTGAATCCCCGATGCGGAATCGTCGGGATGCTGAAAGAATCGTGATGCGCCGAGGTTCCCGGCCTGCCCGATGACCGGCGACGGCTGCGCCTGGCCGGGGCCGATTGGCGTGATCCCGCTCGGCGGCACCACCCCGCCCAGCGTCGGCAGGCCGCCGAGGAATGAGACGCCTCCTCCCGTAGCGAGACCGGCGCGACCACCATCCTTTAGGCCGGCCTGCTTCAGTGACGGGATGCCGAGGTCGAGCGTCTTCCCCTCGCTCGGATAATGGATCTTCACCGTATCGCCGGTGTGATCCACGACAGGATGCGGATCCATGTCCGCTTCTTCGACGATCGCGGGCGGGCCGCCACCCGCCGCCATGCCGGCCTGCTGCTGACCCTGCTGCGGCGGTACGCCACCAGCCATTTGAGGCACCATGCCCATGCCGGTACCGATCGGGACACCCGATGCGCTCGATACCTGATTGGGCTGCGCGCTCGGCGTCATCCGTCGTGACATCAGCACCCGATTTGCCAACGAGGCATAAGGCGATCCCGGCGGCAATCTCGCGACCATGGCCGTTAACTGATCCATCGGCAGCGACGCCAGGTTCTGGATGAACTGCTGCGCCATCGGCGGCATGCCGGCTACCGTTGGCGACGTCGTTTCCGCTGCGCCCAGCGGCGAGCCAGCACCGAGCGGGGAGCCGCCACCCTGCACCCCGGGGCGACCACCGAAGGCTGATCCCGTTCCGATGCCCGAGGTCGACTTCATGAGATTGTTGAGGCCGCCGAACAGTTGCAACTCCTGGATCGGCGACATCTGCTGATCCTCGGGATTGCCCGGTGCCTGCGGCGCATGTGGTGGGCCGCCACCCTTCACCGCCGGGCCGGGATGCGCCAGATAATCGAGATTGATCGTCGGCACCGCGGGGAGCGTCAGGCCGCTGCCTCCGATGCCGGGGGTGCCACCATCCTGGAGGCCGATGCGGCCACCTTTGCCGAATCCGAAAGGGGCACCGATCGCCGACGCGAGGCCGACATCCGTCCCGGGGTTAAAGAAGGAGGTAGCCGCAGCATCGGTTGCAGCAGCACCAGCGCCACCGCCGAATAGCCCACTCAGCCCGCTAAGCGCCCCAGTCGAATTCAGCAGCCCATAGGTGCCGAGCCCGGCGATGCCGAGACCGCCGATTTGCGAGACCAGGCTGGGACCTGGATAGGTCGTGCTCGAGGTGCCGCCCGACAGCGATCCAGTGCTCTCGACGATCGGCGCCAGCGAGCCCAGGACCTGCCATGGATATGACTGCTGCGCCTGGAATTCCTCGTAGGGGATGTTGAGCTCCTCCTGCCCGAGCTGCTGCTGCAAGCCACCGGCCTGAAGCTCGGCACTCGCCCCAGTCAGTGCCGTGTTCTGTGCCGCCTGACCGAGGTTCGAGAGCCCGAAGCCGCCCTGCTCTCCGAGCCACCCCTGGGCCTCGGCGGCACCGAGCGCGGTCTGGTAGCCGCCCTGCAGAACATTCGCCATCGTCGGCGCTTCGGCTAGCTGCTGCTGCTGTGCCGTCAGCGCCTGCGCCACTCCTTCACGATCGCCGCCGTAAGCACCCGCGGACACCGCGTTGCCCTGAACCTGTTGCAGCTGTTGTGCGTTCTGCTGGTTGAAAAGATTTTGCAGCGAGTTCGTGACGGTGCTGGTGTACGGTGACTCGTAATTCTGCACGTCGGAATAGAACGGCGTCATCGACTGGCCGTATGCCTGCCCAGCCGCATTGATGTATGGCGTCGCGATGCCTTGACTGTTCCCGATGGTCTGAAAGGCCTGCTGCTGCATCGGCGTAAAGCCCTGCACCAGAGGCCCCGAATATTGTTGTAGCGGCTGGCCGGCCTCGCTGAATGCGGCCCCGGTCAGCTTGTTATACGCCGCCTGTACCGCTGGATTCGGCGCGCTTTGTTCCTGGATCGTATTTGTGCCGCCGCCGCAGCTCATCGTCGTGTCCCGCGTCTAAAATAACCGCGGGAGACTGTAGTTCCGGAGGGGCTTTAAGGGAAGCCGGGTCCGCCGCCATCTCCCCCACCAGCCCCTCAATCCATCAGATAGAGGCTCCCGATCTTATGCCCGTACATCGCCCACAACCGCTCCTTCTCTGGGAGGCGATCGTGCGAGGTCGGGCCCGACAGCAGCGGAAAGGCGTAGCGATAGCCGGGCTCTTCTTCCCGGATGCCGCGCAGCATCTCCTGGCGCACCCAGGAGCCGAAGTGGAAAAGATCGCGGGCGTGGTGGAGACCCTTGCGGAGACCGGGGCGGACATAAAGCCAGAGCTCGCGGGCTCCGTAGACGTCGGTGTACCATGACGCCGGCTCGATGCTGATGCCTATGGATGCCTCGATATAGCCGACACCATCGATGACCCCGATCATCATCTTCCGGCTGTCCCGCGGGTTGGTCCGTGTCTCCGGGTGAGGTCTCGTCCCGGTCTCGATAACCGCCCGCACGATTTCCTCTCGGTACGGAAGACCAAGCGGGTTGTCGGAATGCAACGCCACCAAAAGAGAAAACAGGCTCTCTTCATCGCTTCGGCTGGCGACGCGGACGGAATCAGGCTTTTCCGTCATTGAACCTCCATCTTCTCTCGCTTGTCGGCGCTGTGATGGATCACTACGCCGAGCTCGATCGTCGGCGCGCACCAGCAGTCATCCGTCATGGAATGCTCCTTCTGGTCCCTGACCGGGATGACGTGGATGGCATCCTCTTCAAGGTAGACGCCCCAACCCCGCTCAGCCATCTCCCCCAGGGCGCTCCATAACTCAGCAGGATGCGCTGCCGGCTTCGACGCCTCGCCATGGACCTTCGCCCAGGCGATTGCCGCTGCAATCAAGAGATGCCCCGCGGCTTCCGTCGCTGGCCGCGGCACGTCTTCTGATGATGCCGTTGCCGGAGGGACGGCCATCTGGTTAGCCGAAGTTCTGGCGCAGCCAAACGCGCGCCCACTATCCAACCCGTCGGCAACGAACAGGGATTTCAGCAGTGAGACGAGTTGCCGCCGCCGCACCGTTACGAGATCGGTCATTGCCCGTTGATCTCCCGCTTCAGCCCGGCACTCGGCTGGAACTTGATGACCTTGCATGCCGGCACCGTCATCGGCTCCCCCGTCGACGGGTTCCGCCCCCGCTTCTCAGCCCTATCGGAAATCATGAACCGACCGATGCCGGGAAGATCGGCATCACCGCCCGCGATCCGCTCATGGAGGTAGTCAAGAACGGCGCGGCTGATGTCGCCAGCCCCTACGCGGGTCAAGGCGCCAGTCGTCTTGTAAAGGTGGTCGGCTAGTTCGGTTGTGAAGCTCATGACGATGTCCCTGTCTCTGCCTGGTTTCCCACAGAAGCTGTGATGGCTCTCAGCATGGCAGCACAAAGCGCGAGCGCCGCTGTCCGGCCCCGGCCTATAGTCCAGCCGCCGCCGGCGTGTCCAGGGGACACCGAGATGAAGAACGGCGGTCTTTCAAGCTCAGGGTGCATATTAATGCGCCAGCTCCCCGGTAGACATAGCGCGGCGATGAACACCCGGGTGAACTGCGGTGCCTGGTCGGGGAAAGGCTCATCCCTGGGATGGGTATGAAGCTCGACCTGGAGATCCAGCTCCTCACTCCCATCCTCTACTGTCTCTAACTCCTTGATAAGTTCGCTTACGGTCATTGCTCGCTCCTGCTGCGCTCGATCCAGTCGATGAGGTCCGACCGGCGGTAGCGGATTGCACGCCCTAACGCGACGTACCGGGGCTCGGCCCCGGCGAACCGGCGCCGCTCCAACGTGCGCGCGCTCAGCCTCAGCATCCGCGCGGCCTCAGGGGTGGTCAAAAGCGCATCGAGATTGGGTTCGTCCATGTCGTCACCGTCGTGTCGAGAGCGCCCATGGGCGCCCGGTGACGTGACAATGCAGCGAATTAGTCGCAGTCCATAGAGAAATTTTCTGCCCGTTTCTGGAAATCGTCGCCTTATGCGCGAGAGCATGACAATCGTCGCAGATCAGGATGAGATGGCTATGGCTCATGGCCGAGCGCCTTATAGGCGCGGTGATGCAAGACTAAACGACGATCCGACCGACAGCAAAACTCGCACATGAACGAGCCATCAACCGACCTTTTCGGCCAGACGGCTCCTAAAGAAGCGGCTGCGCACGTCTTTCCAATGGTCGCTGGAAAGATATTCATTATACGAATCGACCCCTAGTTCCTTTAACCTATAATGTAGACTCTCTATCCCTGTAGTCACCTTCCACCTTCCTTCCCTATCATAAGCTCTTTGAGAGGTTGTTGTGACGAGCATAGGAGGGCTATCCCCGGATATAAACCCAGGGCGCCCCTACGCTCGCCACGGTCGTCAAGCTCCCCGAGCCGGCCGCCGCTTAGAGCCCGACCGGTCGGTGATGATCGCCGGTCAGTCGCCTGCATCTTTCGACGGGACCACACCCCGCCGGGCCGCCATACCCTCCCAGGCTTACGGAGCCGGGCTGCGCTGCATGCGACCATCCCCCCGGTAGCGCTACGGTGTAACCCACGCGCCGAGTGCCGATGGCGTCCGCGTGGTCCGTCCGACGCCAGGAAGTGAGGTTGCTAGGGGAACAGTCTGAGGCTATATCTGCCCCGTTGACCGAGCCCCCCATCGGCAACCCGCCAAAGGCCCCTGGCAGGGCGCGATGGCTTCCGAGCCCGAGGTGGAGACGCAAGTCTCTCTCGGGCTCGATCTTTTGTAGACCGGCCAGATGAACTACGTCAACCGGGGTGTTGCTCCGGGAGGAGCCATCTCAGCTGGAGCCAGCATCGGTAGCCGACGATCAGGACGGGCCCATTTCGGCTCATCGATCAAGATCTGCTCCCATACCTTGGGATGCTGCGTTCTGAGATCGGGGAAGCCTGACCCTCGGGTGAAGCCTCGCTCATCACGCCGCAACCAATCACCGCTGATCCAGCGTCTGATATCGATGCCGAATCGCTTGAAATCCTGCCGGGTGACGTAACCAGTCTGGTCCAGCAACACCGCCAGCTTCAGAGCGGCAATCTTCCATGGTGTCAGCTGCCGCGGTGCCGATGCTCCGGCCGCAACATCAGGCACATACTCTGGCAACGGATGGCGCTCGATCGGCATCATCTCATGCCATTCCGTGGTGCTGTGCGGTAGCACCCCCGGCAGATAGGGATGAAACGCCGGGAAGTAACGATCCGCTGGGGCCCGCATCCTGATCACGGTGATAGCGCAGTACGGCGCCAAAGCCGATGTAGCGGCTTGTCTAAATCGAACAGCGAACATCGAAATCGAACATGTCCGATTTCAGCGTCCGATTTTGTCTCGGAGCGTCGGCTTTTGCCCTGGCTTCAGCCTCTTATCGGCCGGGAGCCGCATCCCATGCTGCTTTGGCCCCTCGAACGGTGGCACCGGTCGCCGAGCGACAGTCCGCTATCGTCGGCTCGCGTTTGTGCCCGGGTTTTACGTTCCTCCTCATCCATTCATCCAGTTGCGCCGGGGTCGGACCCGTTGCGGCCGGACGCTTGTTGCCGCCCCCGTCCGTGTCGGAAAACCACTCGCTGAGGAGACGGGCGAAGCCGTCCAAGCTGCTGCGCTCCAGATAAGTTTTCAGAGCAGAGCGGGTCAGGATAAGCTCGCGCCACTCCATCTCGACCCTTGCGCCATCCTGCTCCATCTGTTGTCGCACAACCTCAAGCAGCGGCTTGAGCGGTCTAAATGGCGGCGGGTCGTCGCAATGCACTAAAACTTCGTCGTCGCCAAATTCCCCGCGCTCGAACCACTCGACAAGATCAATCCCGATCAGGTAACTTTCTGGTCTGTCAACTTCCTGCCGACCGGGTTTGCGCGCCAGCGCATCGGCTATTTCTCCGAACTTGAACAGTTGTCGATGCCTGATGGGTTTCAGGGCTTCCGCAAGCCACGCAGACTGGAAGTGTTCCGGGAGCGCCCGGCTTAGAGCTACAGGCAAAAGCACGCCTCCGTCGATGTGATTGACGTTGATGTGGGTCTTTACAGCATTACGCAGCGGTAACACCTCAGCCGACTGTGTCCCATACTTCCATACGGCATATTCCGCGGCGCGCTGATGAGCATTCGGGCCGGAGAAGATTGTGATATCCACGCCGCCATCTTCATCGCTATCCAGCTTCTCTACTCGCCAAGCGTCGGGGATGGCGCCATCTTTGACAACCTCTGCCGGGAATTGAGTTCGCATCGACATCTCCTTTTGTTAAGCGACGGTAAGGCCAACGCCGCCCCTCATTAGGCGCGAACGTTAGCCGTTTGCCAATATCCGCAGGAGTCAACGCTCGGCCGCGCTGCCATTGCCAGCGTGACAAGTCGGTCGACTTGGAAACCGTTCTGCTCTTTCCGATGGTCCTCGCGCCAATGCCACTACTTCGGGATTCACATCCCCTGAAACGCCCGACAGTCACAGCGCCGGATCACCGGGGATGTGCGGCGGATGCGCCATGATGTCATCCGGCACCTCGGTCCATCCCTTCGGCACCGGCGGCATCAGCCACTTCAGCCGAAAGAGGCGGATCCCGCCGATGTCCATCTCACCTTCAGTCATGACTGTTCGGCCTCGGCCTGGAGCCAGTGAGCCTGATGCCGACCTTCCGGATCAACGGTGGACGCTTCAATACGCGCTTCCGCGTCGTCGCCGCCAGCACCCTCGGCGCTCCCGGTCGAATCGGCACGACGACCGGCCTCCGCTCCAAAGCCGTCTTCCGTATCGTCCAACTGTCCCCGGTGTCGATAACCCGATCCGAAGGCCAGACAGTGAAGCCGCGAGACCGCAACTCGGCGATGATATCACTCAGGCTGACATCGGCTATGAAGGCTTTCCAGTCGATACCCTCCCGGGCCAATTCCTTGTGGGGCGACGGCGCGAAAGAGGTAACCTTCCTAGTCGACATCAGGCATCCTCTCGCTCGTTTTTCCTCTCGATGACATCGACGCCGATTTCGATCAAGCCATGGCTCAGCTGATCGATGATCGAATCATAAAGCGCCTCAGCGATAACCCGGCTGACGCAGTCGAATTGGAGGATGACCGCGGACCCCTCTCTTCCGACAGAGAGGGTGGCGCCGCGACCGAGGACGAGCTTTCCCATTCGGCGTTCTCCATAACAGCCTCGCGATAACCGTCATCATAAGCCGCAGCCAGAGCCTCGACCTGTTTCCGCCGGAAATCGTTGAGGCGAGGCAGGCCAGTCCTACCATCCATGTAGCCGAAGTGTCGCAACTGGCGGACCTGCTGCGCGCTCGGCGCCGGCATGGCTGAGAAGAGGGAAAACTGTTCCCGCATCACCGCGCCGGTGATCAGCTCTTCGGGGGAGGAGCCGAGCGGAGGAACCTGATCGTATGCTCGCGGATGTTCTTGACCATGCCGCGCAGCCGGCGATGCCCCTCCTGGATGTCACCCTCGCCGACGGACCGCACGCCGCGATAATCGTGGATGCCATCGGTCCAGTCGTGAGCCGGGATGACCAATTCGCCGCCCGCCATGAGGCAGTGCGCGATGCCACGCTCGTCGCTACCGATGCCGGAACCGCCCGAAGCGTAGCCGAACATCTCTCTGGTCACCTCGCCTGGCACACCCGGCGGGCGCGGCGGACCATGTCCGTGTATCTCTTGTGGATGAGGGACACCATGCGGCCCGATGCGCAGCGCTTCCTGCAGGATACGGGCACCAGCGAGACTATTCCCCTGCCCAACACCAGCGACCTCTTGAGCCGGGACCACAAACGAATCGGTCCCTACCGCCACCGGTAGCCGGTCGGTGCGGCCCGCGATCGATGAGTTCAGGAAGCCGCCCTGCGGCATGTGGATTTCATTGGAGGCCTCCTGGCG
>Ga0181522_10002480_pt1 | contig 10540 bp, 3 predicted proteins | sample PEATcosm2014_Bin_27_FD_121103 | JGI IMG/M metagenome (GOLD analysis project Ga0181522, IMG submission 121103) | Peatland microbial communities from MTU Mesocosm Facility, Houghton, MI, USA - PEATcosm2014_Bin05_10_metaG | ecosystem: Environmental > Terrestrial > Soil > Wetlands > Peat | place...
AATGCACTAAGTGATCTTCAGTTGAGACGGAAAGGATGTGCGGCAATGACCGTGCATGAGCGTACGCAGGTCGGCATCATCGGCGCCGGTCCGGCGGGCCTGCTCCTTTCGCACCTGCTGGCCCTGGGCGGGGTCGACTCGGTCTGCATCGAGAACCGGAGCCGGGCTTACTGCGAGGCGCGGCAGCGGGCCGGGATGCTGGAATCGACTACGGTCGAGCTGCTGCGAGCGGTCGGGCTTGGCGCCCGGCTGGACGCCGAGGGGCTTGAGCACGACGGCATCTACGTGCAGTTCGACGGGGAACGGCACCATCTGAACTTCCGCGAGCTGACCGGCGGGCGGTGGATCACGATCTACGCCCAGACGGAGATCGTCAAGGACCTGATCGCCGCGCGCACGGCGGCGGGCGCGGCGCCCCAGTTCGAGGTCAGCGATACCGCGGTGAGCGGTCTCGACTCCGCCCGGCCGGAGCTGTCCTACACCGACGCGGGCGGCGAGCGGCACGTCGTGACCTGCGACGTCATCGCCGGCTGCGACGGGTTCCACGGCATCACCCGCCGCTCGATCCCGGCGGGCGGACTCACGATGCTCGCGGAGCGCTCCTACCCGTACGCCTGGCTCGGGATCCTGGCCGAGGCCCCGCCGTCCACCGACGAGGTCATCTACTGCCGCCACGACCGCGGGTTCGCGCTGCACAGCATGCGCACCCCGGAGATCGGGCGGCTCTACCTGCAGGTCCCGGCGGACGAGGACATCGCCCGGTGGCCGGACGACCGGATCTGGGCGGAACTCGCTACCCGGTTCGCGCTGCCAGGCTGGTCGCTGACCCGCGGCCCGGTGCTACAGAAGTCCATCACGCCGATGCGGTCCTTCGTCGCCGCGCCGATGCGTTACGGGAACCTGTTCCTGGCCGGCGACGCGGCGCACATCGTGCCGCCCACCGGCGCGAAAGGGCTCAACCTCGCGGTCGCGGACGTGACGGCCCTCGCCACCGCGCTCATCAGGCTCATCCGCGACAACGACCCCGAGCTCGCCGCGGCGTACTCCGACTACTGCCTCGAGCGGGTGTGGCGGTCCACCCACCTGTCCTGGTGGATGACGTCGATGCTGCACATCGCCCCAGGTCAGGACCAGTTCGAGTCCGAGCTGCAACTCGCACAGCTCCGCCACCTGGTGACGTCCCGCACGGCGGCCGCCATGCTCGCGGAGACCTACACGGGCTACGCCCCGCTCCGCTACGACCCGTCCGCCCGCCTCGACGCGGCGCGGCTCTGGCCCTCGGTCGCTTAGACTGGCCCCGTTCCGGGCGTGCGGCCCGGCAGGCCGTTACCTGGCGAGCAGAGGCTTGAGGAACTGGCCGGTGTAGCTCTTCTCGTTCGCCGCCACGTGTTCCGGCGTGCCGGTCGCGATGACCGTGCCACCGCCGGTGCCGCCCTCCGGGCCCATGTCGATGAGCCAGTCGGCGGTCTTGATGACGTCGAGGTTGTGCTCGATGACCAGGACCGTGTTGCCCGTCTCGACGAGCTTGGTGAGGACGCCGAGGAGCTTGCGGATGTCCTCGAAGTGCAGGCCGGTCGTCGGCTCGTCGAGCACGTAGATCGTGCGGCCGGTCGAGCGGCGCTGCAGTTCCGTGGAGAGCTTGACGCGCTGCGCCTCACCACCGGACAGCGTGGTGGCGGGCTGACCGAGGCGAACGTAGCCAAGGCCGACGTCGACCAGGGTCTTCAGGTGCCGGTGAATCGCCGGGACGGCCTCGAAGAACGACGCGGCCTCCTCGATCGGCATGTCGAGGACCTCGGCGATCGACTTTCCCTTGTAGTGCACCTGGAGGGTATCGGTGTTGTACCGGGCACCGTGGCAGACCTCGCACGGCACGTACACGTCGGGCAGGAACTGCATCTCGATCTTGATGGTGCCGTCGCCTGCGCAGGCCTCGCAGCGGCCGCCCTTGACGTTGAACGAGAACCGGCCCGGCTGGTAGCCGCGGACCTTTGCCTCCGTGGTGGCGGCGAACAGCTTCCTGATGTGATCGAACACCCCGGTGTAGGTCGCCGGGTTGGACCTCGGAGTACGGCCGATCGGGCCCTGGTCGACATGCACGACCTTGTCGAGCTGGTCCATGCCGGTGACGCGGACGTGCTTGCCCGGCACGGTGCGCGCGCCGTGCAGCTCCTTCGCGAGAGCGCGGTAGAGGATGTCGTTGACCAGCGTTGACTTGCCGGAGCCGCTGACCCCGGTAACCGCGATGAACAAGCCGAGCGGGAAGGACACGTCGACGTTCTTGAGGTTGTTCTCCTGCGCGCCCTTGACCGTCAGCTCACGGCCCTTCGTCGGCTTGCGGCGCTGATGCGGTACCTCGATCGCCTTGCGGCCGGACAGGTAGGCGCCCGTCATGCTGGTGTCGCTCTTGAGCAGGTCGTCGACGGTGCCGCTGACGACGACGTGCCCGCCGTGCTCGCCGGCGCCGGGGCCGATGTCGACCACCCAGTCGGCGGACCTGATCGTGTCCTCGTCGTGCTCGACGACGATGAGCGTGTTGCCGAGGTCACGCAGCCGCAGCAGCGTGTCCAGGAGCTTCTGGTTGTCGCGCTGGTGCAGTCCGATCGACGGCTCGTCGAGCACGTACAGGACGCCCACCAGGCCGGAACCGATCTGGGTGGCGAGCCTGATCCGCTGCGCCTCGCCGCCGGCGAGGGTCGCGGAGGCACGGTCGAGGGACAGGTAGTCGAGGCCCACGTCGAGCAGGAAGCCGAGGCGGGCGTTGACCTCCTTGAGGATGAGCCGCGCGATCGCCATGTCGCGATCGGACAGCTCCAGGTTGAGCAGGTTCTTGGCCAGCTCGCCGATCGGCTGGGCGCAGTAGTCGGCGATCGAGTGGTCGTCGATCGTGACGGCAAGGGAGACCGGCTTGAGGCGCGCGCCCTTGCACGACGGGCAGGGCACCTCGCGCATGAAGCCCGCGAACTTCTCCCTGCTTGAGTCGGACTCGGCCTCGGCGTGACGGCGCTCCACGTAGGTGATCGCGCCCTCGAAGTTCGTGTAGTAGGACCGCTCGCGGCCGTAGCGGTTCTTGTAGCGGACGTGGACCTGCTGGTCCAGGCCCCGGAGGAGGGCGTTGCGGGCCTTCTGCGGCAGCCGCTCCCACGGGGTGTCCGTGCGGAACCCGACGGTCTCCGCGAGGGCCTCGATGAGGCGGTCGAAGTAATCGCTCACGTGCCCGCCGGCCCACGGGGCGATCGCGCCCTCGTCCAGGGACTTGGCCGGGTCGGGGACGATGAGCTCCGGGTCGACCTCCATCCGGGTGCCGAGCCCGGTGCAGTCCGGGCAGGCGCCCCACGGGGAGTTAAAGGAGAACGATCTCGGCTCGAGCTCATCGAACGAAAGGTCGTCGTACAGGCAGGCCAGGTGCTCGGAGTACATCCGCTCACGGTGCGGGTCGGTCTCCGGGAGGTCGACGAAGTCGAGGATGACGACGCCGCCCGCCAGGCCGAGCGCGGTCTCGACGGAGTCGGTGAGCCGCCGCCGCGCGGTGTCCTTGACCGCGAGCCGGTCAATGATGACCTCGATGTCGTGCTTCTCGTACTTCTTCAGCGCCGGGAGAGCGGTCGCGTCGTTCGCGACCTCGTCCAGCCGGATGACCGTGCCGTCCACGCGGGCGCGGGAGTAGCCCTTGGCCTGCAGTTCCTTCAGCAGCTCGGTGTACTCGCCCTTGCGGCTCCGCACGACCGGGGCGAGGACCTGGAACCGGGTGCCCTCGGCAAGCTCGAGGACCCGGTCCACGATCTGCTGGGGCGTCTGCCTGGCGATGGGGCGGCCGCAGATCGGGCAGTGCGGCTTGCCGACACGGGCATACAGCAGCCGCAGGTAGTCGTACACCTCGGTGACCGTGCCGACGGTGGACCTCGGGTTGCGGCTCGCGGACTTCTGGTCGATGGAGACCGCGGGCGACAGGCCGTCGATGAAGTCGACGTCCGGCTTGTCCATCTGGCCGAGGAACTGCCGCGCGTAGGCCGACAGGGACTCGACGTAGCGCCGCTGCCCCTCGGCGAAGATCGTGTCGAACGCCAGGCTTGACTTGCCGGAACCGGACAGGCCGGTGAACACGATCATGGCGTCGCGCGGGAGGTCAAGCGAGACATCCTTGAGGTTGTGCTCGCGTGCGCCGCGAACGACAAGCCGGTCAGCCACTACGCGCTCTCTTCTTCTCTTCGGACTACCTTGGACTGCGTCCTGCGGGTCATTGGACGGGCTCGGCGCCGATACCGGGCCACCGGCATCGTAACGAGGGGGTATGACATTCTGCCCCCGCCGGTGGAACCGCCCTGATAACGCCGCGTGCCCGCTCGTTATGCCCGGTCCCCGCTGCTCCCGCCGTCCCCCCAGGGTACGACACCGCCGCGGCGCCGACTAAGCGGACGTGAAAATATCTTCGAAGGAAAGGTTGACCGCCTCCGTTCGGGAGACTGCTGTTCTCATCGTCAGAACGGCGCGTCCATCGGCAGGCGGGCGATGCCGGGCAGGTACGCGTCGAGCTCGCCGGGCTCGAAGCGGCACAGGCCGATCACGTGCCAGAACTGACCGCTGACGACGCCGTCCGTCTTGTACCGGCCGTCGGGGGCGAAGGCGGCCCAGCCGTCCGCGGTACCGAGCAAGGTCGCCCGCAGCGACGGCCCGTCCGGTGCTTCCTGGCCGGCCGGCCCGGCCAGGCGGCCAGGCGGGCCGTCGGCGGCCGCCCCCGGGACGTGCCACAGGCGGACGCAGCCGTCGTCGGCCGCGCTGGCCAGCAGGTCACCAGACGGGCTGAAGGTGACCATGCCGACCCGTTCCGTGTGGCCGGCGAGGCTATGCAGGAGCTCGCCGCCGGGTACCGACCACAGGCGGATCACGCCGTCGTCGCCCGCGGTGGCGAGCACCTGGCCCGAAGGGCTGAACGCGCATGTCCACAGCTGGCCGCCGCCCGGCTCGATCCTGCGCACCGCCGTGCCGCCGACGGGGTCCCACAGGTAGGCGGCGCCGTCGTTGCCCGCGCTGGCCAGCAGGTCACCGGACGGGCTGAAGGTGACCGCGTACACCCGGTCGGTGTGTCCGTGCAGCACGCTGCGCAGCGCGGCGGAATCCGCGTCGTAGACCCGCACTTCCCGGTCGTCGCACCCGGTGGCCAGCAGCCGCCCGTCCGCGGAGAACGCCAGCGACCTGACCCGTCCCCGGTGATCGGTGATCGCGGCAACGAGCCGGCCAGTGGTCCGGTACCAGAGCCGCACGCTGTCGTCGTCGTTGGCGGTGGCGAGCAGTTCGCCGCTCGGGCTGAACGCCTCCGCCCAGACCCGCTCGGTCTCCACGTTCATCTCGCGCTCGTAGGTGCCTGACTCGGCGTTCCAGAGGTAGACGCCGCCGTCGCTGCTCGCCGTCGCGAGCAGCGGGCCGACCGGGGCGAAGACGGCGGAGACGAGCCGGCCGCCGGCCCCCGTGAGCTCCTGGCGCCGCTGGCAGGTGACCGGATCCCAGATCCGGACCACGCCGTCGTTGCCGTCGGCCGCGAGCAGGCCGCCATCGGCGCTGAAGGTCACCGACGTGACCCGGCGGCCGTGGCCGCGCAGCAGGTGCCGCGGCTGGCCAGTGGCCGCGTCCCAGAGCCGGACGGTGCCGTCGTTGCTCGCGGTCGCCAGCTGCCCGCCGTCCGGCCGGAAGACCGGCCGCCAGACCGAGCTCTTGTGCGCGGTCAGCTCGTGGCCGACCTGGCCGTCGGCCACCTCGGTGATCCGGACCAGGCCGTCGCTGCAGGCACTGGCGAGCCGCGAGCCGTCGGGGCTGAACGTCAGCCCGTAGATCGCGCCCGGGTGCGAGGCGAGGACCGCGCGCGGTGAACGGGCGGCCACGTCCCACAGCCGCACCCCGCCGTCGGTGTCGCCGCTGGCGAGCAGCGGCTGACTCGGGTGGAAGTCGAGCGCGTAGACGCGGCCGGTGTGACCGGGGAGCTCGGTGACGCTGAACCCGCCGAACCCGAACCCGGCGGCCCCGAACCCGCCCGCGCGCAGCAACAGCAGCGTTCCCGCCGATCCCCCGGCCGCGAACGTCAGCCCGTCATGGCTGGCCAGCAGCCGGAACATCGGGCCGCCGCGGCCGACCAGCTGGGCCAGCAGGTCGCCGGTGGCCTGGTCCCACACGCGGATCGTGCCCGAGTCGTCTCCGGTCACGATCACGCGCTGGTCACCTGACCCGCCGAAGGCCACCGTGTAGACCGGCGGGGCGTGCCCGGGCAGTTCGGTCCGCACCGCGCCGGCCCGCAGGTCGAGGAGCCGGACCACCCCGTCGGCGGAGCCGTAGGCGAGCAGCCGCCCGTCCGGGCTCATCTCCGCTGGCCACGCCCCGCCGCCGGTCACGGTGATGACCTTCGTGCACGCGCCGGTGGCCGCGTCCCAGAGGCGGATCGTGCCATCGGCGGCAGCGGTGGCCAGCACCTCGTCACCCGCCGCCACGGTGACGCCGTAGACCCGGCCCTGGTGCCCGCGCAGGGTCCGCACCGGGAGCCCGGTGGCCGTGTCGCACAGCAGCACGCCACCATCCGCGTTGCCCGCGACGAGCAGGCTGCCGTCCCCGGTGTACGCGAGTGGCTGCGGCAGCCGCGCCCGCTGGTAGTGCAGGCCGTAGGGGACGCCGACCACGGCCGGGGCCAGTTCCGTCTCGACTGGCTGCCCCGGGGCGACCGCCGCGCCGCGGAGCTCGGGGACCGCGGAAGCGTCGGGCAGGCCGCGGACGGCGATGACCGCCGCCCGGGTCCACCGGCTGCCTTCCATCCGGGCGCCGCTCAGGTCGGCCCGGAAGAGGCGGGCGCCGCGCAGGTCGCTGCCCCGCAGGTCCGCGTCGGGCAGCCGGGCGTCATCGAGCCGCGCGTCCGCCAGCCGGGCGTCCCGCAACACCGCCCCCGTCAGGTTCGCGCCGACGAACCGCGCGCCGGTCAGGTCCGCGCCGGTGAAGTCGACCCCGCCGAACTCGCGGTGCGACAGGTCCTCGCCGCGCAGTACCGCGCCGCGCAGGTCGGTCCGGGCCGGGATGCGCATCCGCGCGCTCACCCGCAGCGCGTTGGCGCGGGCCGCGTTGGCCGCGTCCGCGTCACCCAGCACGCGCGCGGTCCAGGCCGTCAGGGCCTCGGGGTCGGCGAGGTCGCACAGGAAGTCGATCGTGAGCTGGGACAGCGGCCTGCGCCCGAGCAAGTCAACCCCGGGCAACGCTCCCGCCTCGCCCTCAGCGCCGGTCGGCAGCTGGGCCGAGATCTCGCTGGCGACCAGCCATTCGGCGACCGAGACGTGGATAAAGCCGAACATGCCGTCGTCGCCCCGCACGAGCAGCGATCCCGCGCCGATGGCGTGCGCGGCCTGCTGCGCGGAGAGCTGCCCGCTCGCCAGGCCGGCCAGCGACGTAGCGGCCTCCTCGGTCAGCTCGTCGAGCCGGATGAACATCTCACCGGATTCGGTCATCCGCAGCGCGAGGACCGTGACGCCCCGCCGCAGGTCGGTCAGGCTGAGCCCGGCCGGCGCGCCGGGCCTGGCCCCGGCGCGCTGGTGCTCGTAGCTGAGCCAGGAGTCGAGGATCGTCCGGTACAGTTCGGCGGCCGACAGCGTTCGCCCGGCCCCCGCCACGGCCTGCAGCCGGTCGGCGTCGAGCGCCGCGATGAAGCTGAGCATCCGGGGGTTACTCGACAGCCCGAGCAGGTCCTCGATCCCGCTGATGAGCGCGAGCCGCTGGTCGGCCGCATGCTGCTCGCCGATGGCGTTGCCCAGGTAGGAGCGGATCTGCTCGGTGTTGAAGTCCTCGATTCCGAGCACCCGGCGGTTCGGCAGTAGTTCAACTCGCTCGCCGAGCGCGGTAAGCACCTGGTCCCGCGACTTAAAGTGCTGCGTCCGGCTCGCGACGACGATCTTCGCCTTGCCCTCGGCGGCGGAAAGCAGCGTCTGCAGGTGGTCGGCGGCCCGGTCGTAGGTCACCCGGGTCGCCAGCTCGTCGAATCCGTCGAAGAGCAGCACCACGCGGCCCTGCGCCAGCATGTACCGGAACGCCTTGAGGTCGATCAGGTCCTCGCCGTGGTTCGCCAGGTGCGCCGCGACCAGCCCGTCTACGCTGTGCGCCTTGTCGAGGAAGCGCAGCTCCAGGTAGATCGGGATCAGGTGCGGCAGCCGCGCGGGCAGGTGCCTGGCCAGCTCGCGCAGCGCGAACGTCTTGCCGCGCCCGAAGTCGCCGAGCACGAGCAGGAACCGCCCGCCGTCGGCCGCGAGCTCCCGCAGCAGGTCCTCCACCAGGTTGTCGGCGGCGGGCGCGTGCTCCGCCTCCAGGTCACGGAATCGCTGCGGGACGTAGAGGGCGTGCGGGTAGCGGGGGTCCGCCACCAGGCGCGCGGTCTGCCCGGCGACGTAGTCGCGCAAGTCGAGCAGCCCCTGGAACTCGGTGAAGCTGCGCACCCTGATGCCGCGGCGCAGCGCTTCGTCGCGCAGCGTCGCCGGCGGGCGCGGCCCCGAGTAGACGAGCTCGGCGCCGCTCTCCAGCTCACCCGAGTGGAGCTGGGCGGCGAACGCGTCGATGATCTCCCTCGTCACCTCGCCGGCGTGCGCGGCGACGCGCCACTGCCGGAAGAACCCGTTCTCCGCATGGGTCACGAGCAAGTGCGGGGGCGGGTCGGGGACCCGCCGGATCCTCGCCCCCGGGTGGCCGACCTCCACGACCTCGGTCACCCGGTCGAGCAGCTGCGCGGCGGGTGAGGCGGCCCGGCCAGAGACCTCGTCCGGCCCGGGCACGGCAGGCTGGGCGGCGGGCTCGGTGTCCTGCCCCGGCCGCGCGTCCGGGGCCGCCGCGGGGCGCGCGGGCGGCGGGAACGTCGCGGTGGCCGAGTGCCAGGCGTGCGCGGTCTGCTCGGGCGCGCGGACCGCGGTGTCGCCGCCGGCCCGCCACGTGGTCAGGCCGCGCGCGGTCAGCTGCATGAGCGCCAGCCGGCCAGGGACATCGGCGGTGATGACGAGCGGGCCCGCTCGTTCGCCGCGCGACGGGGTGCCAGCCGCCCCCGGGCGCACCGCTGGTGTTCGTGAGTGCCCGTGGAGCAGCGCGTTGACCCGGGAACCGAGCAGCCGGCCAAGCGTGTCCGAGTCGCGCAGCCCGGCCAGGTCGTGGGCCATGGCGGCGAGCCGGAGCCAGCCGTCGTCGGCGTACGGGCGGAGCTGCTCGGCGAACCAGGCGGCCTGGGCCTCGCCGATCCAGCCGTAGTGGTCTTCCGGGCGGTGGCTCTCGGCCATCGTCGAGTTGAGGCCGGCGACGACGACCTTCAGGTCGGGGACGGCGAAGAGCGTCCACGGCTGGGTGCGGTCGAAGACCACGCCGTCGATGTCCCGGTAGAGCTCGTCGAAGACGCGGGAGTAATGCCGCCATTTGGGCCAGTACGGCGGGCGCGGCTCAATGTCATCGGCCGCACAGTCGTCGAAGTACGACTGGCATGCCTTCCGCGTGATGTCGTGGCTGCCGGGGACGATCACGCAGCGGTCTGACTCAAGGCCGAGCAGCGCGCGCAGTCCGGTGAGGAACGTGATCGCCTGGTCGAACTCGCGCAGCCCGCCCGCCTCGGTCAGGTCGCCGCTGATCACGAGGAGGTCGGGGGACGGCGCGCCCGCGTCGACCATGCGGTTGACATCCGCCCAGATGCGCGCCTGGAGCCCCGCGGCGGTGGCGGGAGTTGCGGCGGCGAACCGCGGGCCAGGCACGTGCAGGACCGCCAGGCCGTCCCGCAGCTGGGTCGCCGCCCGCGCTGCGGGCGGAAACTCGGGCCGGGCAGCCGGACGGCGCCGCGGGTGCCCGCGCAGCGCGGCGTCGGTGCCGGTCGCGCTCAGGCTCGCGTTCGGGGACGGCGGCAGCGCGGGCAGCGAGACGGCATTCGGGAACGGCGGGCGGGTCCCCGGCTTGGCGCGTCCGGCGAGGGTGTGGTTGACCCGGGTGAGCAGCAGGTCGCGGGCCGTCGCCGGATCGGGCGCGCCGACCAGGTCCACGTAGGTGATCGTCGAGAGCAGGCCCTCGATCGGGCAGTCCTCGACCCGGACCGTGATGAGCTTGGCGGCCGGGTCGCCGGGGTCGGCGAGGATGGCGGTCTGCCACTCCCAGCGGCCGAACCGCGAGGACAGGTAGGAGCGGGAAAGCACGGCGATCACCGCGCCCGCGCCCGCCACCCCGCGGTCCATGAAGTCGACGAAGTTGGTGCCGGGAACGAAGTCCCATGCTTGCAGGACCACCCGGTAGCCGGCGCTTTCCAGCTCCCACGCGATCCAGCTGGCCCAGCCCTCGTCGGCGGGGGTGTAGCTGACGAAAAGTACGGTGCGCGCCGAGGAAGAAGGCATTAACGTCTCGTGGTCCGCCACAGTCACTAGTATGCGCCAGCGTCCCGGCGGGGACGCGTAATCAGCGGGCGAGCGAGAACAGCTTCTGCCCGGTTGTAGAGTGCTCCGGTGTCGTCGAAGGACGCCGGGCCCCCGTCGCTGGAGCACCCGGGGCCGCGGAGCATGGCCGCCCG
>Ga0181522_10002484_pt1 | contig 10522 bp, 13 predicted proteins | sample PEATcosm2014_Bin_27_FD_121103 | JGI IMG/M metagenome (GOLD analysis project Ga0181522, IMG submission 121103) | Peatland microbial communities from MTU Mesocosm Facility, Houghton, MI, USA - PEATcosm2014_Bin05_10_metaG | ecosystem: Environmental > Terrestrial > Soil > Wetlands > Peat | place...
ATCAGCGGCTTCCCCTGCACCTGTCAGGGAGGCGAGTGGTCGATCGTGCAGGGTCTCGAGCTGGGCGACTTCTCACGTGCCAAGATCGACGCCTCCGTCGCCGAGCTGACGAGCGAGCGCGACACCGTCGCAGAGCAGGGGATGATCTAGGCCGATCGAGGAATTACCGATGCGGTGCGAAGGGCGCGGTGCAGACCGCGCCCTTCGTGCATCAGGAGCAGGCTCACGCGACGGTCCTTAAAGAGAAACAGCGGCCGGAAGACATCTCCGGCCGCTGCTGTCTCTGGGAATCAGTTGAAGTGGCTCAGGCGGCCTTGGGGTGCCAGCCGCGACCCTGCTTCTCAACCTTGCTTTCCTGCTCCAGGCCGGGCAGCACGCGGTACAGGTAGTTCTGCTTGATGCCCATCTTGGCGGCGAGCTCGGGGATCGTGATCCCGGGCTGGCCCTGCACGAACGACAGCGCCTCGGCTGCACGAGTGCCACTGCCTTTGCGACGACCGGCGCGCCGTTTGGCGGGACGGCCCGGTTTGGCGGCGGCGGCTTTGGCGGGTTTGGCGGAGCCACGGGGGCGTCCCGGGCCACGTTTGCCGGTAGCAGCGGCGGGGGCGGAAGCAACTGCGCCGCCGACCCCGGCGAGGGCCGCGGCCGCGGCCTCGAGGCGGTTGTACTCGTCCACCAGGGGCTTCAGCTCTTTGAGCCTGCTGGTGATCTCCTGGCGCTTCTCGTCGAGAAAGTCTGTCACGGTCCAGTCCTGTTCACTTGTTTGAATGCGACGTCAGGTCACATCGGGGGTGTGTTCACCTTACACCAACCGCCGCTTTACGACGCTTTTTCGATGTGTTGCTTGAGAAGTTGCAGTGACCTGTTCGCCTCTCTGAGGGGCATGCCTCCGACCAGTGCGCGGCTGACGATCGCGCCGAACGGCCCCAGCGGTGCATGAAAATCATTTCGGTAGTCAAAGCGGGTGCCGCCGTCCTGCTCGGCCAGCAGGTACTCCGTGCGGGCGCGCGAGTGAGCCGGGCCTCGGCCCTCCCAGACGGCATGGGCCTGCTGCTTGCACTCGACCAGCTCCCAATGAACCTCGACGGTCACGCCTCGCAGGTGTATCTGCTGATCCATCCGATAGCCGACGTGAGGCGATCCCTGCTCGGCATGGACGAGCCTACGATGAATCGTCACCCACTCGTGGAGCAGATTCGGGTTCATGACCGTCTCCCACACCTTTGCGGGCGAGGCTCCTATCAGGATCGAAGCGGTGACTTGACTCATCAGCGTGCCGCCAGCGGCTCGGTGCGCTCCCACTCTGCCAGAGCGTGCTCTACGGCTGAGTCGAATGTGTGCAATCGCACTCCCAGCAGTCGATCGGCATCGTCCTCGCGCGGCAGCAGATCGCCCTGCAGGCCTTCCATCAGGGGCAGCACCAGCTCGGGCTGCTCCTGGGCGATCGCCGCCGCGAGACGGCCGGCGAGTGGCGTCATGTTCACCCCCAGGCGCAGCGTCGGGCGACCCACGAGCATCGCCTCCGCGATCCGCCCGAGCATCTCTCCGTAGCTGAGCACGTCAGGTCCGCCGATCTCCAGGACCCGTCCGGGCAGGTCCGCTTGCAGGCAGGCCAGCAGCATCTCCGTGACGTCGCGCTCGTCGATCGGCTGCGTGCGAAAGCGCTGCCATGCCGGCAGGGCCAGCACAGGCATGCGCTCGACCAGCCTCACCATCAGCCGGAAGGAGCGCGAGCCCGCACCGATCACGATCGAGGCACGCAGCGCGATCGAGCCGGGCACGGCCGCCATCAGCGTCTGCTCGACCTGCTCGCGGCTCTGCAGGTGACGGGAGCCGTGCCGTGGCGGGCGCCCTTCGCCGTCCCAGCGTGGCACCAGGCCGCCCAGGTAGACGATCCTCTCGACCTTCGCCGAGCGCGCTCTGCTTGCGAAGCTCTCGGCCGACATCCGCTCCCTGGCGGTGAAGTCCAGGCCCGCCGGCGCATGCTCCATGGAGTGGATCAGGTAGTAGGCGACGTCGACCCCCCTCATCGCCTGCTCGAGGCCCGCTCCGCTGATCGCGTCGCCCTGTGCCACGACCACGCCCTCGGGAACGTGCTGCAGGCGAGCCGGGTCGCGGGTCAGCGCCACGACCTCGTGTCCTGCGCGGACCAGGCGGGGCAGGAGCAGCGAGCCCACGAAGCCGCTGGCGCCCGTCAACATGACCTTCATCTCCCCAGATGATGACGCGCCCGTCGCCCGCGACCGCGGACGCCGCCGAAGCGCCCGGAAATTGCGCGATTGCCGGCGAGATTGTCACAGGAAAGTGACTGGGAAGAGGGTGTTTGCGCATTAGAAGCTTTTTCTCTGCGATTTGCGGAGTGCCGCCGCGGGCGCCCTTGAGGCCCCACCCCCGCCGTGCTTTGATCGCTGACGTTCGGTGAGCACTACGGCAGACGGGGTGAGGGTGAGCGCACAACAGAGCGGGCGGGCAGGGCGACGGACCACCAGGAAGGTCACCTGCGAGGAATGCTTCTTCAGGGTCAACATGCTGTGCGCGCTGGAGGTGCAGGAGCCATGCGCCACCTTCAGGCCCCATGAGGCCCAGCTCAAGCCGCCCCAGCAGCTGCGCTTCGTGTTCCGTCAGGAGCGCCGCCGGCGCGCCGCCTGGGCGTTCCCCTCCGCCCAGGAGCAGGCTGCGCTGCACTCCTGAGAGCTGGATGGCGCGGCGCCACCGCGGGTATATTGGTCTCAGACCCTGCAATCTCGGCAAGGCGGTGGCACAAATGGCGTCCAAGGACAAGCGCGCGAAAGCCGGCGAGGCAGCCGCGCAGAGCAACCGACTGATGCAAAGGCTGATCGAGGACGAGCAGCTCCGTTCGAGCCTGTTCTCGGCTTACGATGCGGCTCGCGGCGCATATGAGCGACTGGGCAACGGCACGCCTGCAGGCAAGGCGCTGCTGGGGGACGCAAAGCTCCAGGAGGAGATCCAGAACGCCGTCGAGGCGATCAAGGAGGCCGCCGGCTCGTTGCGCGAGGAGCCGGTCAAGAAGGCCCCGGCCAGGCGTCGCCGCGGCCGGCCGCTGCTGCTCCTGCTCGTCGGGGCCGGTCTGGCCCTGGCGCTCAGCGAGGGGCTGCGCTCGAAGGTGCTCGACCTGCTGTTCGGCGCCGAGGAGCAGTTCGACTACAGCTCGACGACCGAGCCCGCCGCGGAGCCGGCGGGTGTGGCCGGCGCCTGAGCCCCTCCGGGCCCGAGCCGATGGCAGCGCCCGAAGCAACTGCAGCGCAGGCTGCCCAGGAGGAGCTGGACGCTGCCGCCGGCGCTCGTCCCCTGTCCGGCGAGAAGGCACAGCGAATCATCGACGCGATGCGCCGCAGCGTCGCCAAGCGAGGCACGACGGGCTCGACCTTCGACCACGTCTCGCGTGAGGCAGGCGTCTCGCGAGGCCTCCTTCACTACTACTTCGGCACCAAGGAGCAGCTGCTCGTGGAGGCCGTCAGGCGCGACGGCGACCTGCGCATCGAGCGCCTGCACGAGCAGCTCGGGACGGCAAAGACGGCAGACGACTTCATCGATCTGCTGGCGCAGAACCTGCAGGAGACGGTTCGCGAGGACCCCGACCTGGTCACGCTCGCCTTCGAGCTGTTCACCCTCTCCCGCCGCAACGAGGACATCGCCAAGGAGTACGCCGCCCTGATTCGCAGGACCCGCGAACAGGTGGCGGGGATGCTGGCCGCCGCGCAGGGGGACGGGGTGCTGGCGCTGCACGCCGAGCCCGAAGCGATCGCCGAGATCCTCTTCTCGATCGCCGACGGCTTCGCGCTGCGCATGCTCAGCGAGCCGGAGCGCGATTTCACTGCCACGATCCAAGCCGGAATCACCTGCGTGCGGGCTCTGCTGACGGACTGACGCACCTATAATCGGCCACCTACATGCCCATCTATGAGTACAGGCGCCCCGACGGCAGCACCTTCGAGATACAGCAGTCCTTCAGCGAGGACCCCCTGAAGGTGGACCCCGAGACGGGGGTGCCGGTGGAGCGGGTCCTGCACCCGCCCGCCGTTCACTTCAAGGGCAAAGGCTTCTACAACACCGACTACGGCACACGCAGCCGCCAGCGCGAGTCTGCGGCCCAGAAGGCCGCCGACTCCAGCGCGGAGAAGTCCTCCTCCTCGTCGGAGTCCTCCACGAGCGAGAGCTCATCCACGGACGGCAAGAAGAGCGAGACGGCCAAGCCCAAGGACGCCAAGCCGGCGGCCGCCAAGAGCTGACGGGGATGCCTCTCTCAGCCGGCCATGAAGCGCGCCACGGCGGCGTGCTTCTCGGCTTCTGAGACAGACAGGCCTTCGCCACCTTCGGGCAGGGTCACGCTTCCCGAGGGTTTCAGGACACGCGTCGGCGGCGTGCCGCCGATCGCCAGCCCGCCGAACAGCTCCACCAGTTCCGGGCCGCTCATGTCGGAGATGATCGCCGGCGGCGCGTTCCAGGCGATCCACGGCAGCCTGAAGAAGCTCGAGACCGACAGCAGCTGCGATTTCATCGCGTTGAACAGCTCCTGCTGGTGTTCCTCGCGCTGAAGGTCGGTCTCGTTGGGGGCGCACAGGTTCTCCCTGGTGCGGGCGATCGCCAGGGCCGCCTTGCCGTCGATGTGGTGGGTGCCCGCAGGCAGGCGCAGGGTGTAGCCGCCGTTGGCATAGCCGCCGTCGAGCTTGGCGATGATGCAGCCGCCCGTGTAGTTGACGCCTCCCATCGAGTCGATCAGCTGCGGGAAGTTTTCGAAGTCGACTTCGACGACGTGGTTGATGGGCACGCCCAGCCAGCGCTTGATGACCTGGACCGACTCCGCCGGGCCGCCGTAGGCGTGGGCGGCGTTGATCTTCTGCAGGCCGTGGCCGGGGATTTCGACGACCGTGTCGCGGGGGATCGACAGGCGCGCCGAGTGCCCGCCGCCGGTGCGGATCAGCATGATCGTGTCCGAGCGACCGGGGCCAGTCGTTTCCGCGCCCGGTTCCTTGCTGCCCTTGGGGCGCCTGTCGGAGCCCAGCACGAGGATGTCGTTGGCCGACGTGAGGGGGTTGCCGGCCGGGTCCAGCACGGCATTGACGTTCGAGGGCAGCGACGTGCGCTCGAAGTGGGAGCTGATCAGGAAGAGGACGAGCGAGAGCAGCAGCCAGCCGACGATCAGCCCCAGCAGGGCCACGATCGCGCGTTTGGGGGTCAGGCGGCGCCAGCGCAGGCGCAGGCGCCCGCGGGCAGGGCGGGGTGCCCGACCGCCACGGCCACGGCCTGCGCCCGGACCTCCCGCGCCTCCCCCGCCATGCAGCTCGTCCAGTTCCTCGTGCAGGGGCTGCTCGGGCGTGCGGGGTCGCAGGCGCGGACGGGCGCGGTAGCGGGTGTACGGAGCCCGTCCGCCCGGGTTCTCGCCAGAAGTGCTCATCGACAGGACCCTATATTTGCCGCATGAGTGACTCGGAGGCGTCGGTCGGGCGTCTCATCGTCTGCCCCACGCCGATCGGGAACCTCCAGGACGTCACGCTGCGGGCCCTGACGGAGCTGGCGGGGGCGGACCTGATCGCATGCGAGGACACCCGCCACACGCGGGTGCTGCTGGACCGCCACGGCATCGAGGGGCGTCTGGTCAGCCTGCACGAGCACAACGAAGCCGCCCGCTCCCGTGAGCTGTGCGAGCGCGTGCGGGCGGGAGCCCGCATCGTGCTGGTCTCCGACGCCGGCACGCCGGCCGTCTCGGACCCGGGCTTCCAGCTGATCGCCGCGTGCCTGCGCGAGGGCCTGCCCGTCGAGGTCCTGCCCGGGCCGAGCGCCGCCGTGACGGCTCTCGTCGCCTCCGGGCTGGCGGCCGAGCGCTGGCGCTTCGTGGGCTTCCTGCCGCGCAAGCGCGGAGAGCTGGCGGCGCTGCTTGGGCAGGCGCAGGAGACGACCGTCGCCTTCGAGTCGCCGCGGCGCCTGGCCGCGACGCTGGCGCTGCTCGCCGAGATCGATCCGGACCGCCGCGTGGCCGTCTGCCGCGAGCTGAGCAAGATCCACGAGCATGTCTCCCGCGGCAGCGCAGCCGAGCTGGCCGCCCGATACGCCGCCGAAGAGCCGCGCGGGGAGATCACGGTCGTGTTCGCCCCAGCCGAGCAGGGCCGACCACAACTGGAGACTGCCGTGGCTGCGCTGGGCGAGCTCGTCGCCGCAGGGGCCCGCGCCCGGCCCGCCGCGGGGGTCCTGGCCAGGCTCACCGGCATTCCCGCCAACGAGCTCTACAGGGAGCTGACGGCGCCCGGCAAGTAGCCTGGGCTGAAGAGCATGTCCTTCTACGTCACCACCCCCATCTACTACGTAAACGCAGCCCCGCACCTGGGGCACGCCTACACGACGATCGCAGCCGACGTGCTGGCCCGCCACCACCGCCAGCGCGGCGAGGAGGTCTTCTTCCTGACGGGCACCGACGAGCACGGCGAGCCCGTCGCCGACGCCGCCCATGCGCTCGGCCTGGACCCCCAGGAGCTGGCCGACCGCAACGCAGAGCGTTTCCGCGCCCTCGCGCCCCAGCTCGGCGCATCGAACGACTTCTTCATCCGCACGACAGACCCCCAGCACGAAGCCAAGGTGCAGGAGGTCCTCTCGCTGGTGCGCGAGAACGGCTACGTCTACATGGGCACCTACGAAGGCTGGTACTGCCCCCGCTGCGCGGACTTCAAGGCCGACAACGAGATCGACGAGGGCAACCGCTGCCCGATCCACCACATCGAGCTGACCCGCGAGCAGGAGGACAACTACTTCTTCAAGCTGTCGGCCTTCCAGGAGCGCCTGGAGGAGCTCTACGAGCAGCGGCCGGACTTCGTCGCCCCCCGCACCCGCTACAACGAGGCGCTTTCGTTCATCCGCTCGGGCCTGCGCGACGTGCCCCTGACCCGTCACAAGCTGGCCTGGGGCGTGAAGGTGCCGTGGGACCCCGAGCACGTCTTCTACGTCTGGTTCGACGCGCTCTTGAACTACTACTCGGCGCTGTCCTACGCCCGCCCCGGCGAGGACCTGACGGGGCAGCTGTGGCCGGCCAGCTACCACCTGATCGGCAAGGACATCCTGCGCTTCCACACGGTCTACTGGCCGGCGCTGCTGATGGCGGCCGGGATCGAGCTGCCCGAACGGGTCTTCGTGCACGGCTACCTGCTGATGGAAGGCGAGAAGATGAGCAAGTCGCTGGGCAACGTGCTCGACCCCTTCGAGGTGATCGAGCGCTTCGGCACGGACGCCCTGCGCTTCTACCTGCTGCGCGACGTCCCCTTCGGGCAGGACGGCTCCGTCTCCACGTCCGCCTTCGAGTCCCGCTACGAGACGGAGCTGGCCAACGATCTGGGCAACCTGGCCTCCCGCACGATCGGCATGGTCAACCGCTACCGCGACGGCGCGCTCGCGCCCGTGACCGTCGACCCCGCCCTGGCGGGCGACTTCGAGGGACTGGTCGAGGGGGTGCGGGCGCACATGGACGCGGCCGAGCTGACCCTGGCGCTGGAGGAGATCTGGCAGCGGGTCAGGAGGCTCAACCGCTACGTGGAGGAAAGGGCGCCCTTCCGCCTGGCCAAAGACCCCGACGCGGCAGGCGAGCTGGACGAGGTGCTCGGCAGCCTCGTCGAGGGCCTGCGCTCCGTGACTGTGCTGCTGTGGCCCTACCTGCCGGGGACGGCCGAGAAGCTGCTGGGGGCGCTGGGCGCACCCGATGTGTCGCTGGCCGGCGCCGAGCTCGGCTCGGGCTCGGTCTCGCAGGTCAGCCCCGTCGAGGTGCTGTTCCCCAAGGAGGGCGCTGCGGCTTGATCGACTCGCACACGCACCTCGACCTCTGCGAGCCCCCCGACGCGGAGCTGGTGGCGGCAGCGGAGGCGGCGGGCGTGACGCGCATCCTCACGGTCGGCATCGACGGGGCCTCCTCGCGGGCCGCGCTGGCTGCGGCCGAAGACTTCCCGCAGGTCTATGTGGCCGTCGGGCGCCACCCCAACTCCGCCCGCGGCTTCGACGAGGCCGACCTGGCGGAGCTGCGGGCGCTGGCCTCCCACGAGCGCTGCATGGCGATCGGCGAGAGCGGCCTGGACTTCTATCGAGAGACGGCGCCGGCGGCAGACCAGGAGCGGGCCTTCGCAGCCCAGATCGCCCTGGCCCGCGAGCTGGCAAAGCCGCTTGTGATCCACTCCCGCGCCGCAGAGCAGCAGACGCTCGACCAGCTGGCCGCCGAAGCCGAGGGCGTCAGCGTCGTGATGCACTGCTTCTCGATGCCGGATCGCCTGGAGGAGTGCCTGTCCCGTGGCTATGCCATCTCCTTCGCGGGCAACGTCACCTACCCGAGCGCCGGCGAGCTGGCGGAGGCGGCCCGGCGCGTGCCCGAGGAGAGCATCCTGGTCGAGACGGACGCGCCCTACCTGGCGCCCCAGGCGGTGCGGGGGCAGCCCAACCAGCCCGCCTACGTGGCCCACACCCTGGCCTTCGTCGCACAGCTGCGCGGCGTGGACCCCGAGGAGCTAGGGGCGCTCGTGGAGGACAACGGCGTCAGGATCTTCGGCTGGACGCATCCGCGCGAGGACGGGTGGCGGCAGGAGCCCGGCGGGTGAGCGCGGCAGTGGACGTGCCGGCGCAACCCAGCCTGCGTCGCCTGCGCCTGTTCGGGGTCCGCCCCGACCACGACCTGGGCCAGAACTTCCTGATCGACTCGAACATCCTCGGCGTGATCGAGCGCGAGGCGGAACTGGCGGCGGATGACGTCGTCCTGGAGGTCGGGGGAGGGCTGGGGGTGCTGAGCGAGCACCTGGCCGAGCGGGTCGCCCACGTCCACGTCGTGGAGGTCGACGAGCGGCTGCGCGAGGCGCTGGCGGACGCGACCGCCGCCCATCCCAACGTGACGCTGCACTGGGGCGATGCGATGAAGCTCGACCTGGCAGGGCTCTCGCCGGCGCCGGGGAAGCTCGTCGCCAACCTGCCCTACGGGATCGCAGCCTCGATACTGCTGCGCACCGTCGAGGAGCTCCCGTCGATGAGTCGCTGGGTCGCGATGGTCCAGCGCGAGGTCGGCGAGCGCCTGGCGGCGGGACCGGGCTCCCCCGCCTACGGCCTGCCCTCCGTGCTGGCCCAGCTGTCCTGCGAGGTGAGGGTGCTGCGAGCAGTCCCACGAGGCGTCTTTCACCCCGTCCCCAAGGTCGACTCGGTGCTCGTGGGCATGAGCAGGAGGGCCGGGCAGGCCGGAGGCGGCGCCGCCTATGCGCCAGTCAGGGCGCTGGCGGCAGGGGCATTCGCGCATCGACGCAAGACGCTGGCGGGCTCGCTGGCCATCGCCGGGGGGGCGCCTGGACGCTCGCGCGAGCAGGTCAGGCAGGCGCTGGGGGAGCTGGGCCTGCGGGAGGACGTGCGGGCCGAGCGGCTCTCGCCCCAGGACTTCCGCGCCCTGGCGGCACGGCTGGGACTGTGAGCGGCTTCCCCGAGCTGCGGGCGCCGGCCCCGGCCAAGATCAACCTCGGCCTGTTCCTCGGGCCCGTGCGCGAGAGCGACGGGCGCCACGAGCTGGCCAGCGTCATGCAGTCGATCTCCCTGGCCGACGAGCTGACCCTGTCGCCGGCCCCGGACGGGCAGGACCGGCTGGAGTGCCCGGGGGTGCCGGGGAGGCCCGAGCAGAACCTGGCCTTCCGCGCCCTGCAGGAGTTCAGGAGGGCCACGGGCTGGGGCGAGCCGGCGAGCTTGAGGATCGTCAAGCGGATCCCGCTGGCGGCGGGCCTGGCCGGTGGCTCGGCCGACGCGGCGGCGACGCTGCGCCTGGCCAGGGCGGCCTCCGGCCTCGGCGACGACGGGCTGCTGCTGGACATCGCCGGGACCCTGGGAGCGGACGTGCCGGCCCAGGTCGTGCCGGGACGGTGGCTGGCGACGGGGGGCGGAGAGATACTGGGCGCCCTGCCCGAGCCGACAGGCGCCTCCTTCGCGGTGCTCGTGCTGCCCTCCGAGCTGGAGCTCTCGACGGCGGCCGTCTACGCGGAGGCGGACAGGCTCGGCCTGGGCCTGGGCACGGAGGAGCTGGCCAGGCGGGCGGGCGAGCTGCGGGCGGCGCTGGCGGGGGGCGCGCCGCTGCCGGGCGCCTCCGAGCTCCTGCACAACGATCTGCAGAAGGCCGCCATCTCGCTGTGCCCGGCCATCTCGGACGTACTGGAGGAAGCGCGGGCGGCGGGCGGCGTCCACGTCCTGCTCAGCGGCTCGGGGCCGACCGTGCTGGGGCTGTACGAAGGACCAGGGCAGGAGGCTGCGGAGCTCGCCCAGCGGGCCGCCAACGGCCTGGCCGCCCGTCGTCCGCAGGCGCTGTGGGCGGTGCCCGTGGGAGCGTCCTTCGGCGAGCCGGTGACGCTGGGTGAGCGCGGGTGAGCTGGGCAGGCCTGTGGGCGACGGCCTGGTGCGTAACAATCTCGTGCTGGACGGATGACCAGAGGACAGATCAACGAGCTGGTCGCGGGCGCCGCGGCGGTAGTCGGCCTGGGGCTGTTCGCGGGCCTGATCCTGCGCCCGGCCTGGA
>Ga0181522_10002485_pt1 | contig 10516 bp, 9 predicted proteins | sample PEATcosm2014_Bin_27_FD_121103 | JGI IMG/M metagenome (GOLD analysis project Ga0181522, IMG submission 121103) | Peatland microbial communities from MTU Mesocosm Facility, Houghton, MI, USA - PEATcosm2014_Bin05_10_metaG | ecosystem: Environmental > Terrestrial > Soil > Wetlands > Peat | place...
CGGTAACGCTCAATCAGGATTTCGAGTTGAGTCGCTTTCACGATTTTTTGTAGTGGTAGGGCGCGCGCATTTTCATCGGCAACGATTGCAGCGGCGCGTGGGCCGTTTCGATTTCGCTGGCGGAAGGCTCGGCCTTGCGTGGGTGAGCCTCGGCGTGGGTGACTTTGATTTCGGGCACGCTGACGCGCGTGTAAATCTGTGTCGTGCGCAAGGTGCGATGCCCCAAAAGCAGTTGCGCGTAGGCGATGTTGGCCCCATTGCTGACCAGGTGCGTCGCGCACGTGTGCCGCCAGACATGCGGACTGGCCTGCTTGGTGATGCCCACGGCTTTGGCATACTGGCGCAGCATCACCGAGATGATTTGTTTCTGGATGGGATGATGCGGCCAGTAACCCGCCAGCCACAAAGCCCGTTCCTCCGCGTTGTCCCTGGCCCACTCAACCCGGACACGCTCCAGATAGTCGCGGACACACGCGGCGGCTTTGACGCCCAGCGGCACCACGCGGTCTTTGGCTCCCTTGCCCCGGTTGACGCGCACGTAACCGGTCAAGTCCACGTCGTGAACGGTCAGCCGGGACATTTCCTCAAGGCGGATGCCGGTCGAGTAAAAGGTTTCGAGGATGGCCTTGTCCCGGATGCCTTTTTTGGTTTTCACGTCGGGCGCGTCCAAGATGCGTTTGACTTCCTCCGGCGTGAACACGCTGCGGGGCAGCCGGTCTTCCATTTTGGGCAGTGGCACGCCCTCGCACGGATTGACCAGCAGCACGTCGGTTTTTTCCAGATGCTCGAAGAACCGGCGCAACGAGATCAGATGCACGTGCGTCGTGTGCGTGGTGTAACGGCCCAGCAGATATTCCTGAAAGTCGCGCACGGTCTGCTTCGTCACGTCGCGCACACCAGGCTGAGCCTGGACCCCACCAGGCTTCGCCTGAAGCCAGTGAAAAAACTTGCGCACCGAATGCTCACGGCTGATGAGCGTTGCGGGCGAGTAACGCAGCACTTTCAGCCGTTCCATGAACGCGGCCAGATGTTCGGCAAAGGCCGGAGCGATTGCATTGTTACTCATATCACGCAGCCCTCCTGCTCGCGCACGCTTATATGCGCTCCGTTGTTTCCCTCCAACTTTTGGCCGGAGAGCGATTTTGCCTTTTGTTCACGCGGGTTTGCTCCGTTTTTGCCCAACCCAACTTGCGCCCTACTTGACCCCTCCAACTTCGTTTGCGGGCCTACTACCGGCTTTTTTTGCCCTACTACTTCGGTTTTTGACCCTACTTGTTCACTGAACAGCCCTACTACTTGCGCCTTGTGCCGCAGTTCCTCCACTGGGATGAGGCCGGGCAAAAAGCGTTCGCCGTCCAGTCCCTCGCCTTCCCACGCCAGCCGGTAACTAAAACTCTGGCCCCGCCGCCCGGAGATCGGCACGAGGTATTCCAGGTCTTCCAGTTGCTTGATGTGGATTTTGATTTGGTAATCGCTCCAGCCGGTGAACTCGCGCACGGCCCGCCTGTTAAAAGTGGCGGCGCTGCCGCCGATGATTTTTCCATCGTGTTGCCGGTCGGCCTTCTCCAGCCCGTCCACCAGCTTGCGGATGAGTTTCAAAAGCTCGCGGCTCGGTCGCGACAGTTCATCGAGCGTCTGCCCAAAGAGCGCCGTCGCCAGTTCGTTGGCGATGGCAATGTCACTGAGCGTCGTTTCGATGTAGTCCAGCCCGGTCTCGGCGTCGTGCCTGGCCGGGCGCTGCATCTGGTGCAGGAACGTCACGGCTAAAATCAGGTTCAGGTATTTGGGATTGTCGCGGCGCACGGCCAGCCGGTCCTCGGCATACGACAGCAACGGCTCGAACGGATTGACCACCGGCACCGGCTTTAACAGCCGTTGAAAGGCGTGATGGCGTTTGCTGACGCTCTCGTGCAGTTTCCGGCGGCGCAGTCCCTCCAGCGTGTGCCGGTTGCGTTGCGCCTCCAAAATGGCTTTGGTCTGCTCCGGCGATTCGTCCACGCTGGTGATGATGAACCGGCTGCGCGTCTCGGCGTCTATGTCGGGCTGCGTCGTGGTCTGGAACACCGCCGTCGGCCCATGCACCGTGTTGACCTGCGTGGTCAGCGTGCCGGTCAGCGGATTTTTGATGGTGGATTCGATGACGAGTTTTTTGGCGCTGATGAGATTGCGAATGGCGTAATACGCGCCCTCGGCCCCGGCCACTTCCTCCAGCGCCAGCACTTTATTTTTCAAGGCGTTCTCGCCCTTGTAAAACAACGCCCGGTCGGTCAGCGACGTGAGCTTGACCAGGTCTTCATCCGGGCAGAGCTTCAACAGCGTGTCCTGCAACAGCGATTTGCCCGCCCCGCTGCCCGACAGGATGAGCAACGCCAGCGGGTCGTCCAGCTTGCGGCTGGTCATCACCAGATAACCCATGAGCTTGTTGTGCTGCTCGCCCACCAGCCCCAGCTTTTCCACGTCGCGCAGGATTTCGCTGACGAGATCGGAATGACGGCCCAGCTTCATTCCCTCGGCCTTGTCCTCGTCGGACACCAGCACGATGGTTGTCTGTATTTTCTCGGCCTGCTTTTGCGCGTAGGCTTCCAACTGGCCGATGAGCCGGTTTATGTCGGCTTCAATGGTTTCGGCGCTCTCGCGCAACAGCCTCGCCACTTCGCCGATGAACACGCGGCGATGACGGCTGAGGTAAAAATCCACGGTATCAATGTGGAACCGTCCGCCCGGTGCAACGGCCTTGACCGTCGCTTTCAACCGGGCCGGATTGGGCTGCTCGATGGCCTGGCATTCATACCGCCGCCCGGCATACACGGCGATAAATCCTGTGGGCGTCATGGTGATTTCCTCGCCCTGGCTGGCGGTCGCTGGCTGCTGCTCCGGCTGCGGATTGGCGGCTTTGAGCAACGCCTCAAAGTCGGTGGCATTACGGCTGAGGAAAAATTCGGCGGCATCTTTCACACCCTCCGGCCATTGAACAACGTGAACGGCCTTGACCAGCGGCGGCAAAATTTCGGTTTTGAGTTTCTCGGTCGCAACGCGCCCGGCCTCGTCGTTGTCGAGGCACAGGAGCACTTCACGGATGGGATTGGTTTTGAACAACGCCTCGTGGTCGGGCGTCCAGCCGTTCGTTCCATAAATCGCAATCACGTTCCGAAAGCCCGCCTGCCACAATGCCAGCCCGTCGAGGATCGCTTCGGTGATGAGCAGCGTTTGATTGGTCTTGGCACTCCCGCCGTTCCATACGCCCCGATGCGGGCCGGGCAGATACAGGTGGGGCGGCTCGGCGTCGGTGACGCGACGACCGTAAATGCCGCAGACGTTTCCCCGGTCGTCGAACAGTGGCACGGTGACGCAGCCTTCAAAATGTTCGCGTCCGTCAGCCTTGAGCACGCCCAGCGTTTTCAGTCCGTCCAAAATATCTTCGTCCCTGGGCAGCACCTTGAGCAACGAGCCGTTGCTGTAACCGATTTGGAAAGTCCCCAGCGTGGTTGCCTCGGCCAGCTTGCGGCCTTTCAGGTAGTCCAGACCCGCCGGGTCTTTGGCCAGTGTCTTGACATAAAAGCTGACCACCCGCTGCAACAGGTTAGCCGCGTCGCCCGGTTTCAGGATTTTCTTCGGCTCGCCCGTTTTCACTGGCAACCTGCTGGCGTGGGTCACGCCGGGCACGGTTCCCAAAAGTTTTACGGCCGCTTCGCGTTCGCCCAAGCCCTCCTTCATCGCTACGAACTGAATGACGTTGCCTTTGGCCTCGCAGCCAAAACAGTGAAAGAGTCCTTTCTCCGGCGTGACGTGAAAGCTCGGTGTCTGCTCCGTGTGGAACGGGCACAGCGCAACGTAATCCCGGCCCGCCTTCTTGAACTGCACGCCGTAACCGGCAATGACGCTCACGATGTCGGTCGTTGCTTTGATGGCTTCAAAGTCCACTTTCATTTCGAGGGCTTCTTTTTGGATTTGGCAGGCACGGCCTGCGGCGGCTGCTCGGCCATTGCCAGTTGCCGGAGCGTCTGCGCCCGCCACTGCCACAACGCCACGGCCTGGGGATTGGCCCGCTGGTGCAGCACCCCGTGTTCGCACGCGGCCTCCAGCGCCGTCATCATCAAGCGCCAACCGTAACGGCTGATTTGCCGTATCAGGGCGATGCGCAACTTTTCCAACTGCATCGCCACCAGCGGATCGGACACCAGCCGCAACACCACGGGCCGGACGGCGGCGGGCGCGTTTTCGCCGGAAGGTGTCAAGTTCGTTGCGGAAGATTTTGACATGGCGGATAGTTACTCTATACATTGTAACTCATGCAAGCTCTTTCGGTATCTTTTTCAACCGCCCCGTATGCTGACGGCATGATTACAGGACGCCCGGCAAAATTTGAACGGTCTCCCTTTGGAGAACGGTTGGTGGCCGCGAGACAGACCCTCGGCCTCTCTCAAACGCAGGTCGCCGAAAAACTCGGCATCACTCAACAGACCTACGCGGGTTGGGAACGGCGAACGACAGCTTTGCGCCCCGATCACATCGCGCAGTTGGCAAAAGTGTTGAACGCCTCCGTCGAACATCTCTTGGGGCAGGCACCCGCCAAGCAGCGTGGCGGCGGACCAGTCGGCAAGGCACGGCGCGTCTTTGAAGAAGTCAGCAAGCTGCCACGCAACCGGCAAAAGCACATTATTCGCGTCGTCGAGGATTTGCTGGTGGCGCAACGCAACGGAGCATAGACGATTTTTCTTTAGCTGTAACTCCGTCACCCCTCCGGCGACTGCCGATTCATTGCGCGTCTGCGCCTCGTGTCCCCTGTGAGCAGACAAAGCCACCGGCTTTGGTCTTTCCAAAGCCGGAACCTAAAAGCAAACCGGGCCGGAACGCCGCCGCTGTCAAGGCAGACCGCAGCGGTAGCGAGGAACGCCTTGACAGCACGAGGCGGCGGCTCCGGCCAGTTCGCACACCGGCGACTGCCGATTCATTGTTCAAGCAGCCATCTGGCGGCGCGCAGTAGCGCCATGACAATGATGATGAGCAGTCCAAACTCTCGTTTCGAGAGCTTCAATGTGACTTTGGTTTTGATTTTCACGCTCTTAACTACTGAGCGTGTCGGCGTGAACTGGTGGCCAGTCCTTGGCCACGCGATGAAGCGTATCAATGTTTACATTTTCAATCGGCCCTGGCTGTCGGTGGCGAGCAGCGCCGGGCATATCGTCCCGGCAGCGCGCAGCCACGGACAGGCAGACGATGCCGTTGCCAGATTCAGCGAAGCAGGCGCGTTACTGGCGTGACGCTTGCCCTCTCGCAAGCGGCATGACGGGAACGGGCCTGCGAGCTTTCCCCAGGTGGGATGTGCGACTCGCACCGTTCAATGTCCGGGCAGTTTCAGCCCGGTCTGGCCGTCACCGGATACGCTCTTGCCCCGTCCGGTCTGGCTCGCCGTCATGGGCAACCTGCCGTTGCCGCTGGTGCGTTTGTTGTGGCGGCGATGGCGTGTTTTCCCGGCTCCGTTGCCGTTGTTCGTCCAGCCGTTCAAACAGTCGCGCAATCGCGCCGGACTGACCGGGATGCCGACGGCTTTCAGTTCGTCCACCAGTTGGGCGCTGCTCCAGCCCTTGTGATGCAGGGCAAGCAACCGCTCGCGCAACGGTTCGAGCACGTCAACGGCGGTCTTCCGTTTTCTCGGCGGCTCGCGTTGCGCCAACTGTTCCAGTTTCTTTTCGAGCGCCGCGTAATCGAGCTTGGCGGCGATTTGGGTGTAGTCAATGTGGGTGCTCATGGCTTTCGGTTCGCTCCTTTTGTCAGTCGGTGTTACGTCTTGGCCGCGTCGCGCCCGCCCGCTTTTGGGCAAGCAGCGCCGCTACGCGGCATTGTTAATTTCGACAGCGTTTCATCCGGCTGCGTTCAGCCCGCCATTTGGTTTTCAGTCGAGCAGCCATTGAGCAGGGCGGCGAGCAGTTTCTCTCCGGCTCCAAGGCGGGGTAAGTGTCATGGCAAAAACTCACACTTCCAGGAGTTCTTTTCGGGTCATCAAACCTGTCACTACCGGCGACAGATTCTCGCCATTGGGGCCATCTCGATACGAGGGCGATTAACGGAGAACCCGAACGTTTCGTCCGGTCCCTTGTCTTACTATTAGCACAGCCTTCGCCGGTGTGCTAATGCTTGGATGGAGATTTTTTAAGACGCCATGTTTTCGGGGATTCCACAGAAGAACCGGGCGGTTGCCGAGTCGTATTTCGATGAGCACCTTTCCCACAACGATTATTACACCCAAGGTGTATCCCAGGCCGGTCATTGGATTGGCACCGGCGCTGAACAGTTGGGACTCAAACCGGGTGAAGTCGTCACTCGTGATGCCTTCCTCCGGCTCTGCGATAACCAGCACCCGGACACCGGCCAGCAACTCACGCCGCAGCAGTTTCGGGAGCGGCGCATTTACTTCGACTTCGTTTGCTCACCACCCAAGTCGGTGTCCATCCTGGCCGTCACCATGAATGACCGGCGCATCATCGAGGCCCACAAGGAAGCGTCCACATTCGCACTCCGGGAACTGGAACAGTTCGCCGCCACTCGCATCCGTAAGGGCGGCGTTCAGGAGATGGACAGGGCAACCGGCAACCTGGTCGGCGCTGCCTTCGTGCATACCACCTCACGCGCCCTCGACCCGCAGTTGCACACGCATTTCGTCCTGTTCAACGCCACTTGGGACGCCAAGGAGAAGCGATGGAAGGCGCTGCAAACGGGCGATATGTTCGGCGCGCTCAACTACGGCACCGAAGTCTATCGCAACGAACTGGCCAAGCGTCTGCATCAACTCGGCTACCAAACACGGCAGACCGGCACGGCCTTCGAGATTGAGGGTGTCGAGGCCAAGTTCATCGAACGATTCTCGAAGCGGTCGCAGCAACGGGACATGGCCGTCAAACGTCAGGAACAAAAGCTCGGTCGCAAGCTCACCAAACAGGAAGTGTCCCACGTCGTCCACCAGTCCCGCCCCAAAAAATTGAAGGGCGCTTCCGATGAACAGGTGCGCGAACAACAGCTTGGTGAGATCGGCTTTTTTGAAAAAAGGACGTTGCGCAAAGTGGTCGAGGCTGCCAACGGTCAGCCCAAAGATTTCACGCAACGGGTCGGGACGGATGAGGCCGTTGCGCACGGCATCAACCACGTCTTTGAACGTCACTCGGTCGTCCCGCAGCACAAGATTCTGGAAGCGGCGTTGGTCAAAGGTCGCGGCCAACTGGATTTGAAACAGCTAAAGGAAGAACTCAATGGGAAGACGAACCTCGTCCGGGTTGGTTCCGAGTTTTCGACGCGGGACATTCTCGCCAAAGAGCTTTACCTGATTCGCAGCGTCAACGCCGGCATTGACGCGCTCAAGCCTATTGCCCATGACTACGAGCCGTCGTCACAACTCGGCCCCGACCAGCGCAAGGCGCTGGCCCATGTCCTCGCCAGCCCCGACCAGTTCACCGGCTTCCGCGGCCTGGCCGGTTCGGGCAAAAGCACCGCCCTGGCTGAACTGGACAGCGCCCTTTGCCGCCGTGGTCATACCGCCATCTTCTGCGCCCCGACCGCTTCCGCCGCCGATACCCTCCGCAAAGACGTTTACCTGGGCACAACCATGACGCTGCAAAAACTGCTGGCCGATCCGGCTACGCACTTGCCGCGTGGTTCGGTGGTCGTGCTGGATGAGGCCGGGGCCGTCGGTTTGGATGACATGGCAAAAGTCTTTGAACTGGCCCGGCTCAAGGATTGCCGGGTGATCCTCTCCGGTGACACCGGCCAGCACGCCAGCGTCACCCGTGGCGATGCGCTCCGCATTTTGGAGCAGTATTCGGGCTACCGTTTCGAGGAGCTGACCACCATCCGCCGTCAGAAGCCCGAAGCGTTCCGGGAGATCGTCGAGCTGGCCGCCGCCAAACAGACGGACAAAGCTTTTGCCAAACTGCTCGAACTTGGTGCCGTCACGGAAGCGTTGACGGATGACGGCCAGCTTTATCAGCGTGCCGCCGATGCCTACCTGTCGGCCACAAAGCAAGGCAAGTCGGCGCTGCTCGTGTCGCCAACGTGGTCGGAGATTGAGGCCGTCACCGAAAAGGTGCGTGAGACCCTGAAAGCTGACGGCGTAATCAGCCAGCAGGACGAACCTGTCACCGTGTTTGACTCGCTCTCGTGGACGGAAGCCCAAAAGAAAAACGCCAGCCAGTTTGAACCCGGCCAGCGCCTCCGCTTCGTCCGCAAAACCCGCAAGTTTGAACGGGGCGAGACCGTCGAGGTGGTCGCCACGGTGGAAAACGGTTTGCGTGTCCGCCGTCCCGATGGATTGGAAGTGGATTTTATTCCCAGCGGTGCCGCCGCGTCCTTCGACGTGGGCGAGGCCCGCGAACTGAAAGTGGCCGCTGGTGACTGGCTCTTGCTCCAAGCCAACCACGGCAAAGAGTTCATCAACGGCGAGCGTGTCCAAGTCCGGGAGATCCAAAACGGCCGCATTGCCCTGGCTGACGGTCGCCAACTCCCGACCGGGTTCAACACCTTCACGCACGGCTACGCTGTCACGTCGCACTCGTCCCAAAGCAAAACTGTGGATGACGTGCTGCTGGTCGCGTCCTCAAAATCGTTCGCCGCCGTCAACCGGGAACAGTTTTACGTCTCCATCTCCCGTGGCCGCGAGCGCGTCCACGTCTTCACCGATGACGCCGATTTGCTCGCCCGCCGCGTCACGGATTCGCACGAGCGCAAGGCCGCCGTCGAGTTGCAGGCGTTGCGTGATGACCTGGCCAAACTCGGTTTCGTCCGCAAGGAACGGCTGGAAGAAAAAACCACGTCGCCAGCGGTGGCCGTGCGCCAGCACCGTCCGATGCGCCAGACTCGCGCCACACGGTTGACCCGCCTGGCTCCGGTGCAACGCCTGGCTCAAGTCGTCGAGGAACTGCGCCGCTGGTTTGCCGAACGCTTGGGCGTTGAACAAACGGAGACGGTCAAGCCGGAACAAAAAATTGCCGAGTCGGTCACACAGTCCGAAAAGATTGCGCCCGTCGTGAAGGAAACGCCCGGTCAAAAGCTGCGCCGGGATTTGGAACGGATTCGTCGGGAGCAGCAGCAGCAACGCCGCTCCGGCGGCATCCACATGTAACGCCTATGCCAAAATTCGACAATGATTCCTGTTACGCCGCCTCCGGCAAGTATTGCGCCTGCATCGAGTTCCACCCCTCCGAAGGCAAGCGCCGTGGCTTTCACACCAGCCAGTTGATCGAATACTCCCTTGAACCAAACCCGGATGCCGCTGAAGATAAGAACGAGCCGCCGCAAAAACTTGCCCTCGCATTTTCAACGGCTGATGTGGTGATTCTCGGCTGGCGGCTCGGCCTGCTGGCCGACAAGTTGCAAGAAAATGACCTGGCCGCTGTTCGCGCCCTCGCCAAACGCTACGCTGACGTTGACCGCCACACGCCTTTCGTCGCCTCCATCACCGTCACGTCCATTGATGCCGAAAAAGGCTGAAACAGCCCGAAATAAACCGAAAATCAAGGGCTTACGAGACGGCAACATTTAGTGCTTCGGCGCGTTATGGCACCTCAAAGGCGCCAGCCGTTTGTTCGCCCTCTGAACTTCTGTAAACCACGGAGTAGCTCCCTAACTTCACATCGGCGAGCGGGTAAAAAACCGGCCACTGATTGTTCACCACGATTTTGCTGAACGGGTTCCAACGAATCAGACACCGACTCACAACGAGATGCTTGCCCGCATCATCAAACTCGATATTGATGGATTGAATTTGCCCCAGGTAATTCATTGGTTCACCTTCAACCATTACGAAGCTTTTCCCATCCACCAAGACCTTCTTGGCTTTTATCGTCCCTGGCGTCATCGGCCAATCGCGTGGCGTTGACACACATAAAATTATCCCCAAAACCACAATGGCCAATGCGGATACAGTAAATAGTAGGATCAAAATTATTTTCATAGCCGTGCTCCTTCCATATCACTTTCCGTCAAGGATGACCTCTTTCTTGCCACCATTCTTGTTCAGAATGCTGTCTTTGAGAATGCTGGGGAGATCATAGGTGAACGATCCAAACAAACTAGACTTCTGCAAATTCTCTGCGGAAGCACGCCTCCATTCACTCTGGGCATACGTCGCACAGTTGTTGTTGTAAACATCGTATCCGGCATTAATGGTCGGCGTAAAACTCGCTACCTTGATACCACGGGAAGCCGCATAACTGCGCTTCAATTCCATGTCCGTGTTAACTCCACTGCTTCGCGCCTTCGCCGGCGCATTTCTAGGATACCCAATCTTCCAGCGCCCGTAAGTGTGCTTCTCACCCGTGATCTGATTCTCGACACAAATCCAGGCGTGGTCGTCATCTGCACGGACATAGACACAAACATGATTTAACGGCGTTAGTGCTTTACCAACACTAGCAATCCCTGGGAGAGCGTCCAATGAACCGCTGATCGAGAACGCTGCCATCGCAAACCCAATGCTCTCAAAGTCCTCTCCGCTAGGGTCAATGTTATTGACGGGATTATCCCCCCC
>Ga0181522_10002486_pt1 | contig 10516 bp, 6 predicted proteins | sample PEATcosm2014_Bin_27_FD_121103 | JGI IMG/M metagenome (GOLD analysis project Ga0181522, IMG submission 121103) | Peatland microbial communities from MTU Mesocosm Facility, Houghton, MI, USA - PEATcosm2014_Bin05_10_metaG | ecosystem: Environmental > Terrestrial > Soil > Wetlands > Peat | place...
GCCCAAGCTGCGTTTCGAACCGGCTGACGCGCCCCGCGGCACATCGGTGCTGGAAATCGTCAACGACGATATGCCGTTCCTGGTCGACTCCGTCCTGGCCGAGCTTAATCGTCGCGGCCTCGATATCCGCTTGCTGGTCCATCCGGTCTTCGTGGTCGAGCGTGATCTCGCGGGACGGCTCGCCAAGTTTAACGGCGCGCGCACGGTTGGCGGTCAACGCGAAAGCTACATCCACCTGCATATTGAGGGCGTGGACGATCCGGCGCAGCGCGCGGAAATCGTCGAGTCGCTCGCCGGTATTCTCGCCGATGTCCGCATTTGCGTGCAGGATTGGCAGCCGATGCTGGCGCGGATTCGTGCGGCCATCGCGGAGTTGCGGACCAACCCACCACCGTTGCCGGTCGAGGAGATCGCCGAAGCGATCCAGTTTCTGGAATGGCTCGTCGAAGATAATTTCACGCTGCTTGGCGCGCGCGACTACGTCTTCACCAACAAGGAAGAAATGCTCGAACCGGCGTTCGAGACCGGTCTCGGACTGCTGCGTTCGCGCGACATGCGCCTGTTACAGCGCTGGAACCAGCCGCTGACCGTCACTCCGGAAATTCGCGCCTTCCTCGAGGAGCCGAAGCTTCTGATCGTGACCAAGGCGGCAGTGCGCTCGCGCGTGCACCGGCGCGTTCATTTCGACTATATCGGAGTCAAGCGCTTCGACCGTTCCGGCAGGCTCGTCGGCGAGCACCGCTTCTGCGGCCTGTTCACGTCGACCGCCTATACAAGGCCGGCGCGCACTATTCCTTATCTGCGGCGCAAGGCTGATAGCATCATCCGCCGCGCCGGTTTCGATCCGTCCAGCCACTCCGGCAAGGCGCTGGTGAACGTGCTCGAAACCTATCCGCGCGACGAACTGTTCCAGATCGACGAAGACACCCTCTATCAGTTCGCGCTCGCCATTCTTCAGCTCGACGAGCGGCCGCGGGTGCGCGTGTTGCCCCGGCGTGACCGCTTCGACCGCTTCGTGTCGCTGCTCGTCTATGTGCCGCGGGATCGTTACGACGGCAGCGTCAGGGCGGCCATCGGCGATTATCTGGCCGCAGCATTCAAAGGACGCTTGAGCGCCTATAACCCGTTCTTTCCGGAAGGCCCGTTGGTGCGCGTGAATTTCATCATCGCGCGCCTCGAAAACGAGGAGCTGGCCAATCCGGACCGCGCCACGCTCGAACACACCGTAGAAGCGATCGTGCGCAACTGGACCGACGGACTACGCGAAGCGCTCGTCGTCGATCCCGACCCTGCGCGCGGGCGCGCGCTGTTAGCGCGCTATCGCGAGGCGTTTCCGGTCGATTACCGCGAGGTCTATACGCCCGCGGTCGCGGTCGCCGACATTCGCATTGTCGAGACGTTGACGCCGGACCGTCCGCTTGGCGTCGATTTTTATCGCCAGTGCGGCGCGGCGCCGTCCCGGGCGGCGCTAAAAGTTTTCAGCCTGAACCGGCCGATCTCGCTGTCGGAACGCGTGCCGGTGCTGGAGAATATGGGGTTCCACGTCGTCGACGAACGCACCTATCACATCAAGCCGGAGGGCGCGTCGGAGGTCTGGTTCCACGACATGGAACTGGAAAGCGCATCCGGTCAAGCGATCGATCTGTCCACGCTCGAGGACCGGCTGAAAGCCTGCTTCCTCGTCGTGATGGGAAAGCGGGCGGAAAGCGACGGCTATAACGCGCTGGTGCTGGCAACGGGCCTGGGCTGGCGCGATGTCGCGCTGATGCGGACCATCTCGCGCTTCTTGCGCCAGATCCGCGTGCCTTATTCGCAAGACTATATGTGGACGACGCTGCGCAAATATCCGGGCGTTGCCGCGCAGATCTTGAGCTTATTTCAGGCCCGCTTCGATCCGCGGCTTGGCGTGTCGCCGGACGAGCGCGCCGTGCACGAGGCCAGCATCGTCGCCGCGATCGAAACTGCGTTGCAGGCGGTCGGCAGCCTCGACGAAGACCACATCCTGCGTCACTTCGTCAATGCGGTGACGTCGGCGATCCGCACCAATTTTTATCAACTCGGCCGCGACGGGCACGTCAAGGACCTGATCGCAATCAAGTTCTCAAGCCGCAAGGTCGACGACATGCCGTTGCCGCGGCCGCTCTATGAAATCTACGTCTATTCGCAGCGCTTTGAAGCGGTGCATCTGCGCTTCGGCAAAGTGGCGCGCGGCGGCATCCGCTGGTCCGACCGGCCGCAGGATTTCCGCACCGAAATCCTGGGCCTCGTCAAAGCGCAGAACGTCAAGAACGCGGTGATCGTGCCGGTCGGCGCCAAGGGCGGCTTCGTGCCGAAATTTCTGCCGGAGGGCGGCGCGCGCGACGCGATCCAGGCGGAAGGCGTCGCTACCTATAAAATGTTCATTTCGACGCTGCTCGATATCACCGACAATATCGGCCCGGGAATGCAAGGCGTGATCCCGCCGCAGGACGTCGTACGCCACGAAGGCGACGACCCCTATCTCGTAGTAGCCGCCGACAAAGGCACCGCGACTTTCTCCGACATCGCCAACGAACTGGCGATCGCGCATGATTATTGGCTTGGCGACGCTTTCGCTTCCGGCGGCTCGGCTGGATACGACCACAAGAAAATTGGTATTACCGCACGCGGCGCTTGGGAATCGGTAAAACGCCATTTCCGCGAAATGGATGTCGATATCGGCAAAACGCCGTTCACCTGTATCGGCGTCGGCGACATGTCCGGCGATGTGTTCGGCAATGGCTTATTGCGCGAAAAGACGACAAAACTCGTCGCCGCCTTCGATCATCGCGACATTTTCATCGATCCAAATCCGGACGCAGAGCGGACTTTTGCCGAGCGCAAGCGGATGTTCAATCTGCCGCGTTCGAGCTGGCAGGATTTCAACAAGGCGCTGATCTCCAAGGGCGGCGGCATCTATCCGCGCAGCGCCAAGGACATCCAGCTTTCGCCCGAAGCGCAAAAACTTCTGGGCGCTGGCGAACACCTCACGCCACAGGAGCTTATCCGCGTCATCCTTAAAGCCCAGGTCGATCTGCTGTTCTTCGGCGGCATCGGCACTTATGTCCGCGCCGCGGGCGAAAGCGACGAGGCGGTTGGCGACCGCGCCAACGACGCCGTGCGCGTCGCGGGCAAGGATTTGCGCTGTAAGGTGATCGGCGAAGGCGCCAATCTCGGCATGACGCAACGCGGCCGCATCGAGGCGGCGTTCAACGGCATCCGGCTCAATACCGACGCGATCGACAATTCGGCCGGCGTAAACACCTCCGATATGGAGGTCAATATCAAGATTGCGCTGAGCATTCCGCTGCGCGATGGCCGGCTCACCATGGACGCCCGCAATACGCTCCTTGCCCAAATGACAGACGAGGTCGCCGCGCTGGTGCTGCGCAACAATTATTTGCAGCCGCTCGCGCTGTCGCTGACGCAAGCCCGCGGCATGGAGGATTTCGGCTTCCTGCAACGCCTGATCCAGACGCTCGAAGGCCGCGGCCTGCTCGACCGCGCCGTGGAATTTTTGCCCGACGACATGCAGCTCTCCGAGCGCCGCCGTCGTTCCGAGCCGTTCACCCGGCCCGAACTGTCGGTGCTGCTCGCCTATGCCAAGCTGACGCTTTACGACGACCTGCTGGAGTCCAGCGTACCGGACGACCCCTATCTCGCGCGCGAGCTGGTTCGTTATTTTCCGAAAGAAATTGCGGCGCGCTATCCCGACGCGCTCGAACATCATCGCCTGCGCCGTGAGATTATCGCCACCCATCTCGGCAATTCGATGATCAACCGCGGCGGACCTTCGCTGATCGTGCGGATTGCCGACCAGACCGGCGCGTCGCCGGCGGCGATTGCCTCAGCTTTCGCCGCGGTGCGCGACAGCTATGAGATGACCGCGTTGAACACCACGATCGACGGCCTCGACAACAAAATCTCCGGTAAGCTTCAGCTCGAGCTCTACGCGGTGGTGCAGAATTTGCTGCTCGACCATATCGTCTGGTTCCTGCGCAATGTCGACCTTGCGAAGGGGCTCGCTGACGTGGTTGCGCATTACCGCGATGGCATCGCTGCAGTCACGGCCGCGCTCGATAGCGTGCTGTCGCCCGACGTCGGTAACACGCGCATTGCGCGCCGGCAGGAACTGATCGCGGCCGGCGTGCCCGATGAACTTGCGCGCCGACTTGCCGACCTTCGCGCGCTCACCGCCGCGCCTGATATCGTTCTCGTCGCCGACCGAACCGGCAAGCCGATCGGCGATGTCGCCGCCACTTATTTCGCCGCCGGCACGTTCTTTCGCCTGGATCGCATCGCCGGGGCGGCGAGCACTATTCCGATTGTCGATTATTTCGACCGGCTGGCGCTCGACCGCGCCCGGGATTCGATCGGTGATGCCGAGCGCAGGCTCACCGCAGCCATGGTCGGCAACGGTGCGGTCGCGGCGGGAACTGGGGCTGTCGAGGCCTGGGTCGCGCCGCGCAAAAGCGAGGTCGAGCGTATCCGTGCGGCGATCCACGAGATCGCTAATTCCGGGCTCACGCTGTCGAAGCTTTCCGTCGCCGCAAGTTTGCTCGGCGATCTGGTGAAGAACTGAAAGCGGCGGGAGCAGTCGACGCAGGCAAAAAAGAACCCCAAGCAATTACGCGCTTGGGGTTCTCGAGTTGTTGCCTCAACGCTAGGCTTATCTAACCGGGCGGACGGGGTGTCGGGGGATGGGGAACCGCCCGGTCTGCCTTGATGGTTGGTAAGTATGGGTCGCCGTCGCCGATGCAATGCAGATCACGGTTTAGTGTGATTGGCCGCGGCAATTCGCGCTCCGGCTTCATGCATTGCGAAAAATCTCGGCCATGTCTGCATAGCTGCCTTGCGGGTGCCCGATTACGCCGGCCATCGCCACGATGCGATTTTGCTAATTCCCGATTTTATCGAAGAAAATCATTCCGTTACAAAACCAAACGCGATGCGGACAAGTTTGCACCGCTAGGCTAGGATTGGGTTCAATTTGCTGGGTGTCCATAGATGTATTCGGCTCACACGCTGCACGCGCTCTATTCGGCGTCAGGTTTTGTCGTCGGCCTCTTGGTCGGATTGACGGGTGTCGGTGGCGGCTCCTTGATGACGCCGCTGCTGATCCTGCTGTTCGGTATCCATCCGGCAACCGCGGTCGGCACCGATCTGCTTTACGCCGCCGCGACCAAAACGGTCGGAACCGCGGTCCACGGCTTCAATCGCACGATCGATTGGCGCGTAGTCGGGCTGTTGGCTGCCGGCAGTGTGCCGATGACCATCGTCACCATTCTCGTGCTGGGCAATATCGGTATCCAAAGTTCGGCGGCGCATGATTTGATTACCGTGGTGCTGATCATCGCGCTGTTCATCACCGCTGCGGCCCTCATTCTTCGCGAGCGGATTGTCGCACGCTATGCGGCGTCGCTTGCTGCGTTGTCCACGGAACGGGTTGCCACTTTCACCGTGATCCTTGGCGCCGTTCTCGGCGTATTGGTGTCGATTACCTCGGTCGGGGCGGGGGCGATCGGCGTCACGGCGCTGGTTCTGCTCTATCCGAAGCTGCCGACGGCGCGGATCGTCGGTTCCGACATCGCGCACGCGGTTCCGCTGACGCTGGCGGCGGGGCTGGGGCACTGGTTCCTCGGCTCGATCAATGTCGACGTCCTGATGTCGTTGCTGGTCGGGTCCATTCCGGGAATCCTGATCGGCAGCTACGCCGCGCCGCGCATCCCGGAAACCGCCTTGCGTTTTGTGCTCGCGGCGACGCTACTGCTGGTGGCGACCAAACTGACGTTCGACGTGATCCCGTCAGCGCCGGGCGCGACGACTACGGCGGCTACAAGCGTTCATTGAAATTCCGGTAGCGCTATTTCAGCTTGGCAAGCTTGCGGTGTCGGGCAGGCCGTAGCGGTGTAAATCCGCGCCATGGGCGTCCAGCCAGGCTTTGGCGCGCTCGTGATCCGGACAGAGACGCCGTACCAGCCGCCAGAATTTTGCCGAGTGGTTCATCTCGACGAGATGCGCCACTTCGTGGGCAGCGAGATAATCGAGCACATGGTGTGGCGCCAGAATGAGACGCCAGGAAAACGACAGCATGCCGGTCGTCGAGCATGAGCCCCAGCGGCTCGACTGATCGCGTACCGTGACGTGGCGGATCACGAGACCGAGTTCGCGCGCATGGCGAAGGCTCGCGGCTTCAAGCTCGCGCTTGGCTTCGCGGCGCAGATAATCACCGATGCGCCTGCCGATGTGCGGCGCACGACCGGCGACACACAACAGGCGCTCGCCGTTGCCGCCGATTTCGGTCCATACAGTGCCGCGTGCGCCATGACGATGCGCAATCCGGTGTGGCATTCCGCGCAGCGGCATCACGGCGCCATCGGCAAACGGTGCCGCTTCCGGCAACCGTCCGAGCCGCGCGGCGATCCAGCCGCCGTGCTTGCGCGCGAAAGCTTCCGCTTCTTTCAGCGTGCCGCGCGGCGGAATTGTCAGGATGACTTCACGTGTTGCCGCCTGAATGCGCAGCGTATAGCGCCGTGCCTGCCGGTGCCGCTTCACGCGTAGCGCATAGACCGATCCGTCGAAATCGATGTCTATAGTCTGAGGTTCGCTCTGGCGGCGGTAGAGCAGCGCGTGCGGTGGCATGACAGCGCGTCCCGAATCCATTCTCGGGGATACTGCCACAACCGGGATGCAACTGGCGAGATTGGGCGGCGAAAAGACCGAACGTCTAGACAGTGTGCAGCACAGCGCCGCCGGCGACGCGCCGGATGGCGGCGCCGATGCGCGCGGTGCGACTCGATTCGCTCATCGTCAGTATGAAATCGGAAATGCGCGGTACGATCTCCGAGCGGAAGCGCGAGCCGTTGAAGACGCCGTAATGTCCGACGCCGAGCTGCAGGTAATGCGCCTGGCGGTCGGGTGGAATGTTGACGCAGAGACGATGCGCCGCTTCGGTCTGGCCAACGCCGGAAATGTCGTCATGCTCGCCTTCGACGGTGAGAAGTGCGACCCGCTTGATGCGGGTGGGATCGACCGGGCGGCCGTAATGGGTCATTTCGCCCTTCGGCAGCGCATGGCGCACGAAAACGGTATCGACGGTCTGCAGATAGAACTCGGCGGCGAGGTCCATCACGGCGAGATATTCGTCGTAAAATTCCTTGTGCTTGCCCGCCGAATCGCCGTCGCCCTTCACCAGATTGAGGAACAATTGCTTGTGCGCCTCGATGTGGCGGTCGAGATTCATGCTGACGAAGCCGTTGAGCTGCAAAAAGCCCGGATAGACGTCGCGCATGAAGCCTGGATTCGGAAACGGCACTTTGGTGATAACATGACTGCGGAACCAGTCGATGCCGCGCTTCGCGGCAAGCTGGTTCACCGCCGTCGGATTAATCCGCGTGTCGATCGGTCCGCCCATCAGCACCATGGACGCCGGGACGTAGGGATCGTTGTCGGCTTCCATCAGCGCGGCCGCAGCCAGCACCGGGACTGACGGCTGGCACACGGCGACCACGTGGGTCTCGCCGCGCAGCGCATGCAGGATCGAGATGACGTATTCGATGTAATCGTCGAGATCGAATTTCCCCTCCGAAAGCGGCACCATGCGCGCGTTCACCCAATCGGTGATGTAGACGTCGTGGTTGGGCAGGAACGCCTCGACCGTGCCGCGCAACAGCGTTGCGTAATGCCCCGACATCGGCGCGACGATCAGGAGCCGCGGCTGCGGGCGTCGCGGCGGGTGCTCGAAGATGCGCTCGAAATGAGTGAGCTTGCAAAATGGCCGTTCCCAAACAGTTGAGATTTGCACCGGAACGCGCTGGCCGCCGACCAGCGTCGAGTCGATGCGCCATTCCGGCTTGCCGTAGCGGCGCGTCGAGCGCTCGAACAATTCGCAGGCCGCCGCGACCGACTTGCCGAACGTGGTGAAGGACAGTGGATTGACCGGATTCTTGTAGAACAGGCGTGTGGCATCCGCCCAAGCCCGGGCCGGGTTCAGCGCGGCATGGCTCATTTCGTAGAACCAGTACAGCGGCGCCGCCGATAGAAGCGCACTGCTTTCGCCCGGCACGCTGGGCGCGCCGCCGAATTCTCCGATGGCCATTTTTATAAAACCTTACCCGGTTGCTGCAGTGCAGCATTGCGACGAAGATATGTCATAGCTTCAATATAAAGGCAAATTTTTCCTGTTCGGTTACCAACAAGAGTCAACGCTTTACTGCTATTCGCAGCGCACATAGCCTCCATCCGCTATTCCCCCGTCTGCATCAGCGAGCCGTGACGCCGCGCGCTTTGCAAAAGCGCGAGAAAGGCGATTACGCCGCCGGTGAACAGCACGGCGTTGATCGCGAGCGCGTCGAGCATCAGGTCGGCGCGAAATACGTGCTCGATCAAAAGCGCGCGCATGCCTTCGAACACATAGGTCGGCGGCAATACCCAGGCCACAGGTTGTAGCCACGCCGGCAAAGTCGCGACCGGGTAATAAACGCAGGTCAGCGGCATGAACAAAAACATGATCGACCAGGCCAGGTTCTCCGCGCCGAGCCCGTTGCGCAACACGAGGCCGGTGACGAAGACGCCAACCGCCCAGCTTGTGAGCATCAGGTTGAGGAAGAACGCCACCAGCGCAAATCCCAACCCGTAGAGGTTGAAGCCGAAGAATGCGACCGCCAGCACCGTCACCGGGATGACGCCGATTGCCAGCCGCACCAGGCTCATCACCATCAGCGCGGTGACGAACTCAAAAGGCCGCAGCGGGCTCATCATCAGGTTACCGATGTTGCGCGCCCACATCTCTTCCATGAAAGAGATCGAGAAACCGAGCTGGCCGCGGAACAGAATGTCCCACAGCAGCACCGCGCCGATGAAAGTGCCGCCGGCGCGCGCGAAGAAGCCGGCGTTCTGCCCGATGTAATATTGCAGGAAGCCCCAGGTGACCATCTGCACCGTCGGCCAGTAAACAAGCTCGATCAACCGCGGCCACGACGAACGCAATAGGTACCAGTAGCGGAGCATCATCGCCGCGACGCGCCGCGGCGAATAGACCAGTGCGCCTTCGGCATGGGCACTCATTGCGCGGCCTCGGTCTGGATGCCGCGCCCGCGCGCCACGTCGAGGAACACTTCCTCAAGTGTGCGCCGCCCGTAACGGGCCAGAAGCTTGGCCGGCGTATCGTCGTCCTCGATGCGGCCGCGCTTCATGATGATGACGCGCTGGCACAGCCGCTCGACCTCGGTCATGTTGTGCGAAGCGATGAGCACGGTGGCGTTGCGCTCGCGCCGGTAGCTCTCGATATGTGCCCGCACCCAATCGGCAGTATCGGGATCGAGCGATGCGGTAGGCTCGTCGAGCAGCAGCAACTCCGGCTCATTGATCAGCGATTTTGCCAGCGCGACCCGCGTTTTTTGTCCGTCGGAAAGACTGCCGGTCTGGCGGTCAAGGAGATCGGTGAGGTCAAGCTCCTCGCCGAGCTGTTTAATTCGCTCGGCGAGATCGGGTACGCCGTAGAGCATCCCGAACACGGTCAGATTCTGCCGAATCGTCAGCCGCCGCGGCAGGCCGACGTAGGGGCTTTCAAAATTCATCCGTTGCAACACGCGGTAGCGCTGCTGTGGCATCTGTGCGCCGAGCACGGTGACTCGGCCTGACGTCGGCGTGGTCAGCCCCAGGATCATGGCGATGGTCGTGGTCTTGCCGGCGCCGTTGCCGCCGAGGAGGCCCGTGATGGAGCTTGGCGCCAGCGCGAACGAAATGCCATCGACCGCCGTGGTGGTGTCGTAGATCTTAACGAGGCGTTCGACGGCTAGGGGAGAGTAACCCGGCATCCGCGCAGATGTGGCGCGCGCCGCGGTCATAGGCAAGAGCTATGCAGAAGGCGGGAGAAAATGGCAGAAACACGCCACGGGGAGGACGCGTTGAGTACCATCACATTGGCTCTGGCCGAACGCATTATCGACGCCGCTATCGAACGCGGCGTTGCGCTGAACTGCCGGCCGTTGAGCGTCATCGTCGTCGAGCCGGGCTGCAAGGTGAAGGCCTTCAAGAAAGAAGATGGCGCTTCGATGATCCGTTTCGAGATGGCCTATGGCAAAGCCTATGCGGCCTTGTCGCTCGGCCGCAGCTCGAAACTGGTGCGTGAACGCGCGCACGAGCGGCCAATCTTCATGCGCTATGTCATCGCGGCGAGCGGCGACCAGATTTTTCCGGAAGGCGGCGGCATGCTGATCCGCGACGATGCCGGCGACGTCATCGGCGCGGTCGGTGTCACCGGGGACACCGAGGACCGCGATGAAGAACTCGCCATCCACGGCATTCACGCCGCAGGACTCAAGACCGACGAAGATTGCCGGGGCATGGGCCGGAAAATCGGCTTGCTGTCAAAAAAGTAACGCGACTACCAGGATCAACGGGGCATCATGAAAATCGGACTTTTCGATCACGTCGAGCATGGCGACCGGCCGCTCGCGACGCTGTTCGACGAGCGTTTGCGCTTCGCCGAGGCCGC
>Ga0181522_10002487_pt1 | contig 10516 bp, 10 predicted proteins | sample PEATcosm2014_Bin_27_FD_121103 | JGI IMG/M metagenome (GOLD analysis project Ga0181522, IMG submission 121103) | Peatland microbial communities from MTU Mesocosm Facility, Houghton, MI, USA - PEATcosm2014_Bin05_10_metaG | ecosystem: Environmental > Terrestrial > Soil > Wetlands > Peat | place...
GCGGCCACCATCTTCGACGGCATACTGAATCGGACTCCGGCTCCGCCGCTGCGCCTGAATCCTGCTCTTCCACCGCGGCTGGAGGATATTATCGCCAAATCGCTGGAGAAAGACCGCGACCTGCGCTATCAATCGGCCACGGAACTGGTCAGCGATCTGAAGCGCTTGCGGCGCGATACTGAATCGGGCAGGGGGCCGGCACACACATCCGGTTCGGTTGGGGTTTCCAGCGCCGGAGTGCCGGCAGCGCAAAGCGAGCACGCTTCCAGCAGTTCGGTGCTGGTGGCTGCGGCGCGGCAGCATCGAGCCGGCATGGGAGTGATTGTGCTGGTGGTATTGCTGCTGTTAGCAGCGGCCGGCTTCGGGGTTTACAGCCTGTTTTTCGCGGCGCGGCGCCAGCTTTTTGAAAGCATCAAGATCAGCAAAGTCAGCGGCACCCACAATGCGAAGATCGGCGCCATGTCTCCCGACGGAAATTATCTTGCCTACGTATTGAATACCGAGGGCAACGAGTCGCTGTGGCTGCGCCATCTCTCCAGCGAAAGTAACGTGCAAATTATTCCACCGCAGCATGTCGCATACTCCGCGCTGCGATTCTCGCCGGATGGCGGCCACATTTATTATTCGCACACCTTGCTGGCCAGCGGCCCGGCATCGCAGGATTACGATCTTTACCGCATTCCCGTGCTGGGCGGTACTCCGCAGTTGCTGGTCAAGGATATCGATTCGAATCCCAGCTTTTCTCGCGATGGGCAGCGCTTGGTTTTCGTGCGCGCCAACGATCCCGATCCGGGCAAATACCATCTGATCATTGCGAATGCCGACGGCAGCGACGAGAAAAGCATTTTCTCAGGGCCCATGGCCAATGTGATGATTGATGCCGCGTGGTCGCCGGATGGGAAAGCGGTTGTCGGAGCGATCGTCGATCAAACAAGCAACAGCTTCATCTCCTTGATTGCGATCGATCCGGAAAGCGGCAAGCAGAGGACGATCTCCAAGCCTCCCTTGATATTCATCAGCAAAATGGCCTGGCTGCCCGATGGGAGCGCGCTCGTAGTGCTCGCGCAAAGCGAAGACACGAACTTCAGCCGGCAACAGATCGGATTGGTCAGTTATCCGGAGGGCAAGTTACGCCCCATTACCGCCGACACCAATGATTACGGGACGCTCAGCGTGGCATCCGACGGAAAAACCATTGCAAGCTTGATGCAGCAATCGGTGCGCGACGTTTACCTCAGTTTGGGCCAGAAGGCGGATTACTCCGACGCCAAAGAGGTTACTTCTGGGGACCCAATCCCTGCGGTTTCCTGGGCGAGCGACGGTCACCTGCTTGCCGAACAGTTTCCGTCGGTTCGCGTGCTGGACACGAATGGGGAAATCAAAGGCGAAATTGGCAAGGAAAAAGACTCCGCTGCGATGCAGCCAAGCGGGTGCAGCGATGGTCATGTCGTTCTTGCGCGTGCCATGGCGAAAACCCAGGGCGTGAGCATCTGGCGGAGCGAAGCCGATGGGACGGGCCTGCGCCGCATCTCAGAGGGCAAGCGGGATTTATTCCCTCTGTGCTCGCCGGATGCAAAGACAGTCTATTACATCGACACCGCCGCTGCGGCTTACATGAAGGTTCCCATCGACGGCGGCAAGGCGGAACGCGTTTCCAGCGAGTATGCGGGGAATGCCGAGGGCTACGACATTGCGCGCGACGGGAAGATGGCGGTACTAGGGACTTACGATTTCAAAGCTCAGAAACCTAACTTCACTTTGGTATCTCTCGAGTCAGGCAAAACCTTGCGCACCTTCGAGTATGATCCCCGGCACCGGGGTATGCTGCGCTTCAGCCCGGACGGCAAGGGAATTGTCTATCCGATTCGCGAGAAGGGAGTGAGCAATCTATGGGTGCAGCCTCTCGACGGCGGTCCCGGCCGGCAACTGACGAACTTCGCGGAGTTAAATATCTACTGGTACCAGTGGTCGCCTGATGGCAAGAGCCTGGCACTGGTGCGTGGAGATTCGCCGTCAGACCTGGTGCTTATTAAGGATTCTGAGAAAAAGTAGTTGCTGTACGTATACCGCGGCACGCCGCTCCGCCGCCCCGCCGCCCCGCTTCCCAGCTTTCTCCCGGTCACTCTTTAAACCTTTGGCCCGATCACGCCTGGATCTCGTCCCGGCGCTGGCCGACACCTCGAATCGCAATCATTCAGGAGACCCATCTATCCTATGTCTGGATTGATTTACAGTGCGACTTTAGATCGCTGCCATTGCGTCACCAGCATTCGCGTGACGTAGCAATGCTCATGAACGGCCTGGCCGCTCTCATCTGTCACTAGATCGACCGTGAGATCGATGGGCTTTCGGCAAACTGTACAGGGGACTTCCTTGAAAGGGCGACCACCCATGGTTTCCTCCTTTGGACGGTCACCAAAAGATTAGAAGAAAATCATGAAGCGTACTGAGCAGAATTGACCGCTGCGTGTTCGCAGCTTTTTGGCGACGTCGGAACGTCGCTGCCCGTCCCCTTCCCCCACCGGTATGAATTAGAGTTTTCAGCGGCTTCGGGAGTGCCGTTGCGTGTGCCTTTGATGCCAGAATGTGCCACTCCTCCGCCACGAGAGTGGTGTTGACGAGAACGGTGTTTAACGTCATCCTTTAGCAACATTTAAGCCGCCACTTCAAAGTTTTGGAGTAACGCATGGAAGAAGCCCAGCAAGAAAAAAGGGCCGCAAGACGCTTCGCGCTTCGGATTCCGGTATCGATTGCGCGGGGAGACAATTCAAATCATGCTGAGCCCGCTCAATTGCGCGATGTGAGTGCGCGGGGCATCAGCCTTTATCTCGATTCAAGCATCGAGCAAGGTTCAACGATTGGCTTCACCTTAACCCTTCCCCCTGAGATCACGCTCACGGAAAGTATTCGGGTGCAATGCAAAGGACGGGTGGTGCGGGTGGAAGATTTTGGCACCGAAGGCAAGCTGGCCGTGGCCGCGGTGATTGAAGAATACGAGTTCCTTCCCGAAAGCTGAAGCTCTTCTCGGTATTCGCGGCAAGTGATAAGGTTCCTTACAGAGGCGTGTGAGGAATTCTTTGGCGCGAGCCGGTAAAGTGGGTGCGACTGTGCTGCTGACGGCTGTGGCCGTGGCGAGCGCAGGGGGGAAGGCGTCCGGTTTGCCGAGTTCGGGCGCGCGAGGCTCGGGTTCGCCGAGATCGGGGCCAGCGGCGCAGAGTCAACCAGGGGATGCGCCCTCGAGCAAAACCAGTGCGAGCAATGCCGAAATCTCCGTCGTCACCAGCGTTCGGATCGTGCACGAGCGGGGTGTCCCCGCGCTGGAGATTCTGTCGACGCGCCCGTCCGTACCCTCGATTCAGTTTCTGAATTCACCGCCGCGCCTGGTGGTGGACCTGTTGCATTCCCGCATGGGCTTGAAGCAGAACCGAATCGCGGTGCAGCAGGAGAACATCGTCGCCATCCGCGCCGAGCAGTTTCAATCCGATCCGCCGGTGGTCCGGGTGGTTCTCGATCTGCTCGCGCCCTATGGATACACGTGGGATGAAGCGGGCAATCGCTTGATGATTCGCCTGAAACCGGCCGGAGATGCGGAGGCGGGAAGGCATTCTCAGGCATCTGCCACAGGCCCCGCTTCACTTTCCAACGGTTCCTCCGAGATGGCCGTCGTGCCGGTTGGGGCGGGCACCGGCGACGTGATGCTGGCGGGAACGCGGCTCGCAGCAGGGTCGTCTCTGACAACCGGCGAGGATACCACCGTGTTGCAATTGTCTCGAGGCGGCGAGGTTCGACTATGTCCGCGAACAACCGTCTCGGTGACGCCCTCCAAGAACGCGCAAGAGCTGATGTTGGGAATGAGTAACGGAGCCCTCGAAACGCATTACGCGCTCCGCTCTTCGGCGGACACGGTTTTGACTCCGGATTTCCGGATTCTGTTCGCAGGGCCGGGGGAATTTGATTTCGCCGTCAGCACCGATTCGCACGGCAACACCTGCGTGCGCGGACTTTCGGGAAACACTTCTTCGGCGATTGTTTCGGAGTTGATGGGCGACCGCGTCTACCAGGTCAAACCGATGGAGCAGGCGGTATTTCATTCCGGGCAGATCGATAAGGTGGACAGCAATGTTCCGCTGGAATGCGGATGTCCGCCGCCGGTGCCGGTGGAGCGGGCCGGCTCGGCAGCGGCTCCAGTTGGAGAGTTGCCGGCTAATGCGCGGCTCAATTCGTCGGGAGTCGAGAAGCCGACTCAAGGCGATTCGTCGAAGGCGCAGGGCGAAACACAGACGTTTTCGAATGGGAGTGAGACTCGGCCGTTACCGCAATCCCAGCCTGATGACATTCACGTCCAGGTCGATGCACCTTTCGTTTTCCATGGCAAGGGACATCCAGCGGTAAGCGTGGCGCCCACAGAAGAAGCAGCTGCGCTTCCGGTGATGGCGGGCGCTTCAGTTCGTTCGAGGCAACTGGAGATACAGATTCAGCCACAGCCCGCGGTTGCTGTTTCAAAGCCTGCTGCTTCGAGTTCCGAGCATGGCAGTTCGGCGCCGCGGCGATTGGTTCGGCGGTTGAAGAACTTCTTCGCCGCGATCTTTCAGTAAACCCGCAACAGTGATGCCGCAGCAGTGATTCGCCGGTTCGCCTGGGCGCCTAGCTGCGACGAATCGCGCGGCGCAAAGGCTCAACTCGTTCGCGCAGGTCATCGGCTAGGCCGGCGCCACGTTCGGCTACATCCCTTAGGTTTTCTTTGGCGTCGCGAACCTTATCTCTGGCCTCCTCCGCCCAATCCTGCACCGTTTCCCTGGCGTCTTCGTAGCCGCGCTTCAGGTCGCGGCGAAACTGTTTGCCGGTTTTTGGCGCGAGAATAAGGGCTGCGGCGGCTCCGATGCCGAGACCGATTAGTAGGAAAGCAATGGCGGTTCCGGTAGTGCTGTCCGAAGATTCGTATTTTCCTGAACTCATGAGTAGACCTCAATCTTTCGCTGCGAAATGGAATCGGCGGGCAGCCTTACGCTCCGACGATTCGTGCTAATAACGATTTTAGTCTTGCAGAGGCCGCTTTGCGAGTTTGCCTGGCGCACCGAGGTGCGATTGAATCCGCCTCGGCGGACTCTTCTTTCTCCAGCCTCCCAATGATAGAATCATCTATTCGGTCCTCGTGTGCAGCGGACATTGTGGCCCAGGCCTGCCAATCCGCCAGCGCAGCAAACCGCAATCAACGTAAGGAGATAGTTTCGAGCAATGTCGATCCCTGCGACCCAACTACGCCCCGGCATGATCATCAAACACAACAATGATCTGCATTCCGTATTCAGCGTGGAACACCGGACTCCCGGCAACCTGCGGGCCTTTATTCAGGCGAAGCTGCGCAACCTGCGCACCGGCGCCATGTTCGAGCATCGTTTCCGGTCGCCAGATCCGATTGAAAAAGTGAACGTGGATGAAGTGGATATGCAGTTCCTCTATGCCGACGGCGACAGTTATTACTTTATGGATACCTCGAACTACGAGCAGACTCACTTGAGCAAGGAAGTTTTGGGCGATGCGGTGGATTATCTGATTGCGAATCTGGAGATCAAAGTAGAATTTTTCGATGGCAAAGCCGTGGGGATTGAACTCCCGCAAACCGTTGAACTCACCGTGGTCGAGACCGAGCCGGGATTGAAGAGCGCAACCGCCTCCAGCGTGACCAAGGCGGCGAAGACTGAGACCGGCCTCGTGGTGCAGGTGCCACCTTTCATCAACGAAGGCGAGAAGATTAAGGTGGATACGGCAGAGGGCGTGTATTTATCGCGAGCGTAGATTTTCCGTTGTCGTCCTGCGCGGAGCGGAGCGCGGAGTCGAAGGACCTCTAGCCTCCCAGCGCTAGTGGAATTTTGGAAAATAGGGATCCTTCGGCTGCGAATCGGCTTCGCATTCGCGAATCCGATTCTTCGCTCAAGATGACATTTTTTCAAAAGATGACTTCCGCCGAAAAAGCAGTTGAGGCTCGCCGCTTTGTGGTGCGCGGACGCGTGCAGGGCGTGGGCTTCCGCTGGTTCGTGGAACATGAAGCTCACAGGTTGGGGATCGCGGGGTGGGTGCGCAACAACGCGGACGGCAGCGTGGAAATACAGGCCCAGGGGACTCGCGATCAGCTCTCCGGGCTGCGATCGCGATTGCGGGAGGGACCACGTGCGGCGCGGGTAGATGCGGTTGAAGAATCGGAGGCGCGTCCTGCTGTTGGAGTCAGTTCATTCCGCATTGAAGGAGCATGGTAATTGTCATCTGACTCGAAGCTGAATGCCGAACAACTGAAGCATTTGATTCGTGAAGTGCCGGACTTCCCCAAGAAGGGCATTCTTTTTTACGACATTACCACTCTGCTGAAGGACAAATTGGGCTTCGCCACTCTGGTCGATCGGCTTTCCGAGCATTATGTGAATCAGCACATCGACCTGGTCCTCGGCATGGAGGCCCGCGGCTTCATCTTCGCGCCGGCGCTTGCCTACAGTTTGAAGGCTGGATTTGTTCCTGTTCGCAAGGTGGGCAAACTTCCCGCCGAAACTGTGAAGTTCGACTATGCTCTCGAATACGGAACCAACTCGCTCGAGATGCACAAAGATGCGATTCAAAAAGGTCAGCGTGTTTTAATTGTGGACGATCTGTTGGCCACCGGCGGCACGGCTCACGCCACCGCCAACCTGGCAGCTCTCTTGGGGGCTGAGATCGCGGGTCTCGGGTTTATTGTAGAGTTGGACTTCTTGCGCGGGCGGGAGAAACTAAAAGGCTACGATGTAATGTCGCTGTTGCATTATGCTCGGTAGGCTCGACTGGTCACCCTGGGGCAACGTGATATGCAAACGACACCAGGTCTATTACCAGACTCGTGCGATCAGCAGCGCCAGAACTGCCCAGAAGATAGCGCTAAATCCAAACGCGAGTACCAAGCCGAGAATGACGCTGCGCGGGCTGTGGTCCGCGGAGGGGACACTTTCAATTTTCGAATCGTAGATCAGAATTGACTTCACGAGTTCGGTGTTTTCGAGATTTGCGGAGGTGGGTGGATGTCCCCAAAGGCTTTGAATGGGCACTCGACCCAACATTTCACCAGTGCCGGACAGGGAGAGCTGAGATTTGGAGTTCATAATATCCGCACCGCCTGACATCTGCTGTAGCAAATCGATCGCCACATCGTCGAAATCGCAACCATCTGAAAATAGGACGAGCCTGGGAAGCGACCGGTTGCCCGGAACCGCTGGTTTGACAAAAAGTGTCAACTGCTACTGCCCCTTCAGCCTCGGAGTACACCCCGGCCGCGCATCTCGTGGGCAGCCGTTGGAGTCGTCATTCGTGTCTGTTATCTCTTCGAAGGTAACTCTTCCAGCGACAATTTCGAGCCCCTCGGAAGATAGCCTTTGCGATAAAACCAGTCCTCCATGGCTTCGCCAAGCTGTTCCAAAGGAACATTCGAACCAATTTCTAATATTCCATCGGCGACGGGTAAGGTGTCGTCGAAAACACTGGCATTGGTGAAATTGCGCATGGCGAAATTATCCATCCACTGCAAAGGACAGGGACGCTTGTTTTGATCTTTGCCTTGATCTTGGTTTTGATCTTCGGCGACATACATGACGCTTATCTTGCGGGCAAACATGATCTGATTTAATCACGAATGCCGACTCAAGCCGCAGCGACAGAGTTCTTGACATTTGTTCTTTCGGCCAATAGTCTGCCCAAACGATGACCGCGACGCGGCAAGAATTCTGAGCGGAGGGAAGTCCAATGATCTCAGGACTGATCTGGTGGATTGTGGTGGGTTTGATCGCGGGATGGGCGGCGGGAAAGATTATGAGCGGGGGTGGCTACGGCACGGTCGCGGATATCCTTTTAGGCATGGTGGGGGCGGTGCTCGGGGGATGGATCTTTAATGCGCTGGGCATCTACCGTTCAGGTGGCATCATCGCCAGCATTCTGGTGGCTATCGTCGGAGCCGTTTTCTTAATCTGGATCACACGATTGATTAAGAAGGCTTAATCTGCACATTGTTCTAACTTTCTCGTTCTAGCTCCGTAAAGAACAGCCAAAATAGGGGCGGCGGCCAATCGCCGCCCTGAATTGTTTGTGCTTTTGCCATAGCCATCCTTCCAACTGATGCTGCCTTACGCGCATCCGATATTCTCGCTCGCAAAATGGCCGGCCCCGAACTGCGGGTGCACCCGATGGTTTGGAAGAAAGTGTTCGCCAGCTTAGTTTGATCTCATCGATTGCTATTGCTATGCGCCTATTCGTTTTATTTTTTTTAATTCTGGGCTCGGTCGTCCTTCCGGCGCAGGTTTCGTCTACGGGACCCCAAGCTCTTTATAACGGACAAAACGTGACGGCTGTCGATCTGATCGCGAACCCACATCGAGATGTCAGGCCTTTGCAGGATTCCGTCGCCCAGAAAGCAGGGCAGCCTTATTCCGAAGCGAACGTGGAGAAGAGCGTTAGCGAATTACAACGAGTGGGAAAGTTTCAAAAAGTTGAAGTCAATGTGATTCCGGATATATCCGGGTTGCGACTGAATTTCCTCCTCGAGCCTGCGTATTACCTGGGCGTTGTCGAGTTTCCGGGGATAAAAAGTTCCTTCTCCTATACCCGGCTTCTGCAAGTGGTAAATCTCCAGGACGAAGACCCGTATGACCAGGCTCGCATCCCGGTTGCCGAGGACGCGCTGTTGCATTTTCTGCAACACAACGGTTTTTTCCAGGCGCAAGTACATGCGGAACCCCACATCGACGACGCCCATCAGTTAGTGAACATTACGTTTTCGGTTCGAATGGGTAAGCAGGCGCGCTTTGGCGCCGTCGAACTGCGCGGCGCCAGCGCCACCGAGCAAACCTGGCTGCTCCACAAGACGAGTTCCCTGCGGGCAAGATTTGCCGGGGCGCTGCTTAAGCCCGGCAAGACCTACAGCCCAGAGCGGATCAAAGCGGCGACTGCGATCCTCAAGAACTCTTTGGCTCATCAGCACCGCTTAGAAAGCAAAGTCCACGAACTGCCGCCGCAATATCATGCGGAGACAAACCGCGTCGATGTTGCGTTTACGGTCGATATTGGACCGGAAGTGCTGGTGCAACTGGCGGGCGCGCGACTATCACGGCTGCCATTCCTTTCAAGCCGGGAGATGAAAAAGCTGGTTCCGATTTATTCCGAAGGCACTCTCGATGCCGACCTGGTGCGCGAAGGGCAGCAGAATCTCACCGAATATTTTCAGAAAAAAGGCTTCTTCGACGCAAAGGTGACCAGCGATCTCGAACAGCAACTGGATCGCATTGTGCTTCTGTATAAGATCGACCGCGGAATCAAACGCAAAGTGGATCGTATATCTTGCCACGGCAACAACCAGATAGCCGCGAAGAATCTGCTGCCTCTAATCACCGTCAAACGCTCCCACTTGTGGACTCATGGCAGCGTCAGTCAAAAGCTGCTGAAACAGAGCACCGATAATCTGCTCGCTTATTACCGAGATAAAGGATACGAAGCGGCCAAGGCCACATCGCAGACCACCGAGCGTGGAGCCAAGATCGATGTCTCATTCCAAATTGAGGAGGGTGAGCAAACCCTTGTCGATCGAATTCAGATTGCCGGAAACCGCAGCGTTCCGGAGGGTCAGCTCGCGGCGCCCAAGGGCTTCGAGCTGAAATCCGGCTCCCCATTTTCGGCGCGCGAATTATCCGACGATCGTAACCGGATCGCCGCCACTTATCTCGACCGCGGATATTTGAACGCGGAAGTTAAGACCGCCGTGGTCCGCCATCCCGATAATCCTCACCGGGTGGATGTCACTTATTCGATCACCGAAGAACAAATGGTGCGGGTGAGCGAAGTAATCTATCTGGGACAAAAACATACGCGCTTGCCGCTGATCGAGAAATCAGCCAACCTGCACGCCGAAACTCCCATGAATAAAGGCCAGTTGTTGGGAGCCGAAACTCGTCTCTACGATCTGAACATCTTCGACTGGTCGAGCGTTGGGCCGCGAAAACCGATTGCCGATCAGACCGAGGAAGACACTTTGGTGAAGGTGCACGAAGCTCAGCGCAACGAAATCACTTATGGATTTGGATTCGAGGTTTCGCATCGCGGGGGAAATGTTCCGACTGGAACTGTGGCTGTTCCCGGAGGAGGCGCGACGATTGGGTTGGGCAATAATCAGATCGCGGCCAGCCAGTCTACTTTCGCCAGCCCGCTGGGCTCGGTCGCGCTGACGCGAAGAAATATGCGCGGACTGGGAGAGACGGCGAGCGCATCGATTCTTCTCTCGCGGCTCGATCAACGAGCGTTGGTGAGTTACCAGCAGCCGCATTTTTTCGGTTCGACGTGGAGTTCTTTGACCAGCTTGTCCATCGAGCGTACGACCGAGAATCCGCTTTTCGCGGCAAGTCTGGGCGATGCCACATTCCAGGTCGAACGGTTGTTGCAGCGAAAAACAAATACGCGCCTGCAACTGCGCTACGATTTCAACAAGACCGATTTATCTGAGTTGTTGGTTCCGGGA
>Ga0181522_10002490_pt1 | contig 10511 bp, 10 predicted proteins | sample PEATcosm2014_Bin_27_FD_121103 | JGI IMG/M metagenome (GOLD analysis project Ga0181522, IMG submission 121103) | Peatland microbial communities from MTU Mesocosm Facility, Houghton, MI, USA - PEATcosm2014_Bin05_10_metaG | ecosystem: Environmental > Terrestrial > Soil > Wetlands > Peat | place...
GCTCCATGAACAAACGCGGAGGGCGGAAGCGCTCGGGCATGAAAGAACATGAAGGAATCAAATAACGAACAAGTGCAATCTCTAGCAAGTTCGGGCCGACAAGATTGGCGTAAAGTGGAACATTTGACCAGCCCAGGCTACGATAGTGGTCTAAACAACCAGTTTTTCAACGTATCCTGCTAACACCTGATCCCCATCGCCCTCGAATTCCAGGAACACAATGCCATTCCCGAATTGGGGGTGGCTCGTTACGACGCTTCCGCGGAAGCCGACGACCGCATCGCCGAGCCATAGCTTTCCGCTGAGTCGAGTCTCTAAGGCCAGCGTCAAGCTTAACTGCATGTAGCAGCCTCCTCGACTCAGGTCGGCGGTTTCTCCGCGAATTGGAACATCGCTGCCTTCCTCGTGCAACTCTATCTGTACCTGCGCGGTAAACCGCGGATTGCGTCGGCGGTCGGCGCCGGTGGGCGGCGAGCCCACCTGCTGATAAACGGAAGAATTCATTAAACTCAACTCCTATTCCACTCAAACCCTCTGCCGGAAAAGCTCTCGATTCATTCATATCGGCAACCGGGGGTGCCTTCATTAGGACGGCGATTGCTCAGGGATGTTCAAAACGAACAACGCCGCAAAAAGGACCTCGTTGTCCCATAAAGAACATCCGGCGCTGACGTGCTAGAATTTCGACAATAATCTCCTGGTTCCGGGACCCTATTTTGATCGAACTTGCACCCTCGATACTCGCCTCCGACTTCGCTCATCTGGCGGACCAGGTCGAGCAAGCCACGGCAGGTGGCGCCGCCGTGATCCATGTCGATGTCATGGACGGTCATTTTGTCCCCAATCTGACCATCGGGCCCCCGGTCGTCAAATCGCTGCGCAAGGCAACCCGGCTGCCGCTAGATTGCCATCTGATGATAGAGAATCCAGATCAATTCATTGGGGACTTCGCGGAAGCGGGAGCGGATTGGATTTCAGTCCATCAGGAAGTTTGCCGCCACCTGAACCGCACGCTCCACCTGATCAAGAGCCATGACTGCCGCGCCGGGGTGGTGATCAATCCGGCGACTCCGGTAGAAACGCTGAGCGAAGTTTTCGATATCGTGGACTACATTCTGGTAATGAGCGTGAACCCTGGCTTTGGCGCACAAAAGTTCATTCCCGAAACGCTCGGTAAGGTCAGAAAGCTGGCTGACATTCGATCTCACCGCGGTTATTCCTATCGCATTGAAATCGACGGTGGAATTGCGCTGGACACAGTAACCGAAGTTGTACAAGCCGGGGCGGAGATTCTCGTCGCCGGCAACGCGGTTTTTGGCAAGGGCGATGCGAAGAAGAATGCGTCCGCTCTACTCGAAGCCGCCCGCAGCGCAAGTTTGCAAAGAGTCTGAAACGGGCTACTGGCAGCTAGCCTCTGGTGAGTTCGGCTAAGTCTGGTTGAATTTGGTTTTGATTTGCTAAAAGCTGGTGGCTGGAAGCTAGTAGCTAACGAGGTTTTTCATGCGTCGTAATCTAATTCTCGGTCTGGTCATCGCGGCGGTCTTATTTGCCCTCGGTTGCACGAATAAGAAATCCACCAACCCTTTGTCCAACGTCGGCTCGAAGCAGCCCGACAAGGTGCTGTTTGATCGCTCCATGGACGCGATGAAGCACAACCACTTCGACGTCGCGCGCATGACTCTGCAAACCCTGATCAACACCTATCCGGACTCCGAGTACGTGGCCCGCGCCAAGCTCGCGGTGGCCGACTCCTGGTACGCCGAAGGTGGCACCACCGCTCTACAGCAGGCTGAGATCCAGTACAAGGACTTCAAGACCTTCTTTCCCAATATGCCCGAGGCTGCCGAGGCCCAGCTCAAAGTCGCCGACATCCACTATCAACAGATGGAGAAGCCCGATCGCGACTTCACTCACGCCGAGCGCGCCGAAGAAGAGTATCGCGCTTTGATCCAGGAGTATCCGGACAGCAAGCTGGTACCGAAAGCCAAGCAGCGGCTGCGCGAAGTGCAGGAAGTCCTCGCCCAGCGCGAATTCAACGTCGGACAATTTTATTTTCTGCGCTTCGCGTATCCCGCAGCCATCGCCCGCCTCAAAACGCTCGTGGATCGCTATCCGCTTTATAGCGGCGCGGATCAAGCGCTCTTCATGCTCGGGAAAAGCTACGAGGGAGAGATCGAGCTCATCCGCAAGAATCCCCGCACGGACGAAGTCTCCAAAACCCGCATGATCGATAAGTTGACTAAGGACGCGGCCGACGCGTATTCACGAATCATTACGCGCTATCCCGCCATGGACCGAGCAGTCGACGCCAAGGCCCGGCTCGAAGCCATGCACCAGCCCGTGCCCCGCCCCACGCGCAAGATGCTCGAGCAGAATAAACGCGAAGAGGCCAGCCGTCAGGAGTCCACCCTGCTCGCCAAGAGCCTGGGCAATTTCGCGAAAGGCCCTGATACCAGCAAAGCCGCGCATTTCGGCGAGCCTTCGATGGTCGATCCGGAGCCTGAGACCGCGACTAATTTCGTTTCCGGCGTAGCGCTCGCGGCCAGTGGGAACGCGGGCGGTGGCGGCAAGCTGAACGCCACGATCGTCAACGGCGACGTCGGGCCCAATCAGGAAGCCCCCCGCTCCGACCATTCGACAGCCACCACCGATGCGACGGCCACGCAGGGTCAACCGGCGACAGCTCAACCATCAACGACGACTGCCGGAACCGCGGCCGCTCCGGCGGCCAACGAGTTGACACCTACCGCCGCCGATCCCAACGAGCTCAAGCCCAACGTCGATCAGGACGCGACCTCGCTGCCTCCGCTCCAGCAGAACAACGAACTGGCCAATGGCCTTGCCGCCGGGGGCGCCAAAAATGCCAGTTCATCGTCTTCGTCTTCTTCATCGAAAGACGAGCTGGCGGACATTTCATCGAGCAAGAAGAAAAAGAAGAAGGGAATCGCCAAGCTGAACCCGTTCTAAGCAGCGTGGCTGGTGTTTCCAAACCCCGATCAAAACTCAGACCTCAAGGACGAGCAAGTCTCGTCCTTTTGTTTTATGCGGCCAATTCGCGCGACAACAAATCGCCCATCCTCACCCGCAGTCCATGGACTTTCGTGTTTCCCCCGCCCGCAGTCGGACATGGGCTTACGAATTATTGACTTGTACCTAAGGACACGATAGCTTCGCGTTATCTTCCTTTTGTGTCGAAGGACAACACTTGGCGCGGAAAATACTGCTTGCCGATGATAGTGTCACAGCCCAGAACATGGGGCGAAAGATCCTGGCTGACGCCGGTTACGACGTCATCACGGTCAATAACGGTTCCGCGGCCCTCAAGCGCATCGCCGAGACCTCGCCCGACCTCATCATTCTCGACGTCTACATGCCCGGTTACAGCGGCCTGGAAGTCTGTCAGAAGCTGAAAGAGGCGGCGGAGACGGCCGATATTCCTGTTCTTTTGTCGGTCGGCAAACTCGAGCCCTTTAAACCGCAGGAGGCGCGTCGCGTGCGTGCCGATGCCCACATCGTGAAGCCTTTCGAAGCCAGCCAGTTGCTGACTGCGATCGCGCGTCTCGAAGATGCGATGGTTCCACAACAGCATAAGTCGCGTTTTGCGACCTCGGGCGCGGCTTCCGATGAATCGTTCGGGAGTCAGGAAGAAAGCAGAATACTCGGACGCGGAGCGAAGCTCTCTGGTCTAAGAAGGAAAGAAGCATCACCAGCCGATGCCGGCAACGGCTCCGTGCAGGCGGATGGCCGCTTCGCGAATCACGCGAGTTTCCGTGACTTCCGCAAGAGCAAAACAAAATCACCGGATCCGGTCAGTTCTGCCGATTTGGCATCCGACGCTCCTGAGCCTTCGCAGGAACCAGGCCCACTCGCAAAACTTCCACGCGATATCACGCCGGAAGAGTTAAATGCGCTGAGCGAGGTTGCGGCCCAACTGACTGGCGCTGCCCCGGCGGAATCAGGTTCAACGTCATCCTCAGATTTCACGTCATCTAAGGCGTACTCGGAAACGGCAGATTCCCACGCGGAGGCTGCTCCCGCTGCGATAACGGTGGCGGCGACTTCGATTCCCTTTGCTACCGTGACCGCGAAAGAGCCGGTCGCCGCCGCCGTATCGGAGGCCGCGGTACCGGACGCGGATCACTCCACATCGGCCGAGCCTGCGGAGTCGTCGGCACCCGCGCTCGCATCGGACCCCACGAAGAATGTGGTTGAGATTCCGGTTGCGCATTTAGAGCCGGCTGCCGAAACGACCGGCGGCGCGCAAAGCGTCGAGGTTGAGTCTCAAACGGTTACGTCGAAAGCTGTCGAATCCGAACAAGATTCCGAATTCCAGGCACCCGAAGCCGTCAGCGCTGCTTCCTTCGCCGACGAGCCTGCTCCCATCGACCAGCAGGAAGAGCCGATGTTTGCCTCGGCCGTGGCCGAAAACATGACACCGGAGCAGCAGCCGGAACCCTACGCATCGAGTGCAGCGCCGCAAATCGCAGCGCAAGAAAATACCGAAGAAGCAAAGACGGAAGATTCTTCGTCGCATGATTCTTCGTCGCTCGATTCTTCCTTTGCGCGCACTGCTGTAGCCGAATCCACTTCTTCAGAATCGATTTCTTCAGAGTCCACGGCTGCTGAATTTTGCGCCATCGAAGCATCGATTACCGGTTCAATCGCTACAGAACGCGCAGCCGCGGCAGCGCACGCCACCGAAGAAACCCCGGCTGACGCGCCCATGCCAAGCGAAGCGGAGTTGGCCGAAGCGCTGCGCTTGCTGATGCCTGCCACCGTGCCTTCCGAATCGACGTCTGCCGAATCTACACCAGCCGAGTCGATGCCGGAGACTGAACCAGTGGCGGTGGCCGCGCAAGCGTCCGCTGACGATTCAGTCGAAGCCGCCGCGGGCACACGCTGGGTGGCCGAGGCGCTCGCTCTGACTCCCGAAGAAGCGGCCATGTCGCTCGAAGCGGAAATGTTTCAGGCTTTTGCAGCTAGCGCCGAGAAAATCGATTCCTTGCCGGCTGAAAATTCCATGGTGGCGATTCAGTCGGCGGTTGAAAGCCGTCTGGCCCAAGAGATGGCTGCCCATGCACTCGAGCCCGCCGAAGCCGCACCCAAAGCAATGGCGGCTGCCGCGCCCGCCGGGCAGAATGCTGACTCGACCGACCAGAGCGATATCGCCAGCATTGTGGAAAAAGTCATGGCCGATCTTCGCCCGAGGATCGTCGAAGAAATTGCCCGCAAGTTAGCCAATAAAAGTTAGCCAATAAAAGTTAGCCGGCAACCAGTAGACTCGCTTCCCCGCAAATCACCCATGCTTTTCACGCAGTAGAACTGCTCTACCCGAAGAAGAAATTCACACTCGCGCCAGTTACTCCGTACCTTCGTACCATTGGCATAGATACCGGTTCCAGCTTATTCTGTAACTCAATCCCAAGAGTCCCAGGTTCAGCAAGCATGATTTCGCTTCGTCTTTACTCAATGATTTTAGGTGGAGCGGCTTTGGCCTTCGGCGGCTACGCGCTGCTGCGCCGCAAGCCGAAAACTGCCGACGATCTCGAACGCGAGCGCCGGGTGTGGCTGAATACGATTGGCCGCATCACCGACGGTACCGTGATCGATGTGCAGGAGATCGCTCCCGACGGCCAGCGCGCCGCGACCATGCTCATCTACCAGTACGATGTGGCGGGCGTTTCCTACGAAGCTTCGCAGGATGTCACCTACCTTCGCCAGTGGATCAACCTGCACTCCTGCCGGCTGGGCGTGCCGACCTCGGTCAAATACGATTCCCGCAATCCCGGAAATTCTCTGGTGATCTCCGAAGGCTGGATCGGCCTGCGCCAGTAGGCCGGATGGAAGGTTCACAGTTACTGGAGAATGCCAGCCATAAGCGGGAAGGGCACGAGTTCACTCGTGCCGTTAAGAGGCTGAAATTGATTTGGCGCTTTAGCGCCTAAGGGCGATCGCGGACTTCACAACTGGCAGCCGTCTTTGACTCTCAATGCAGCCAAAGCGCTGCCGCAACCAGATACGCGACCTGCACCGCCGCAAGCCCAATCCAGATCCGCTGCCGGATGCGCGACTTTCGTATGTCCCGCTGAAGGTCGGATGCCGTGAGTTCTTCCACCTCAAGCAGCTGCTCTTCCGCCGGCGCCGGCGTGGGTTTCAAGTTGAGCGGCCTCGGGGCTTCGACCGTTTTCGGCTTGTCCGGATAAAACACCTTGGGGGCGTCGATAACCTCCGACCACATGGGCAGCAATATCCAGTTTTTCGGAATGATATCGAGAACGGGCTTGGCCGTGAGTTGCAGCGCGGGCTGTGTCTCGGGAGCGATGCGGTCCGCCAGGTTCCGCAGCAGCGAACCAAACCACAAATGGCTCAGCTGATCCGTCAGCAGTTCCCCGACATCCACTGGCTGCGATTCCAGTTCAAGCGGCGGCAACGTCTCCGGCGAAATAACATCGCCGATGTTGGTGAACACGGTGCGAAACCACGGCAGGCTGATGCGATCGCCAATCAGCAGCCCAACATTCACCGGACGCGAGGTGAGATTCAGCGGCGGCAGTTTCTCAGGCGCAAGCGTGTCGCGCAGGTTGCCAATAAGCGACCGCCAAAGTGGCTGCGTCAGACTGGCAGGCGGAAGCAGATCCAGCGGAATTTCGTACGACGACGCCGCAGACTGCGGTTCCTGATACCACGCCTCAGCGGCATTGGATCGATAAGTCATAAAAGTCGGATGATTAAAAAGCGGCCAGACGAGCGCTGCCCGCCCCACCTCAACCTCTATGTTAGATGCGGCGGTGGGCGCCTGTCACGCTCTAATCGCGGAATTCGAAGGCCTGAAACGAGTTGGGCCTGACCGCTGAAATCCGGGTACGAACCTCTGGCCTCACCCTTCCCATACGCTACAATACGACTCATGTCGCAAGCTGCTTCGGCGATCACCCGCAGCCCCGCGGAGGTCGTCCAATCGAGCCCCGTATCGCAGGCCGCCAATGGCATTTGCTACGCGCGCTCGGGCGAAGTCAACATGGCGGAGAACGATCTCGACCGGCTGATTGCGGCCGTCCCCGCCCCGATCGCGGCCGCCCTCACCCGTAAGGCCTACTATTTCGTGCCGCTCACGGTCAATCACAACGACGATACCGTGATCGCCGACCGCTACGATGTCGCCCTCAGCGACAACGCCGTCTGCCATCGCAACCTCAACATTGGTGACGCGCAATGCGTCTTCATCTCAACCCGCCTGATGGACGACACTTTTTCCATCGCCTTCGAGTTTTATATCAACGTCGGCCACGCGCTGGTAGAGCGCGCCGGAGTTTCGGCGGCCTTTGCCGATCTGGCCTGGCAGCAGGTCGAGGCCGCCGTCCGTGGCGAGACCTCGCTCGATGCATGGGAGGCACGCAAACTCGCGACTGCGCACGGCCCGGACGCTGAAAAATACAAGAACGAATACCTATCCGCCAGCTTTGCTGACGCAATATCGATCTACCTGCTCTCGATTTACCTCGATGTCGATTACCACGATCTCCGCGAGCGTGACTATCCGCTGCTTGCGCCCGCTCCCATGGCCGAGCGCCTGCGCAAAGTGGCCGAGATCTTCCCGCCCAACGCCGGATTCGAGTTCAACATCTATTACCGCCGCCGCGGCTCGGCCCAGTAGCTGAACACCTGCGCGCATTTCGGCCGGCGTCTCTCGGTCTGATCATCCTCGCCCCTCTCACTTGCTGGAAAGCACGAACTGATTGCCGTCCACATCCTTGAAAATCGACGTCGAACCCCACGGTTCCTTTTTCGGTTCGACCGTGTACTCCACTCCCTTTGACTTCAGAATTTTGGCCGTGGCGAACACATCGTCGGTCCAGAATGCGATGGGTTGGAATCCGCCAATCCGGTCCTCATGCCCCTTCGGCGTGAAGAGGACAATCTGGGTGTCGGCTCCCGGAATGCCAAGTTCGATCCAGCGCTGGTCTCCGAAAGGCTGGTCGGTCATCACTCGGAAGCCGAGCTTCTCGGTAAAAAACTGTAGCGACTTTTCCTGGTCACGCACCGGAACGCACGCAAACTTAACTCCACGAATCATCTGATCTCTCCTCTTTTCAAGCCCCGAAATGGGGTGGCAAAGTGAAGTGAGGATAAGGAATTGCAAATACATATGCAATCACCTATTCAATGCTATATTGATTGGCGCTATACCAGCGGTCCATATAGGCCCACCATAGATGATTCAACTCGACGATTACATCATTGACGTGCTCATGCGCGACCTCGTCGGGCATGACCGCCACATTGTCAGCTTTCTGGTCTATCTCTGGTTTGCTGCGGAGAGCCGGAAGGCCAAGACGGTAGAGGCAAGCTATCGTCACATTGCCGAATCCATCGGAATTTCAAAGAGTTCGGCGCAGGCGGGGGTCGCCCGGCTCATTCAGCGAAAGCTGCTCGCCTCAACCAAAAAGACCGCCACCGCGACGCCCCGCTATAAAGTCTTAACGCCCTGGCGGCGCTAGTCTGCTAGGTCGCCTGGTGATTTTGGATTTTCCAGATTTTGGACGGCTGAATTCTGGTCACTGATCTCGGGCGCCTTGGTTTTGAGTGTCCGTTTTTGGGTGGCGCAGCGCTCCAGCGCTGCGATACCTGCACCGTTTGAATTCGGCTTCAGCCGCCGAGGTTAGGGCTCAACACAACTCAGGGGCCGGGTGTGGGTCCGGCCCCTGTTTGTTTCACGAACCCAACTTGCCGTTACGGAGGCTAAGTCCCGTGTAGTCCCCCACGACCTTGGCGCCGTAAAGCAGGTTGAGTTCGCAGAAAGCGATTGCAGAGATGATTGCACGGTCAGGAAAAGTCTCCTGATACCGGAACTCTAGACCGCCAGTTGGGTTCGAGTTGTCAACAAACTGTCACTTTCATGTCAAATTTATTGACAAATCTTTCAGGCAAAGTGCGCCGCGGCACGCGCATCTTATTGTGACTACTTCTTTAGGAGTCTCGAAATGCAACGGGTGTGGGTAGTGATTGTGGCATCGCTCTTGGTCGTTGGTTCAACCGCTGGTTCGGCGTGGGCGCAGGTTCCGACGAAAGGCAATATCTTCTTTGGCTATTCCTATGAGCACACGCCGGTTGTCACCAATGACGCCATCAATACCAACGGCTGGGAAGCGTCGATGGAAGGAAAGCTGATCCCTTTCCTCGGTCTGGTCGTGGATGTGGACGGTCACTATGGCAGCGGCACATTTGCCGGCGTTTGCAGCCTCACCTGTACCTTTGTTGGTGCCGATGTTGCCGAACATAACGTGCTTTTTGGCCCGCGCGTGTCATTTCAGGCACATGGCTTTCGGCCATTCGCCGAATTCCTGGTCGGCGCAGGGCACATCAGCCGCAGCAACGGCATTTCCGATTCCGATACCTCGTTCGCGAATGCAGTCGGCGGCGGCCTCGATTACCGCATAGCCGGGCCCGTCTCAGTTCGCGGACAACTCGACTGGGTCGAGACTCGCTTTTATAGCAACACACAAAACGGCGTCCGTTTTTCGACCGGCATTGCAGTGCATTTTTGAGGAAGGTGCATTATTAAGCGCGGCGTATTTTTGGGAGTTCCGTGCGCTTCGGGTCCTATGAAAAAACCTTCCACTTCGCCGGAGCCCGACACTCCAGTCCCCAGTCCCGAACCCGCGCTACCGCCGGTCAAAGAGCCTCCGTCAAACGATGCGCAAAACCCGAGCATGCCTGTCGATGAACCCGATCCCGTCGTGCCAGAGCACGTATAAGAGTCGGGCGCGCTCCATCTCAGACGCGGCAAGCCGCGTCTTTACTAACCACGTCCTGCTCCTCTGAAGCATTCGTCCTCGCGAAACATTCCTCAAGAATCTCCGCAACCTCCGCCAGCGCCCGGTTCCTATATCTCTTCGTATTTCCAAGAAATTCTTCGAACGTCCCCGGTTCAATCAATCGCCGCACCGCCTCGGCAATCTCCCGGAAATCCGGCACCACAACTCCGAAGCCTTTTTCCTCGACCCACTGCGCGTTGTAGCGCTCCTGCGGCAGCGTCTTTTTATTGCACTCCACGATGACCGGCAAGTGGAATTGCAGCGCTTCGCTGATGGATCCGGGGCCGGGCTTGCCAATGAAAAAGTCAGCCAGCGCCATGTAGTGTTCGACATTCTGCGTAAATCCGAGAACAAGTTTCCGTGCGCGCGTCGGCAGCGCCCTGATCTCAGATTCAAGCTTCTGATTGTGTCCGCAGATCAGAATCAGCTGCACGCCCGCGCCGCTCTGCTCGAGCCGCCTGACAATGTCAGCCATTACGCCCGCCCCATGGCCCCCGAATAAAACGATCCCGGTCTTGCGATCCGCCTCCAGCCCCAGCCGAATGCGCTCGGCCATGCGCTCTTCGTGCGTCATCGCGAGGCATTCCTGGTCATAGAATTTCGGCTTCAAGACCATTCCCGACGTTTCAAAGACGCGCTCGGCCTCATGACCCATCGCCCGCGCCTGCTGCGCAGCTCTTTTCGTGCCCGCGACGA
>Ga0181522_10002492_pt1 | contig 10506 bp, 8 predicted proteins | sample PEATcosm2014_Bin_27_FD_121103 | JGI IMG/M metagenome (GOLD analysis project Ga0181522, IMG submission 121103) | Peatland microbial communities from MTU Mesocosm Facility, Houghton, MI, USA - PEATcosm2014_Bin05_10_metaG | ecosystem: Environmental > Terrestrial > Soil > Wetlands > Peat | place...
CGTAGCTTCGGCGCCAGCCAGCCGTTAGGTCTTCCTGCATGCAGAACCTGCAGATCAACTCCCAGCGCCTTTGGGAGACGCTGATGGAGACAGCCAAGATCGGCGCCACCTCGAAGGGCGGCATTTGCCGGCTGACGCTCACCGATCTCGACCGGCAGGTGCGCGATTGGTTCAAGGCGCGCTGCGAGGCGCTCGGCTGCACGGTCACCGTCGACGAAGTCGGCAATATGTTCGCCCGCCGTGCCGGCAAGAACGACAAGCTGGCGCCGATCGCCATGGGCTCGCATCTCGATACCCAGCCGACCGGCGGCAAATTCGATGGTGTGCTCGGCGTGCTCGGCGCGCTCGAAGCGATGCGGACATTGCACGAGACCGGCTACGAGACCAACGCTCCGATCGAGATCGTTAACTGGACCAATGAAGAGGGCTCGCGCTACGCGCCGGCGATGCTGGCCTCGGGCGTCTTTGCCGGGGCGTTCACGCCGGAATTCGCCTATTCGCGCACGGACCGCGACGGCAAGGCTTTCGGCGATGAGTTGGCGCGGATCGGCTACAAGGGCGGCGAGAAAGCCGGCGCGCACAAATTTGCCGCGATGTTTGAACTGCACATCGAGCAGGGCCCGATCCTGGAAGCCGAAAACCGCATGATCGGCATCGTTCAAGGCGTGCAGGGCATGCGCTGGTACGAGGTCACGGTGACGGGTGCGGAGGCCCACACCGGCGCGACACCGATGCGGTTGCGCAAGAACGCACTCCTTGGCGCAGCCCGCATGATCGAGCGCATTGATGCGATCGCGCTGGAACATACGCCGAACGCCGTCGGCGCCGTCGGCCTGATCGAGAACCGGCCGAACAGCCGCAACGTCGTTCCCGGCGAAGTGTTCTTCACCGTCGATTTCCGCCATCCCGACGACAATGTCCTTGACGTCATGGAGGCCAAGCTCCGCGCATCGCTGACCGATATCCTGCAGCCGCTGAAGCTCAGCTACAAAGAGACGCGGATATGGGATTCGCCGGCGGTTAAATTCGCGCCGGAATTGATCAAATGCGTGCGCATCGGCACCCAAAAGGCGGGATTTACGTCACGCGATATTATCTCCGGCGCCGGCCACGACGCCGCCTACATCGCCCGTGTCACGCCGACGACCATGATATTCGTGCCCTGCCTCGGCGGCGTTTCCCACAATGAAGCCGAATCGTCGACTCTTGAGGAGTGCGCGGCCGGCGCGCAGGTTCTGCTCAACGCGGTTCTGGAATACGACCGGCGGCTAGGCTGAAGCGCGGGCCGCGCGCACCGCGCTTTTCCAATCGAAGTCTGTAGCGCGACCTTCGACGATGGCGTAAGCGCGCTCAGTGGTCGCGTTCAGCCGCTCTTCGACCAAGCGCCGCATGGTTTCGACCGTTTCGTCGTCGGCTTCCGCCGGCACCCGGATCGGCTCTCCGACCGCAACCGCCAGGCGCCCGAGCGGGAGATTGATGGCGGATCGATCCCAGTTATTCAATTGGATGCGGCGGCTCGACGCCACCGCCAAGGGAATGATCGGCCGCCCGGATGTGCGCGCCAACAGCACAATTCCGCGGCCGGCAATGCGCGACACTTTCGGAATATCGGCGGTAAGGGCCATGTTGTAGCCCTGCGCCAGCGCTTCGAGCATCGCTTTGAAACCGCTGACGCCGCCCTTGCGATGAAAATCGCGACCGCTCGTTCCCGAGCCGCGGATCGCGTCGACGCCGAGCCGCTTGGCGGCGATGGCATTGATCTCGCCGTCGCGATGACGCGAGATCAGAACCTTCGCGCGATGCTCGTCGCGCCGAAAGAACGGCACCATGAAATGCTGGCCGTGCCACAAGGCGATGATCACCGGAAGATCTGGCGCGATGCGGCTATAGAAATCCGGCGGATCGATTGCGACAGAATTCGTCTTCCACACCAGGCGCAGATATTCGGCCGCCAAGAAGCCGACCGATTTTTGCACCCACGGAATAGTCCCCAAACGCCGCAGTTTCTTCATTCGTTGCCCGGCCGCCGACGCTGTTTCTACTCGTCATCCCCATGCCGATCAGGCGTGTTTTGGCGCCTTTCCCGCGGCACGGCAAGACGGCAGGTTGCGCGCACACTGCGCGGATAATCAGCGCGTTTTCTCGAAAATTTCGCGACCGATCAGCATGCGGCGGATTTCGCTCGTGCCGGCGCCGATTTCATAAAGCTTGGCGTCGCGAAGGAGCCGCCCGGCCGGAAAGTCGTTGATGTAGCCGTTGCCGCCGAGGCATTGAATGGTTTCGAGCGCCATCCAGGTTGCGCGCTCCCCAGCGTAAAGAATGGCGCCGGCGGCATCTTCGCGCGTGGTCTCGCCGCGATCGCAGGCCCGCGCAACCGCATAGACATACGCCTTGCTCGCACTGAGCGTGACATACATGTCCGCAAGTTTGGCTTGGATCAGCTGGAAGCGGCCGATCGGCTGGCCGAACTGGCTGCGCTGGTGCACATAAGGGATCACCAAATCGAGGCAGGCCTGCATCACGCCGATCGGCCCCGCGGCCAACACCGTGCGCTCATAATCCAGGCCCGACATCAGGACATTGACACCGTTGCCGACGACGCCGAGCACATTCTCGGCCGGCACCTCGCAATCGGTGAAGACGAGTTCGCCGGTGTCGGAACCGCGCATGCCGAGCTTGTCGAGCTTCTGTCCGGTGGAAAATCCCCTAAACGACTTCTCCACGATGAACGCGGTGATGCCGCGCGCGCCGGCGGTCGGATCGGTCTTGGCATAAACCACGATTGTTTCCGCGAGCGGGCCGTTGGTGATCCACATCTTCGCGCCGTTGAGCACATAACGGTCGCCGCGCCGATCCGCGCGCGTGCGCATGGACACCACGTCGGAGCCGGCATTCGGCTCCGACATTGCCAGCGCCCCGACATGCTCGCCGGAGATCAACTTGGGCAGATAGCGTTTTTTTTGCTCCGCGCTGCCGTTGCGCCTGATCTGGTTGACGCAGAGGTTGGAATGCGCGCCATAGGACAGGCCGACCGCGGCCGATGCGCGCGAAATCTCCTCCATGGCGACGCAGTGGGCGAGATAACCAAGCCCGGTGCCGCCCCAGTCCTCTTCCACAGTGATGCCGAGAAGCCCAAGAGCGCCGAATTGCGGCCACAACTCCCGCGGAAATTCGTTGGACCGGTCGATGTCGGCGGCGCGCGGCGCGATCTTTTCCTGCGCGAACGAAGACACCGTGTCGCGCAACATGTTGATGTCGCTGCCGAGGCCAAAGTCGAGGCCCGGAAGGCTGTTCGGAATCATCGCAACGCTCCATCCCGGGATCGCCGTAGCGACCGACGGGCGTCGTGCTGACGATAGCGGTTAGCCGAAGCTCTGTCAGCGTCGCCAGGGAGGTCAGGCGACCGCGGCCGGCGCAGGCGCCAGCATCCGATCGATCGCCGCGGCGGGACCGGGCCTACCGAACAGGTAACCCTGCATCTCGTCGCATCCGGCAAGCCGCAGCAGCACCCGTTGCTCCTCGTTTTCCACCCCTTCAGCCAGAACCTTCATGCCCAGTGCGTGCCCGAGCGTCACGATCGACTGGACGATGGCGCCCGCGTTATTGGAACGGCCAAGCGAGGTGGCGAAAGAACGATCAATCTTGAGCCGGTCGAAGGGAAACTTCTGCAGATAGTTTAGGCTCGAATAGCCGGTACCGAAGTCATCGAGGGCGAGCCGCACGCCAAGCGCTTTCAATGCCGTTAGCCGGGCTTGCGCTTCCTGTGGATCGTCAATCAAAAGCCCTTCGGTCACTTCCAGCACCACCCGCGACGAACTGATCCCGATTTCCGCCATGACCGCGCCGACCAGATCCACCAGCCAGCGGTCGCGGATCTGCAGCGGCGAAATATTGATCGCTACCGACAAATTCGGCCAGCGCACGGCGTCTGCGAGCGCGCGGCGCAAGACGATTTCGCCGAGCTGAGACATCAAGTTGTTTTGCTCGGCGAGCGGAATGAAGACCGAAGGCGGAATGGGTCCGCGGGTCGGATGGGTCCAGCGCGCCAACGCTTCGACGCCGACAATGGCGCCGCCATCGGCGGCGACGATCGGCTGATACGCGAGGTCGAACGCCTGCAGCTCAATCGCGGCTTTGAGCTCGCGCAACAAAAACCGCCGTTCAACGGAATCGGTTTCGACACGCGGCTCGAAACGGCGCGCTTGGCCGCGGCCGTTGCGCTTGGCGGCGCGCATCGCCAGGCTGGCGCGCCGCGCGATCTCCTCGCCGCTTGCTCCATCCTCGGGGGCCTGGGCGACACCGATGCTGGCGGTCAATTGCCACATGCGGTCGGTGAAGATCGGGCGCGACAACGAAGCCCGTAATGCCTCGACGAGAGTGGCGGCGACGTTCGCGTCGCCGCCGGCCATGATCGCGGCGAACTGGTCCTCTTCGAACCGTCCGAGCCAGGCGCCGGCCGGCAGCCCGACCGTGAGATGCCCAGCGACCCGGACCAAAACCGCATCGCCGCCGGCCCGTCCCAGCGTGTCGTTGACTTCGCGAAATCCGTCCAGACCGATGACCGCGAAGGCGACGTTCGCAGCACCGCGGCCTGCCAGCGCTTCGCCGAGCTTTTTGAGAACGACGTGATGGTTGGGCAGCCCAGTCAGCGTGTCTTGGTCCTGCAGCTTGCGAACCATTTCGGAGCTGCGATCAAGCAAGCGCGACAGCTGACTTGCGGCGCGGAGCACGAGGAGGCCGCACAACGCCAGCAAAAACCCGACGATCGCCAGGACGCCCCAAAAGCGCTCCATGGCGCCGACGATTCCGCGGTTGCCGATCCAGCTGAACCAGCCGACGATGCGGCCGCGGTCGTCGTGCAACGATTGAAATTGGCGACCGGCCTCGCCTATCGGATTGGCATCGAAGCGAAGATCGGCGAGACCCGAGCGCCGTGCGATCGACCGCAACTGTACGTCGTCGGGGGCGTCGACGTTGCCGAACTGTGCATGGAACTCGTCGAGCGCCACGGTTAGCGCCGTATGCTGCTCGGCCTCAATGCGGCTTTCGCTGATGCGCGTAAACGTAAAGCCGACCGTCGCGCATAACATGAACGCGCAGGAAATGAACAGCGGCAGAAACCAAGCAACGCGCGCGATGGTCAGCCGAGCTCCGCCGCCGTCAAGCGCGGACACGCCGTTGCGCAATCGTCTTGCCGCCCATCCGCGCCGGGCCGCCGCAACGACCGCCATACGCCCGCCCCATACTAACGCTACCAGAAGCCTCGGTTTTAAAGACCGCTGATTAACAGCGAGGAAAAACGCATAGCGCGTCGCGGTGCGGGGTTTTCAACAGTCCGCCGAGCGTTCGCGCCAACGTTAACATTGCATTAAACCGCGCAAGCCGTATTTTGCTGCTCGGGGGCGGTCCGCCGGACCGAATTTCAGCATGCGAAGCCTTCGGGCATCGAACAGTTGTCGCGCTTCGGTCGCTTTTGCCATGACCGCCGGTTTTGTCGCGGCAACCTTGGCTGCGCCGGTGTGGGCGCAGGACTGCCCGGGCAATCCGGATGCGCTCGGTACGAGCCGCGTGCAGACCCTTGAACCTGGCACCCTTACGCGGGTGGGCGTGATGCAATACCCGCAAACGCTGCCGCTCTCCGACAAAGAAGTGGTTTTGACCTTCGACGACGGACCGCTGCCGCGCTACTCCAATGCTGTGCTCGATATTCTCGCCGCGCAATGCGTCAAAGCCACGTATTTCCTCGTCGGCGAGATGGCGCGCGCCTACCCGGCCGCCGTACGCCGCATCTATGAGGCCGGCCACACTGTCGGCACCCACACAGAGCATCATCCGTCGCGGATGCAAAAGTTGCCGATCGAGAAGGTGCGCGCGGAGATCGACGACGGCATTGCCGACGTCGGCACCGCTCTCGGCGATCCCAAGGAGCTCGCGCCATTCTTCCGCATCCCGGGGTTAGCGCGTTCGGACGCGATCGAAGAGGAACTGGCGGCGCGTTCGCTGGTGGTGTTCAGTGCCGATGTCGTCGCCGACGATTGGTACCGCCGCATCAAGCCGGCCGAACTCGTCCGCCGCGCAATCAGCCGGCTCGAAGCCCGCGGCAAGGGCGTTTTGCTCCTGCACGACATTCATTCGGCCACGGTTGCCGCACTACCCGATCTCTTGAAGAAGCTGAAAGAAGGCGGTTTCCACATCGTTCACGTGATACCGGGCGCCGGCGATCGTATCGAGATTGCCGCCGATCCCGCGCCGGCAGACAATAGCGATCCGCCCTGGCTGGCGGCGCTCGCGGCGCTGGTCGAGGATCGCGTCGATCTGCCGGCACCCGACGAGAATTTGTTCGCAGCCGATTACAGTCCGTGGCGCGCGGTGGTCCTGGCCGATGATTCGGCGAGCGCAGTGTCGCTGGCGCTGCCGGCGGTTCCGCAATGGATCGAGCCGCCGGCATTCGAACTGGCGGCCGACGAGCCGCAATTGCCGGCGCCGGCACTGCCGGTTTATTTCGGCGCGTCTGACGCGTCCGGGTCGAATTGAGCCCGGCCGCGGCCGTTTAGTCGCGCGACGCCATGTAATGCGCCAACGCCTGCATGTCGGCGTCGGTCAATTCGTACGTGACATCCGACATCGACGCCACGCCGGAGCTTATGCGGGCGCCGGATTTATAGTCGCCCAGCGCCTTGAGCAAAACATCTTCGCGCTGGCCGGAGAGCCGCGCCGCGGCGCGGAAACCATTGTAGTCGTCGCCGTGACAAGACTTGCAGCGGTGCGAAATCGCAAGCTTCTCGCCCTGTTCGGCCAGCGCGTCGGTTGCAGCGGCGGGCTTTGGGGGCGGCAACGAGGCGTAATAAGCGCCGAGATTGCGGATATCTTCGTTGCTCAAAGCTTCGGCGATCGGGTTCATGACCTCGCTCTTGCGCACGCCGGAGCGAAAATAAACCAGCTGCCATTGTACGAATTCATCGGACTGACCGCCAAGCGAGGGCGTCAGCGATGTTTGCGAAACGCCGTTGGCACCGTGGCATGGCGCACAGCCTTCCGCGAGCGCCTTGCCGGCTGCCACATCGGCCGCCGATGCGCGCCCGCAGACCGACAAAATCATTGCAGCTATGGCGACAACAACAAATCGGCTCATCATGACGAACCGCAAAATAACAGGTCCAAGCCGGGGTTTCCGGCTTGGACCAACGTAGTCAAGAAGCGCGCTCCAACGGATGGCGCGATCGCGACACGGATCACTTGCTGTAGCTGATCCGGTAGATAGCGCCGGTGAAGTCATCGGCGACCATGAGCGAGCCGTCCTTGGCCGCCAGCACGTCGTTCGGCCGGCCGCGATACTTGCCGTCGGCGCCGATCCAGCCGGAGGCAAACTCAGTCTGCTTGGCATTCTTGCCATCCGGATCGGCGGTGATGCGCATCAGCCGGGCGCCCTGGAAGGTGTGGCGGTTCCAGGAGCCGTGCTCGGCAAGGATGATGTTGTTCTTGTAGTCGGCCGGGAATTGATCGCCGGTGTAGAACTTCATGCCGAGCGGCGCGACATGCGCTCCGAGATTAAGCACCGGAGGGGTGAACTCCGAGCATTTGTGGCCCATGGCGAGTTTCGGATCCGGAATATCGCCTTGGTGGCAATACGGATAGCCGAAATGCTCGCCGAGCTTGGCGACGCGGTTGAGCTTGTCGCTCGGGGTGTCGTCGCTGAGCCAATCACGCGCGTTCTCGGAGAACCAGTAATTGCCAGTGCGCGGATCGACGTCGCCGCCGACCGAGTTGCGGACACCGAGCGCGACGATTTCGGCGAGCCCGTTGGCCGGATTGACGCGCCGGATCTGCGATGTCGACGTCGGCGGCAGACAGATGTTGCAAGGCGGCCCAAACGGCACATAGAGCCAGCCTTCCTTGTCGAACGCGAGATATTTCCAGCCATGCGCCGGATAAGACGGCATGTCGTCGTAAACGACCTGCGGCGCCGGAATGTTGTCGAGGTTGGCTTCCGGATTTTCGTATTTGTAGATCTTGTCGATGTCGGCGACATAGAGCGCGCCGTCCCGGTAAGCCAGGCCGGTCGGCATCTTCAAGCCCTTGAGGACGGTCTTGACCGTGCGCTTGCCGCCTTGATCGGTGACCGCATAGACGTTGGTCGCCAAGAACGATCCGACAAAGAGCGTGCCGTCCTTGCCCCAGGCCATCTGCCGCGCTTGCGGCAGGCCGCTCGCCCACAGTTCGATCTTGAAGCCGGGCGGCAGCTTGATCTGCGCCAAGGTGGCCTTGATCTCGTCATCGGTAAAACCGGTCGGCGGCGGGAGCGTATTGAGCACATGCGTGCCCTTCTGCTCCTGCGTCTCGTCGCCCATAAACCAGTCGTCTGGCGGATGCAGCCAGAAATCCTTCTTGGTGGAATCGTAATGCTTGAGGTCTTCGGTGCGAGCGCCGGATGCGAACAGCAATCCCGCGACGGCAACCGCAGCCGTTGCCGCGATGACTGTCGCGGCACCTGGTTTGAACTTCGCTAGCAGACTCATTGCATTTCCTCCCTTGGATTATTCGGAGGCTGTCAAAAGTCCGGCCACATGCAGAAGTTTTGGCCACATGCCGCCGCAGTTGATCGATCCGCAGGCCAAGTCCGCGCCCCAAGCTGGCCATCGGCCATATTCCCGCCGCTTGTCGAAAGCTTTCGAACAAGCCCGAGAATGAACCGTGAATCGTCTGCGATCTGCCGGTTTCCGTTCCTCCCTTTCGCCCTTTCTCGGTCTATCGCCGATTGGGGCGTGCATCACCGGCAAGTTCATCCAGAGCGTACGTCGCCCCCAGTGTCTGTCAAGGCCGGTGCGGGCGGCTATTTTGGCGCTTAGGCGCGTTGCGGCATCCGCTCGAATGTCGGCAAGCCTTCGGCGATTTGGTGGAAAGGCTGTTTGTCGATGGTGTAGATGGCCATTTTCGGCCCGCCGTACTGCTTGGGGTCGTCGAGGGTGCCGATTTTTAAAATCACAAAAGGCATATCCGGCCGGCGGGTAGCGACGTGCGTGCCGCAATCGGCGCAGAATTCCCGCGTCACCGCGTTGGCGAGATCGCTGCGGATAAAGCTCTTGGGCGCCCCCTTGGTGTAGCGGAAGCCAGTCGGCGGCACGACCATGAACATGTTGGGAGCGCCACCGCTGAAATATTGGCATTCGCGGCAATGGCACTGCGCTTTCAATATCGGCTCGCCCTCGATGACGTAGCGCAGATTGCCGCAGTAACATCCGCCTTCGAGTTTCGTCGCGTTCTCCCGGTGGGTTTTTCCGCCGACGCAGGGTGGCCGTCACGTTTTAGCGAATATCTGCGCGCGGGGCACGAGGCCCCGACGCAAACATCGGCGATGCAGCGTCGCCGGCGGAGAAAAAATCCAACCGTGCCCAAGCGGCATGCTCAAGCCATTCTTGGGACGAACAGCATCCCATTCGGGAAACAGAAAGAGCGCGAGCGCCATTGCCAGGCCGCGGGCGGCAACGACGAGCCGCGTGCGCTCGCAGCCGGCAGCTTCTGGTGCGTCAACGAACGATGCTGTCGAATGCGATCCGCGGGCACATGGCGGAGCTAGGCATCGGCCGTCGTGAACTAACCGCAGTGACGCCGTAACCGCAGTGACGCCGCGCTCTAGCTTTTTGAGCAAGGCGGTCCCATTTTAAGTATCGAGGGCGGCGGCCAGGAACAACATTTCTGGAACTAGCCCAGTCCGCTCGCGCTGCTAGCCCTCGCATTTCCCCTCCGCAGGAGGTCCGGCAGCTTGGCGAAGTTCGCCACCATGCGGCGCGCCTATGGACCTTCCTTATGCGATGCTTGGAGATCATCACACTGCTTGTCAGTGAAGCACTGGTCCCCAGGTTTTGGGCCATGCGGAGACATCGCGCGCCCCATCTCGTCCCCCCGGACAGCGGTGGCAGACGAGCGCCGTCCGTATTTGTACGAACCGAAAATTACTTCGCGTTATGCGTTGTGAGTGACTGATTAGTTTAACGCGCGTGCGTATGTTGGCTGTGAGTGAGAGGCCCATACGGCGAGCTAATTCGGAGGCGGCTGGAATGTCGTATGAGAATTCGAGCCTGCTTAAATTGCAGGTTCTGGTGGCCGCTAGCGGAAGACCAGCCGCATACACATCTGCGTCAACACGCGAAGCGCAGCCAATGCAGGCGGCACGCTCCGCCGCCCGTGTCTGCCGACCAGGAATGGGCTATCGTCAGGAGTGACGATTGGTGCGGAGAGCACAGTCATGTCGAGTGAATGGTGACGACACCCAATATTTTTCGAAATGGCAATCGCCCATTTCGCGCAAGTAAAGCAATTCTGAAATGGGTCGATGCTGTCGAAAAAGGCTTGAGATTGGTGACGAACAGTGATTCCGTTTTTCCGACGCGATGAGGTCGGAGGCAAGTCATGATGGGTCGAGGGAGCGGCGATCAAGCGAGCCTGTCTTATGAGTTTCGACTCGACGATCGTGTTCCGAAGAACCACCTGCTCAGGCGCATTAATGTA
>Ga0181522_10002493_pt1 | contig 10505 bp, 10 predicted proteins | sample PEATcosm2014_Bin_27_FD_121103 | JGI IMG/M metagenome (GOLD analysis project Ga0181522, IMG submission 121103) | Peatland microbial communities from MTU Mesocosm Facility, Houghton, MI, USA - PEATcosm2014_Bin05_10_metaG | ecosystem: Environmental > Terrestrial > Soil > Wetlands > Peat | place...
CAGAAACGTCGGCCAAATTGCCGACGGATAGCTTGTGAACAGCGGATTGATAATCTGCTCCCGCGGCAAGACCTCCCAAAGCACGAGAACAACCGCCAGGATCGCGAATTGCACGGCCCGCACCATGAGGCGGCTTTTCCGCTCCCGGCGCAGCCACTGCCGATATTGCGGGCTTATGCCTGCAACCAGGACGGCGTCAGCGTTCGACATGGACATCGAGCTCCTGCCAGAGAGTACTGAAATAGTCGTTGAACTCCGGCGCTTTGCGCGCCGCCAACGGCGCAAGCCGCTTGGCAGCCGCCGAGGCAAAGCGGATCGCGTGATTGGATTTCACCTGCCCGGGCCGCCGCGACATGACGACGACGCGCTCCGCCATGCTGACCGCCTCGCCGATGTCGTGGGTCACGAGGATCACGGTCTTTTCCTCGCGTCGCAGGATTTCGGTGATCTCGTCCGCCAGCGCCAGCCGGGTCTGCGAGTCGAGCGCGGAAAACGGCTCGTCGAGCAGAACAACGTCCGGTTCGGTGCAAAGGGTGCGTGCCAGCGCCACGCGCTGACGCATGCCGCCGGACAGTTGGCGCGGCAGATGATTGAGGAACTGGCCGAGCCCATAGCGCGTGAGGAGTTGCGTCGCGCGCCCACGCGCCTTCGCCAGCGGCGCTCCCTGGATTTCGGCGCCAAGCAGCGTGTTTTCCAGGATTGTGCGCCACTCGAAGAGATAGTCCTGCTGCAGCATATAGCCGACCTTGCGGCTCGGCTCGGTGACGGATTTCCCGTCGATCAGCACCGCACCCTCGGTCGGCATGACAATGCCGGAAATCAACGACAGCAACGTGCTCTTGCCGCAGCCGCTGGGACCGATGATGGCAATGAATTCGCCGGGGGCAACCGAAAGCGACACGCCTCGGAGCGCTTCGGTCTCGCCTTCGAGCCCAAAATAACGCAGTCCGACGTCGCGCAACTCGACCTTGGGCGATGCCGGACTGGCGGCCGCCGGCGCCGGCACGGTCTACTTGGCCTTGCTGGCGAACTCGGTTCGCACCAGATCTTCGAACTTTACGCGCCTGTCGGCATCGAGCACGTGACCGTGCACGAGGATATCCTCGAACCGCTGGATCGGCCCCGGCTCAATCACCGGAGTGGACTTCCAGATTTTGAGTCTCTGATACCGTGCGACCGCAACACCCATCGCCTCCGGAGAGACGCCAGGGAAGAACGGCATGACCGCCTTCACTATGTCCGCGGCTGCCGCGGTGGCGGTCCATTTCTGCGCGCGATAGATGGCGTCGGTCCAGGTCTGCAAGATCGCCGGATTGTCGGCGATGTATTTATCGGTGGCCATGAACGACGTGTAATCGGCCGGGCCCACAGTCTCGCCGATTGAGGCGAGAACAAATGCCTTGCCATCAAGTTCGAGCTGCGAAGGATCAGGCTCGGTGAAGATGGCGTATTCGTTTTGGCCCGAAAGCCACGAGCCGACCCGGGCCGGAATGGCGACATTGTTGACGAGTTTGACGTCGGTGTCCGGATTGACACCGTTCATACGCATGGCTTCCTGGAAAAACAGCAGCGGCGTGCTGCCGGGACGGAAGCCAAGGATGTCCTTGCCCTTGAGCGTACTCCAGTCGAGCTTGTCGACCTTGGTGCGGCCCACCAGCATGAAGCCATCGGTCGCCGTCAGCCCACAGAAGATCCGCGCCTTGACCGAAGAATCGCTGTTGAGCACGTAGATCGCGGCCTCTGGTCCCATCAAGGCGATGTCGGCGCCACCCGAGATCAGCGCAGCCATGGATTTGTCGCCGCCGTTCGCTGTCGTCATCTCGACGTCCAGACCGGCGTCTTTGAAGTACCCGTTTGTCAGCGCGACGTAGGCCGGCGCGTACAGGACCGAACGCACAACTTCGTTGTAGCGAATTTTCACGAGTGGTTTGTTTTGCGCCCACAGAACGGAGGGAGCAGAAACGGAGGCAGCGCCAAGCGCGGCGAGACCAGTGTTGATGACGGAGCGGCGATGCAGCATGTGACCCTCTCGTTTCGCGGATAAGAAGCAAGCTTCGCGCCAACGCAAAGGCTAACATTCGCGCTTGGAGGGTGGCTAGTGCGTGGCCGGCTCCATGCCCAACACACGGATGCGTGCGCGGGTGGCTTCGTCGCGCAACACATCGAGGAATGCCTGCACGGCCGGCCGGTCCCGGCGCGCTTCGCGCAGCAAGAAGTCGTATTCCTCCGGCGCGATCGGCAGGAACGCAAGCCCATACATTTGCGCAACCGGCTCTATCGCAACGCCCCAGTCGGCCCGCTTCTGTGAGATGGCTGCGGCCACGGCGTTATGGGAGCGCGGCTGGTTGGGGTAACCCGCGGGCCGCGCTCCAGCGAGCAGTCCGTCGACGAGGACACGAGTGCCCGAGCCAGTGTTGCGGTTGACCATCAACACAGCGGGATCCGCCAGCGCAGCCTTGATCGCAGCAGCGGCGCTCAGGCGTTCGAACCGCGTGTCGCTGGGACGAAAGACAAAACCCTGCATGCGCCGCCAGCCGGGGACCAGCGTCAGACCGGGCCCGAGCAGATGCTGGTTGCAGATGCCGGTTGCCGGATCGACGAGGTGCACGGGCGCAAGGTCGCATTCGCCGCGACTCAGTGCTGCGACGCCGCCGAGGCTGCCGACCGCGATGGTCCGCGCCAAAAAACCGCGTTCAGCGAGCGCGCTCACGACAACGTCAAGCGCGACGTCATGGCTTCCCATAATGACGAGATCGGGCACGCAGGCCGCATCGCCGATCAGCGTGACCTCGGCGCTGCTGTCGGCGTCGAGTGCAGCCGCGAGCGCATCGATGGCAAAAAATCCGTCCGCCTGAGAGAACGCAGTCACGGCGCCGGAGCCTTTGCCGCTCGGAAATCCGATGGTGCCGCCCTCCCCGCTCACCAAGGATACGAGCACGAACTCCTCGCGGCCAAGTTCTGAGGCAATCCGCACCGGCACGCGCGCCGTGACGGTTCGCGCGCTTTCCGGCGGAAGTCCCGCCCGCGCACGGATCACTGGCGCGACGAAGGTATGGAATGTGAAAATAGCGGAGGTCGGAAAGCCCGGCAGCACGACAAGCGGCTTGTCCCCGATCACCGCGAGACAAAGCGGCTTGCCGGGTTTTAGCGCCACGCCGTGCACGAGGATCCCAGGCTTGCCGAGCCGCGACACAATGCGATGCGATAGATCGCCGGCGCCCTTGGATGTGCCGCCCGAGAGCACGACGATGTCGCAGACATCGAGCGCGCTGCGCATGGCGAGCTCGAGCGCGACCTCTTCATCGGGAAACGCACCGAAAGGCACGGGCTCGCCGCCTGCCTCCACGATCGCGGCCGCGAGAATCGCGCCGTTGCTGTCGTAGACGCTGGCCGGCTTGAGTGGCTGACCCGGTTCGACCAGTTCGTCGCCGGTTGAGAGCACCGCAACGCGAGGGCGGCGGACCACTCCGATCTCCGCAAGGCCGCAGGCCGCCAGCATGCCGATTTCGCGCGAGCCGACGCGCGCGCCTTTGCGCAACAACGTTTCACCACGCGCGATGTCTGAACCCGCATAGGAAACAAACTGCCCGCTACCAACAGCGCGACGAACGTCGATGGCGGGCGCGGCAGCATCCTCGATAAGTTCAGTATGCTCGATCATCACGATCGCATCGGCGCCACGCGGAATCACGCCGCCGGTTGCGATCGCCGTGGCGGTGCCGGGCTCCACCTCGACTGCAGGCTCGACTCCGCACGCAACCACTTCAGCATTGAGCGCGAGCCGCCGTGGCGCCGCATCGCTAGCGCCCGCTGTGTCCGTGGCACGTACTGCGAAACCATCGACGTTGGAACGATCGAAGGGAGGCGCATCAACTGGCGCAACAACGTCGGCCGCCAGCACGCGGGAGAGCGCAGCCGCCAGCGCCACGGTCTCAGCGCCGAGGGGCGAGCGATCGATGCACGCCGCGAAACGCCGACGCGCTTCCTCCGCGGAAACCACTTCCAGGAACTGTTCCTGGCGCGCGGCGCGGTGCACCGCATTGATGATCGCAGCGCGGCTCCGCTCCTGCGGCTTCGGGTTTACGGCCATGGGTTCACGGCAACGGGCGTTCCTGCGGCAAAACCTTCGCTCTCGGCTGGGACAGCGATCCAGCCGTCGCTGTGCGCCAAGGCTGTAAATGACAGATAGCCCGAGGCGAGCGGCTCCGCCATGTCGTCGGCGCGTCGCACCGGGACCAGTTCAGTCATGCCGATGCCCGACGTCACCTTGCGCTTGAGCGGCAGCATGTGCGGCGCATCCTCGATGTTTCCACCGGCGAGCTTGGCGACGAGATGCCGCCCGATCAGCAGCCACACCGCCAGCGCCGCATCGAGACGCCCGGGAACCAACAACACCGGCCGTGTACCGACAAATCCAAACGCGGCGGTCTCGCCGGGCGAGATCGCGATGCCATGAGCTTCTAGCTGACCGAGCCGCGTCAGTGCGCGGACTGCTTCGTCGTCGCGACCGCTGCCGGTGCCGCCCACTGCGATCACGGCATCGGCATCTCCATCCGGCAGCGCGGCATCGAGCGGCAAACCATCCTCGGGCCCTTCCAGGACCGTGCCGCCGGCGGCGGTGATGGCCGCTCCGAGCAGAGCAAGGACCGCATCGATCAGTGTCGATCCGTTCGGGCTACCACGCGCGATATGAATGTTCGGCGCGCAGAGCACGACATCGGCAATGCCCGCAGCAGCCATAATCGCGGAATCGGCCGGACGCAGACGTTCGCCGCGACGCCGTAGAGGCGTGTTGGCCGCGGCGTCGCCACCGGCCGCAAGCACGCCGTCACCGGGCGCGACCACGGAAATGGCCGAAGCACAATTGGTGTGCAGCGTGACGGCATCTAGCGGCGCGACCGCATCTGCTCCTTTCGGCATGATCTCGCCGACATCGACCCGCTCCGGGATTTTCACAAGCTCAACCGGCGCATAGGGTCCGGCGTCCGAGATAGCGGCTGCAGCCACCGCGTAGCCGTCGCGCAGCGCGATGGCCGACGGCGGCAGAAGCGGCGCAACTACATCTTCAGCCAATATGCGATTGCCCGCCGCGTGGAGCGGCCGCCGCTCCGCGGTCACCGGCCGCACGCCACGTTCGATCATTGCCAGAACAGCGTCGAGCGGCGTCAGGCGCGTTATGCGTTGCGTGCTGGAATCCTGAGGCATCGCCACTATGATAAAGGCCAATCGCAGGTTCGACGACTATCAAGCAATGAGCGAAAAAACCCTCAATCTTCGCGGCCTGAAATGCCCGCTCCCCGCGCTGCGCACCCGCAGGGCGCTGGGCGGGATGCAGCCGGGCGAAATCCTGATCGTGGAATGCACCGACCCACTCGCCGCCGTCGACATTCCAAATCTCATAAACCAGACCGGCGATACGCTCGAGGCCACCCGCAAGGACAAGCGCCTTTTGACATTCCGCATCCAGAAGAAATGACTATTCGACCTTGATCCCAGCCTTGAGGATCACCGGCTTCCAGCGCTGCGCTTCGTGCTCGACGAAGGCCTGAAACGCAGTAACGTCCATCGGCGAGACAATCATGCCTTCCTGATGGATGCGATCCTGGTTTTCGGGTTGCGCCATACCGACATTGATGGCGCCGTTGACCTTGCTGACGATGTCTGGAGGAAGTCCCGACGGCCCCGCAAGCCCGAACCAGTTCGTGGCCACGAGATCGTAGTCCAAGTCCTTGAAGGTCGGCAGGTTCGGATAATCCGGCAGACGCTCGCCGCCAGTCTGCGCCAGTCCTGTCACCGTGCCGCCCTGAAGCTGCGACGAGGCCGATGTCACCGTCGGCGTCGCAAAGTCGATGTTGCCCGCCACCACGTCCAACTGGCTTTGCGAAGCGCCCTTATAGGGCACGACCTGGAATTTCAGATCGGCCATTTGCGCAAAGGATTCGGCCACCATCTGCCCGGCACTCGCCAGACCCGACACTCCATAAGTCAACGGCTTGGCGCTCGCCTTCGACTTGGCGACAAATTCCTTCAAGGTCTTCACGTCGCTCTTGGCGCTGACAATGAAGACGATCGGCGAACCGGCCAGATAAGCAACGTGGGTCAAATCCTTGAACGGATCGTAGCCAATCTTTGAATTGATCAACGGGTTGATCGCGGTCAGCGACAGCGTCGTGATAACGAAGTTGTAGCCGTCGGGATCGGAATGCGCGACGGAATCGACGCCGATCACCCCGCCCGCGCCGGCGCGCGTTTCCACGAAGAATTGCTGGCCGAATTTCTTCGTCAGCATGTCCGCGGCCATGCGGGCGAGGATGTCAGCGGCGCCGCCGGGCGCGAACGTATTAACGATGCGGACCGGACGCGCCGGCCAATCGGCAGCCCGTGCACACGGGGTCTCCGACATGACAGCAGACGCGACCAGGGCAACACCAGCGAAGACGGAAGCCGCACAACGCGGCACCCCACCATCCTTCATTCGGCCGCGACCCGGTGCGCGGCGACGCCCTTGGCTTTCACCACTACTTTGATGGCGTCGTCGACGCGGTCCTTGGCGTAGCGGATTGCCGTGGGCAGATCGTCGAGCGGGAATGTGTGGGTGTGAATCTTGGTGGCGTCGAAGCGCTTCTGCGTCATGAACGCCTCGGCGCGATGGGTCGCGCTCTTGCCTTCGCCGCGGATGCCGAAGAGATAAATGTTGTTGCGCACGATGTGGGCAACATCGACCGGCGTCTCCTGGTGCGGGAACGCCGCCAGACAGACCTTGCCGCCGCGATTGACCATGCGCACTGCATCATTGATTGCATTGGGCGCGCCCGAACATTCGACCACATAGTCGACGCCCTTGCCGCCGTTGAGCCGGCGCACGGCCTCAACCGCATCCTCGTTGCGCACGTTGACAACGTAATCGGCGCCGAGCTCCTTGCCGATCTTGAGGCGGTTGTCGCGCGTGCCGGTAAGGATCACCGGATGTGCGCCCATGGCCTTCGCCACCGCGACTCCGAGCAGCCCGATCGGCCCCGGCCCGGTGACGACAACGCTCTCACCGGCGACGAGCCCGCCAAGCTCCGTCAAGCCGTACATCGCCGTGCCGGCGGTGACGACAAGTGTCGCCTCCTCGTCCGACATCCCGTCCGGAATGGCGACGAGGGTATTGATGTTGTTGACCTGGTATTCGCAAAACCCGCCGTCGGTGGTGAAGCCGTTGGCGCGATGACCTTTGTCGACGTCGCCGTAATTGAGGCCGTAGTTGTGGCACGAGGTGTACATGCCCTCACGGCAGCGCTTGCACTGGCCGCAGCCGGCGTGGACTTCAACCGTGATGCGTTGGCCGATCTTGTACTCGTCAACGCCGGGCCCGAGAGCAACGACCGTGCCCATGTATTCATGGCCGGGCGTGAAGTTCTTGTTGAACGGCATGCCGCCCAGGATCGATGCGGGCGGCCCATGATCGATGATTTCCAGATCGGTGGCGCAGATCGCCACCGCGTCGATGCGCACCAGGACCTCGGCCCGCTTGGGTACCGGAACCGGCTTTTCCGTGAGATTCAGTTCGCCGGGATCGCCCAGAACCCACGCCCGCATCTTATCCGGGATCGGGAAATCCGGGCTCGTTTTCACGCCGGGTCCAGAATACATGACTTGGTCCTCGTTTCCTCTTTGGGTCGCTTATAGTGAGTTTTCTCCGCAAACGAAACTAGCCACAAAGCTCACACCGGCACCGCCGTGGCGTCATAGGTAAACAGCCAATCGTAACGCTCGCGAATGCGATCCGGCTGCCACTCGTGTTCAACGTGGGCTTGCGCCGCAGCGGCATCGACCATGGCGCGATTGTGGAAGCGCGGGATCATGGCAGCGGAGCCGGCCACGACCTTGTTGGCGCGCTCACGCCGGGCCGCCTCGTAGCGCGAAAGCGCTTCCGGTTGCCTTCCATATTTCTCGATGGCCCGCGCCAGCACGAGACCGTCCTCCAACGCCATCACCGCGCCCTGGGCGAGGAACGGTACCATCGGGTGACACGCATCGCCGAGCAGCGTACAGCGCCCTTTGCTCCAGGCGTTCATGGTCGGCCGCAACGCCAGCGCCCATTTGTATGGGACATGCACGGCGCGGAAAACGGCCTGCAAATCCGGATGCCACCCGCGTAGATCATTGACCACCTCATCGGTGGTGCCGGCGACGTTCCAGCCTTCGACTTTCCAATCGTCACGCTCTTGCAAGGCGACGATGTTGAGCAGCGTCCCGCCGCGCAGCGGGTAATGAACGACATGGCCGCCCGGACCGACCCAATTGGTGCCGATCGTCCGCGAGATCGTGGCCGGCACGCGCTGCATCGGCAGCACGCCGCGCCAAGCAATAATGCCGCAGAACTCGGGCTTCGACGCACCAAATAGATTTTCGCGCACCACCGAATGCACACCGTCGGCGCCGATAACGAGCCCGGCCCGCACCGGCGCGCCATTCTCGAAACGCAACTCAACATGGCCGTTGGATTGTGAAAGCCCGACGCATTTGCGGTTGAGGTGAATAGCGCCTGGCTTTGCATTCAGAAGCGCCTGCGCAATGACGCCGTGCAGGTCGCCGCGATGGATGGTGATGTAGGGAAAGCCGTAGCGCTCGACCGATTCAAGACCGAGATCGAACAGCTTCCAGCTCTGTCCTGTATTCCAAAGCCGGATCGCTTTCCCGGCCGGAAGCACCTGGACCTTCTCCAGCGCCTCCTTAAGGCCAAGCTCATGGAGAACGCGGGTGCCGTTGGCGCTGATCTGCACGCCGGCCCCAAGCTCGCGCAATTCCGGCGCCTGTTCGTAAACCTCCACATCGATGCCGCGGCGCAACAGCGCCAAGGCCGCCGCAAGCCCGCCGATGCCGCCGCCGACGATGGCAATTGAATCCGTCATTACAGGTCGAAGAACGAGATGATCTCGCCGATCAACTCGCGCTTCTTCGCCAGTTTTTCAGCCGGCTGATAGCGCCCCAGCGAACGGCCGGCGATATCGATCTCGCCTTGCTCGCCGACGACGACGTAGAGCGGTTCTTGGTACTCGCCCGATTGCGGCTTGTGCAGGATGAGCTTGTTGTCGGCGAAATGCGCTTCGATGCCGCGATTTTTGAGTGTCTGCGAGGGTTTGACGTCAGCTTCGAAGAACTCGGTCAAGAAATCGGCCGCGAGCTTGTAGCGCTCGCGCCGCTCCTGATCTTGATGGGCGCGCTTTTGCGCAAGTTCGCCGAAGACTTTGTCCAGTTCGGACATGCGGATTCCATTGACGCCTCTTCTTTCGTCATGGTCGGGCTTGTCCCCGGCCATCCACGTCTTCAGCGCCAGAGACGTGGATGCCCGGCACAGGGCCGGGCATGACGAGTCAGAGAATAAAACTCACCGAACCGAGCAGTCCGAGCTCTTCGGCATCCAGAATAGCGCGGCGCTCGGCGATCTTCAGCCGTCCGCCCTGACGCTTCAGCTTGTAACGGTAATGGCCGACAAAGACCCGCTGCAGATCGTTGTGACGAAAGCGGTGGATGATGAAATTCGCCGACGCCGAGATGGTATCGCCGTCGACGCCCGTGATCCGCACGTTGCTGATGAGCCGGCGCGTGCGCGACAAGGGATATTCGGCGTGGCAGTTGGGATCCTTCAGCCGGATGATCCGCTCGCGCAGCCGCACGATATCGTCCGCAATGGTGAACAAAGTGTAACGGGCATCGGCATCGGGCTTGTCGTTCGGCGGCACGTAATAGGTGGCGTCGTCGGTCAAGAGGCCAAGCCACTCATCGAGCTTCCACGTATCGAGCAGGTCGGCCTCAAGATAAAACAGGTCCTCGACCTCGGCGCGCGAGACAGTCGAACCGACGATCTCGTTCATGCACGCGTCTCCATCATTTCATTCCACTTCCGCCAGAACACGCGAATGTGCCCCTCATCGGTGGCAAGCTGCTGGTCGAACGGCTTGCCCATGCCGCGTGAAAGATCGGACCACGGCACCTCGCGCCAGGCGGCGAAGCCGAGCTGCGCGGCTTCAAGAGCAGCGACGTCGTCGGGCGTCGCGAAACCACCGGGACCATAGAAGGTCAAGAAGGCATGCAAACGTCGCGCGCGCTGCGCCTCGGTTTCCTCAACGGGGCCCAACGCCCAGGCGATGACGTGCATGCGATCGGGCGCCACCGGATAGAAGTGGCGCACCGTGACCGAGGAGCCGTCATTGATGACGAGGTTTGGGAAGATGCACAGATTGCGGTTGGTGTCGGCGACGCGCGCGGCGCGCGCCGAGCCGAGCCGGTGCACCAGTTCGTTGCGCATGGCGTCGATATCCGCCTTGGCTTCCTCGCCGTAAACCGAAATCCACTTCGCTACCGGCCGGCCGCGATAATTCGGGTTATCCGTCGTCAGATGGCCGTCACCCAGATCCCGCCCAAAACCGCGCGTAGGCAGAAGTTCGCCCTTCGGCGGCGTTACGTTAACGCCAGAATTGCGCATGTAGTTAAGCCAGGTCGAATGCGTCGAAATGAGA
>Ga0181522_10002494_pt1 | contig 10504 bp, 9 predicted proteins | sample PEATcosm2014_Bin_27_FD_121103 | JGI IMG/M metagenome (GOLD analysis project Ga0181522, IMG submission 121103) | Peatland microbial communities from MTU Mesocosm Facility, Houghton, MI, USA - PEATcosm2014_Bin05_10_metaG | ecosystem: Environmental > Terrestrial > Soil > Wetlands > Peat | place...
CGATCACCGAGGACGTCCTGCGCCTTGCCGGCTTTCTCACCTACCGGATCGAAAACCCCGACGACGTCGACGACATCGTTGGCGCCGGCTGCGACATGGCGTTCGACGGTAATCTCCAGGTGGCGATCCTGCTTGCCCAGCGCCTGATTGGCCGCAAGCAGTGGACGCGATAGGAGCAGCAGGATGCTCGACCGGCGCGAATTCGTGCGGCAACTGCTGATCGATCGCGGTGACTTGTTGGTCGTCAGCGGGCTCGGCTCGGCGACTTACGACGTGGCGGCGGCCGGAGACCATCCGCTCAACTTCTATCTCTGGGGCGCCATGGGCGCCGCCGCCATGATCGGCCTCGGCTTGGCGCTGGCGCAGCCCGGCCGGCGGGTCGCTGCGCTGACCGGAGATGGCGACATGCTCATGGGCATCGGCAGCCTCGCCACCATCGGCGTCAAGCAGCCGAGTAATCTCGCCATCGTGGTGCTCGATAACGCGCACTACGGCGAGACTGGAATGCAGCCGAGCCACACCCGATCGGGCATCGATCTCGCGGCCATGGCGCTCGCCTGCCGCTTCAAGCAGGCGCGCGCGGTTTCGCGGATCGAGGACGCCGCCGACATTCGCAAGCTCCTGCACACCGGCGACGGTCCCATCCTGGTCAATGCCCGCATCAGCGAGGAAGACGTGCCGCGCGTGCTGCCGCTGCGCGACGGACACGCGATCAAGCAGCGGTTTATGGACGCGCTAACCTCGTAGGTGACAGGCCGCGGGTCGATAATGGCTGCGCTTTCGGACTTGGATCTGTTGCGGCTGATGACGATCATTTCCGTCATGGCCGCAACCTACGCGGTGTTCGCCTACATCGTGCTGCCGATGGCTTGGACGCATCATCAGCGCCAGCCCGGCTTGGCCGCCAAACCGGTCTTGACCGCAACGAAACAAAGCATTCCGGGCGATCCGATCAACGTGGGTTTCGTCGGCGATCGCGAGGACCTCGTGCGGGCGATGCACGAAGCCGGCTGGTTCGCGGCCGACGACATCACGTTTCGAACCTGCGTCGGCATCGTCGGCAGCGTTTTGCTGGACCGTCCCTACAAAACCGCGCCGGTCAGTCCGCTCTACTACGAAGGGCGTGTCCAGGACCTGGCCTATCAGAAACCCGACGGTGAGAGCGCGGACCACCGTCATCATGTGCGGCTCTGGCTCGTACTCGACAACGGCGCCGAAGGCCGGCCGATCTGGCTTGGCGCTTCGACCTACGATCGCGGCGTCGGGCTGAGCCACTATACCGGACAGGTGACGCACCGCATCGCGCCGCAGATCGATCTGGAGCGCGCCTTCCTGATCGACGATCTCAAGACCACCGGCATGGTGGTCACGCAATACAGCATCTCGGGCGTCGGCCCGACGCTGATGGGCCGCAACGGCAACGGCAACCTTTATCAGACCGACGGCGACATCTGGATCGCGCAACTGGTCGCCAAGGGAGAAAAGCGCGCCGCGCCGGCGACGGTCTTCGACCAGCCGGCATTCGTGCAGATGAAGAATGCGATTTGGGATGCACTCATACCATTGCTCGGGCGGTGATCCGGCCAGGCATTGAAGCGCGGTGATTGCCTCGAGTCGCCGATCGGTATCGGCGGGTTGCAGCTTGGCTGATCGGCTGGCGTTGGCTGCGACAATATTTCCAAGCACAGATCAAACGAATTTATTCGTTTCGACTCGACATGTGTCGACCCGGCGGTAGCCTGCAGTCATCGCTCGATTGCAACGAGCGCATCGACGGGCGTCGCCTAACGATGCGCGAGCGAGCGACTGGGACGGGGCGCTCATGTCGTTGCGTGCACAATGAATCGCGTGGTGCGAGGCATAAGCTTCAAGCGCGCCAGGCGGTTGGACTCGACGGCGGTATCTGACCTGCAAGCCGGAAGCACCGACGGTGCCTACGCGGCGGCGCTGTCTCGCTATCGCGAGCGCGATTTCGCCACGGCGCAGCGTCTATGCCGTGCGATCCTCGAACATAATCCCGAGCACCTCCGAAGCTTGGTGCTGCTCGGCGACATGGCGCAGCAGAACGGCCTCAATAAATCGGCCGTGAAGTTGCTGAACCAGGCCCTTGCGCTCGATTGCGAAGACGTTGGCGCGCACGACACGATCGCGATCGCCTATCAGGCGCTCGGCCGCCGCGACGAGGCGATCCGGCACTACAGATTGGCCATCGCGCTGGGACTCGCCGGCGTTCCGGCGCTGGTCAAAGAGAATATCGCGGTCGCGGCCGCGTTGAAACGGCTGGCGGATGCGTGGCCGCGACAATTGAGTCTTGGCGAGCTGCTAGGTCCCGAAGGACCGGTACCCATCGCAACAGAAACTTTGCTGCTTGCGTTGCTGCGCACCCGCGTGATGCACGATCTTGAACTCGAGCGGCTGCTGACTGCGATCCGGCGGGGGCTGCTTTCGGAAGTGGCCGCCGGCAGCCTCACCTCCGCCGAAGACGACGTGTTCAGGTTCTACTGCAATCTTGCGCAGCAATGCTTCCTCAACGACTACGTTTACGCGCTGAGTGAACGCGAACGAACCGAGCTGCACGAGGTGCAGACGCGGATTGCCGATGCGCTGACCGCCGGACGCGAAGTTGCGCCGCTCGATCTTGCCGTGAGCGCAAGCTATCAGCCGCTCCATGAGCTGCCGATGGCGGAAACGCTGCTCGATCGCGAATGGCCGGACGGAATAAGACGATTGTTGAACCAGCAAATCCGCCAACCCTGGGAGGAAAAGTCCGACGCCGCGAACATTCCGGCCCTAACATCTGTCGACAACCCGACCTCGCTGGAGGTGCAGCGCCAGTACGAGGAGAATCCCTACCCGCGCTGGACCACCGTTCCGCAGACCAAAGAAACGACGGTCGTGAACTACCTGTGGGAGAGGCTGCGCATCGAGCCCGAAGCTTGGCCCAGAACGACGGCAGGCGTGGAGATTCTGATCGCCGGCTGCGGCACCGGCTCTCACTCGATCGGTTCGGCGAAACGATTTCCGCGAGCGCGAATTCTCGCCATCGACATCAGCCGTGCCAGCCTCGCTTACGCGCGGCGCAAGAGCCGCGCTCAAGGAATAACCAACGTCGAGTACGCTCAGGCCGATATTCTCAAGCTGGGGGCGCTCGACCGGCGTTTCGATGTCATCGAGGCAGTCGGGGTGCTGCATCATTTGTCCGATCCCGAGGCCGGGTGGCGCGTGCTGGTGTCACTATTGCGGCCGAAGGGCCTGATGCTTGTCGGACTTTACAGCGCGACCGCCCGGCGAACGTTCGATGGCGCCCGCGCCGTCATCGCCGAGCGCGGCTATCGCCCCACGGCCGACGATATCCGGGCCTGCCGGCAGGAGCTGATCGTCCGCGGACTTATGCCGCCAGCTCGGGACTTCTCAAGCATCAGCGGATGCCGTGACCTCCTGTTCAACGTCATGGAGCACCGGTTCACGATTCCGCAGATCCAAGCGTTTCTTGACGCCAATCATCTGAAATTTCTGGGTATCACTCAGCTTGCACCGCATGTCCTCGAGGAATTCCGGCAGCAGTTCCCGGACCCAGCATCCCGGCACGATCTTGCGGTGTGGCAGGCCTTCGAACAAATGCACCCGAACACATTCGGCAACATGTACATTTTCTGGGTGCAGAAGACGGCGAACCACGAGGGTGAAACTACGGCGCCGTTTTCGCCGCCATCTTCACCGCCTCGATGATCTCCGGATAGGCCGCGCAGCGACAGAGATTGCCGGACAGATAGTGGCGGATTTCATCGTCGCTCGGATGAGGATGCTCTTTCAGCAATTGGTGCGACATGAGAATGAACCCGGGGGTACAGTAGCCGCACTGAAATGCGCCGGCGTCGATGAAGGCCTGCTGTACCGAAGACAGCTGTCCGTCGGCGTCAAGCGACTCGACGGTGGTGACGCTCTTGCCGTCGACCCAGACGGCGAAATAGAGGCAGCCGGAGACGGCCTTGCCTTCGACCAGAACGGTGCAACAGCCACACAGGCCCTGCCCGCAGCTTTCGCGCGCGCCGAACAGATCGAAGCGCTGCAAAAGCTCGACCAGGTTGCGGTGCGGCTCAATGGCGGTCGAGACCGGCTGGCCGTTGAGCGTGAAATTGATTGCTCGTGCGTTCATCGTTCAGACTCCAGAAATTCACGCCGTTCAGTCCGCGAGAGTTACGCCCGCTCGTCCAGCGCCTGGCGCACCGCGCGGCGCAGATAAACCCGCAGCAGTTCTCTTTTGTACGGCGCCGAGCCGTGGGCGTCGGACAGGGTTTCCACTTCCGCGGCCGCCGCGTCGCCGGCGCGGCACAGCACAGCATCGTCCGGCGCCGCGTCTCGCAGCGCTTGCTCGGCCGTACGCATGCGCGTGACCTTTTCGGTGGCCGCGCTGACCACCACCATGGGATCGCGGATCGTCCCATCCTTGAGCGCGAACGACACCGCGACGCCGAGGGAAGGCCAGTCGTCCGCGGTGCGCGAGGTAACCTTGATGTATGCGGCCTTGCGTCCGCCAAGCGGCGGAACCGTCACCGCGGTGATCAGCTCGTTCTTTTCCAGGACGGTCTCGTAATAGCCGGCATAAAGCTCTTCGACCGGCAGTTCGCGGCTCTGCTGCGGACCGCTGACCGAGACGCGGGCGCCGAGCGCCGTCAAAACCGGCGGCAAATCCATGTGCGGATCGCCGTGCGCCAGCGCGCCGCCGACCCGCGCCACATTGCGCACGCGCACATTCGAAAGGGTGCGCATGGCGCGGGCCAGCACGGGCTGGTGCTTGGCGACATTGGCGTCGTGTTCCAGTTGGCTCAGCGTCGCCATGGCGCCGATGCGCAACGCGCCGCCGTCAACGACGGCAATGCGCGCGTGCTCGGGCTCGATCTTGTGCAAGCAGACAAGACGGGTCGGCTGGAATACGCCCGCTTTCATCATCAGCATCAAGGCGGTGCCGCCCGCGACCGGGCGGATGGTGGGCTCCTCCGGATCGAGCAGCGACATCGCCTCCTCGAGCGAGGTCGGCTCTACCATCTCGAAAGGAATCACTGGACACTTCTCCCTGCACGCATCATGCCACCGCCCGTCCGGTCATGACGCCTTGGCGGTTGCCATATTCAGCACGTGGTCGGCGATCTCGGCGCGCGTGCCCACCCAGATGTCGGGCGACGACATCGCCTGCTCGATGATCTTCTCATAAAAATGCGCACCGCGATGATGACCGAAGATATGGGCGTGGCTGGTCACGTCGATGACGCGAAGCTCGCCGCGGCCCGCACGTGCGATCTCGATCACCTCGTTGTACGATTCAAGCATCATGCGCGGCGGATGGCCGTATTTCATCGACGGCATGTCATTGACATCGTAGGACAGCGGGATCGCAACGATGCGCTTGTTGCCATGGCTGGCGACATACGGCAGATCGGTATCGAACACGTCGCCGTACCAACGATAGCCGGCCTCGGCGAGAAGCTTGGGCGTGGACAGTTTCGAGGTGCCGCGCGGCGACAACCAGCCGGCGATTTTCTGACCCGAAGCCTTTTCGAGGAGCGTCGTGCAGCGTTCGATGTTCTTGCGCTCCTCGTCGTCGGACAGGAGCGCCGGGATCACGTCCATGGCGTAAGAATGCGACAGCACCTCATGGCCGTTTTGGGCGATGGCTTTGAGGGTGGCGGGCGCGCGCTCCGCGATGACCGCGCTGACCATGACGCTCGACTTGGCGCCGTGGCGGGCGAAAGCATCCATCAGGCGGTGGATGCCGACCTCAACCCCATAGGCGGCCCACGAAATGGCCATGGTGTCGAGCACGCCGGCCGGCAGCGGATTACCCATCGGGCTGATGCCCGGCGCCTTGCCGTCCGACCAGGCCTCAAGACAGACGTTGAAGACGACGGCGATGCGTTTGCCGTTCGGCCACACCCAATCGGGCTGCTTCTTCATTCACGGCTCCGCGGGCGAATATTGTCCCGCATTGCGCGGGCACCGGGGGAGGCAACGTTAAATCACACCAGGGATCACCGCGTCGAGGCCGTCGCGATTGCGTGAACCGCGCGGCCTTTCGCTTTTTGGTTTCACCACGCGTGTTGCGTGCGCGGGCTCATGTACCAGGCTCCGGCGAGCACCAGGAGCGCGAGCAGAGCCGGAAGGACGCTGAGCCAGATGCTGATGGCGGCAACCGCAGCCGCGCCGGCCCAGCCAATTGACGAAAAAGCCTCCGCGAAAGTGGCGAGCCGCGACGAAACCTGACGGCGGCGAAACTGGCTCCGTTTGGCCTGACTGCGGAACCAGAACTGAACAGCCGTCGCGGCCGCCGATGAGGTGACGATCCCGACGCCGGCGACCGCCGCGTAACGGGGCGAGGCGATGGCCAGTAGCACGACCAGCGGCGTGAAGATCATGGCGATGGCGCCGAGCACCGCCTCGATTTTCGCGCGCAGCACGAAGCGCGACGGCACCGGCGCGGTGGCGACGAGATCGGGCGCATCCTCACCGGAGATCGCGAGCCAGGCCAATCCGCCGCCAAGTTGCCCGGCGGCCATGACGAGCACCGGCACCAGAACTTCCAGCGCGCCGTTGCCTTGACCGAAACTGCGCCACAGCATGAGGGCCGGCGGCACCAGATAGAGCATCTGCATAAGCGTCTGCGACATCAACCAAGGATCGCGCCGCAGCAGAATCCACTCCTTGCGGCGCAGCGCGCCCCGCGGCGACGTTTTGCCGAAGCCGGCCGAGCGGCGCGCCTGACCGGCGCCCGCGTGACTGACGCCGGCCGCCGCCATGGCATATTCGCCGAACCGCGGCGCCACGATCGCGATGGCGGCGGCGAGCAGCGTCAAGCTCACAGCGAGCACGGCCATGAGCGGAAACAACTCGCCGAGAGCCGCACGCGCCGGCCACCAGAGCACGCTGTTCATGCCCGGCGCCAACGCCAGCAAGGTATCCGACTGCAAGACGGCGGAGCGCGAAAGCGTCCCGTAGGACATGATCGCGGTGATTTGCAGGCCAATGACGAACGCGGCGCCGATCACCGCCGCGACGACCTGCGCCACGAAGCGCGTGCGCTTGGCGCCCAGGACCCGAAACAACGCGACCGTGAGCCCGACAGCCAGGGCCGTCGCCGCCGCGCCCATGGCAACAATGACTCCGTATGCGCCGAGCCAGCGCCACCCGCCGAGTGCGATGAGCACGTTGATGAACGGCGCCGCCAACGGCAGCGCCATCATCGTCGTCGCCAGCGCTACCGTCGCAATCCGCACGCCAAACAGTTCGTTGGTGGCCACCGGCGACGCCAGAATCAGATCGAGATCGGAGCGCGCGTAGAAGGCACGCGTGATCGACTCCATCGCCTGCGAGATCATCAGCAGCCAGGACAGCAGCATGCTGGCGGTGACCGCCACCAGGGTCTGCTTGTCGACCACGGCATCGGCATAGCGGCCGACCACCCAATAGGCGACGAAATGCATGAAGATGATAAAGGCGGCGATGCCGATCGCGACCTTGCGCAGACGCTCGCGCCGGCCCGCGGTGATCATCGACAACCAATCGCGCCAGGCGAGCCGCGACTCGTGCTGCGCGAACCAGACGGCCGTGCCGACCTGAACGGTCATGCGGCTTGCGCCGTCTCGGCCACGAGCGCGAGAAACGTGTCCTCGAGGCTGGCGCCGTCCGTTGCGCCGTCTTTGGCGCCGGCCTGCCGCCGCAGCTCTTCGAGCGTGCCTTCGGCGATAAGCCTGCCGTGCGCGATGATGCCGATGCGATCGGCCATGCGCTCGGCCACCTCGAGGATATGCGTCGTCATGATGACGGTGCCGCCAGCGCGGGTACGATCGCGCAACACAGTCTTGACCTGACGCGCGGAGCCGGCGTCGAGACCGGTCAGCGGCTCGTCCAGAATAATCATGCGCGGTTCGTGCACCAGCGCGCCGGCGAGCGCCACCTTCTGCCGCATGCCCTTGGAGAATCCTTCACAGCGTTCGTCAGCGTGCGGCGCGAGGTCGAGCCAGTCCAGAAGCTCCGTTGAGCGCGCGGCAGCGACCGGCGGTTCGACGCCCCACAGTCCGGCAACGAATTCCAGATATTCGCGCGGCGTGAGTTTTTCGTAGATCATCGGCTCGTCGGAAATCCACGCCGTAATCCGCTTCGCCGCAACCGGATCGGCGAGCGCGTCGATGCCGCCCACCCGGATCGTGCCGGCGTCGGGACGCAGAAGGCCGGCGACCATTCGCAGCGTCGTGGTCTTGCCGGCGCCATTGGGGCCGACCAGCGCATAAAACTCGCCGGCCCGCACCGTCAGGTCGAGACCGTCGACCGCAGGGCGGTCGAAGCGCTTCATGAGACCGTGAATCTCAAGAGCAAGCGGCGGAGACGGGCTGAAATGCTGCATTAGCCCGGCAAATTAATGCAGAGAGGTTTCGGGCCGGTGAATCCGTTCCCGAAAATACGGGACGCCGCTAAAGCGTTATGCGGTCAATTTCGGCGAGATCGGCCGGCGACAGCGGCCAGCCGACGGCAGCGACGTTCTGCTCGACCTGTTCGGCCGTCGTGGCGCCCGCGATGATACTGGGAATGAACGGCCGGCTTGCGAGCCAGCTCATGGCCAGTTCGAGGAGCGTATGGCCACGCGCGGCCGCGAATGCGGACAGCGCGCCGACGATTCGCCAGTTGCGCTCGTTGAGAACGTCGCCGCCGCGCGGCGGATCGTTGGCGAGCCGGGAGCCCGCCGGCAACGGCGCGCCGTGGTGGTACTTGCCGCTCAGCAATCCGCTGGCGAGGGGAAAATACGGCAGCAGGCTCAAACCGTATTTGCGCATGACGGGACCGAGATCCTTTTCCAGCCCTCGTTCGAGCAGGCTGCATTCGTCCTGACAGCAAATAAACGATGCGATGTGATTGCGTCCGGCTACGCTCTGCGCCTCTTCGAGCTGGGCGGCCGAAAGATTGGAGCAGCCGATGAAGCGAACCTTTCCGGCCTTCACCAGATCGTCGAGAGCACGCAGGGTTTCGTCGATCGGCGTGCGCGCGTCGGGCCGATGCAGCTGATAAAGATCGATCCAGTCGGTCTTCAATCGCCGCAGGCTCGCCTCCACCGCCTGCATGATGTAGCGGCGCGACGCGCCGCGAAGCTTGCCCGCGTCGTCCATCGGGAGGCCAAATTTGGTCGCCAACACGATAGTCTTGCGCCGCGGCCCCAGGATGGTCCCTAGAACTTCCTCCGAGCCGCCTTTGTCGCCATAGATGTCGGCGGTGTCGATCAGCGTGACGCCGAGATCGAGCGCCTTGTCGACCACCCGGCGCGAGGCCGCCAAATCGATGCGGCCGCCGAAATTATTGGTGCCGAGCCCAACGAGAGAAACCTCCGGGCCAGCCGCTCCGAGTCTGCGTTTCTGCATGCCGCTTGCGGGCGTCAGCCGCTGACATTGAAGGCGGCAAGCGCCGCCATGTTGACGAGCTGGGCGTCGTTCGCGGACAGCGGAACGATCTGCACCGAGCGGTCGAGACCGACCAGCATGGGGCCGATCACGGTCGCGCCGCCGAGTTCCATCAACATCTTGGTGGAGATCGAGGCGGAGTGGAACGCCGGCATGACCAGCACATTGGCGGGACCCGACAGGCGGCAGAACGGATAGGTTTCGCGCAGCCCCATGTTCAGCGCCACGTCGGCCGCCATGTCGCCGTCATACTCGAAATTGACGCGCCGCTGGTCGAGCAGCCGCACCGCCTCCTGCACGCGTTCCGAACGTTCGCCGGCCGGATGGCCGAATGTCGAGAAGGCGAGCAGCGCCAGCCGCGGCTCGTAGCCGAGCGAGCGCGCCACGCCCGCGGCCTCGATCGCGATTTCGGCGAGGTCGTTCGCGTCGGGCATTTCGGTCACCGCCGTGTCGGCGACCAGCACGGTGCGTTCGCGCGCGATCACCAGCGACGCGCCCATGACGCGATGCCCGGGTTTTGCATCGATGCAGCGGCGCACGTCCTCCAGCGCGACCGAGAAATTGCGGGTCACGCCTGTCACCATGGCGTCGGCATCGCCGAGCGCCACCATGCAGGAGGCGAAATGATTGCGGTCCTGGTTGACCAGGCGCTGGCAGTCGCGCTGCAAAAAGCCGCGGCGCTGCAGCCGTTCGTAGAGATACGCGGCGTAAGCGGCATTGCGCTTGGACAATGCCGCGTTGATGATCTCGATGCCGCTGCCAAGCTCGACGCCGAGCGCCTGCGCGGTCTCGCGCACGCGGTTTTCGCGACCGACCAGGAGCGCGCTGCCGAGACCCTGATGCACGAAGCTCGCCGCCGCGCGGATCACCTGCTCCTCTTCGCCCTCGGCGAAGACGACGCGCCGCGGCCGCCGGCGTAGCCGCTCATAGACGCCGGTCAGCACGCCGGCGATCGGATCGAGCCGGCTGCGCAATTGCTGCCGATAGGCCTCCATGTCGGCGATCGGCCGCCGCGCGACTTTCGAGTCCATCGCCGCCTTCGCCACCGCGGGCGGAATATCGGA
>Ga0181522_10002496_pt1 | contig 10499 bp, 9 predicted proteins | sample PEATcosm2014_Bin_27_FD_121103 | JGI IMG/M metagenome (GOLD analysis project Ga0181522, IMG submission 121103) | Peatland microbial communities from MTU Mesocosm Facility, Houghton, MI, USA - PEATcosm2014_Bin05_10_metaG | ecosystem: Environmental > Terrestrial > Soil > Wetlands > Peat | place...
GAGAACCAGATTCCCGACACGATGAAGGCGCGCAACATGACGCGCGACCAGGTGATCAACGACGTGCTGCTGGTCGCCCAGCCGACCAAGCAGTTCGTCACCGTCGACCAGGTCGCCTCGCTCGTCCTCTACCTCTGCTCCGACGCCGCGGCCCAAATCACCGGCGCCAATCTTTCCATCGACGGCGGCTGGACGGCGGAGTGAGACGGTCATTCCGGACTCGCGCTGCGTGCATCCCGGAATGACGAGCCCATGAAAAAGCCGAAGCGCATCAACCTGGCGCTGCAAGGCGGTGGCGCTCACGGGGCGTTCACCTGGGGCGTGCTCGATCACCTGTTGACGGACGATCGGCTTTCTATCGAGGGCATTTCGGGTACGTCGGCGGGTGCGGTCAATGCGGTGATGCTCGCCGACGGGTTGGCGCGCGGCGGCCGCGAGGAAGCGCGCAAGAGGCTCGCCGATTTCTGGCGTGCCGCCAGCAGTACCGGCAATCTGCCGGCATTGCAGCGGGAAGTCGTGCAACGTCTGTTGTCGTTCACGCCGCTCGATGGCACTCCGGTCCAGGCCTGGTTCAACGCGCTGTCGCGTTACTTTTCGCCTTACGACGTCAATCCGCTCAACATCAATCCGTTGAAAGAACTGATCGAGCATTTTGTCGATTTCGAAGCCTTGCACGCCTGTCCGGATCTGCAGATTTTTATTTCCGCCACCAATGTGCAGACTGGCCGCGTGCGCATATTTTCGCGCGAGAAAGTCACGGCCGATGCGGTGATGGCTTCGGCCTGTCTGCCGCTTTTGTTCCGCGCGGTCGAGATCGACGGCGTGCCCTATTGGGACGGCGGCTATCTGGGCAATCCGGTGATCTTTCCATTTTTCAGGACGACCAAAACGGAGGATGTGTTGGTGGTGCAGATCAATCCGCTGGTGCGGCACGAAACGCCGACCTCCTCAGGCGAGATCATGAATCGCATCAACGAAATCACGTTCAACTCCTCGCTCATCGATGAATATCGCGCCATCGATTTTGTCGCCCGCCTGATCGATCAGGGCCGGTTGCCGCGCGGCACGGGACCGGGCGAATACCGGCGCATCAACGTCCATCGCATCGTACTCGAACGCTTCGGTACGCATTTCGACTCGTTCAGTAAGCTATCCACGGACTACGATTTCTTCGAGATGCTGCGCTTGAGCGGCAAACGCGCTGCCCGGCGGTTCTTGGACGAGCATTTCAACGATATCGGCAAAAAAAGCACCGTTGATCTGCGGACGGAGGCGCAGGTCGAGTGGGCCTGATAGGCTAGCCGCGATGACGAACGCTCCGCCTCTCCTGGCTGCTGAAGTCGGCGCCGCCCGGCTCGAAGTCTGTGTGGCCGACATCACCACGCTTGCACTCGATGCGATCGTCAACGCGGCGAACCGGGCTTTGCTTGGCGGCGGTGGCGTTGACGGTGCGATACATCGCGCGGCCGGTCCGCAACTGCGGAGGGAATGTGAAACGCTGGGCAGCTGTGCGACCGGCGCGGCAAAAATCACGCGTGGCTACCAGCTCCCGGCGAAACACGTCATCCACGCTGTTGGCCCAGTGTGGAACGGCGGCGATCATCGCGAGGACGAATTGCTGGCTTCGTGCTATCGCGCCGCGCTCGATCTCGCTGCGGCGAGCCGGTTGGTGTCGGTCGCGTTTCCCGCCATCTCAACCGGGGTCTACGGATTTCCCCCTGACCGCGCCGCGCGCATCGCTGTTGCTACGGTGTCGTCCGAACTCGCCGCGGCGCCGCGAGGCATCGGACGGGTCGTGTTCTGCTGCTTTGGGCAGCCCTCTGCCGACCATCACATCGCGGCTTTCGCCGATCTCGGATTGGCCTGATCGCCCCGTTGGCTTCTCGACCCTACGTGCATCGCAATGCTGCACCGCAGCAGCCGCATAGACAACATCATAAGCCTCCTTATATTATGGCTGCCTGACTTAAGGGTACGTAGTTTTAATTGAGACTGGAGGCAGAAGTGCTGCCGCTTTCCGTAAATAGAGAATTCGCATTTATGCTCAATGACGTAGCTAGGATGCTGCGGACCTTCGCCGATCACAAGGCGGCGCAGTTCGGTATCACTCGCGCCCAGTGGGTGGTATTGGCGCGCCTGGATCGGTCCGAGGGTCTCAAGCAGTCGGAGCTGGCCGAAGTCCTCGACCTGCAGCCAATTTCGCTGACTCGGCTGCTCGACAAGCTGTGCGAAAGCGACTTGATCGAGCGCCGGGCCGACCCGATCGATCGCCGCGCCAAGCGGCTGTTCTTGAAGCCCGCGGCGCGGCCGCTCCTGGAAAAGCTCGGCGATCTTGGCGAGGAGCTGATGGGCACAGCGCTCTCCGGCGTCAACCGCGAGAGCGTGCAACACATGATCGAGAAGCTTGGCATGGTGAAAGAGAACCTGCGCCAAGCGATCCAACAAAGAACTATGGGCGACGCGGAAGGAGAGCGGCGTTATGGCTGAAGCTCTCCGCAAACCCGCGCCGGTGCGTGATGAAGCGCCGGAGAATCCACGGACATTGCCGCGGTCGCCGGCAGCGCCCGCGGACAAAGGCACGCAAAAAGAAAGCGGCGGCAGTGAAGAGGTCCGGCGGCTGCGGCGGCGTAATCGGATTCGCTGGGGACTGTTCGGGCTCCTGCCGCTGGTGCTCGTCATCGGCGCATATTGGTACGTTACCGGCGGTCAGGTCATGTCTACCGATGACGCGTATGTGGAAGCCGATAAGGTCGGCGTTTCCACGGACGTCGCGGGCATCGTCAAAGATGTCAACGTGAATGAGAACGAACAGGTCGAGGCCGGTCAGGTTCTCTATCGCCTGGATCCGCGGCAGTTTCAGATCGCGCTCGATAACGCCAAGGCCAATCTTGCGCAGACCGTGCTCGGCATTGAGGCCATGAAGCAGGACTACGCGCGCATGGTCAGCGACATCGCTGCCCAGCAAGCGCAGGTCGATCTCGATCAGACAAACTTCAATCGCGCCACGATGCTGCTGCACAGCGGCACCGCCACGCAGGCTGCCTTCGATCAGGCGCAGGCCACGTTGCAGACCGACAAGAGCAAGCTCGAAGCGCTGCGCGAGCAGGCGCAGGTGCAGCTCGCGCGCCTCGGTGGCAAGGCCGACATCGACGTGACGCAACACCCGCAATATCTGCAGGCCCAGGCGCAGGTCGACGAGGCGCAGCGCCAGCTTGATCACACCGTGGTCAAGGCGCCGTTCGCCGGGATTGTGACCGACGTGTCGGCGATCGCGCCGGGCAAATATCTCGCGGCTTCGACGACGGCGTTCTTTTTGGTCGACACCGATAACGTCTGGGTCACCGCTAACCCGAAAGAGACGGAGTTGACCTACGTGCGGCCCGGGCAGCCCGTCACCATCGCGGTCGATACCTATCCGGGTGTGGAATGGCACGGCACGGTGGAAAGCATCAGCCCGGCCGCCGCCCAGGAGTTTTCGTTACTGCCGGCACAGAACACCAGCGGCAACTGGGTGAAGGTGGTGCAGCGCGTGCCGATGCGGCTTCGCGTCGACATCAGCGATAAGACCAAGCCGCCGCTGCGCGCCGGGATGAGCGCCGAAATCGGCGTCGACACCGGCCATGCACGCGGCTTCCCGCACCTGTTCTAGCGGCGGCGCAAGGCGTCATGACTGAAGAGCGCAAACCGGGCGGCGGCAATCGGACGGCGATCACCGTCTGCATCATCCTGGCCACGCTCATGCAGGCGTTGGACACCACTATCGCCAATGTGGCGTTGCCCTACATGCAAGGCAGCGTGTCGGCCAGCCAGGACGAAATCGACTGGGTGCTGACCTCTTACATTGTCGCCGCCGCCATCATGACACCGCCGACCGGCTACCTCGCCGGACGGTTTGGGCTCAAGCGGCTGTTTCTCACTTCGGTCGCGGGCTTCACGGTCGCCTCGATGTTGTGCGGCATGGCGCAAACGCTGACCCAGATTGTGCTGTTCCGCGTGTTGCAGGGTGCATTCGGCGCGGCGCTCGTGCCGCTATCGCAGACCTTGCTGTTCAACATTAACCCGAAAGAAAAATACGGGTCGGCGATGGCGCTGTGGGGTGTCGCCGTGATGGTCGGCCCGATCCTCGGTCCGGTAGTCGGCGGCTGGCTGACCGAGAACTACACTTGGCGCTATGTGTTTTACATCAATCTTCCGATCGGCATTCTGGCCTTCCTCGGCATCCAGGCGTTCCTGGGCGAGACACCGCGCAGTACCGCAAAGCTCGATTGGTTTGGATTCGGTACGCTGAGCATAGGCATCGGCACTCTGCAGATTCTGCTCGATCGTGGCGGGCAACTCGATTGGTTCAGCTCCGGGGAGATCATGATCGAGGCGGTGATCGCCGCGTCGGCGCTGTATTTGTTCCTGGTGCACACCTTCACGGCCGATGAGCCGTTCGTGCGGCCACAGCTGTTCCGCGATCCGAACTTTGCGGCCGGCACGTTATTCGTGGCGGTGGTTGGTTTGACTTACTATTCGTCGCTGGCGCTGCAGCCGCCCTATTTCCAGAATCTGATGAACTATTCGGTGGTCAGCGCTGGCATGGTCATGGGACCGCGCGGCATCGGCACCATGGCTGCGATGCTGGTGGTCGGTCGCATGATTGGTCGTATCGATACGCGGCTTCTGCTTGCCTTCGGTCTTGGGCTCACCGCCTGGTCATTCTATGCCATGACCGGCTGGACCCCCGATATTGCGCAGCGGTCGATTGTTATCGTCGGCGTTGTTCAGGGCATCGGGCTCGGTTTTCTGTTCGTGCCGTTGAGCGCGGCGACATTGTCGACACTTTCGCCGGTGGCGCGTGCCGAGGGCGCAGGTTTCTACAACCTGTCGCGCAATATCGGTTCCAGTATCGGTATTTCGGTTGTGAATACACTGCTAACCCGAAACACGCAGATCAATCATGCGGTCATCGCCGCGCAGGTCACGGCGGTCAATCGCGGCTTTGAGAATCCGGCGGTCAGCCAGTCCTGGAATCCGCTGACCGCCGCCGGGCGCGCGGCACTGGACGCGATGATCACTCAGCAGGCGCAGATCATCGCCTTCGTGGACGATTACAAGCTTCTCATGATCGCGACGCTGGCGGTGATCCCGCTGCTGATCGTTTTCAGGACGCCGCGTGGGGCGCCTGACGCTGGACCGGTCGTGGTGGCGGATTAAAGCAAACGAGCGGCGATTGGGAACGCCGCTCGCGCGTATTTCATTCGGGATTGGCAAGCGATCAGGATGGGGCGGAGCTTACTCCGCCGCGCCGCTTGCCGCCGCCTCGTGCGGCTGCTCGCCTTCCGACTTCTGCTTGGCTTCGAGGTCTTCGCCGGTCGCCTGATCGACGGCCTTCATGGACAGCCGCACCTTGCCGCGTTCGTCGAAGCCAAGAAGCTTGACCTTCACCTTCTCGCCCTCCTTGACTACGTCGGACGTCTTTTGCACGCGCCGCGCTGCGAGCTGGCTGATGTGGACCAGGCCGTCCTTGGCGCCGAAGAAATTTACGAAGGCGCCGAAATCCATGACCTTGACGACCGTGCCCTCGTAGATGTGGCCGACCTCGGGCTCCGAGGCGATGGACTTGATCCAGTTGATCGCAGCGTTGATCGATTCCGCCTTTGCGGACGCGATCTTGATCATGCCGTCGTCGGAAATGTCGATCTTGGCGCCGGTCTTTTCCACGATCTCGCGGATCACCTTGCCGCCGGAGCCGATCACCTCGCGGATCTTATCGACCGGGATCTGCATCACCTCGATGCGTGGCGCGTGCTCGCCCAGCTGGGCGCGTGCCGACGTCAGCGCCTTGCCCATCTCGCCGAGGATGTGGATGCGGCCGTCCTTGGCTTGGCCAAGCGCGATGCGCATGATCTCTTCGGTGATGCCCGCAATCTTGATGTCCATCTGCAGCGAGGTGACACCGCGCTCGGTGCCGGCGACCTTGAAGTCCATGTCGCCGAGGTGGTCCTCGTCGCCCAGGATGTCGGAGAGCACGGCGAAGCGCTCTTCCTCCTTGATCAGCCCCATGGCGATGCCGGCGGTTGGCCGCTTCAACGGCACGCCGGCGTCCATTAGCGACAGCGAGGTGCCGCACACGGTTGCCATCGAGGACGAGCCGTTCGACTCGGTAATCTCCGACACCACGCGGATCGTGTAGGGGAACTCATGGTGCGGCGGCAGCACCGGATGGATGGCCCGCCACGCGAGCTTGCCGTGGCCGATCTCGCGCCGGCCCGGTGCGCCGAGGCGGCCGGTTTCGCCGACTGAGAACGGCGGGAAGTTATAGTGCAGCAGGAATGTTTCCTTGTAGGTGCCCTGCAGTGCGTCGATGTATTGCTCATCCTCGCCGGTGCCGAGCGTCGCCACGACGAGCGCCTGGGTCTCGCCGCGGGTGAACAGCGCCGAGCCGTGGGTGCGCGGCAGCACGCCGACCTCGCAGACGATCGGCCGCACGGTCTTGACGTCGCGGCCGTCGATGCGATTGCCGGTGTCGAGAATATTCCAGCGGACAATCTTGGCTTCGAGTTCTTTGAACACGCCTGCAACCTGTTGCTTCGGATGCTTCGGGTTTTCGACGTCCGGCGGACAGAAGTGCCCCATCACTCGATCTTTGGCCGCATCGACCGCTTTGTGGCGCTCCATCTTGTCGGGGATCGCGTAGGCGGCGCGCAGCTCTTTTTCGACGATGCCGCGCATCTCGGTTTCCAGCGCCGCGTTGTCCGCTACTTTGAGTTCGCGGGGCTCCTTGGCGGCCTTTTCGGCAAGCTTGATGATGGCTTCGATCACCGGCTGGAAATGCCGATGGCCGAACATCACAGCGCCCAGCATAATGTCTTCGGACAGCTCCTTGGCTTCCGACTCCACCATCAACACGGCGTCCTGGGTGCCGGCGACGACGAGATCGAGCTGGCTATCCGTCATTTCGTCGATTTGCGGATTGAGCACGTATTCGTTGTTGATGAAGCCGACCCGTGCAGCGCCGATCGGTCCCATGAACGGGGCCCCCGACAGCGTCAGCGCCGCGGATGCCGCGACCATCCCCAGAATGTCGGGATCGTTTTCAAGATCGTGCGAAAGCACGGTCACGATGACCTGCGTGTCGCAGCGCCAGCCGTCGGCGAACAGCGGGCGTATGGGCCGATCGATCAGGCGGGAGACCAGGGTCTCCTTTTCGGTCGGGCGCGCCTCGCGCTTGAAATAGCCGCCCGGAATGCGGCCCGCGGCGTAATACCTTTCCTGGTAGTTGCAGGTCAGGGGGAGGAAATCGATGCCTTGCTTCGGCTCCTTGGCCGCCACCACGGTGGCGATGACGGTGGTGTCACCGTAGGAAGCGAATACCGCGCCGTCCGCCTGGCGCGCCAGTCTGCCGGATTCTAGCGTGAGTTGGCGTCCGCCCCAGTCAAGTTGCACACGATGAATATCGAACATTTGGTCTGTCTCTCATGGTTTTCATGGTGGCGCGAGAGCCATGAGCAAGACGGCGAGAGGCTGTCGCTCGCGGGTATGTCGCGAACCCAAACAGCATCCGGCGATCCTGCCATGGCCATCGGCCTTCCATTGATATCAGCAGGCATCGGCCCGCCGCTCTAATCAGCAGCTTCAGGCTGCCGGACATTCGGCGGACGCATTATCGCGCCGCCACAAAACGCGCGGCACGGCCGCACGTAAGCTCTTCAACGGCGGATTCCTAGCCGTTCGATCAACTCTTTGTATCGCCCGTCGTTGGTGCGATGCAGATAGTCGAGAATTTGACGCCGCTGCGACACGAGCTTGAGCAGCCCGCGGCGCGAGTGGTTGTCCTTGATGTGGGTCTTGAAGTGGCCGGTCAGGTTGTTGATCCGCTCCGAAAGGAGCGCGACCTGGACTTCGGGCGAACCCGTATCGCCGGACTTGACGGCGTACGTCTTGATAACCTCCGCCTTGCGCGCGGTCGTAATCGACATCGTCATTTCACCTTTCTACCGGATCGTCCAACGATGCCGGTTAAATTGAACACGCGCTTGGGGACGATCTCGCCACGGTCCACTTCGGCGATAGCCACGATTTCGCCGCTACAGGCGACTGCAACCATGCCGCGGAAGACGGACGCGTCCCGTCCGCGCATCAAAACGGCTTGGCCACGCTTAAGCCTTGCCGCATCTGCCGGGCTGACGGCCAGCGCCGGGATGTCGTCCAGCGCGGTCTCGATCGGCAGGAGTATGTCGGCGAGGTTGTACTCACCGGCGGCTGCTCTATGACATAAAGCCTCGACCCCTTCCAGGGGAATCATGTCCGTTTCGCCGAACGGTCCCACCCGGCTTCGCCGCAGCGCCGACACGTGGCCAAAGACGCCAAGCGCGCGGCCAAGATCGCGGGCTATCGAGCGCACATAGGTTCCCTTGCCGCATTCGGCCGCCAGCGAGGCATGATCCGCATCGGCAGTTTCGCGGAGCTCAAGCCGGTGGATTTCGACCGTGCGCGCCTTGAGTTCAACCACTTCGCCATCCCGGGCCAGGTCGTAGGCGCGCTCGCCTCCGATCTTCACCGCTGAGAAGCGCGGCGGCACCTGCTCGATGGTGCCGGTGAAGCGCGGCAGCTGGGCCCGGATCGCGGCCGCGTCGGGGCGCAACTCGCTGGTCGCGACGACGCGGCCCTCGGCGTCATCGGTGTCGCGTTCCTCACCCCAGCGGATGGTAAACAGATAGTTTTTGCGGCTGTCGACCACGAACGGAACGGTCTTGGTGGCTTCGCCGAGCGCGATCGGCAGGCAGCCCGAGGCGAGCGGATCGAGGGTGCCGGCGTGTCCGACACGCTTGGCCTGGAACAGGCGCTTGATGACCGACACCGCATGCGTGGAGGTCATGCCCACCGGCTTGTCGAGCACGATCCAGCCGTGAACGTCCCGCTTCTTCGTCTTTTTGTTTGCTTGCGTTCCAGACTCGGGGCGCGGCCGCTCGGCGTGCTCACTTCCCCCCTGAGACGAAGAGTCGGGGATGGGGGTGAATTGTGCGGGCCTATGGAAAGCGTACTCGGCTCCCGCCGGACTTCGCTCGGCGACCTCCGCTTCAAGAGGGGCATCGGAGCCGGAACCGCGTTGTGTACTACTCATCATCAGCCTCGTGCGCGAGATCGCGCTGGACGGCGGGCGTTCGTAACAGCTTTTCGATCCGCTCTGCTTCCTCGAAGCGCTCGTCGATACGGAAGCGAATATCGGGCGCGAACTTCAAGTTGACGCGGCGGGCGATCTCACCGCGAACGTATTTCTTGTTGCGGTCGAGCGCCTCGAGCACTTCTTCCTTGTCGCGGCCGCCAAGCGGCATAACGTAGATGGTAGCAAGCCGCAGATCGGGGCTCATGCGTACCTCAGGCACCGTGATCATGCGTGCTTCCAGCGCCGGATCGTGGATGCCTCCGCGCGAAAGCATGTCGGCGAGTTCGTGGCGGATCAATTCGCCGACGCGGAGCTGACGTTGCGAACCCCCTGGCGGTTGATCGCGATGTTGGTGATGACGTGCCATTTGTTGTTGCCGTCATGCGCGGGCCTGTACCGCGCATCTCGATTAAATTTTCTGTGCTCTTATGGGCGTCATTGCCGGGTCAAGCCCGGCAATGACGCCGAGAGGACGCGAACGTGAGTATTGGACTCAAAGCGTCCGCTGCACGGTCTCCACTCGATAACATTCGATGACGTCGCCGACCCTCATGTCATGATAATTCTCGAAGGCCATGCCGCATTCCTGACCGGCGACAACCTCACGCGCGTCATCCTTGAAGCGCTTGAGCTGCGACAGCTTACCCTGATGCACGACGACACTGTCGCGGATCAGCCGCACGTTGGCGCCGCGCTCGACCGTACCGTCGGTCACGCGGCAGCCGGCGACGTTGCCAACCTTGGAGACCTTGAAGATCTCCAGGATGGTCGCGTTGCCCAGCATGGTCTCGCGCAGCGTCGGCGGGAGCATGCCCGACATTGCCTTCTTCACGTCATCAACCAGGGCGTAGATGATGTCGTAGTAGCGGATCTCAATGCCGTCCCGCTCGGCGGCTTCGCGCGCTTCCTTGTGGGCGCGCACGTTGAAGCCGATGACCACGGCGCCGGAAGCTTGCGCCAGCGTCACGTCGGACTCGGTGATGCCGCCGGCGCCCGAGAAGATTATGCGCGCCCCCACTTCATCGGTGGAGATCTTGTCCAGCGCACCGATGATAGCTTCGATTGAGCCCTGCACATCGCCCTTGATCACGAGCGGGAATTCCTTGCGCCCGGAGGTCTTGAGCTGACTCATCATCTGCTCAAGCGAGCCGCGCATGCCGGTCTGCCGCGCCGCCATCTTTTCGCGTTTCTGGCGGATGCGGTAATCGGTAATCTCGCGCGCGCGCGCCTCGCTTTCGACAACGGCGAGCCGGTCACTCGCCTCGGGCGTGCCGTTGAAGCCCAGAATTTCGACCGGCATTGACGGCCCGGCCGCCACCACCGGATGGCCGGTGTCGGAGACCAGCGC
>Ga0181522_10002499_pt1 | contig 10487 bp, 6 predicted proteins | sample PEATcosm2014_Bin_27_FD_121103 | JGI IMG/M metagenome (GOLD analysis project Ga0181522, IMG submission 121103) | Peatland microbial communities from MTU Mesocosm Facility, Houghton, MI, USA - PEATcosm2014_Bin05_10_metaG | ecosystem: Environmental > Terrestrial > Soil > Wetlands > Peat | place...
AGCTGATAGTGGCCGATGGGCAGATAGTCGATGCGAAAGACGCCTGACGCATTGGTTGTTGTGCTCGAGTCGACGTTGGTGTCGATGTTGTGAGCCACAACGCTGGCGCCGGTGACGACGGACCCGCGGGGATCGGTGACTTCGCCGGTCACCGAGCCGGTTACGGTCTGCGCGAGCGCCATGGGAACGGCTGTCAGCAGGAAAAACAAGGCGAGAAGATTCTTTTTCATTGCACCCTCACTCAACTTGTGAAAACGAACGGGGAGATTGGCGATTGCACGCGACCATGTCGGGCCTCCGAAAAGATCGCACCTCTGATGCGATCAACATTAGCCAAAAAGTGATCGTTTTGTCCAGAAAAATGATCATTATTGACGAAATGCGGCAATTCAGGGGCGATTTGCGGGCCGAGGAGGGCGAAGTTCGGCCGGAATTCAGTGGGGCTCACGGCGCCGACGTGGACGCTCCCCATGCGACCGTGCCGAAGGATCCGTGCCAGGACAGCCGAGCACCAATACGAATCTGTTTCGCGAGGCGGCCTCAATGAACTACAACTACATACCGCGGGAACTTCAGGTCGCGCTGGAGTTCGCTTTCTAAGCGGACCCAGCAATGGCGTGCGATCGAGCCACACAGATTGCGGCATTGCGGCGAGTGAACGGCAACGGAGAAAAGGAGAGACACAGTCGTGGAAAATAACGGAGCTTCCAGCATTGCAGGCCAGACGAGTGCATCGGCATGTGAAGGCCACAGCCGGCGCGATGTATTGAAGGGGTTGGCGCTGTTCGGCGGAGGCGCGGTGATGGGCGCGGCGCCGGCAGCGGCCGCTGCGAAGCCGCCGCAATCGGCAGGCTATCCGGCAGTTGCGCCCGCTGCGGGAGACGACATCTCGGCCGCCGACAATGACCCGGTGGTGGAGATTGCCACGGGCAAAGTGCGCGGCTATGTGAGCCGAGGAATCTACACGTTCAAAGGCATTCCGTACGGCGATACGACAGCGGGCGCGAACCGCTTTATGCCGCCGCAAAAGCCCAAGCCGTGGACCGGCGTGCGAAGCTCCATGCAGTTCGGCTACGTGTGCCCGCAGCCGGCGCGCGGCGGCTGGGCCAACGACGAGGAAGCGTGGATGTTCAGCTGGGACGACGGCGTGCCCGGTGAAGACTGCCTGCGCGTGAGCCTGTGGACGCCGGGAATCAACGACAACAAGAAGCGGCCGGTGATGGTGTGGCTGCACGGCGGCGGATTCACGGCGGGCTCGGGGCAGGAGCTGCTCTCCTACGACGGCGAAAACCTGGCGCGGCGCGGCGACGTGGTGGTGGTGACACTCAATCACCGGCTCAACGTCTTCGGTTATCTGAACCTGGCGCAGTACGGCAGCCGTTACGCCGACTCAGGCAACGTGGGCCAGCTCGACATCGTGGCCGCGCTCGAATGGGTGCGCGACAACATTGCGCAGTTCGGCGGCGACCCGAACGTGGTGACGATCTTCGGCCAGTCCGGCGGAGGCGGCAAGGTGAACGCGCTGATGGCTATGCCGTCTGCGAATGGCCTGTTTCATCGCGCCATTGTGGAGAGCGGCTCGCTGCTGCGTGGAACGACCGAAGAAAACTCGGGCAAGCTGGCCGAGGCGCTGCTGACCAAGCTGGGGCTGAACGGTTCTTCAGTGGACAAGCTGCAGGAGATTCCAGTCGATCAGCTCGTGGCGGCCGCGGTAGCGGTCACACGGCGCCCTCCGCCGCCGGGCGGCATCATCGACTTCCGCCGCGTGGGCGCGATGCTGGGCTGGTCTCCGGTGGCCGGCCTCAAATCAATGCCGCGGCAGCCGTTCGATCCCGATGCGCCGCCGCAGTCGGCGCAGATTCCGCTGCTGGTGGGCACCACGCTGAATGAATTCGTCCACGCCACGAACCACCCCGAATATATGCAGCTGACCGATGACGTGCTCAAAACCCGCGCGCAGGGCGTGTTTGGCGACAAGGCGAACGACGTGATCGCCGCGGCGCGGGCCGTCTATCCCAATGCGATTCCATTCGAGATCTGGTCGGTCATCGCGGTCAGCTCCGTGCGCGGGTCAGCGATTACGCAGGCACAACTAAAAGCCGCGCAAAACGCAGGGCCGGCGTACCTCTACCAGTTCACCTGGCAAACGCCAGTGCTGAACGGCAGGCCGATGGCGTTCCACTGCGCGGAGATCGCCTTTGCGTTCGACAACACCGAGCGCTGCCGCAACATGACCGGCGGCGGCCAGGCCGCGCGCGATCTGGCGGCGAAGGTGAGCGAGGCGTGGATCCACTTTGCGCGCACCGGCAATCCCAATCACTCGGGTCTTCCGCATTGGCCGGAGTTCAACGCGCAGGCGCGACCAACCATGATCTTCGACGACCGCTGCGAGGTGCGGAACAACTACGATCAGGCGCTGCAGGAGGCAGTGAGCCGCACATAGAGACTCTTACTGAATCTATTGAAAGCGCGCTCGCGTCGGACAATCGCGCGGACTCGACCGGTTCAAGATGGACGAGCCCGCGCCTGAGGGCCATCAGTTGATGGCCTCAGTGCAGCCGGCGATCTTCCGGCTGTTTTTCCCGAAACGAACCCAGTTTCAAAATGGGCCCAGCTCGACGAACAGCGCTCGATTCTAAGCTTCTGCCAGCCTTGGGCCCTCCTTCGGCACGGGCGCTTCGATCTCGTCCGCGGTGAATTTGTGCCCGCGCATCGTCAAATAAAACAAGAGTTCCACACGGCTGGAAACGCCCAATTTATCGAAGGCGCGAAACAGGTAGTTCTTCACCGTGTGCTCGCTGAGTCCAAGCTCCTGCGCAATGGCCCTGTTGGTTCTGCCCTTGGCCGCAATTTGAACCACTTGCAGCTCACGCATGGTCAGTGCCGGTGTTTCGCTCTCGTTCAGCAGGCTTGCCGAAGGTATGCAGCGCATCGCGTCGAGCAAGACATCGCTCTCCGGCCTTCCCGCCCAGATGAAACCTTTGCGCACGTGCTCCACGCAATCCAGAAATTCGGACATCGGCCGCTCGCGGCAAAAGACTCCGCGGGCGCCGCAGCGGAAAGCATTGATCACGGAATCGCGGTCCGATTGATTGAGAAGAATGACGATAAAGACGTTCGGATATTCGAGACCGACGAGGTGCGCCAGATCAAATCCATTGCGGGTCTTGATGTTAAGTTCCGATGCGATGACGACGAGGTCGACATCGCCCATGGCGAGTGCGCTCAATAGTTCCGATGAATCGACTGCAATTGCCTCGTAGTTCTTGTCGCGATCGAGAGCATTGGCCAACAGATCGCTGCTCATTGAATCGCGGTCGACGATGAGGATTCTGACGAGCCGCGCGGACTCCTGTGCCGCGCTCACAGCCCGCTCTTCGGTTTTGTTCCGCGGCGGGGAAACCCACCGATTGGCGTTTTGATTCCTGAAGGGAACAGTGCGCGAAGCTGGCGAATGTAGTTGCAAGCTTTCACTCCCGTCTATTGTCGTTTTTTGGGGCAAGAGCGCCCCCTGGAGACTACCGTGATCCGATTTGTCTTTCGATCTGAATCGATCAGGTCCGGTGAAGTTCAGTGATTGCGGAACACTCACTGCGCGATGCTTTGTGTGAGTCCGGCTTGGGCTTGGTGAACACCATCCCGCGTTACCGGTAAAGCAACTGCGTTGTATTCACTCTACAAACAAGCCACCGATTCTGCAAACACTTTTTTGCGAGGGAAGTCGCGCTGCAAACTTTCTTCTCTATGTCGGATGCACGATCTTCTCTGGGCGTTGGTTCCATTCCCGATTCGATTCCGCGGAGGAAAACGGCGCACCCAACAATCTTTCCGCACGCGCGGGAACCCCCTTTCGCGTCCGGGTTGATGTTCATTCTTCTTGGACGAAAAACGAGCAATCGAGTGCATCCATCGATGTGCATCGCGGAACTCATCTCCGAACGGCTGCGCCAATCGAAATGTGGACAGCGCATGCAATTCATGACGACTGTCTCGAAGCTGCGCGAGTAAATAATTTTTAATCAAGTAGCTCGAGGATAAATTTTGGGGAATTTTTTATCGTCAGGAAATATGAGCCGATAATCGGCGATTTGCAGTTGCTTGGCAACCGCATCTCCACGACGCCAAGAACCATTCGTCGGACCTCAGCTTCAACTTGGACATGGCGCAATCGTCAGCGATGAGGAGCGAGACTCGACTCTTTCAATCGCTGTGGGACGCCAATGCGCGGCCTCGATCGGCACTCTCATTGCCAATGGGAATGTCTTCGTGGCTCAGTCTCCAGGCGGGCTGAGTGTTGCGCGCAGCGCAGAGATGAAACACGGCGACGGAACCGACAACCGCCAACGAGACAGGAAATAGAAAGTCGTAACCGACGCGAGTGAGTTCGAGAATCAGGGCGATCGCCGTGACCGGCATCTTCATGGATGACGCCATGAACGCCGCGCTTCCGACGACAGCGAAGGCGCCAAATGGAACTCCGGGCCAAAACTGAATCCATGGTCCGCTGAGGACGACCGCCAGCAATCCACCAAGGGCCAGGCTCGGAGTGAGCAAGCCGCCCGCCGCACCCGCCCGCAGAGCGCCGAGCACGACGACCACCTTCAGCAGAAGCAGCGCCGCAGCCAGCGCGATTCCCAGGTCGCTGTCGAAGCCCGCCTGTGCGAGGCTCTTTCCATTGCCGAGGAGTTGCGGAAACGGGATGGCCAGCGCACCGATGGCGGGAAACACCACGGCGCACCAGACGAGCAGACGCCAGTCTCGAGGAGCACGCGCACGCAAGGCTCCGGCGGCGCGCACAAACCAGTACGCCGAAAAGCCGAACAGCGGCCCTGCCACGACGGACCATGCGATCAGGGATGGGGCGACGGCGAGATTCGGCAGCGAGTATTGCGTCACATTGCCCAGGCCGATCCACGCGACCATGGCTGCAATGACGGAGGTTGCAATGGCCGGAATCAAGGCAGACAGGCTAAACGTTCCAAGCAGGACCTCGAGCGTAAAAAGCGCGCCACCAAAGGGAACGTTATAGACCGCGGCGAATCCGGCTCCCGCGCCGCAGGCAATCATGATCCGGCGGTCCGCTGCGCTCAGGCGGGCGCGATCGGAGATCCATGCGGCAAATACGGCGCCGACATCGCGCGGCGCCGCTTCCCTGCCCAGCGGCGAGCCCAGAGCGACCGTGACGATCTGCAGAAGACCGTGACCGATGGTCGCGAGAAACGGCATGCGAGGCCCGTTCTCCTGCAGGGTCTTGCCGACGGAGACCAGTGGTCTGCCGAATCGGTAGAGCAACCACCAGCCGATCCCGGCCACAGCCGCGCAAACGCACAACACCACAAAGCGCCGCACCGGTGATGCTGCGCTCACTCCTTCAAGGAAACTCTCCGGGCTGACGATCGAATGGAGGCTATAACCAAAAGCGAGGTGCTGGATGAAATGAAGCAAGAGGCCAAGCCCCATTCCGCCAAGACCCGAGGCGATGCCGACCGCGGCTGTGGCGGCCGCGAGAGGCAGCCAATCCGACTTGCGCGAGATTGCATCCGGTGGTTCCATGCGATCCACTCAACCCGCCGATGGCGCCCCCGAAGTTGACGAGGGCGATGTTTGTGAAGGCGCCGAAAGGAAGAAGTTCAAAAAGCGTGCCCTTTGAGTATCATGCACCAACGTTGCCTGCACATCCACTGGCGCACAGGCGTTGGTTCTCTCCCGCTTGGGCCATGTTCAGCTATGAAAGAATGACTCCGGAAGCTGTGCGGATGTAAGCCGGGAGCGACGGCGCCTTGGTTGAGTTGTCGAGGCCTGGTCGCAAGGCAGCCGGGAGCGTGGTCGATGCCGTTTGACTGGAGCTGCGGACCGCTTGCGGAAGGGCTGCGATGCTACGAAAACGACGAGTTCTTTCTCGCTCATGAGCATTGGGAAGAAATATGGCTGAAGTGCAAGGAGCCGGAAAAGACATTCTTGCAGGCATTGATTCAAATTGCGGCCGCGTTTCATCATTTTCATGGTAAGAATCTCGCCGGCACCGCATCGCTGCTGCGCGCAGCATTGCGCAGACTCGATTCATATCCTCCTGTTTTTGGCGGCATAGCTGTCGAGCCCCTTCGCGCAAGCGTTCGAGATTGGCTGCAGGCTCTCGATCGAGAGTATCCATCGCCACAACTTCCCATCCCGAAGCTCCGATGAGGGCATCGGCGCGTGAGCTCGTCAGGAACTCGGTCCGCAGATTCACGCAATCAGCGGTGAAACCCACCACGAGATTCATGCCCTGCTTACGGACCACCAGAAAGAATTAGAGAAGGCGATGCAGCAACGCGAGCACAATGGAGAAGAAAACAGGCGCCACGCTCCACCGGAAGCACGGTCGCCTGACCCGGATCTCTCGTTCGCTTAACCTGTCTGGAGTTCGTCGCACCTATAAGGCTCCAACTTTCGTTGGTTTCTGCCCATTCCAAGCAACTTACTTGGAATGGGCGAGAGGGGCTGCGGAACTCGAACCCGCGACACGAGCTGTGACGGGTTTGGGCGGCGACACCAAGATAGGCAGAAGCATGGAGACCGCCATGACGCCCGCGATAACGTGGAGACCGCTGGCATACGATCCGCTGCTTTGACGCATGTGAGCGATGAGCAGCGGTCCAAATGCGCTCGCGGTGCCCCACGCCGTGAGCATAAGTCCGTAGATTGGTCCAACATTCTTCGAACCGAAGTAGTCCGCAGTGAAAGCCGGCATGGTGCCGAAGCCGCCCCCGTAGCACATCAGGACGATGAACGCCAGGGCGGTAAGAATCGCCGCCGAAGAAGTGCCCGGCAGGATCCAAAAGAGGCCGACCTGAAGGAGGAACATGGTCACGAAGGTCCATCGCCTGGTGATTGCGTCGGAGATCGAGGCCCAGAATATTCGGCCTACAGCGTTGCCGATGCTGGCAATGCCCACCATTCCCGCGGCCACGACGGCGCTGACCTTGGCAATCTCTTGAAACATCGGCGATTCTTGCGAGATGATCGAGATGCCTGCCGAGGTATTCAGAAAGAGCAGCGCCCAAAGGGCCCACCACTGCCAGGTCTTAAGCGCGCCGCCGAGGGTATAGTCCATTGCCGCACGCTGCCCACTTTGGATAGCGCTGGGAACCCAGCCCGCCGGTTTCCATCCATCGGGCGGGTTCTGCATGAAGTAGCCGGTGGCCATGGTAACCACCAGATATGCGATGCCAAGATACGCGAATGTCTGCAAGACACCGACGTTCTGAATGAGGCGCGTAGCCACAGGGGCAGTCACTAATGCCCCAGCGCCAAATCCACCAACGGCAATACCCGTGATAAGACCCCTGCGATCGGGGAACCACTTGACCAGCACAGCGACAGGAACAATGTAACTGAAACCAACTCCTATTCCACCAATGAGCCCGTAGCTCAAGTAGAGCCACCAGAGTCTATTGCCAGAGAAACTGGCCAGGAAGACACCGAGGCCATAGAGAAACCCGCCCGTCAGGGCCACGACGCGCGGCCCTTTCCTGTTTAACCAGAGCCCTCCGAAGAAACATGCGATTCCGAGAACAAAGATGGAAATCGTGAATGTGAGAGTTACCTCCTCAATGGACCAGTGAAACTGCCTGGCCAGGGGAACCCTGAAAACGCTCCAGGCATAAACAGCCCCGAGAGCCATTTGCATGAGGAATCCCGCCGCAGCGATTCCCCAGCGATTCGTGTTCGACATGAACTACCTCCAACGGCTGATCCGTGAAACTGCCTGCACTTAGCTGCACGTTCCGCGCAGCTTAATCTGATTTCCCAACTTTTCCAGGAAGCGGTTGACGAATGCGATGCTTCTGCGCAGTTCCTTGTGGCGGAACTGGCTGAGAAGCGAGATGAGTCCCGGCGGCTCGATAATCGGCTTGTCGTAGCATCCGAGAGTTTCACTTGCTGCCAGTGCGACGCACTCGAGTACTTCAGGGTTAATGGCCCCAAGCGTTTTGGCAAGGATCACGGCGTTGCGCATGGCGCGAACGGACTCATCCGATTTGACAGCGTCGACGGCGGTCTCAATCAGCTTGTCGCTTGCACTGAGCGCGCCGCGCAACAGTTCAAAAACGCCGTGCTCGTGAAGCTGCTGGAGCAATTCGTACGAGTCGAGCAACGCCTCGGCGTGCGCAACCGGAGCCTGTTCGAGCCGCTTGCGCAACTCCTCACGCGGATCGCGTGGCGGTAACTCCAGAGGAATCGGTCGAGCCATTTTGCCTCCGTTTTCATCAGCGACAGGTTAGCGAGTTTGAATCTGAACGAGATGATTCCCGGGTTGACGATAATCCTTCCGTTTCCACTTGCGTTCCACCTCGACGCCAGTCTGCGGTGTCGGGTGGCCGTGGCGGGAGTTAGTGCGCGGAAGCGGATCTGCGCCGATCTCCCCCAACACCTTAAGCTGCACAGACGTTTCTTTGTACGCAGGGGTATGCGTGGCTTTATCCGTATGGCTGCCGGTGAGACGATTCACAGGCTCGTCGGTTGAGTTCATGGGCATATACAGCTCTTTTCCCTGCACCCTCGTCGTGATGACGGCTTGCGCCTTCACCTTGCCGTAGCGGGATGTTAGTTGCAACCAGCTACCGGTCTGGATGCCGCGCTCGCCGGCAAGTTCCGGAGACACTTCAATAAACGTGCACGGAGTCTTTTCGCGAATGCCCTCGGTGCGATAGGTCATGTTGCCTTCATGGAAGTGCTCGAGCAAGCGGCCGTTGTTCAAGTGCAGGTCATACTCGGCATTCGGTTGATCGGTCGGCTCCGACCAGGGAACGGGGAAAAATGTAGCCTTGCCGTCAGGCAAATTGAACTCCCTGGTGTAAAGCAACGGTTGATCGCTGCCATCCGCGGCAACGGGCCACTGCAGCGTCTTGTAACCTTCCAGGCGTTCATAAGTGACGCCGGCCATCAACGGAGTAAGTGAGGCGATCTCCTCGTAAACCTGAGAAGGATGCTCGTACTTCCAGCCGGCGCCCAGCCGATTGGCAATATCCTGGATAATGATCCAGTCCGGGCGACTCTCTCCGAGAGGCTCAAGAACCTGATAGAGACGCTGAATGCGCCGCTCGGTGCTGGTGAAGGTCCCTTCCTTTTCCAGACTCGGGCTGGCCGGAAGGATAACATCGGCGAAACGGCAGGTCTCGCTGAAGAATATCTCCTGCATAACAAAGAAATCGAGCTTCGACAGAGCATCGCTCACATAGTTAGCGTTGGAATCGACCAGGCTCATCTCTTCGCCGAAGACATACATCGACTTGAGCTTGCCTTCGTGAATGGCGTCGATCATCAAATGGTTATCGAGCCCAGGCTTGGGCGGCAATTGAACATTCCACGACTTCTCAAACTTGGCGCGAATCGCCGGATCGTCCACCTTCTGATAACCCGGAAAGTAGTTAGGCATGGCTCCATGGTCGCTCGCACCTTGGACGTTGTTATGCCCGCGCAGAGGATATGCGCCTGTTCCCGGCTTCATGTAATTCCCGGTCGCCAGTAACATATTGGAGATTGCCGTTGAGGTGTCGGAGCCCATGGAGTGCTGCGTGACGCCCATGGCCCAGAGAACGCAAACGCCCTTGGCTTCCGCGATCATGTGGGCAACCTTTGTCAGCGTTTCGATGGGAAGGCCGCATCTTTGGCTGGCCATCTCAAACGTGAAAGGTTCCAGGCTCTTCTTGTACTCGGCGGCGCGGTTTACCCACTTATCGATGAAGGACTGGTTGGCAAGTCCGTTGTCGAGAATGTACTTGGTCACGGCGGAGAGCCAGATGAGGTCGGTACCCGGCCGCGGGCGAAAGAACAGGTCTGCGCGTTCGGCCATTTCGTTTTCGCGAAGGTCGGCAACGATGAGCTTCTGGCCATGCATTTTATGGGCGCGCTTGACGCGGGTTGCGATCACCGGGTGGCTTTCGGCGGTATTGCTGCCGACGATCAGCACCAGGCCCGCCTTCTCAATGTCGGTGATGGAGCCGGAGTCGCCGCCATAGCCAACTGTTCTAAAGAGGCCCATGGTTGCGGGCGCCTGGCAGTAACGAGAGCAGTTATCCATGTTATTGGTGCCGATGACCGCGCGAGCCAGCTTCTGCATCAAGTAACTCTCTTCATTCGTACATTTTGAAGAAGAGATGAAAGCAAGCGAATCGGGTCCGGTAGCTGCCTTGATTTCGGAGAATCTGCGCGCCACCAGAGTAAGTGCCTCGTCCCATGACGCTTCGCGGAAAGTATCTCCTACCCTGATGAGCGGCTTTGTGAGCCGATCAGGACTGTTGACGTAGTCCCATCCGAACTTACCCTTGATGCAGGTGGAAACGCCGTTGGCCGCGCCCTCGGCCGGTTCGACCTTGAGAATATGACGGTCCTTAGTCCAGATTTCGAAGCTGCAGCCGACTCCGCAGTAAGTACAGACGGTTTTGGTTCGCTTGATACGCGACTCGCGCATGTGCGATTCCACCTCGGAAACCTGCATGATGGAGCTG
>Ga0181522_10002504_pt1 | contig 10480 bp, 9 predicted proteins | sample PEATcosm2014_Bin_27_FD_121103 | JGI IMG/M metagenome (GOLD analysis project Ga0181522, IMG submission 121103) | Peatland microbial communities from MTU Mesocosm Facility, Houghton, MI, USA - PEATcosm2014_Bin05_10_metaG | ecosystem: Environmental > Terrestrial > Soil > Wetlands > Peat | place...
TCCTGGTCGAGGCGGGGTTGCTCGATCCAGCGACGAGTCCGGTCATCGGCGTCGTCGCCGAAAGCTCCTGTCGATTTCATTCTGCGCTGTCGTTTCCCGATCCGATCGAGGTCGGCCTCGCGGTCGAGCGTCTCGGCCGCTCGTCGGTGCATTATCGCCTGGCGGCGTTCAAGGCAGGGGCCGCGCGGGCGAGCGCGGACGCGCGCTACACCCATGTTTATGTCGAGCGGGCGACCGGCCGGCCGACGCCGATTCCGCCGGCGCACCGGCGGCTGATGGAAACGATGACGCTGCGCTGAGCGCGCGTCGCCGCGCCGGCGCGGCTTATGTTATCTTTACGGGCGAGTTTTAGAGCTGAAGCGCGGCGTGAGGCCGGCAACGAACGATCGAGGTCAAAATGGCAAGGAAAGTCCTTCCGGTCATCATGTGCGGCGGCGCCGGCACGCGGGTTTGGCCGGAATCGCGCGAATCCATGCCGAAGCAGTTCATCCCGCTGATTGGTTCGTCCTCGACCTTCCAGCAGACCATCAAACGCCTCGATGCGCCGATGTTCGACCAGCCGGTCGTCGTCACCAATCGCGACTACCGCTTTCTGGTGCGCGAACAGCTCGAGGAGATCGGCGCCAAGGCGCAGATCGTCATCGAGCCCGCGCGTCGCGATTCCGGCGCCGCGGTGGCGATCGCCGCTGAAATCGGCGCCGCGCGCGACCCGCAGACCGTCGTCGCCGTCTTCGCCGCCGACCATATCGTGCTCGACCAGAAGGGCTTCCTCGCCGCCTGCGCCACCGCAGCCGAAGCCGCCGCCGTCGACGGCGCGATCGTTACGCTCGGCGTAACGCCGACCGAGCCGGCGATCGGCTACGGCTACATCCGTCCCGGCGATTCGCTCGGCGTTCGCGACGCGCGCCGGGTCGCCGCCTTCGTCGAGAAGCCCAACCTCGAGGTCGCCAAGCGCTATCTGGCGGAAGGTTATCTTTGGAACTCGGGCAATTTCTTCTTCCGCGCCGATGCGATGTTGTCCGAATTGCGGGCGTTCGAGCCGGATATGGTCGAAGCGACCGAGGCGGCGCTCACCGCGGCGCGCGAGGACCTCGGTTTTCTCATTCTCGACAAGGCGGCTTTCGAGCGCTCGCCGAAGAAGTCGATCGACTACGCCGTGATGGAGCGCACCAGCCGCGCCGCCGTAGTGCCGGCCGACATCGGCTGGTCGGACGTCGGCAATTGGGACGCGGTATGGAAGCTCAGCCCGCACGACGCCAACGGCAACGCCATCCACGGCAACGGCTTCGCCTTCGAGTCCAAGAACGTCCATATCCGCTCCGACGACCTGCTGACGGCGGTGGTCGGCGTCGACGACGTCACGGTAGTGTCGACCCAAGACGCGGTGCTGGTGTTGCGGCGCGGCCAGGGCGACAAAGTCAAGGAGCTCGTCGACGCGCTCAAACTCGACCGGCGGCCCGAAGCGACCGAGCACAAGCGCATCTATCGGCCGTGGGGTTATTACCAGTCGATCGATTCCGGGCCACGCTATCAGGTCAAGCGCATCGTGGTCTCGCCCGGCCGCCAACTGTCGCTGCAAAAGCACTTCCACCGCGCCGAGCATTGGGTGGTGGTGAAGGGCACCGCGCAGGTCACCCGCGGCGCCGAGGATCTCGTGGTGCACGAAAACGCGTCGATCTTCCTGCCGATCGGCGTCGTTCACCGCCTGGTCAATCCGGGCAAGATCGACCTCGAACTGATCGAGGTGCAGACCGGCTCTTATCTCGGCGAGGACGACATCGTTCGCCTCGACGACGCCTACCACCGCCCGTCGAAGGACTGAGGGCGTCTCCGCCTCTCCCCGATTGCGGGCGGAGGGTTTGGGCGAGGGGCTGGACGACTATTTTCAGCGGCGTGGCCAGCCCCCGCCCCTCATCCTAACCTTCTCCCCGCGAGCGGGGAGAAGGGACGCGCCTTACGCGGCGGCCTTGGCGGAGGCGCGGCCGTAGAAAGTCTCGCCGTTCGCCGCCATCGCCTTAAGCTGGGCGCCGGCCGCAAAGCGCTTTCCGTGCTTGGCGGCCAGCGCCTCGGCGCGGGCGACGAAAGCCTTGGCGCCGATCCCGTCGATTAGCGACAGCACGCCGCCGGTGAACGGCGCAAAGCCAAAGCCGAGGATCGAACCTAGGTCGGCCTCGCGCGGGTCGGTGACGATGCCTTCCTCGATGCAGCGCGCCGCCTCCAGCGCCGCCGTATAAAGGAAGCGGTCCTTCAGCTCCTGCACGTCGATCGTGTCGGGATCGAGCGCCTTGCCGGCGATCTTCGCCAGTCCGGGCCACAGCGTTTTCACCCCCGCCGCGGGATAGTCATAGAATCCCTTGCCGTTCTTGCGGCCGAAGCGCTGCTCCTTGACCACCAGCGCCTCGATCAGCGTTGCCTGATCGGCGTCGACCGCCTGCGGGCCGAGGTCCTTCTTCGCCGCCTGGAGGATTTTCCACGACAGGTCGACGCCAACCTCGTCGTTGAGCGCCAGCGGGCCGACCGGCATGCCGGCCATGCGCGCGACATTGTCGATCATCGCCGGCGGCACGCCTTCCATCAGCATCTTGTGCGCTTCGACCATATAGTTGGTGACGCAGCGGTTGACGAAAAAGCCGCGGCAATCGTTGACGACGATCGGCGTCTTCTTGATCGCGCGGACGAAGTCGAGCGCCGTCGCCAGCGCACGCGGCCCGGTCTTGGCGCCCATGATGACCTCGACCAGCATCATTTTGTCGACCGGCGAGAAGAAATGGACGCCGATGAAATTCTCCGGCTTCTCCGCCGTCTCGGCGAGCGAGGCGATCGGCAGGGTCGACGTATTGGAGGCGAAGACCACGTCGCCGCCGAGCACGGCCTGCGCCTTCTTGGTCGCCTCCGACTTCACGGCGCGATCCTCGAACACCGCTTCGACGACCAGGTCGCAGCCCGTGAGCGCCGCATAGTCGGCGCCGGCGTGGATGCGAGCCAGCAGCGCGTCGCGGTCGGCGCTCTTGGCGCGGCCCTTGGCGATCTGGCTGGAGATCAGCTTCTCCGAATGCGCCTTGCCCTTGTCGGCAGATTCCTGGTCGCGGTCGAGCAGCACCACCTCGAGCCCGGCGGTCGCCGCAACATAGGCGATGCCGGCGCCCATGAAGCCGGCCCCGAGCACGCCGATCTTGCGCAACGCGGTCGGCGCGACGCCGGCCGGCCGGCGCACGCCCTTGTCGAGTTCACCCTTTGAGACAAAGAGCGAGCGGATCATCGCCGCGGCTTCCTTCGAGCGCAGGATCTTGGCGAAGTAGCGGCTCTCGACCGCCAGCGCGAGATCGATCGGCAGTTGCAGGCCCTCGAACACGCACGCCAGGATCGCCTTGGCGGCGGGATAATTGTCGTAGGTCTCGCGGCGCAGAATCGCATTGGCTGGCGGCCAGATCATCATGCCGCCCGGCGAGAACACCTTGCCCGACGGCGCCTTGAACTTCGGATCGTCCCACGGCGCCTTGGCGCTCGGATTGGCTTTCACCCATGCCTTCGCCTGCGCGACGATTTCGTCGAGCGGCGCGACATCGTGGACGAGGCCCATCTTCTTGGCCGCGGCGGGCTTGAGCTGGTCGCCGCGGAACAACATCTGCAGCGCGTCGGGCGTCGGCATCATCCGCGCGACGCGCTGGGTGCCGCCCGCGCCGGGGAACAGGCCGACCTTGATCTCCGGCAGGCCGACGCGCGCCTTGTCGCTGTCGGCGACGATGCGGTAGTGGCAGGCAAGCGCCAGCTCGAAGGCGCCGCCCATGCACACGCCGTTGATCGCCGCGGCGAAGGGTTTGCCGCAGCTTTCGAGCTTGCGGTAGATCAGGGAGAGCTGGCGCGAGCGGTCGAAGAATAAGCGCATCGCCGCTTGCTCGCCCTCCGCCTTGGCGACGCGCGCGTATTCGTGCGCCATCCCCTGCAACATGGTCAGGTCGGCGCCGCCGGAGAAGGTCGCCTTGCCGGACGTGACGACGGCGCCCTTGATCGCGGCGTCGGCGGCGACCTTGTCGACCAGCGCGTTGAGCTCTTCGATCGCTTCCGGCGTCAGCACGTTCATCGACCGGCCGGGCATGTCCCAGGTGATCAGCGCGACGCCGTCGGCGTCGACGTCGAAGCGGAAGTTCTGTGTGGTCATTGGACGTTCTCGCAGCAAATGGGTTGGGAGATCAGAACGGCGTTCCGTTCTTGCGGGTGTAGCGGAGGCCAGCCTCGTCCTTGACGGCGGCGAGATCGACGTCCGCGTAATGGGCGCGTTCGGTCTTGGCGCGCGTGCCGATCTCGAGATAGACAGCGTCGCGATTGGAGCGGTTGAGCAAATGGTGCCCGTTGGCGACGCCGGCCTTGAAACCGGCGGCGTCGCCCGGGCGCATGACGGTCTCGCCCTCGTTCTCGACGAGCACGAGTTCGCCCTCGAGCACATAGACGAACTCGTCTTCGTTTTCGTGCCAATGGCGCAGCGCCGAAGCGGCGCCCGGCTTCAGCGTCGTCAGGTTGACGCCGAATTGGTCAAGCCCGACCGCATTGCCGAGGCGCTTGCGCGAACGTCCGACAACCAACGCATCGTGCGGCGGCGGATAGCCGGTGCGCGCTTCGACCGGCAGCTTGGCGATGTCGATCTTCGGCATCGCGACGCCTCACACCCGCTCGATCACGGTGGCGGTGCCCATGCCGCCGCCGATGCACAGGGTGATCAGCGCGGTCTGCTTGCCGAGGCGCTCAAGCTCGTCGAGCGCCGTGCCGAGGATCATCGCGCCGGTCGCGCCGAGCGGATGGCCGAGCGCAATCGCGCCGCCATTGACGTTGACCTTCGCCGGATCGAGATCGAACGCCTGCAGATAGCGCAGGACCACCGAGGCGAACGCCTCGTTGACCTCGAACAGGTCGATGTCGGAGATCTGCATGTGGGCGCGGGCGAGCAGTTTCCGGGTCACGTCGACCGGGCCAGTCAGCATGATCGCGGGCTCGGAGCCGATGTTGACGAAGGCGCGCACGCGCGCGCGTGGCTTCTTGCCCAGCTTCGCTCCCGCTTCCTTCGAGCCGATCAGCACCGCCGCCGCGCCGTCGACGATGCCGGACGAATTGCCGGCGTGATGGACGTGATTGATGCGCTCGATTTCGGGATGCGCCTGGATCGCCACAGCGTCGAAGCCGCCCTGTTCGCCCATCATCACGAACGACGGCTTGAGCGCGGCGAGCGACTGCATGTTGGTCTCCGGCCGCATGTGCTCGTCGCGCTCGAGCAGCGGCAGACCGTTGACGTCGCGCACCGGCACGATCGAATTCTTGAACCGCCCCTCCGACCATGACTTGGCGGCGCGGCCCTGCGACTCGACGGCGTAGGCGTCGACGTCGTCGCGCGAGAAGCCGTATTTGGTGGCGATGAGATCGGCCGAGACTCCTTGCGGCATGAAATAGGCGGGGATGGCGATCGCCGGATCGACCGGCCAGGCGCCGCCCGAAGCGCCGATGCCGACGCGGCTCATCGATTCGACGCCGCCGCCGATCGTCAACTCGTGTTGGCCCGCCATCACTTGCGCCGAGGCGAAATTGACCGAGTCGAGGCCGGACGCGCAGAAGCGGTTGATCTGCACGCCGGGCACGTCATTGCCCAGGCCCGCCGCCAGCGCGCCCATGCGGGCGATGTCGCCGCCCGCTTCGCCGACGGGATCGACGCAGCCCATCACGACGTCGTCGATCTGGCCGGCCTTGATCTCGTTGCGGTCCTTTATCGCCTTGAGCGCGGTCTTGGCCAATTGCAGCGTCGTCGCGGTATGCAGCGCGCCGTCCGCCTTGCCGCGCCCGCGCGGGGTGCGCACGTGGTCGTAGATGAACGCGTCAGCCATGTCTGTCTCTCCTTCGAGCGCTGGGGCGGCGCTCCGTTCAGGTCTCGTGGTCGGGATGCTGGCGATTGCCGAGTTTGGTCGGGTCGGTCAGGGCGCCGAATGGACGGCTCGGCAGGTTGGCAACGCCGTCGAGCCAGGCGAGTTTCGTTTCGACGCTGAACTGCACGATGGGCGCGACGGCGGCGGGCTCGTCGAGCGATCCGATCGTCAGGCCGATGCGGTCGCGGCCGTGGCCGCGCCAGGTCAGCGGCGTGCCGCATTCGGCGCAGAAGCCGCGCTCGGCGATCGCCGAGCTGGCGAAGATCTTGGGCGCGCCTCGCGTCCAGACGAGGTCGGCGAGGCGGACGCCGCCGAAGGCCATGAACGGCGCGCCGCCCGCTTTCTGGCACATGCGGCAATGACAGACGTTGGCGCCGGTCGGCGCCGCGGCGAGCCGATAGCGCACGGCGCCGCACTGACAACCGCCGGTCAGGCCGACAGGCGCAGCTTCCGCCGCCATTGTCCGTCCTCCCTATTGCGCTTTCGCGCCTGCGTCGTTCAGAACGCCGCAGCCGGCAACGCCATCAACGTCTCCGCGCCGCTCGACAGCCGGGCGAGGCAGGCGCCCGCCTCCGGCAGCATGCGCGCGGCAAAGAACTTGGCGAGCGTCAGCTTGGAGTCAAGCGCGGCGTCGCTCGTCCCCGCCGCCTGGCGCGCCAGCACCGCCTTGGCGATGCGCGCCCACATGAAGGCGAGCGACGCCAGGCCGAACAGGTGCATGTAGTCGTTGGACGCCGCGCCGGCGTTGTCGGGGTTCTTCATCCCGTTCTGCATCAGCCACATCGTCGCCTGCTGCAACTGGCCGAGCGCGGCCTTGGCGGGCCCGAAGTAGGGCGCGAGCGCCGCATCGTCCTTGCCGGCGGCGAGGAAGGCGGAAACGTCGCCGAAGAAAGCGGTGATCGCGCGGCCGCCGTCCTTGGGCAGCTTGCGACCGACGAGGTCGAGCGCCTGCACGCCGTTCGCGCCTTCGTAGATCATGGTGATGCGCGCGTCGCGGACGAACTGCTCCATGCCCCATTCGGCGATGTAGCCGTGGCCGCCGAGCACCTGCTGCGCCTTGACGGCGTTGGCGAAGCCCTGGTCGGTGAACACGCCCTTGATGACCGGCGTCAGCAAGCCGACGCGGTCGTCGGCGAGCTTGCGCGCATTGGCGTCGGGCGAAGACAGCGCTTCGTCCTCAGACAGCGCCACCCACAACATCAACGCGCGCGCCGCCTCGTTGAAGGCGCGAATTTCGAGCAGCATGCGCCGCACGTCGGGATGGACGAGCAGCGGGTCGGCCGGCTTGTCGGGCGCCTTGGGGCCCGTCAGCGAGCGGCCCTGCAGGCGCTCCTTGGCGTAGGCGGCGGCGTTCTGGTAGGCGACCTCTGAGAGACTCAGCCCCTGCACCGCGACGCCGAGCCGCGCCGCGTTCATCATCACGAACATTGCGTTGAGGCCGCGGTTCTCTTCGCCGACCAGCCAACCCTTGGCGCCGTCGTAGTTGAGCACGCAGGTCGCGTTGCCGTGGATGCCCATCTTGTGCTCGATCGAGCCGCAGGCGACGCCGTTGCGCGCGCCGAGCGAACCGTCGTCGCCGACGATGACCTTCGGCACGACGAATAGCGAAATGCCCTTGGTCCCGGCGGGCGCGCCGTCGATGCGCGCCAGCACGAGATGGATGATGTTGTCGGTGAGATCGTGCTCGCCGGCCGAAATGAAGATCTTCTGTCCGGTGATGGCGAACGAGCCGTCGGCTTGAGGCGTCGCACGCGTCTTGATGAGGCCGAGATCGGTGCCGCAGTGCGGCTCGGTCAGGTTCATCGTCGCGGTCCATTCGCCGCTCGTCATCTTCGGCAGATAGCGCTGCTTCAACTCGGCGTTGCCGTGGGTCGCCAGCGCCGCCGCGGCGCCGTTGGTCAGGCCGGGATACATGGCGAAGGCGAGGTTTGCGGCGATCGTGTATTCGCTCAGCGCCACAGCAAGAAAATGCGGCAGACCCTGGCCGCCATAGGCGGGGTCGCCGTCGAGTCCGACCCAGCCGCCCTCGGAATAGGCCTTGTAGGCATCCTTGAAGCCCTTCGGCGTCCTGACCGAGCCGTCGGCGTCGCGCGAACAGCCCTGCGTGTCGCCGCTATGGTTGAGCGGCTGCAGCACCTCTTCGGCGAACTTGCCGCCTTCGCTCAACACCGCTTCGACGACGTCGAGCGGCGCCTCGCCGAAGCGCGGCAGGTTGCCGTAACGCTCGTATTCGAGCACGTCGCGCAAGAGGAACAGGGTGTCGTCAACCGGAGCCTTGTAGCTGGGCATGGGCGAATTCCGGAATAAAGGAAAAGGACGCCCGCCGGTGGCCGGCGGGAGGTAGTTCATATATGAACCATACGCCGGCGGCGCGCAAGAGGGATTCTTTTCCCACTTTCGTCTCGGGATCAGCCCGGCTTGCGCCGGGCGATCCGGGTCAGCAGCTCCCACGACACGGTTGTCGCCGAGAACATCAGCACGAGCGTGGACGCCGCCAGCCAATTGTATTCGCCGCCCCAATGCAGCGCCATGCGCAAAGCGGCGAAGAGCATCATGCCGAAACCGACCAGCGAAGAGAGATGCCGCCGGACCCCGACGATCCAGGAGCGGCGTTCGCCGTGATCCATGAGGGTTTGGACGAAGCGAACGACCACCCAAAACGACCAGCCGGCGGTGGCGGCGAGCGTCACCCAACTGAAGACGGTTGTGCCGATGTCGGCGAATAGCGCCAACAGCGCCACCATCAGCACGGCCAGGTAGTTCTGAAACGCCTGTTCCGCCAGCCGCTGCGACACGGGTTGGTCGGGGCCGAGCGCGGCCGCCGCATTGACCGACACCGCAACGAACAGCAGGCCGAGTAGCGCCGCCGAAGCGGCGGCGATCGCCGCGTAGAACTGCTGCCAAGCCTGCATGAACGTCCGCGCTCGCGTTCGATCGCCATCATTTCGAGACAGCGGATCGTGTCAACCGGACTTTGGGCGATCAGTCGCGCCGCTCGAGCCGCGCCAGAACGGCCTCTGGAGTGGCGTAGGCCTCCTGGAGGTCGACGCTCCAATAGCGCAGCTCGTCGAGCGGGATCGGCGCGCCGGTCACCGCGCAGCGCACAAACGCGCCGGGCCGCAGGACGCGGAAGTCGCCGTCGAGGAAGCGGATCTGCGCCTCGGTCCCGGCGGGCGGGAAGGGGTCCTGTCGATTCATCGCGTCGTCCCTGGCGGCGCCCGAAGCGCCTCTGCATTTCACTTAGGCCGTGGCGGCCGTGATTTCCAGTCGGCTGCCGGGCACACGGACAAAGGCATTCTTCGTTCACGCGCCGACGACGCGGCGTGCATAGCGTCGGCTTAGGCCCGTCAGGATCGTGTAGCCGATCGTGCCGGAGCGCTCGGCGAATTCGTCGAGACTGACCGCGCCGCCGAACAGGCGCGCGTATTCTCCCGGCCGCGCCGCCGTCTCGGGGAGGTCGGTGACGTCGGCGATGATCAGGTCCATCGACACGCGGCCAACCAGTGGGCAGCGCCGGCCGGCGATCTCGACCTCGGCCCCGTCGCGGCCGTCGACGAAGCCCGCCGCGCGCGGCAGGCCGTCGGCGTAGCCGGCGAGCAGGGTCGCAAGCCGGGTGCGCCGCCGCGCTTTCCACTGGCCATTGTAGCCGCAGGTCTCGCCTGTCTCGATCCAGCGGGTCTGCTGGATCGCGACGTCGAGTGCGACGACCGGCTTCATCGGGTTTGGCCGTCCTGGCGTCGGGTTGCCGCCGTAGAGGGCGTAGCCCGGCCGCGCCAGGTCGTAGGCGGGCAGGCCCGGAAGGAACAGGCCGGAGGAGTTGGCGAGCGACGTCTTTAGCGCCGGCAGCGCCGCACGCGCCGCCTCAAAGCGCGTGATCTGCAGCGCGTTGAGCGGGTCGTCCGGAATCTCCGACGAGACGAAATGGCTCATCAGCGCGTCGGCGCCGCTCTCGCCGGCGGCCGCGACCGCGGCGCTGAGCACGTCGAGCGACTCGAAGCCGAGCCGGTTCATGCCGGTGTCGAGATGCAGCGTCGCAGCCGGCGGCATCGCCTGCGAGCGCGCGAACGCCGACCAGCGCTCGAACTCCGCGGCGCCGCCGATCGCCGGAGCGAGACGGAATCCGACGTAATCGGCAAGCGGGTCCGCATGCGCCTCCAACCCATTGAGGACGTAGATACGTGCGTCGGCGTAGGGCAGCAGCGCGCGCAGCGCCTTGCCCTCGCCGATCTGGGCGACGAAGAAGACGCGGCAGCCGGCGGCGTAGAGCGGCGTCGCGATCGCCTCGACGCCGAGGCCATAGCCGTTCGCCTTGACCACCGCGGCGCAGTCGCCGGGCGCGGCGCGGCGCTTGAGCAGCCGCCAGTTGTCGACGAGCGCGGCGACGTCGATGGTCAGGATCGCCGGCGCGGCGGCGGGCTCGCTCATGCGGATGGGCTCCGCGCGCTTGCTAAGGTTTGCCCGGCCGGCGCGCTTTTGCTAAGGGCTGCGACGGAAGCTGTTTATCAGGCCGATGGAATCCGCGCGATGGACAAATTCGCCACACTGACCGGCGTCGCCGCGCCGCTCGAGATCGA
>Ga0181522_10002505_pt1 | contig 10474 bp, 8 predicted proteins | sample PEATcosm2014_Bin_27_FD_121103 | JGI IMG/M metagenome (GOLD analysis project Ga0181522, IMG submission 121103) | Peatland microbial communities from MTU Mesocosm Facility, Houghton, MI, USA - PEATcosm2014_Bin05_10_metaG | ecosystem: Environmental > Terrestrial > Soil > Wetlands > Peat | place...
ATCCCTGCGCGTGCTGGGCGCCGTGGCCAAGGGCGAGCCTTCGAGCGCGCTGATCCTGTTCATGACCTACGGCTACCATGCGAACCCGACGCGGGCGCGGTCCTGGCCGGCGCACATCTATCAGCGTCTGGCGCGCGAGGCGGTGGCGGGCGGCGGATTGATCGGCGGCCTGCGGGTAGAGCCGGAGCTTGGCACCCCGGTGCGCGGTGGCCTGCCCAAGACGGTCGCGCGGCGCACGGCTGAAGGTTGGGCGCTGAGCGGCAGCAAAATCTACTCGACAGGTTCGACTGGACTGAACTGGTTCTCGGTCTGGGCCAAGACCGACGAGCCGGAGCCGCGCGTAGGCAACTTCCTGGTCGCGGCGGGCAGTCCGGGCGTCACTATCGAACCGGCGTGGGACCACCTGGGCATGCGTGCGACGGTTAGTCATGAGGTCGTCTTCGCGGACACGCCAACGCCGTTCGACCATGCCGTTGATGTGCGCCGCCCGGCGGAATGGGCGCCGAAGCCCGGGGAGAATTCACAGGCGCTTTGGAATGGGCTCGCGATCTCGACCATCTATGATGCCGTCGCTCGGGCTGCCCGTGACTGGCTGCGCGACTACCTCAAGGCGCGGACCCCCACCAACCTTGGCGCGTCGCTGGCCACGTTGCCGCGGGTGCAGGAAAAGTTCGGGGAGATCGAGGCCCTGCTGCAGGTCAATCGGGCCTTGATCGACGGCGCGGCCGCCCGCGCGGACGCCGGTGATGGGCCGAGCTCGATCGAGGTCAACAACATCAAGTACGTCGCCACCGGCAACGCGATCAAGGCCGTCGAGATCGGCTTGGAGCTCACCGGCAACCCCGGGATCAGCCGCAAGAATCCGCTCGAGCGACACTATCGCGACGTGCTGTGCAGCCGCATCCACTCCCCGCAAAGCGACACCATTCTCGTCGCGGCGGGCCGCGCCGCGTTTGGGCTCTGATGCGATGAACCTCGTCATCGCCAGTCAGATGGAAGAGGGCTTCAACGCGCAGCTGCGGGCCCATCCGAGCCAGCCGACCGTGATCGGCGCGCCCGAGGCACAGCCTTGGGACGCCGCGCGTGACGCGGATGTCCTGCTTGCGCGTCCGTCACCGGCTTGGCGCGGCAACAGAGAGACGCAGCGTCCGGAGGGCTGGCCCGGTCGTCTCAGGTGGATCTACAGCGCCTCGGCCGGGATCGACTTCTATCCGCGATGGCTGCTCGAGGCGCCGCTGGTAACCTGCGGACGCGGCGTCGCCTCCGACGAGATCGCCGACTATGTGATCGCAGCCATCTATCTCCAGGCCAAAGACCTGGAGGCGGTCCGCGCCCGCAGTCTTGCGCAGTGGAGGCAGGCGCCGCTCGGCCGCGTCACAGGCAGCACCGTCGGCATCATCGGGCTAGGCGCGATCGGGACAGCCGTGGCGCAGCGGATGCTCGCGTTGGGCGCGCGGGTGGTGGCGACGCGTCGGCGACAGCACCTGCCCAACCCTGTCCGCGGGGTAGAACTAGTCGACAACCTGCCGGACGTCGTGGCGGTGGCGGACCATCTTGTGCTGGCGCTCCCCGCGACCGACGCGACCCGTCTGCTGATCAACGGGGCCCTGCTGTCCCACGCCAAGCCCACCGCGCATGTGATCAATATCGCGCGCGGCTCGGTGCTCGACCAGGATGCACTTCTAGATGCGCTCGACGCGGGGCGGCTCGGTTTCGCGACGCTCGATGTCACGGAGCCTGAACCGTTGCCCGCGGACCATCGGCTATGGACCCATCCGCGCGTTCGGCTGACGCCGCACATCTCGTCGAACTACACGCTCCTGCGCGGCGCCCTGTTCGAGAAGGTCACCCAGAACCTCGACCGTTTCGTGCGCGGCGAGGCGCTGGAAGACGTTGTCGATCCGCTCGCTGGATACTGATCTCGAAAGGAAAACCCATGAACCAGATCGTTCGTCCCGCCGCCTTTCAGCTACGTGGCGAGGCGCCGCGCGCCACGGTCGAGGAGGAACGCCTGCATCGCAAGCGCCGCCTCGCCGCGTCCTACCGCATCTTCGCCCTCAAGGGTTACGACCACGGCCTGGCGGGCCACATCACGGCCCGCGATCCGGAGTTCGCGGACCGCTTCTGGGTGGCGCCGATCGGACCCTGGTTTGGCCACATCCGGGTTTCCGACCTGGTGCTGGTCGACCACGACGGCAATATCCTGGCGGGCGAGGGCCCGATCAACCAAGCCGGCTTCGCGATCCACTCCGCAATCCATAAGGCCAGGCCCGATGTCGTCGCCGCGGCTCACTCTCATTCGATCTATGGCAAAGCCTGGTCGGCGCTGGGGCGACTGCTCGATCCCATCACCCAGGACAGCTGCTTCTTCTTCGAGAACCATGTGCTCTTCGAGGACTTCTCGGGCGTCGTGCTGGACACGTCGGAAGGAGAACGCATCGCCGCCGCCCTGGGCGACAAGCGCGCCGCGATCCTGCAGAACCACGGCATCCTGACGGTCGGCAAGAGCGTCGAAAGCGCGGTCGCGAGCTACGTCTCGTTCGAGAACGCCTGCCATACCCAGCTGCTCGCCGAAGCCGCCGGCACGGTCAAACCGATCAGCCCCGAGATCGCCCGACACACCGCCAGCCAGGCGCGGGGCGACGATCCGGGCGCCTATGGCTTCCGCCCCTTGTGGGAGCGTGTGCGGCGCGAGCAGCCAGACTTCCTGGAATGAGTCCCGCATCACGAGGAGCGTCGCCACATGTCCCGTGAAGTATCTCCCGCCGAAGTGCGGCTTGACCTCATCGCGCGGCACGAAGTAGCGCTGCTCGACGTGCGCGAGGAAGATCCCTTCGCAAAAGGCCACCCGCTTTTCGCCGCCAACCTGCCGCTGAGCCGTCTGGAACTTGAGGCTCTCGATCGGCTCCCGCGGCGCGACGTCAGGATCGTGCTCTATGACAATGGCGAGGGTCTGACCGCGGTCGCAACGAAGCGGCTTGGCGCGCTCGGGTACACAAACGTCAGCACGCTGGCAGGCGGCCTGCGAGGATGGAAGGACGAAGGGTACGAACTTTTCCAAGACGTAAACTCGGCAAGCAAGGCTTTCGGCGAGCTCGTCGAGGCGCGGCGGCACACGCCTTCACTCGCCGCGCAGGACGTCAACAGCCTTATCGAGCAGCGGGCCGATGTCGTCGTGCTCGATGCGCGGCGATACGACGAGTACCAGGTCATGAGCATCCCGACGGGGATCAGCGTCCCCGGGGCCGAGCTCGTGCTGCGCGCCAGAGCTTTGGCGCCCGACCCGGCCACGACCATCATCGTCAACTGCGCTGGTCGTACGCGCAGCCTGATCGGGGCCCAGTCGCTGATCAACGCCGGACTGCCTAACCCCGTCGTGGCGTTACGCAATGGGTCGATTGGCTGGACGCTTGCCGGTCAGTCTCTCGATCACGGCCAGAACCGGCGCTACGGCGAGCCCGACGAGGCCCTCGAGGCCGAGGCTCGCGCCAAGGCGCGCGAGGTCGCCTATCGCGCCGGCGTGCGTCGCCTGGACCTGGCGGAGCTGGCTGGATTGAAGTTCGATACCACCCGCACGCTCTACCTCCTCGACCCGCGCCAACCGGACGAGTTCGAAGCCGGCCATCTGCCAGGGTTTCGCAACGCGCCCGGTGGGCAGCTCGCCCAGGAGACCGACCACATCGCCCCGGTTCGTGGCGCGCGCATCGTCCTCGCCGATCCCCGCGGCGTGCGCGCCGACATGACGGCGTCATGGCTGGCGCAGATGGGCTGGGAGGTGCTGGTCCTGGACGCGCCGGACGCGGCGTTCAGCGAGCGAGGACTGGTCGCACGCCAGCTGCCGCCCGCGCCGGCGGCTGGCGCCATTGCCGCCGTGGCGCTCGCCGATGACATCGAGCGCGGCGAAGCGCCGACTATTATCGACTTCGGGCCAAGCCCCAGCCACCGGCGCGGACATATCCCGGGTGCGTGGTTCGCCATCCGCGCGCGCCTCGCCACCGACATAGGCAAGATTCCTGCAGACCGACCGCTGGTGCTGACGTCCGTCGACGGCGCGCTCGCCCGCTTCGCGGCGCGCGACGTGGCGGCGCTGACCGGCCGAGACCCCCGGGTCCTCGCCGGCGGAACCGCCGCCTGGGCCGCCGCCGGCTTTCCCTTGGAGACCGGATTGCAGCGCTCCGCCAGCGAGCCGGAAGACGTATACCGGCGCCCCTATGAGGGGACGGACAACGCCCCTGAGGCGATGCAAGCCTACCTCGACTGGGAGTTTGGGCTGGTCGACCAGCTCGCGCGCGACGGATCGCACGGGTTCTACGTCATCTGATCGCCCGCTGGGCGCGCAGCTCAGCCCAAATACGCAGGCCCGCTCTGCCTATCCCTGACCATGCGCTCGGATCCTTTCCGCACCACCTTCTGCCAGCCACGCGTCGAATGTTTTGAGGCCGGGCAGCCGGCGGCGGAGATCTGGTATGTGGGCGTGATATCCATCCCGCTCGTTAAAACGCGCGGCTGCCGCCAATTCCGGAATCTGCCCCGTGACCTCGGGCGGGTACTGCACATAGCGGATATCTCGCTCGAGCGCCCGACCGATAGCCGCGGCGGCCTGGGCGTAGCTGAGAGCGTCGCCGGCAAACTCGAAGGCTTGACCGATATAGTTTTCGGGGTGTCGGAAGGCGAGCGCGGCGAACGCGCCGATATCGTCCACCGCAACAAACTGGGTCACCTTGTCGGGTTCTACGAAGAAGGTGATCGCTCCATCCGGCAGGCGGAAATAGGGCGCCGCGAAGTTCTCCATGAAGCTGACGGGACGAATGATCGTCGCCGGGAGCCGCAGGGAGTGAATGTGCTTTTCGATGGCCCATTTGCTTTCCCAGAAAGGGATCTGGGAGTCGCGCTCCGCGCCGCCGACGGACGCGTAGATGAAGTGAGCAACCCCCGCGGCTTTGGCGGCCTCGGCCAGCAGAATTCCCTGACAAATCTCATCCTCGACCGTGAATCCGTCGGGTGCGCCTGGAAATTGAGTCCGCTGGACCGAAAATACGCCGTGAACGCCCTTGACGGCGGCATCGACGCTCGCACGGTCACCCAGGTCGCCGGCGATCACTTCAGCGCCGGCGCGAGCCAGCGCCAGAGCTGGCTCGCTTGCCGGATCGCGAGTCAAAGCCCGCACCGTCCAGCCGTCCTTCAGCAGATGATGGGCCGTGGCGCCGCCTTGATTGCCCGTGGCGCCCGCGACCAGAATCGCCTTGCCATTGTTAGTCATTGTTCTCTCCGTTGCGCTATCAGCAAGGCGTCAGCCTCGAGGTCGAAGACTGAGTGGTCTGAAAGACCCTCGGCGACCCGACCTGGCGATTGCGGATATCCTTCCCTTCCCGTACCTATCGGAGCGCCGCTCCGCTTCAATATACGGACCACCGCTCCGCTTATGAAATCAGGATTTCTGTACCCGCGTGCCAGGATTTCTCCCGCCTAAGACCCAGCCGGCCTCGTCGCCCCAATCGAGGCGCGCCGACGCCAAGCGCAACTATGCGCGGATCGTTGAGATCGCTCGGACGGTTGTCGCGGAGGAGGGCACCAACGCCTCCCTGCGTGACATTGCGCGCCGTGCCGGCGTTGGCATGGGGACGCTGTACCGTCATTTTCCAACCCGGGACGCCCTTCTCGAAGCGCTTCTTCGGCAAGGCTTCGATGATCTGGCCAGGACGGGTGAAGAACTGGAGCGTTCTGCTTCCGCGCTGGAGGGACTATCGATCTGGCTTTCGCAATTCGTCGACGCCGCGGCGCGCTATCGTGGTCTCACAGCCTCGATGATGGCCACAATCGCAGATACGACGTCCGCGCTTCATGCTTCATGTCTCTCGATGCGCGAGGCTGCGCATCGATTGTTGGAGCGCGCAAAGGCGGCCGGGGAGATACGGCCGGATGCAACTTCGGACGATCTGTTTGCACTTGTGAGCGCGGTGGCGTGGGTCGCCGATTATGGCCCGTCCGTCGGCGAGCAGAGATCTCGTTTGCTTTCCATCGTTCTCGATGGCTTGTCGGTTCGCCACCACCGCAGCGATTAGCACTGTCGCAATCCCCCACGCTGTCGGTATTGGCGCGAGCGGACCATCTGACGGTGCGCCGAATGTAACTTGCGGACACCGCGCAAAGTCCAAACAGTCACCGGACGTGCGCCGCACACGCAGCGACGCGGACTGTTTTGGGGGCGCGGTTTGTACAGCAGTCGTGGACCTGGCGCCGTTCGGGCGCTGCTAGCCCTGGTAGCGCTGCTCTCACTGCTCTGCCCACGCGCGGCGTGGGCGGCCTGGCCTTCGGACGACGGTCGCGGTCCGTGTGCGGTGAGCAAGCAGAGCAATGTTGAAGCCCGAATGCGCGACGGAGTGGTGCTGCGCGCCGACATCTATCGACCCGACAGCAAGACGCCTGTCCCCGTGATCCTGATGCGGACGCAGTACGGCAAGGAAGCCGCGCAGGTTCAGCCGGCCCGGTTCAAGACGCCCGAGTGGTACGCCTCCCACTGCTACATCGTGGTGGTGCAGGACATCCGCGGCCAGGGCGCGTCGGACGGCGATTTCTACGAGTACGCTCACGACCGCAACGATGGCTTTGACACCGTCGAATGGGCCGCCCGACTGCCCGGCGCAAGCGGGCGCGTGGGCATGTATGGCTCCTCCTACGTGGGCGCCACGCAATGGCTGGCCGCGACCGCTGCGCCGCCGTCGCTGAAGGCGATCGTGCCGTCGAACACCGCGTCCGACTACTACGACGGTTGGACCTATGAGGACGGCGCGTTCCGGCTGGCGTTCATCGAGCCGTGGATGACCGACACGATCGCTACTACGGCCGCGATCAACCGCAAAGACGCTCAGACGCTGGCTAGTTTGAAAACGGCCGCCAAGGAAACCGCCACGTGGCTGAGGTTTATGCCCTATTCGCAGCTGCCCACCCTGCAGCCGAACAGCCCGGTGGTCGCGCCTTACTTCTTCGACGCGATCAAGCATCCCACCGACGACGGCTATTGGCAGGCGTTCAGCATCCAGACCCGCTATCGTGTGGTGGCCGTGCCGGTGTTGGCCTTCGAGGGCTGGTACGACGCCTTCGTCAACGGCGCCCTGCGCAACTTCAACGGCGTGCGCGAACAGGGCGCGACGGAACTCGCCCGCGACAACCAGCGGATCGTGATCGGCCCCTGGGAGCATCTGGGCTGGGGCAGGCCCGACAGTCCGGTGAGCCCGCGGCTGAAGGCGATCGGTCCGGTGGCCGACAGTCCGGTCAATGAGCTGACGATCGCCTGGTTCGACCACTTCCTGAAAGGCGAGGACAACGGCGTCGGCGGCGCGCCCCAGGTCGATTACTTCGTGATGGGCGAGAACAAATGGCACGTGGCGACGGGGTGGCCGCTGCCGTCCACTGACTATCAGAACTGGTATCTGGCCAGCGGCGGCCACGCCAACTCGGTCATGGGCGATGGCATCCTGAGCCCGACCCCGCCGCAGCAGGCGCAGGGCAAAGCGGTCGCCCATCCGACGGCCGAGCGTGGGACGCCGATCATCGCCGCCGCAGCCGGCGCGTCGTCGGACCAGTTCACCTACGATCCTGCCAACCCGGTTCCCAGTGTCGGCGGCCACTCATGCTGCGCTTGGACGTCAGGGCCCCAAGGCCAGTTCGACCAGTCGGCGATCGAGCAGCGCCCGGACATTCTGGTGTTTTCCAGCGCGCCGCTGGAACAGGCGATGGAAGTCACCGGGCCTATCACGGTGATCCTCTATGCCCGCAGCACCGCGCCCGACACCGACTTCGCGGCCAAACTGGTGGACGTCTTCCCGGATGGCACGGCGTTGAACCTCAGCAACGGGATTCAGCGGGCCAGTTTTCGCGAGTCGCTGACCGATCCCACGCCAATCCGGCCTGGCGAGGTCTATCGCTACCGGATCAACGTCTGGCCGACGAGCAACCTGTTCGGCAAGGGCCATCGGATCCGGCTGGAGATATCCTCCAGCGACTACCCGCAGTTTGCGCCCAACCCCAACACCGGCGATCGCTTCGGAGCCAGCGGGGCCTCGACCACCGCCGTCCAGACCATCTTGCACGACACCGGCCATCCGTCGTCAGTGATCCTGCCGGTGATCCCACCCGGCGCGGGCGGTGTGGGGATCGACCATGCGCCTGTTCGGTGAGCGGCCGCAATCGCGCGGGGACGCCCGACGCGGGCGAGAGTGACTGCGCGCCGCGTAGGTGGCCCATGGCCGGTGGGTCACATATGCGCGTGCCGTCCTGGTGGACTTCCGACAATGTGACGGCCCCCCGAGCGGTTGCAGGCTGCCCCGTCTTGGTCCACGGGGTCGCTAACCAGACCTGTTCCCGCGAGGCGCACCATGAAGGCGGCATTGCTCATGGCCCATGGCGGCCCCGAGAGCCTGCGTTACGGCGATGCGCCGGACCCAGTGGCGGGGCATGGCGAGGTGGTCGTCGACATCCACGCGGCCAGCGTCAATGCCGCGGACTACAAGGTGCGGCTGGGCGGATATTCCAAGCTGACGTTCCCCTACATTCTTGGCCGCGATTTCTCGGGTGTAGTCACCGAGGTGGGCGCCGGCGTCGTTGATCTCGAGGTGGGCGATGCGGTGTTCGGCGTGGCCGACCAAGGCAAGGACGGCGCCTATGCCGAGAAGATTGCGATCAGGGCCGCGATCGTGGCGAAAAAACCTGCGACGTTGAGCGATGAGGCGGCAGCGGCGATGGGCCTGAGCAGTCTCACCGCGCTCTGGGCGCTCGAGGACACCGCCAAGCTGCAGCCTGGCGAGACGATCCTGATCCAGGGCGGCGCCGGCGGGGTCGCCGGCTTTGCGGTCCAACTCGCCAAACACATCGGCGCCACGGTGATCACGACCGCCAGCGCCGACAACGCCGACTACGTCCGCAGCCTCGGCGCCGATCAGGTGATCGACTATCGCAACCAGGACTTCACCCAACTGGTCCATGATTGTGACGTGGTGTTCGACACCGTCGGCGGAGATGTCCAGGCGCGCTCGTATGCCGTGCTGAGATCGGGCGGGCGCCTGGTATTTATCGCCCCCGGGAAGCCTGACTTCGAGGCGCGAGCGGATGTCGTGACGTTGCGCCCCGCTGTGACCCGCGACCGCGCTCATCTAGAGCGGATGCTGACGTTGCTTGAAACTGGCGCGGTGTGGCCGCCCAATATCGTCTGCTACCCACTGAAAGAGGCAGCCGAGGCTCACCGGGTCAGCGAGTCACGGCATCTGCGGGGCAAGCTGGTGCTGCTGACGGAACTCGCCGGCGCCGCCTGACTTGGGACCCTCCTGAGGGCCCGCGCCAGCGGCCCGAGAAGCGGGCGCAGTGCAGAAGTCGCCAATGCGCAGACTGACAACCAGGCGGCAGGCCGCTAGCGTAACGGCGCAGTGTTCGACCATCCGGCGGAGCAAATCATGCCCCTCACCCTATCCCACGCGGTTCTGCACGTGCGTGAACTGGACAACATGCTCGACTACTACACCCGGGTACTCGGCTTCGAGGTAACCGACCGCGGGCCGGTGGGCGATAAGGGGACCGAGATCGTGTTCCTCAGCCAGGATCCCGGCGAGCATCACCAACTGGGCTTCATAACCGTGTCGCCCGGAGAGAAGACGCCAGGCGCGCTCAATCATCTGGCCTTTCGCGTGGAGGGGCTGGACGAACTGCGCGCGCTGATCGGCCGGATCTGCGCCGACGGCCGTGGCCGATCGCCCGCGCCCCTGACGCACGGCAATACCTGGTCGGCCTATTTTGGCGACCCGGAGGGCAACGGCATCGAAGTCTTTTGCGACACGCCCTGGCATGTGCAGCAGCCCCAGGGCCGTCCGTGGGACCTCGCCAAGGACGATGCCAGCCTCCTCGCGGAAACCCAGGCAGCCTTCGCCAGCGCGCCGGGCTTCGGTCCCGGCGACGCCTATGCTGACGCCCGCCGTCGCGCAAAGGCGCCGACATGACCGTCCGATCGCCGCCCCCTCTCACCCATCGCCAATCCAGGGTGTTGATGTCATGCGTTGGTTGAGTTTTGTGAACGATGGCCGGCCGACCTTCGGCGTAGTCGTAGCCGATGGCGTGGTGGACGTGGGTGCGCTCGCGCCGGACGTTGCGGATCTGAAGGCGGCGATCGCCTTGGACCGGCTGGCGGCCCTCGGCGCCGACGCCGCGGCCCGTCCGTCGGATCTGCCCCTGGCGGGTCTGACGCTTCTGCCGGTGATCCCCAATCCCGCGAAAATCCTCTGCGCGGGACTGAACTACAAGGACCACCAGGCCGAGACCGGTCGCGGAGGCGAGCCCTATCCGACGATCTTCGTCCGGTTCGCGGCGGCTCAGGTCGCCCACAATCAGGCCATCGTGCGGCCCAAGGAGTCGACAGCGCTGGACTTCGAAGGGGAGATTGCGCTGATCATTGGCCTCGGCGGACGGCGGATCGCCAAGGAGGACTGGC
>Ga0181522_10002507_pt1 | contig 10472 bp, 8 predicted proteins | sample PEATcosm2014_Bin_27_FD_121103 | JGI IMG/M metagenome (GOLD analysis project Ga0181522, IMG submission 121103) | Peatland microbial communities from MTU Mesocosm Facility, Houghton, MI, USA - PEATcosm2014_Bin05_10_metaG | ecosystem: Environmental > Terrestrial > Soil > Wetlands > Peat | place...
TTGCGGCGCCGCGACTTCACCGTGAACGCCATGGGGCTGTCGCTGAATGAGGGCTCGCGCGGGCTGCTGCTTGATCCGTTCAACGGCGTTGCGGATATCGAAGCCAAACTGCTGCGCACACTGCATAATTATGCCTTCGTAGAAGACCCGTCGCGGCTGATTCGCGCTACGCGTTTTTCGGCGCGCTTTCATTGGCCGCTGGAAGAACGCACGCAGCAGCGCTACAACGCGGCCAAGGAAAATAATTACATCGAGCACATTTCGCGCAGTGCCGTGGGGCATGAGATCGCGCAGTTGGCGCACGAAGATGATCCGCTGAATGTTTTAAAGGCACTGGAAAAAGAAGACTGGCTGAAGGTGCTGCACCCGCACTGGACTTCGGCCAAAGTCGACTCTAACGGCCTGGCGCAGCTGATGAAGACGCGCCAGCAGATGGTCGACCTGGGCTTTACGGTCGATCCTTCAGCGGCGGTGATGCACTTTTTGAGCGCGCGGCTTTCCGATAAAGACGTCGCGGACCTGCGTCGGCTGATGCCGCGAAAAGATCTGGTCGAGGCCTGGCGCGACATTGAAGACCACGCGAAGGAATTAGCGAAGCGGCTGACCGGCAAAGAAGCGGCGACGCCTTCGCGCACCTGGACGTTACTTTCTTCGGCGCGGCCGGAGATGATTTTGTTTTTGGCGGTCACCGCGCGGCAACAGGCGGTCGCGCAGAAGATCAAAAATTTCCTTACCAAGTGGCGCGATGTGCAGAAGCGCATTCCCCTGCCCGAGATGACTGAGTTGCTGATCACGCCGCAATTGCCGGAGTATCCTAAGATTGCGCGCGATGTTTTCATGCTGCTGCTGGATGGCAGGCTGCGCTCGCGTACCGAGACTTTGAAGTTCCTGAAGCCTTTTGCGCCACCCCCGCCGCCTCCGCCGCCCGCGCCCCGGCGCGGACGTGGCAAAGCCGCTGCTGCCGCTGCGCCAGCGGTTCCCGCGGCTGTTCCCGGAAAAAAAGGCAAAGGGAAGAGTGCGGTTGCGGCGGCGCCAGCCGTACCTGCCGCGCCTGCGGCCAAGGCGAGCGAAACCCCGAAGCAAAAGGGTGCCGCGAAGCCCACAATTCAAACATCCGCGAAAACTGCGGCCAAACCTGCCACAAAACCCGGCAAGCCTGAGAAGCGGGCGGCCAAACCACCCGCAAAGAAACCAGCCAAGCCGAAGAAAACCCAGCAAAAGAAGGCAAAGGGGCGTAAACGCTAGCACCCGGCTATCAGATAATTTTGTCGCCGAGGCGGCTTAAACCCGGCTTATAATGTGCTTATGCGGCGCGCGTCGTTCATAGCGGCGTTGGTGCTTTCGTTGGCGTGTTGGCCCGCCTGGGCGCAGCACGGTGGCGGTCACGGCGGCGGAGGCGGTGGTCACGCTGGTGGTGGTTTCAGCGGCGGGGGACACGCTTTTAGCGGTGGCGGCGGTTTCAGTGGTGGCCACTCCGGCTTCAGCGGCGGCGCACATTCGTTCAGCGGCGCGCATTCCTACAACGGTACGCGTTCCTACAGCGGAGTCCGCCCAGGTTACGGTTATGCCGGACGTCCCTACAATCGTTCTTACAATCGGGGCTCGGTGCTGGCAGGTGGTGCTTACGGGCGCGGTTCCAACCGTTCTGGTGTCGGCGTGAGAATCCGCTCGTACCCGTATGGCTACGGGTATGGGTACGGATATGGACGTGGATACGGATATTGTGGGTGGGGCTGCTGGGGCTACGGCAGTCCGTATCTTTGGGGCGGGATCGATCCGTACTGGTGGTGGGATAACGGTTCCGACTCTGACTCCGGCTACGATGCGGGTTATGGCTATAATCCGGGCTACAGCTACGATGCCGATTACGGCGATGATCCCGTCTACAGCTACAACCCCGGCAATGGTGATCCGGGGCAGCGGTACGACACCGGGCTGGCAAATCAGATGAGGCAGCAGGGAGTAGTTCCGTGGCGGCCGCCCGACTCTGGCAATCAGAATTATTCGCGATCGACTGCTTCACAGGACCCATCTGGCGAGCTAGCTTCGAATACGGTGCTGGTGTTCCGCGATCAGCATAAACAGGAAGTGCAAAACTACGCGATTATCGGGCAGACGCTGTGGACCTTCGCTCCGCAGCACTCGCAAAAAATTCCGCTCTCTGCGCTCGACATACCCGCCACCGAAAAAGCCAACGACGAGCGCGGCGTGACCTTCCGCATCCCGGGAGTGGGCGAAGGACAGTAGCGCTTCCTTTTGAGTTCGTTTCGTCCACCTACAGACGTGAGGAGAAAGGAAGACAGGTTCAGTCTGTCTTCCTCTGCGACATGACTCTCAAGGCCGTTAGTGGTGCAGTTTGGCTGGCGCGTTGGGCCGGTTAAGCGGGAGATCCCTTCGCCGTCCAGCTCAGGGCAAGTTCTTCGCTCCGCCTGAAAAAAGGCTCCGCTCAGGATGACAGGCGTCGTGTAATAGCTAAACTGCACCACTATCCACTGACGAAATTGCTTGGATAATCACGAGAAATGGGTTATTTTGGCCGACACTGGAATTTGGAATCAGGGGCCGGAAAGCATAACTCGAAAACGGTGCACGACTCAGTTTCGCGGATGAATGACTACTCCTGCTCTCCGCGCCGCGTTCCTCGTTCCGCTCGTTGTTGCCGGCTTTGGGAGAAGTCCAGCCATGAAATTCCTTCTTGGTCTCTTCGTTCTTGTGGTCGCTTCAGCCGGCTGCTGCCTGTCTGCCAACGCCGGACCCGCTGAGTCAACTGTTTCGAGCCCATCCGCAGCGGTCGCGAGCTTGCCTCCACAAAACGGCCCCGTCGCTCCTTCGTCGGAGTTCACAATCCCAGGTCCACTGCGCTCCTTTCTGCGCATGGCTGGTATCAGTCAAAAGGTCGCGCCCGAAGAAGTGCTGCCCTTGCTCAGCCGGAACGTGTCCATCCAGGGTTATCATGGTTCCCGGAAACAGACTGAATTTCTCATCTTGCTGAGCCGGTATGTCGTGCAAGCCAGAGAGCTGTCAAGCCTGGCTGGCAGCGATAGCATGATTCGCGTTTCGAATTGCGATGACGCGAAACCGCTTCTGCGCATCCTCGGTTATCGGACCCGGCCCAACTGCGGGGCGACTGACACATCCTTGCAGACGGAAGATCCGGAGCGGGCGTTCTTGACGATCGATTCCGGGTTCCCCTTACCCGAACTTGAGCAGACTTTGCAAGGAGGTAAACCTTTCGAGTACCCGTATGCCGGTTCTCCTGTGCCGGTGCTGTTTGCCGCAAGCGAATGGACCATGGCCAGCAACAAAAATTACAAGGAAACCAGCAAGGACTTAGTCGACACAATCCTGAGCGATCCGGGGGTAGCACGGCTTTATTGGGCTCTTTCCAAGCTGGATCCCGAAACCAGTACGTTGTTGCAGCGATCGATCGGGATCAGGAAACTGTTGCCTTATGCCGGCGTCCTTGATTTTTATGGGAGCCATCTCTGCATCCGAGCGGAGCGGGTCGTAGTTCCGGGAGGATCGGGTGCAGAAGCTGCGTGGAAAGATTTGGTGGGGGCCAACCCGGCATCTCCCGCGGCCTTTATTCAAAGATTGCTGGCAAGAGACAAAGGCTGGCTGATCGCTTATTTTGATGTACTTTCTCGGGTGAATAGAAGTCAGCAAGCCCACTTCACCGAATCGCATCGCCTGGGACTTTTTTACGACGGCTTACGCAGCCTGGATCCTTCCGCTGGCGCCACGGTAGGCACATTCAGGCCAAACCCTGAACTGCTGCTTTTGGTTACTCGGCTTCAGTGGGAAGCTAACGGCGAACCTCATGTGCCAGGAAATCTTCAGGTGTGGAAGGAAATTCTTCGCCAGGAGAACATAATTCATGAGGTGCGCAGATGCAGCGATTGCGTGGCTAATGCGGATCGACTCGTCCAAGCAATGTTCGCGCTCTCCCGGTCCAAAACCCATCAGGAACCGTTGCAGATTTACCTGGCCGTCATCGAAATCGAGAGCAAACGATCTCCCGAACACCGCTTGGCTCCTGAGACGGTGCGCCTGTTGGCGCGCAAGTTCGAGGAGTTTCGCGATCAGTACCGGATCTTTTCCGAATTTCAGGAGTTGAATGACGCATCCATTGTGCAGTTCCTGGAAACCGCGGAAACACTGAGCAACCTTCCCACTCCCGTACGCGGTGATGCTCTCGGCACCTTTCAGGCGAATGTCGGCATCTGGCAGATCCTGGCCCGGCAGGGACAGATCCCGAACCGGCAGCTCAATGATTCGTGGCAGCAGATGATCAAGCCATTCGCCAGAATCCGATCGGAGGCCCAGTTGTATGACGCGGGGCGAGCTTCTCTTGGCGAACTGATGCGGTTTGGCAGCGGCGAGGCAAGAGTTTCTCAGGATGAAATCATTGAGTTGCTGGCGGGACCTCAGCAGACCACGGCGGAAGGAAGGAAGATCCATCGGGAGATCGCGATCGGAATCCGTTCTGTATTAGACGGCCAACGACTGGTTTCTCTCGACACACTGGTTGCCCTGGGCGACGCCTTAAGCGAAAAGGCTCAAGGGAAATCGGTGAACGATTTCGCGATCCATCGGGCGGGTGAACTACGAGAATTCGAGATGCCACGACCGATCTTCACGAATAACGAGAGAACCGAATGGGCTGCAGGAGTCTACATCAACAACCATCACACCGAATTGCAGATGCGGACCGACCTGCAAAAGGTGCTCAAGTCTCCCGCGCCCTCGCGCGCGCAGCTCGAAGAGGCTCGCGGCCAACTCGCTTCTTTCTTACGGGACACCCTGGTCGGCTTGAACTATGCCTATTACGAACCACCGGCCGCCCAGGCTCTGCTCAACAATCCCCTGCTCGTGCGCTCACACGATTTTGCCGCGGAAACGGTGAGTGGCATAACGACAGTCTGGCAGGCTCCGGAACTCCTTGGACAAGGCTCCCCCGCCGGCGGGGGCGCTCATTTCGTGGGCTCTCTTGCCGATCTGCCCTTTGTTCTTGCCGAACTTGAACAGGATTTTATTTCACCGGAGAATGTCCAAGCTCTTATCTGGAGCGAATTGACGCCGGGTCTGTTGACCAGTGCGATCTTGCCGCGCTGGTGGGATGTCAGCCAGAACGAGCTCCACGCGGTCGCGCTATATCAGCGCAGTGGAGAGGAACTCCTCGCCGCTTCCGCGAATGACGAAGAACTCCGCAGCAGGTTAATGACTATCCTATCGGATCGAATGAATCCCCGCCGATCCGAGCAAGTAGAGCAGGGTCTGCGCGCTGGCCATGTATCGGAGGCTCTGACTCGAATAACGCCCGCTGACACGTTCTATCTGACGGCAGAGTTTCAGCGCCTCTACCCGGGAGAAACCCGTTCCTGGGGAAGCGCGATGCGTGAACTGCAGGATCTTTCTGGTCAGCATCCCGAACAGGTCAACTGGAAGCGTTTGTCGCACGATTTTGGTGTGCCGCATCCTAACCTGGCTCAAACCTACGGCCCCGAACTCCTGAACGTCGGTCCTTTCCCAGCCTTCGAGGGATACGCCAGCCGTTTTCTGGCGGAGTCCTGGGATTCGCCCAATCTGTACTGGGCTCGCTTGGCCGATGAAACCGGGCAACCGGCTGTGACACTGAACCATCTGGTGCCGCAGCTGACCCGGCACATGGTGGAAAAGATCTTCGCCACAGACTTCGAAGACTGGCCCGCGCTCCTGCGCGCGATGCACGAAACGGGCGAAGACTTTCGGAAGGGCAAGTTAGCTCCGCTCACGAGTGCGACGGCGTCCGGTCCGTAAGGCATCTCTGATTGATCGCTGCCGGCAATGCAGCGAGCCAAGTAGACGGGTCATAGAGTAGGAACTTGGAGTTATGGTAATGAAATTCTCTCGGTACCTTTGTTTGTTTCTAGGTTTGTTTCTGGGTCTATTCGCTGGCCGTGGAGCTGAAGTCGAAGCTCAGGAGACACCTGATCTCCACGTAGTCGTCAACCTTGTGCAACTTAATGTCGCGGTGACCGACAAAAACGGAAATTACATTACGGGCCTGCACGCAAAAGATTTTGCCGTCGCTGAGGATGGCATCACGGAGAAGGTTGCTACCTTTGCGGAAGGCAACGGACCGGCTGTCAAGGTGGTCGAGCCTGCAGAGGCCGAAGGATCTGCAATCGCATCCGGTGACGCCAACGGCTCTTCCACGGCCCCGCTTCAGACTCTCGACTCGCTCATAGTCGGCGCCAATGTGTTTATTTTGTTTGATACCAGCAACTACATGTACCGCGGTTTTGTCTTCGCGCAAGATGCGATCACCGAGTTTGTTCGTTCGCTGGTAAGCGCGGACAAGATTGCATTTTATTCCTACAGCCGGGATCTCTCCCGGGCGGCCCCACTAACCTCCGATCGTCCGCAGGTTTTGCGTGCCGTGCGTTCAACGGTGGCGGGAGACGAAGCTGCGCTCTACAACACCCTGTTGCTGACTCTGAAGGATGCGGCCGTGTGCCAGGGCAGGAAAGTCGTGGTAGTTTTTTCCAACGGCCCGGACAACTCCAGCGTAGTACCGCCCGAGGATGTCGCCGAATTCGCTCAGTCGGCTGGCGTTTCCATATACATGATCAGTACTCAAGAGGCCAAATTGGAGCCTGTGTCCACTGCGGTGTTTGATCGCATGACCGCAGCCACAGGCGGCAAGGCCTACTTCGCCAAAAACTGGAGAGACGAAAAGCGAGCCTTCTCGTCCATCCGGGACGACCTGGCTCATCTCTATTCGTTAAGCTACTATCCCAAGGCCAACCCCAACTCTGGCTGGCGTGCGATCACGGTAAAACTGGTCGGCGGCCAACTGAAGAAATACAAGATTCGCACGCGCAACGGGTACCGCCCCCGCCCGTCTCGGTTTGCCGGCGATAACACAACTGCCGATACCTCTCAGAACCGTTCGCACGCGCTGCCTGCGTCATACGAGACTTCTCAAGAGTTCCGCCGACAGCGGCAGCTACTGACAAATGGCGAAATTGGTGCGCGATGACTACTTGCCTGGGCGCGCAAGTTCTGCCGTCACAGAACTCTCCGCTGAGATGGTGACAAAATTAAATAAATCGAGATTTAGAAATTCTTGACGGTGCTTCCCAGACTACTTTCATCGCTTGGCAGCGGAAATGGGATTCTCGTCTGCGCGTTCTTTCTGAATTTCTGTCGCAGTCAACCGCAGTTACTTCCAGACGGGGACTTATTCTTCTAAGCTGGAGAGCGCACTCCTTCCTGGTGCACATAGCGAATCACCTCCACCTCAGACATTGCAATCAGCCCTTCATCTACCATTTCATCCAGAGCCGGAAGCAATTTCTTCAGATTCTGCTCAGTGTCGATCACAGACACCATAATCGGTCGATCTGAGGACCGCAGCAGATGCGCCTTGTGAACGATTGAACTGGCGCCGTAGCCCTCGATCCCGCGAAATACCGAGGCGCCCGCAATATCGAGTTCACGGCACTTGATCACGATGGCCTCGTATAACGGCTTGCCCTGCCACTTGTCATCCTCACCAAAGTGAATACGCAATAACTTGGCTTTTCCTTCGAGCTTCATAGTCGCGTCTCCTGCCGTCTCTCGGCTTTCTCATAGTTATGTGCGTACTTGATGATGTCCACGTCCGACAGCACGACTACACCCTGCTGCACCATTTGATCGAGAATGGGCATAAACGCCTTCAGCTTTTCTTCCGTATCAACGATCGACAGCAGGATAGGGCGATCGTGAGAAAGGCTCAGCGCAGCATCTTTGTGAATTCTGCGATTGGCGCCATAGCCGAGGATTCCGCGATAAACCGTGACGCCGGCAATGTCGTTCGATCGCAAGCCGTTGACGATGGCTTCATACAACGGCTTGCCATTCCACTTGTCGTTTTCGCCGATGTAGATCCGCATCATCTTGGCTTTGCCCTCCCGCTTTAAGGCGGGCTTCTCGGGTTCATTTTTCGTTTGTTTCTTTTCGGCGGGTTTGACGATTGTGGTGTCGTGCATTTCAATCAGCCCGGTACCTGCCATTGCCTGCAGTTTGGGTAACAGCTCATCCACCTTTTCTGCGGTTTCTATAAACTCGATTTTGACAGGCAAACGGACGGCCAGGTCTACCAGACTCGTCGTGTGAAGGTGATGATCTGCCCCAAATCCGGCGATACCGCGTGTAACCGTCGCGCCTGACACACCACGGAAGAAGAGGAAATCCAGGATCGCGGCGTAGGCGGCGCTGCCGTGGTACTGCTGGTCCTCCGCCACGTAAATACCGACTTTCTTACCAGGTCCCGCTACGAGCACATTGTCCTCCTAACATTAGAGCCCTCTTTGACCCATCAGAAATTCCGCTACGCGGCCCAGCAATCCGCCGGCATGCAATCCCTGCATTAATTGCTTGTGGAAGGCCTCCAGCCTCAGCCTTCACGAGATTGCCCTCCCTGCGATCATGCCTCCCCAAACCGCGACGAACCCGATAACCACGCTCGTTGCCACATAGAGAAGCCCGAGACCAATCTGACCATCCTGGATCGTCCGCAACGCCTCAAACTCGAAATTGGAGAAGGTCGTGTAGCCTCCTATGAAGCCAATTGGGATCAAATATCGCCAGTTGGGACTCCAATTCGTTCTCGCAGTCAGCAAAGCGAAGACCAAGCCAATCAGAAACGAGCCCGTAATGTTAATCACGAACGTCCCGTAGGGAAAACGAGTTCCCAGTTTGCTGCCAATGTAACTGCCGAGCCAAAAGCGCAAAATCGATCCGAGACAGCCTCCGATGCCAACGAATAGATATTTCAGCAAGTTTCCCTGTTCCTTTCCACTCCATCTACAGCCACAAGCCCACGTCACGCCAGGTTTTTTTCCGTCAGTTTATCTTCTAAAGATTCCAAGTTGAACCCCAGTTCGAACATGACCGCATAAACGACCGCAACGAAGTGGTCGAGAGGGCGACGCCCGCCAGCCAACTCGATCGTCCAGACCAATGCAAGATGTAGTGGGCAATGCCGTGCACCCAAAGAACGGTCCAAAGAAACCGACGAGTCCAATTACCGTCACCTCTTTCCATTTCGTCCGGAAGATCTGCGGATCGAGTTCGGCCCCGGCAAGAAACGTAAGAACGATGGCGCCGGTGCCGGCGAGAAAACTAATCCAGCTTGTCTTCCCACCAGGTTCAGCATGTACGAAAAGTGCACCAATTACCAATTGGGCGACGGTGCCGACAACAATTTCGCTCAGGGCAGTGGAGATCCGAAACCAGATGGCAGCCAGCGTCCCGATCAAGGCGAGGCCGACCCAGACGGCGGCCATTACCCACACGTTCTCCATGAAGCACCACCTCAACTGGTTTCTGCGGATCGTTGCTTTGAGGATCAGGCCGGCACCATGACCCCGTGACAAGGCAATCCGCCTGTCAGGAGTCATCAGCTGTTCCGGCTTAAGAATTGGGACAGCGGTTGGCGGTGAACTCCTTCACCGTAGGAACAGTTCAAGTACAGCAAAAAGTACCTGCCGAAGTCAACGCCATTTCATCGCACGCGCCACCACCGGTACCGACAAGCGGGATTATGGGACGAATCCCAGGCTTTTGATCGCATTGCATTCGCCTAATGCCGGTCCAGGTCACGGAGTCATCGCCCTTGCCCGAGAAACTTCTTCGTCTCCTGATATTTCCGGTGATCAACGCTAGAGGGGCGGGAGATACATGTGGTCCAAAACTGCTAGCGTTTGGCAGGCTTTGATTTGAGCGTTTGCGTAAGCGCTCGGTTCACTTCCGCCGTTTTCTGAGCTTGCAGATTTTCAATCATGCCGAGGTAAAGCTGATAGGCGACTGGATTCGTTTTCACCAAAACTTGCTCCATTGCATCAATCCTGGTCCGGCTTTCTACCAATAGATCAACGACTTTGCTCAGGACATTCGGTAACGACTGACCCGCTGCTTTGCTCATTTCTGTTCCCCTCCGAGCTTGGGCTTTGGTTTTCGCGTTCGCACAAACGATCGTGAATCTCAGGTTGAACCCACCTGCCCAAGATTCTGATGAGGGCAGTGCGGCGTCAGCTCACGGCGCGTTGCTGATGCATCCAGAAACGCTCGCGCAGCGTCTTTTTCAGTACCTTGCCGGAACTGTTCTTAGGCAAATCCGTTTCTGAAAACTCGACGCGCCTGGGGAGTTTGTAAGTCGCGAGGCTTCGCCGGCAGAAAGCAATCAGATCGTCGGAGGTAAGAACTGCCCCCGGCTTCAAGACTACGCACGCCATCACAAGTTCGCCCCATTGCGGGTCGGGTACGCCGAAGACGGCTGCTTCACGAACCGCGGGATGCTTGTAGATCACCGCTTCCACCTCTCCCGAATAAACGTTCTCACCGCCGGTGACAATCATGTCCTTTAGCCGGTCCATGATGTAAAAATATCCAACAGCGTCCTGACGACCGATGTCTCCCGTACGAAAGAATCCGTCGCGAAA
>Ga0181522_10002509_pt1 | contig 10465 bp, 10 predicted proteins | sample PEATcosm2014_Bin_27_FD_121103 | JGI IMG/M metagenome (GOLD analysis project Ga0181522, IMG submission 121103) | Peatland microbial communities from MTU Mesocosm Facility, Houghton, MI, USA - PEATcosm2014_Bin05_10_metaG | ecosystem: Environmental > Terrestrial > Soil > Wetlands > Peat | place...
CGCGCTGTATCCAGATTCGCTGGTCGCGCAGATTTTGGCGGCATCGACCTTTCCTGACGAGGTGGTGGAGGCCGACCGATGGGTGCAAGCGCATCCTGATTTGAAGGGCGATGATCTCGGTAAGGCGGTTGACCAACAGCCCTGGGATCCGAGCGTCAAGGCTCTCTGTGCATTTCCTTCCGTCCTCGGAAATATGGACAAGAATCTTTCCTGGACGTCCTCTCTCGGCGACGCTTATTACAATCAGCAACAAGATGTGATGGACGCGGTCCAGGTGATGCGCCATAAGGCGGAACAGGCGGGCAATCTAAAGAATACGCAGCAGCAGGTTGTCAAGAACGATGGTCCGGATATCGATATCGAGCCAGCGCAACCGGACCTGGTTTACGTTCCTGCGTATGATCCGTGGCTGGTATATGGATATCCGGTCGTGGCGTGGCCGGGATGGTATCCCTATCCCGGTATTTGGTTTGGTGGACCCTACCTGTCGTTCGGACTCGGCTTTGGCATCGGCTGGTTTGGCGGTTTTGGCTGGGGTTGGGGTCATTGGGGATTCGACTGGCACAACCGCTATGCACTGTACAATCACGGCCGGTATTTCTCGCACAGTCGTACGTTTTATAACCGGGCCAACTTCAATCGCGGTGGCGAGTTCCGCGGCGGAGCGAGACCGTTCGGCGGAGACCGTGGGGCGGCTCGCGGGTTCGCTGCACCGCGGGGTGAGAGTGGTGTCCGTTCGGGCGCATTCAGCCACATCGACCGCGGCGGCGAGACTCGCGGCTTTTCTTCCCGTGGACAAGCCAGCTTCGGCGGTGGCGGAGGACACGGTGGCGGAGGACACGGGGGTGGCGGACGTCGATGACGAGTTCTCATCAGTTGCCTGGGCCGAAAACCGATCGTTTATACCGATCGTTTAGATTGACAAATTCATAGATGGAGATGAGCCAGATGGCAAACAAGTTGAGTTTCACCAAATTTCATGGGGCCAATCTTCTTAAGCCGGGCGCGCTTGCCGTTCTCTTGGCAGCGTGTTTGCCGGTTGCTGTCATGGCGGGGCAAGCGGGGCAAAAAACTTTTTCGTCGGCGGAGGACGCGAGCAACGCTCTCGTCAGAGCCGCCCAGAATAACGACGACAAGATGATGATTGAAATCCTCGGACCTGACGGAAAGCAGATTGTTTCGTCCGGAGACGAGGCTGAGGACAGGGAGAATCGGGCCAATTTCGTGAAGAGATACGGGGAGATGCACCGACTGGTCACAGAGCCGGACGGAACCACGATCCTTTATATCGGCGCAGAGAACTGGCCGACTCCGATACCGCTACTGCATAAAGGTGGCTCGTGGTATTTCGACACCGAGGCGGGCAAGAAAGAAATCCTGTATCGGCGAATTGGCCGCAACGAATTGTCGGCGATTCGCGTTTGCCAGGCACTCGTCGTGGCGGAAAAGGAATACGCCAAGGATCACAACGGTGAGTACGCCGGGAAAATCTACAGTGATGAAGGACAGCACAACGGCCTCTACTGGAAGGTGGCGGATGGCGGCCCTCAGAGTCCGATCGGACCACTGGTGGCGGCCGCGGTTACCGAGGGTCGTGCCCAGAACCCGGAGGGTGCTCCAACTCCGTACCGCGGCTACTATTTCCAGATTCTTGCACGCCAGGGAAAAAGTGCTCCCGGCGGGGCGAAGAGCTACAGTGTGAACGGCAAGATGACGGATTTCGCCGTCGCTGCCCATCCCGCGGAATACAGGTCATCCGGGGTGATGACGTTCATCGTCGCCTCCAATGGAGTCGTGTACGAAAAGGATCTCGGCAAGAAGACTGATAGGGCCGCCAGGACGATGAAGGATTACAATCCCGATTCGAGTTGGAAAAAGACGGAAGATCAGCAGGATGAAACGGCTGCGGCACAGACAGAAAGCAGGTAAATAGGGTCGCTTCACTCTTAGCCGTGACGGGTATCGGTATCGGGGATACCCGGCGGCGCGACGGATCGCGGTGAGGTTCGCGGCATGCTTGCGGAGATCGCCAGGCCGATTGTCCTCGTCCTCTGCATTCTTTCTTTGTACGCTGTATTTCATGCCGCGTTCCTCGTTCCAGCCAGCACTCTTGACCAGAGAATGTTCGATTCGCTCGGCCTGCTCGTGCCGGCGGCGGGAATCGCTCTTGTGAGCGGATTAATTTTTCGCGAGGCGGCAGCCAAGCCCGCGGAGAACCCGCGTCTGATTTCCACACTTCCCGTTCAAATGTTCTGCTGGGCTTCGGCGATCATGTTGATTCTCTTCCTTGTCTCCTGGTATCTGGAGGCGCACTGCATTTTCTACCGCGATATTCGCATCTGGGGATGAGCCATCTGGAGAAGACTTCGAAAGGGCTTGTTTCGCCGATCGTCCCCGGGCGAGAGCGTCGGGTCATCGCGGCCAACCCCAGCCGCGCTCTGCTCCTGTACAATTTTCCGGAATGAAATGGCCGGTCAAAGTATGGGCAATCCTCTGGATTGTGCTGGCGGCAGCGCTGTCGGTTGCAGCCGAGCCAGTTGCTTCTTTGACGCCAACCAACTACGTCGATGATTTTGCCGGAGTTCTCGATGACCGCACGCGGGAAAGCCTGAACGGTCTTTGCCGGGAGGTGGACGAGAAGGCGCACGCGCAGATTGCCGTGGTAACGATAAAGTCGCTTGATGGCCAAGAGGTCGTGAGCTATGCCGTAGCGCTCTATCAGAAGTGGGGGATTGGGAAGAAGGGAAGCGATCGTGGGGTTCTGATCCTGCTGGCGACGAACGATCATAAATATTGGACCGAGGTTGGGTACGGGTTGGAAGGGATTCTTCCCGATGGCAAGGTAGGCGGCTTTGGCCGGGAGATAGTGCCCGACTTGCGCAGCGGGAATTATGCGGCAGCTCTAACGCTGATCACGACGCGCGTGGCTTCGGTAATCGCTCAGGATGCGGGCGTGACGTTACAAGGGGCGCAGCCCCCTGTCGTTCGACCGAATCAGCCGGCCGGACGACCACCGGCGGTCGGCGTCGTGACCGGGCTGGTAGTTTTGGCCATATTCGTTCTGGCGATCTGGGCGCTGACACGCGGTGGAGGGTCGGGACGCGGCACAGGATCGGGATTTTTGTCGGGGCTGCTGTGGTCGATGCTGTTGAGCAACATGAGCGGTCGAGGTGGAGGATACGGTGGCGGCGGGTTTGGTGGATTCGGCGGAGGTAGCGGCGGCGGCTTCGGTGGATTTGGGGGTGGAAGCACGGGCGGCGGCGGAGCGGGCGGAAGTTGGTAATCGAGCGCCGCGCGTGCGGCCCGGTCCTTATCGCAACTTTGCAAGCGAACCATCGTGACTCGAACGGTCAGGGGAAAGGCGCAGAATGGTTCCGGAAAAACTGATGAACGAGTTTGTTCAACGGATGCGAGAGGCCGCTGGAGGGAATCTGCTGTCGCTGATTCTTTACGGGTCGGCGGCGGCGGGTGATTACATTCCCGAGCACTCGAACGTAAATCTCCTATGCGTGCTTGGCGATACTTCTTTCGCTGCCATTGAGGCGCTCGCTCCGGCGAACGAATGGTGGGGCAAACAAAAGCATCACGTCCCGCTGCTGATGAGTGCGGAAGAGATGCGGCGGTCGGCGGATGTTTTTTCCATTGAATTTCTGGATATGCGTCGGCATTATCGCGTGCTTTGGGGAGAGGATTTTCTGAAGACGCTCGAGATTCCGATGCGCTGGCATCGGGCGCAGGTGGAATATGAGCTGCGCGAGAAGGCAATCCTCTTGCGACAGCAATTGCTGATGGTCTCGGGAAAAAGCGACGCGAAATGGGAACTTTTGCTGCGTTCGGTGGCGTCGTTTGGGACGCTGTTTCGCCATGCGCTGATTGCACTGGGCGATGGGGATGGAGGATCCAGGCGGGAAGCGGTCGCCGCGCTTGGGGCAAAGTTGGGGATCGATACCCTGGTATTTGGCGAGTTGCTCGATATTCGTGAGCGAAAGAAGGATCGCAAAACTGCGGACGTTGACGAGGTGTTTGCACGCTATCTCAGGTTGGTCGAACAAGTGACGGCTGCGGTGGATAAGATGCCGGATTCCGTTTCGTAGACTGGTTTCGAAATGGAACAAAGGGCTTTTCGCCCTGCGCTCCATCGACTGAGAATTTTATCTTCCAGGAGAATGACATGAGCAAGGGCTGGATTGTGCTGGCCGTGATTGTGGTAATCGTACTGGTTGTGTTCAGCCAGTACGTTGGAGTGAAAAACAATCTGGTCGCAAAGGATCAGGCGGTTAAAGCGGCCTGGTCGCAGGTGGACATCGTGCTTCAGCGGCGCGCGGATTTGATTCCGAATCTGGTAGAGACGGTCAAGGGATATGCGCAGCAAGAGGTGACCGTCTTCGGAGACATCGCGAAGGCGCGGTCGGCTTTGCTTTCGGCGCAGACGCCGTCCGATAAAATCGCTGCCAACGGGCAGTTGGATAACGCGCTGGGGCGGTTGCTCGTGGTGGTGGAGAATTACCCGCAGCTGAAGTCGAATGAAAATTTCCTGCGCTTGCAGGATGAGTTGGCGGGCACCGAGAACCGCATCGCCGTCGAACGCAAGCGCTACAACGATGCGCTGCAGGATTACAACACTTATATATTGCAGTTTCCAAACAGCCTCTACGCTGGCTTCACGGGATACAAACAGAATCCGGCGTATTTCCAGGCCACGGAAGCGTCGCGGCAAGTGCCTAAGGTAAATTTTGGCACGACACCGGCTCCGGCGACGGCGCCAACACATTGAGGCCGACACATTGAAAGAAGATTGCTGGTCGTTAATTAGTCGCTAGTCGTTCGCGCGTCACATCTCTTGCTTCTCACTTCTGTAAGTAGATACCAGGGTTTCTGGAATCCCCTGCGATTCGAACGTCTCGGACACGAGTGGGATCGCTATCGACCGCTTTCTGGTCGGAATACGCAAGCTGTTTCAGGAAGCCAGCGAGATTCGAACGTTGGCTGCTGACTCCAAGATACGGGTGCAGCAAGCGAGTCTAAGTCGCGAGCGTGAGCCGCCTGGATGAGTTTCGGGAACATTGTCTTAGCTGTTTGTACATGGCGTAGATGGATCCGATCACGAGACGTGAATTTACCGGGCGCCGACTAACTACAGTTATCCGATTTGCGACGGAACTGACAATTTCGTTCCGAATCAGATTTATAACGTGTGGTCCTTTCAAAGATGAATCGAGGTAAACGGTAGGGTGTGGCGTTGAAAGCGGGATCATTCGACGTGTTCATCAACCGGGATAATCAGAGTTATCCGATAAGCGACAACGGTTATTACAACTTGGCCGGACACTTTGTTAAGTACTCTCGAAATGCCGGAGCAACTTATTATCCAGCTTATTATCAGCAACCTACAAGTTTAATGAAACCTACAACTTCATTTGCGTCGAGACCGATGCGAAATGTCGATGCCGTTAAATTTCTAAAGCTTGGGAAGATTTCTGCACATTCCGCTTGACTTAGGAGGGTATTGCTTGCCATAACTTAACGAGTCCATTCAGGGCGAGCGGGGGGGTGTAGTTCGTTGGCGGAGGTTCGACTTCAGGAGGGTGAATCCCTCGAAAACGCCTTGCGGCGGTTCAAGCGAAAAGTACAAACCGAGGACATTATTAAGGAAGTAAAGCGTCACTCGTTTTACCTTAAGCCCGGCGAGAGAAAGCGAGTAAAGGAAGCACTGGCTCGCAAGCGCAGCCGCAAAAAAGCACGTAAGGAACAGGACTAACTGAGAACGGGTCGTTCGAAGGCCGGACGGCCCGTTCCCTGATCAAGAAAGTTTGCGCGGTGCTGGATGTATGATTTGTTAGAAGAGAAAAAAGAGTAAGCTGAAATTTCCCCGGAAGTCGTTTTCATTGCCAAGAAGTGAACCATGCGGTGCACACCGCACGGCGGGCCGAGTCCAAGTGGTCATACATGAGGGGGATGTCAATCTCCTGCCCACGTTGTGAACCGGATCCTTCCCTATTCGGGTCTCCCGTGCAGAGCAGGGACGCGAAAATGGGAGAGCCTCTCCAATGGAATACCAGGATAAGGTTTTAAAGTGCATCGATTGTGGCACGGAATTCGTGTTCACAGCGGGTGAACAACTGTTCTTTCATGATAAGCAGTTCAAGAACGAACCCAAACGCTGCAAGAACTGCAAAGGCAAGCGAGTGTCGGTGGTGGGAGCTGCGTCGCACGCATCGTCATCTCGCGGGCATTCGTATGCGAAGACAGAAACGCGTACGAAGTGTTCGCAATGTGGCAAGGACACGACTGTGCCATTCCGCCCGACGCAGGGACGGCCGGTGCTTTGCCGCGAATGTTTTCAGCAGGGGCGGCAAGTCGCGAGCGCCTGATTATTTTCTGAAGATTGAAAGAGCGTAGACAGCGGGATGCGTCACATCCGGCGCGTCAAGGGGCGTTTTGTGCGTTGGCGGCGGAGTTGCGCGACCGGAGTTGCCTGTCGGCGTGGCGTATCAGAAGGGCTTCCAGTTGACGCAGGAGATCGCCGGTCCCGAGCGGTTTGATAAGCAACGAATCCGAATGTTGTCCGGTCCAGGCGTCCTCGTCAGAATCCTGTTTTTCGTTCGTATCTTTTCTGTCGCCTGTCTTCCGCTCCCATTCTCGGGACGGTGGATAGGCGGTAAGCAAGGCAGTCGCGGGATCATAGGTCTGTCGGCGGGCAGTGCGGATGACTTCGAGGCCAGCTTCTTCGGTTTCCATGCGCAGGTCGCTGATCACCATCTGATAGACGCCCGATTCCATGCGCGCAAAAGCTTCAGCAGAACTGCCGGCGGTTTCTACCTCGAATCCGTTCAGTTCGAGAACAGCCTTGAGGGTGAGCAGTACGGCCAGATCGTCGTCGACGAGAAGGATACGACGCTTCATGCGGACCTCTTCAGGAAGCGGAAAAATGGTGCGAACCGCGAAATGAGCGTCGCGATCTTCATCTCTCATCAAGTGGCGTTCGCGAGATACCCGGCAGAGGCATCCACTCATTTAGTATAGGAGCGTGGCTCGCTTCTACATAGAAAATTTTGGTTGTCGCGCTACGCAGGCGGATGGTGCAGCACTCGAACGACAGTTTCTGGGTTGCGGACTGGATCGCGCCGGCACCGCCCGCGACGCGGAGATTGTCGTCCTCAATACCTGCACCGTGACTGAGGGCGCAGATAAGGATGCGCGGGCATCGATCCGGCGTCTACGCCGGGTGAATCCGGATTGCCGCATTCTGGTGACGGGTTGTTACGCCCAGCGCGCGCCCGAAGAGTTGGCGGCGCTGCCCGGAGTGACGTGGGTTGTCGGGAACTCGCACAAGCATCGGGCTGCGGAGATCGCGACATCCGCCGCTTTGGAGGCGGGGGGCACTTCCTCATCGACGTCCGGTTTCGTGCCGCTCGGAGAGATTTCCGGAAGTCAAGCATCCGGCAGGCCATCTCAAGGCAGGCCATCCGCTGATTACGTCGACAATGATTACGCCGGCAATGTTTTTGTCGGGGATATTTTTGCGCATACGGAACTGATGGCGGCTCCAGTATTTGAAGCGGCAAACGAGAGGACGCGTCCGAATCTCAAGGTGCAGGATGGTTGCGACAACCGCTGTTCGTTTTGCGTCATTCCTTACGTTCGCGGACAGAGCCGTTCGTTGCCGAGGGAGCGCGTGATTGCGGAAGTTCGGACGCTCGTGGACGCTGGCTATCGGGAGGTTGTGATTTCCGGGATTAATTTGGGCCGGTGGGGAAGGGATCTGGAAGTTGTTGGTCGTCAGTCGCTGGCCGTTGGCGATCGAAACGCTTTCGGTCAGGGGACTTCGTCAGGGGACCTGTTCGAGTCCGAACTCCGACGACCCGTGGCCAGCGAGCCACGACTGGAATCCCTGATTTCGGACATTCTCGAGCAAACATCGCTTCAGAAATTGCGTATCAGTTCGGTCGAGCCCATGGATTGGAGCGACGACCTGATCCGGCTGGTGGCAGAATCCGGGCGTATCGCGAAGCATGCACACTTGCCGATGCAGTCCGGGAGCGATGCGGTGTTGCGGCGCATGCATCGCAAATACCGTCCCTGGCACTATCGGGAAAAGGTCTTAAAGATTCGAGCCGCCATGCCGCAGGCGGCGATTGGCGCCGACGTAATGGTGGGGTTTCCGGGCGAGACGGAAACCGAGTTTGAGGAGACGCTGCGAATGGTCGACGAGCTTCCGTTTACTTATCTGCACGTCTTCACATATTCAGCTCGTCCCGGGACGCCGGCGGCCGAGCGGTCGGGGCAGGTTCCGGTGGCAATCGCCCGGGAACGCAACCGCATACTACGAGAAACGGCGTCCAGGAAGCGAGCGGCCTTTATGCGGTCGCTCTTTGGAACGGTGGTCGAGGCGATAACACTGCGCTCGGCTCCCGAAGCGAATTTCACCGAGGCGCTGACGGGAAATTACTTAAAAGTCAGAGTTTCCGGCCGTCATCTAGCAAATCGCTGGATGGATGTGAAAGCTGTGGGGATCGGTGGGGAGATTCTTTTGGGAGAGCCCGTCGCCGACTCTGCCGGAACGCAGGTGACTTGAGATCGCCCTGACCTAAGAACCGCATTGACCGACAACCCTTCGCTGGCTTACGATAACTAATACTTAAGAATTGAGGAGCGCACGTCCCCATGTCCCGATCGGCTTTTGGATCTGTCGTCTGCAGTTTGATGGCGATCCTGTTTCCAGCCCATATGCTGCTGGCGGGAGAGACTCCGTCGGCCATGTTGTACACCAGCGGAGTGGCTTGGGTGAATGGGAGTGAAGTGCCGAAAACGGTGGCTATGTTTTCAGGCGACTTGCTGCAGACCCAGCCCAATTCAACCTCCAGTATTCAGACGAATGGCTCGAGCGTCATGGTGCTGGCGGAGTCTTTGGTGAAGTTCGAGGGTCCGGCAGTTGAAATTGAGCATGGAGCAGTGCGGGTAACCACCGCTCGCGGGTTGGCTGCGAGAGCGGGGGATGTAACCGTGAAACCGGTGAGCGAGTCTTGGACCGAGTTTCAGGTGACCGACGTTGATGGACGCGTGCAAATCGCGGCCAGCAAGGGCGACCTTACCGTGCAGGACGACAAGGGAACGACCACCCTGACGCAGGGCCAGCAAACCACGCGCGATGATACGAGCGACGATCAAAAAAAGAAAAAGCGCCATCATGGATCACGCGCGGCAACGGCGGCGGGCGGCGGTGTGATGAGTTCGACACCAGTCGTGTATGGCGGATTGGCTGCTGCGGGCGGCGCTGCCATATGGATCTGGACTCGGTCGACGCCACCGGTCAGTCCAAGCTGTCCGGCTACTCCCTGTCAGTAATTGTATTTGCCAGCGACTTCTCTCAGTGCGTTCTGTGCAATTTGTGTAGGTAAGTGCTGAATTAATGTCGCGTTACGTTTCCTTTCGAGATTTCGACTGGCTCCTCATGGGGTTCATGCTGTTGATCTGTGCCTTGGGCGTGGTGCAGATTCGCAGTGCTACCGAGCATACGAAGTTTGCCGGAGCCCACGTCAAACAAATCTACTGGATCCTCGCAGGCGTCGCCGCGATGTTTCTCGTCAGCCTCTTCAACTATCAGGCATTGCTCGAAAAAATCCATTGGATCTATGTGGCATCGTTGACGTCTCTGATTGCGGTGCTTCTGTTTGGGCAAAAATATCTGGGCGCCCGGCGCTGGATCAAGATGCCGGGTGGAGCTCATTTCCAGCCGTCGGAGTGGGTGAAATTGATCCTGATTCTGACGGTAGCGAAGTATTTTGCCGATTTACCCAATAGCGACCTGTCGTGGTCCGATTTTATGAAGGCGGGCGCGATCGTCGGGGTTCCGATGCTGATGGTGCTGGCGCAGCCCGACCTGGGAACAGCTCTGACCTATCTGCCGGTAGCGATTATGTGCCTTTTTCTGGGCGGGCTGCGATGGCGACAGGCGGCGATCGTACTGGCCATCGCGGGCATGCTGCTACCTGTAGCTTGGATCAAAGTGCTGAAACCGTACCAGAAGGAGCGCCTGACCAGCTTCAGAAATCCGGATGAGGATCGGCAGGGCTCCGGGTATCAAGTGAATCAATCGTTGATTGCCGTTGGCTCGGGCGGGATATGGGGAAGCAGCCAGGGTTCGCAGACGCATCTGGCGTTTCTTCCAGTTCCGCAAACCGACTTCATTTTTGCCGCGTTTGCCGAGGAACACGGGTTTGTAGGTGCTCTGGGGTTACTGCTGTTATACTTCATAGTGCTGATGCGGCTGACCCAAAATGCTCAAACGGCGCCAGATCGCGCTGGGGCATTTCTGGTGATGGGTGTGGTGGCTGTGCTTAGCTTCCACGTCCTGGTCAACGTCGGCATGGTGGTTGGCTTTATGCCGGTCACGGGAATACCACTGCCGCTCATGAGTTACGGTGGGTCTTCCGTTCTTTTCATGTTTTTGGCGCTGGGGATGGTA
>Ga0181522_10002510_pt1 | contig 10463 bp, 11 predicted proteins | sample PEATcosm2014_Bin_27_FD_121103 | JGI IMG/M metagenome (GOLD analysis project Ga0181522, IMG submission 121103) | Peatland microbial communities from MTU Mesocosm Facility, Houghton, MI, USA - PEATcosm2014_Bin05_10_metaG | ecosystem: Environmental > Terrestrial > Soil > Wetlands > Peat | place...
GCCCGGAATGGACATTCGGCCTACCTCCGACCGGCTGCGCGAAACGCTGTTCAACGTGCTTACCGCGCGCAATCCTGAGGCTTTGCAGGGCACGGTCTGGCTCGATCTTTTTGCCGGTACCGGGGCGGTTGGAATCGAAGCACTCAGCCGCGGCGCCAAACAGGTGTATTTTGTCGAGAATGCTCCGCCGGCAATTAAGTTGATCGAGCGAAACCTGCAGCGGCTGGAAATTGCCGATGGTTACAACATTCTGTGCGACGATCTTTCCGCCATCCTCTGGCGCTTCAAGCGCCAGCATGTCGCCGCCGACGTCGTGTTCCTCGACCCGCCGTACCGCATGACGCAAGCTTATAAAGAAACTCTGACCGCGCTGGCCGAGGCCTCGGTGGTTTGGGCGATGACGCTGGTGATTGCCGAGCACGAAAAGAAGTTCGATCCGGGCGACGAATTCGGCTCGCTGCGCCGCATTCGCCTGTTGGCGCAGGGCAATGCCGCGCTGAGTTTCTATCGCATTGGCGGCCAACCGGATCTAAACAAGCTGGATGTGAACAAGGCAGGTGTGAATAAGCCAGATTCGAATAAGTCAAAGGCAGGGACGATTCTCCGGCTGGAAGCTGATCGGTCCTGACTTAATACGTGCTACTCCCCACTCGAGTCGAAGAAAACCGTCACATCAGCAATTCGCCGGTGCGTTTCACGATGGGATGCTGCATTTCCTGCAAGTCGTTCTTCACCATGTTGAGCCCGTACACGCAGCCCTCGAACTCGTGCGCCAGGCGCGCGAACAGCGGCGCAACGTTGGCATACTCGAAGTGCTCGAACTTCGACACAATGTAGTAACTCTCTTTTCCGGCTTTCACCCATTCGACAAAATTTTCCAGCCGGTTCCGGCGCAGGCGGAAGCGGTTAATGCTCTCGGGAAACATGCCCGCAAAAAACAGCGCATAGTCGCCAATGTGCTTGCGCACCTGGCGCTCGCGATCGAACGAGGGCGCAGGCCCATAGACCGGGTCTGACTCGAGCAGCATTTCTCCCAGGTCGTCCAGCGGACGATCCGCCACATCGTGAATCTTAAACAACTGATCGGTCTCACAGAATTCGGTCAACAGATGCGACACGTACGCAACCACCTGCGGATCGCGGATGCCGATCTCTTCGGCGTAGTGGCGTCCGACCAATTCCTGAAAAAGCTGACACAGTGGATGAGATTCCGGAATCATTTTCGTCTAGGCTCCTGTTACCTCTTCTTCCTTCCTAAACCCCACTCGTAACGCCGCGTTGCGCGCGGGCTTTCAATCTCGTAGCTATCTAGTTACCTCAGTTACTAAGCAAACGCAAGTGACTTTTGTTTATCCGTCGCATTATCTTCGCGAATGATTAGAGGTACGCAGAGACGGGCAAGGTTGCAGCCCGCAAATGTTGGCACTCAACATCATCGGCTGCTAAATGAGCGCATCGCACTGCGCATAATGTGAAACTCCTACCGATGCAACGAGCGCACAACACATCCCAGCGAATAGCTACAGAACCGCTTCGAGAAAGATCTGCCGCTACGCGCGAGACTAAGGCCTGAACTGTACCGGCAAATCAGAGTAGAATTCCTGCTTTCACAGCCAACTCACGGGGAACCAAAGTGACAAACTTCCGCTGGATGCTGCCTCTCGCCATCGCTCTCTCAGCCCTATCGAGCACGGCCTTGACCTTGACGATGCCGCGATTGCGCAGATGGTCAAGGAGGGCCCTGGCTGGTGCCGACCCTCAGCGCTATCACGATTGGGCCCCGGCCGACACGCTCGCGGGCCATCGCGATCGGCTGCGCGTCGCCGTGCACGAACACTCATTCAAGAAAGCCATGGCCGCCGGGGTGAAGATTGCTTTCAGCACCGACATGGGCGGAATTGCCTGGACTGAGCCCATTGCGCAGGAGTTCTCGCGCATGACCGATTTCGGCATGACTCCCATGGGCGCGATTCAGAGTGCAACCACCCGCGCCGCCGCTCTTCTCGATATGGAAGGCAAATTGGGAGTGATCGCCCCGGGGGCTTATGCCGATGTGATTGCTGTCAGCGGCGATCCGTTGGGCAACATCAACGCCCTCGAAAATGTGCAGTTCGTGATGAAAGACGGCCAAGTTTTCAAAACTCGAACGTATACAAATTAAAGATTCGTAAAATCGTTTCATTTTGCTTGACATCGCCGTGGGCGCAAGCATAATGCAACAATCCGGATTGTCGCCCTGGCGAAACCGGTCCGCCGAGTGTGAAGGAGGTCTTTATGAGTTTGCTGGAACTTTGTGATCGCGAGATCGCCGCCGTTCCGCTCGAAGCGACTGTGGCCGATGCCATCAACAAGATGCTCGACCACCATGTCGGCGCCGTGGCCGTGGTCGATTCCGAATTCCGCGTGGCCGGAATTTTTACCGAGCGCGACGTACTCCGCAAGCTGGCGCTGAGCCATTCGGACCCGCGCACCACGCCAGTGCGTGAACTAATGACGACGCCAGTTGAAATGGCCACCCGCCTCACCGGGCCGGGCGAAGCCCTTACCACCATGCTGGAACGCCACTTCCGCCATCTCCCCGTGGCCGACGATAACGGCAAGCTGCTCGGAGTGCTCTCCATCCGCAACCTTCTGGAGTGGCGCGTCGACGATCTCAGCCACGAACTCGACGCGCTTGAGCAATACGTCTCGAACGACGGGCCCGGCGGCTAGACCGCGCCGTTGCTTTCCCGCGCCCGCGCGATAACCCAGTCTGTCCACAGAGAGGACTCTCCACCAGCCAGCAGCGGAGATCCATCCAGCACAGCTGCCACAAAGTTCTCGATCATGGGATAGTGCAAATTGGCGTGGGGCGCCAGATTTTCGCGCCCGCCCGGATAGATCAGCTCAGGTCCGTTCAGCGGAGTCAACTCCATCTCGCCCTCCGTACCGCGAATCCGGCATTCATCTCGTTTTACTTTCGAATGCCAACGCACATCGACCACCCCGCGAACGCCACCGGCATACTCGATCATCACCGTCGCATTGTCTTCTACAGCGTAGTGATGAACTGCATTCGATAGTTGTGCGCTCACCCGCTGTGGCCGCCCGAATAAGAAGTTCAGCATGTCAATGCGGTGTGAGGCAATATCGTAGAGTGGACCGCCTCCGGCGCGCGCGGGGTCGATGAGCCAACTGCGATCACTCTGCTGTTCGTCGAACCAGTTATGGCTGGTAAGCTCGGCGACCACTGGCTTTCCAATCGCGCCGGCATCGAGCAGTTGCCTGGCGCGCTGCACCTTGGGATAACTTCGCCGATAGTAAGCCACGCCGAGTGTACGTCCGCTGTCTTCGGCCGTCTGCACCATCGAGCGCGCCTCAGCCTCATTCATCCCCATGGGTTTTTCGCACAGCACATGCTTGCCCGCGCGAAGTGATTGGATGGTCTGCTGCGCGTGAAGAAAAACCGGAGTCGCAACATAAACTGCTTGGACCGCGGAATCGGTAAGTGCGTCGTCGAGTGAAGCCCAAACCCTCGCGTCGTAAGGAACGCCCTTTGCCGGATCGCGCGTGACCAGACCGTATAAGCGGCTTCTGGGCTCGGCCTGAATGGCGGGAATGACGCGCCGCGTTGCAATATCGCCGATTCCAATCACGACCCAATTCAGCATAGGCAAGAGAGCACACGGCTGGGCTGAAAACCAAAGGCCGGCATGCGCCGGCCTTCGCATTCGATCTCAAGAAAGCGCTTACGGCTTCTTGGGCGCGATCGCATCTTTCACTGCTTTGGCGACGCGGAACTTCACCACGGTCTTAGCCTTGATCTGAATCGGTTCGCCGGTCTGCGGATTGCGGCCCACGCGCGCCTTGCGGTGCGCCTTCACCAGGCGGCCGAGGCCGGGCACAACAAACACCCCATTCTTCTTGGTCTCTTTCACTGCGACATCCGCGAACTCTTCCAGAAACGCTGCCGCGGTCTTGTTGGGAATTTCGGTTTTCTCGGCCAGATGACGGACGAGTTGGGTCTTGGTCAAACCTGATGCCATATTTCCTCCTTGGAAATGATTGGGAATTGAATTCCGCCCTGCATCTTATATCAGCGCACCTGTGGAAAACACTATATTTTACGCGGGTTCCAGCGATATAACATGCGGGAATGCCCAATTTTACACGGTTTTTCGCACATTGCATTCCCAAAATGGCTCAAAACGGCCATTCGAGGCAATTTCTATGGCTTGCGTACGTGCCATAATGGTCATTCGGGAGATTCCATTGAGCTGCGCCATCTGCGAAATTCGCAAGGAAAAACGCTTCTGTCCTGCCATTCACGGGCGCATCTGCCCCCAATGTTGCGGCGAGCAGCGCGAGGTCACGCTCGACTGTCCCAGCGAATGTCCGTATCTGCAGCAGGCGCGTGAGCACGAGAAGCCGCGTCCAGCCGAGGATTTCGACGCCGCGACGTTATTTTTGCAAGTCGAAATTTCCGAGCGGTTCACCTACGAGCACGAACACTTGCTGATGGGTCTGAGCTACGCTCTCTTCAAAGCCGCGCAGCAGGATCGGACCCTGAACGACCGCGACTTGATCGCGGCGCTCACGGCCATGTGTACGAGCTACGAACGGCTGGTGAATTCTGGATTGCACTACGAGCAGTCGCTGACCACCGGCGCCCAGCACGCGATCGCGGCGCAGATACAAGAAATGCTGAAGCAGTATCGAGAGGCTGAACAGAAACAGCTCGGCTATAGCACGATGAAAGATTCCGATGTGTTGAAAGCCCTGGTGTTTGTGCTGCGAATGTCGCAGGGACGAACCTCACGCCGTCCGAAGTCGCGGGCGCTGGTCGATTTTCTGAAAGATCAATTTCCCGAACAGAAGTCAGGAATTGTTTCTCCGCAGGAAGCCGGCAGCCGGATTATTTTGCCGTAGCTGGTTAGTCGTCGGCTAGCAAGGGCCGATCCGGTGCAGTAAATTTCTTGATCCCGGTTAATCCGTGAAAATCCGTGGCGAAGATTTCAGCTTTCTCACCACCTGCCCCGGCCCAAGCGCGTCCAGCAAGTCACGAATATTCTTCTTCAAAAGAGGGTGTACCACTTCTGGCGCAATCTCCGCCAGCGGCTCCAATACAAACCTGCGCTCATGCATCGCGGGATGCGGAATCGTGACTTCTTTCGTATCGACAACCAGATCATCGAACAACAGGACGTCAATATCGATCGACCGCGGACCTTTTTTCTGTACCCGCTCACGTCCCATTTGTTTTTCGATGGCAAGCAGCGAGCCCATCAACTGTTGCGGGGTTACGCCAGTTTCGAGCGCCACAGCGCAGTTCAGAAACCATGGTTGATCGGTAAATTCGACCGGCTCGGTCTGGTAGAAAGACGACACCGCGGCCACGCGCCCCAGCGCAGCCAGGCGGTTTACCGCGCCCCGCAACTGCGCTTCGCGGTCGCCGACATTCGATCCCAAAGATAGATAAGCAAGCGCCACTCTGAAGGCTTTCCTAATCCATCGACAAAAAGCACCACCCAGATTGAATACTATAAGCGTTTAGATACTCGTCTCGACTGACAGCCGCCGACCAGCACTCGCACTTACTTTGGCCTGCACCTTAGTCACTTTTAGCGTCTTCGGGGCAAGGCTAGAATCCACGTATGACGCTGGAGTCCCTTCTTTTGAGCCAGGATGTCGATGTCGTCCGGGTTCTGCGGCCGACGCTGGAAAAACTCTCCATCGACGTCGAAGTCTGCCGTGAAGCCAGGAAGGCCAGCGAAATTCTCATTTCTGAAAAGTTTGACGCGGTCATTGTCGATTGCGACGATCTTCCCGGGGGCCGGGCTATTCTAGAATGCCTGCGCGCGACCCCAAGCAACCGCAATTCAGTCGCCTTTGCAGTTTTGAATGGAAAGAAGACTACCACGCAGGAGGCCTTCGGCATGGGCGTAAACTTCGTCATGCAAAAGCCCATCAGCAGCCTGAACGCCTCACGCTGCTTTCATGCCGCGCTCAGCTTTATGGAACGGGAACGCCGCCGCTACTACCGCCAGCCGGTGAAAACTTTGGTCAGAGTCGTCCTCGAAGGTAAAGAAATCAAAGCCACCAGCTCAAACGTCAGCGAAGGCGGAATGGCCATCATGGTGCGTCAGGCACTGCCTAAGGATGCCAGCCCTCGTTTGCAATTTACCCTGCCCGACAGCAACGCGTCGTTCGACCTCGAGGCCGTGGTGGCCTGGGCCGACAGCAGCGGACTTGTGGGCTTGCGCTTTCTTCACGTGCCCCAGAGCTCGCAGCAACTACTCGATCAATGGCTTAGTCAGCAGTTGGAAAAACAAGCCCAAGCTGCGGTGGATCTGAAGTCCGAACCCGGTTCGGAAAGCAATCAGTAGGAAGCACACCAGTTCCCGAACAGCGGTACCTAGAATTCATAGGTGCATCTTTTCTCCCGCATCCGCGGCGGTATCCTCCTTATCACTTGCGCCCGCACCCCGATCTGGCAATCTGTTTCGATACCGGAGAACAAGCCATGCTTCCCGCCTCATACCGCATCACACGCGTGCAGCAAACTCTGCGCCGCATCGAAGCCGATATCCCTCTGCTGAACATGCGGGTAAAAGATCTTTCGGATGAGCGCCAGCGCTCGGCACGCCAGTTCGCCGAGGCCCTGGTGATGCAAACGCGCGCCGAACTGCATCGGCTGCTAACCGAAAAACCTGAGCCCGAACCGGAGTCGAACGAGCCTCCCTGCGAACCGGCGGATTGAGGACTGCCCGTAATCACCTTCGGAACCAGCATTCATCCCGCCTTGTGATACAACTTTCTGTGGTCCTCAGGTTATATATTTCCCCGGTGCGCGCTGTGATTCCTCAGGTGAGGCATGCTAAGAGCTTTTTTCGTTCGTCTTTCTGAAAATAAAGAATTGCGTAAATTTGCCGAGCAGTCTTCTCTGGGCCGGCGGCTTTCCGGCCGCTTCGTCGCCGGAACCGATATCGCCGATGCCGTCCGCGCCGCGCAAGCCGTCAACCGCAGCGGCATGAGCGTCAGCATCGACAATCTCGGTGAGAACGTTACCAATCCTGCCGAGGCACGGCACAGCGCGCAACTCTATCATCAGATTCTCGGCGCCATCGTGGCCAACTATCTCAACGCTAACATCAGCCTCAAGCTGACGCACATGGGCCTCGACATCGACGAAAGGCTGGCGCGCGAACTCGTCAGCGGATTGGTCGCCAAAGCCGCATCCATGGACCCTCCCGGCTTCGTTCGCATTGACATGGAGGGTTCGCCCTATACGCAGCGCACGATTGATTTCGTGCACGAACTTCACCGCATGCCGGGAAACGCCAACTCGGTCGGCACGGTAATTCAGGCCTATCTGCGGCGCTCCGAAAAAGACATTGAGAACCTGCTCGCCGACGGCATCCGCATTCGCCTCTGCAAAGGAGCCTACAAAGAACCTGTGGAGCTCGCTTTCCCCGCCAAGTCAGAGGTCGATGCCAACTACGTCAAGTTAGCCAAAATACTGATGAAGAGCGGCATCTATCATGGCATGGCCACGCACGATGAGAACATCATTCGTGAGCTCGAAGCCTTTGCCCGGAGCGAGAAACTCGCGCCCGAAACGTTCGAATTCCAGATGCTCTACGGCATTCGCCGCGATTTGCAACAGCAACTGGTACGCAAAGGCTGGCGCATGCGCGTCTATATTCCGTTCGGAACGGAATGGTATCCATATTTCATGCGGCGGCTGGGCGAGCGGCCCGCGAACGTGCTGTTCATTGCACGAAACCTGCTGCGCGCATAGGGCTGAGGACAAAAACACGGTTTTGGGTGGAGCAGCGCTTCCAGCGCTGCGTTAACAGGCCAACGTTGAATGCCGGCTTTAGCCGCTGAGGTACGTATTCAGAATTTCTCGATATGCTCATGAAATCCTTTCTTGCGGTTTTTCTAATTCTCACTCTCACACTCTGCCAACAGGCCGTGCCGCAATCCACTGCGCAATCTCAGGACCAATCGCAGGAGAAAATCGGCTATAAATCCGCAGCCGGCGCAGATCAAAACAAAACCCTACTGCTCAAAGATTTCCATCCCAAATCCATGCTCCACGCCCCCGAGCACACCATCGACCGCGCAAAGTTTTACGTGATCGATGTTCACAACCACACCAACGACGCCATGGGCATCGAAGACCACATGCCGCCGGCGCGCGTGCTGCAGATCATGGACGCCACCAACGTCAAGACCGTCGTCATCCTCACTGGCATGTGGGGAGACAAGCTACAGAAAGTGATCGACGAAATGGTCACGCCCTATCCGGGGCGTTTCATCGTTTTCTCGCAGATCGACTTCAGTAAAATCGACGATCCAAATTTCGGCCAGGAGATGGTCGCCCAACTCGATGACGCAGTTCGTCGCGGCGCTCGCGGCCTCAAACAATTAAAAGATCTCGGCCTTACCGATCACGACAAATCAGGAAAATTAGTTCCAGTGGATGACCCTCGGCTCGATCCCATCTGGGAGGAGGCTGGCCGCCTCGGCATTCCGGTTTCGATTCATACTTCCGATCCCGAAGCTTTCTTTCATCCCATCGACAACACCAACGAACGCTATGAAGAGTTGATCGAGCATCCCGACTGGAGTTTTTACGGCCCGCAATTTCCCACGAAAGAAGAGCTGCTGGCGCAACGCGACCGCATGTTCGCGAAACATCCGCACACCACTTTCGTCGCGCTGCACATGGCGAACTGGCCCGAGAACCTCGACTACGTTTCTCATCTGCTGGATACGCTGTCGAACGTGATGGTCGAGTTCGGAGCGCGCGAAGCCGAACTCGGCCGCCAGCCCCGCCGCGCGCGCGAGTTCTTCATCAAGTATCAGGACCGCATCATGTTCGGCACCGACAACGGCATGGACGAAGCCATGTACCGCAACCACTTCCGCTGGCTCGAGACCGCCGACGAGTATTTCGATTATTGGGGATATCCCGGCCAGGGCCGCTGGAAAATTTACGGCCTCGATTTGCCGGATGAAGTGCTGGAAAAGATTTACCACAAGAATGCGGAGAGACTTTTCGGGCAGTTCAAAGGCCGCCAATCAGTTGTCAGTGGTCAGTAAGAGCTGCGAAGCTTGGGACGAATGCCTGCACTGCCGTGGAAGAGCGGCGCTTCAGCGCCGCGTAATGCCTTCATAAGAGAACCAGGGCTTTAGCCCGTGGCTCGCTACTTCTCCGGCACGGCCGCGCCATCCGCGCGCGCGTCTGAAGCCCCATAATTCACGCCGCTTTTCGAGTCATGTAACACCGCCTGCCCGCGTCCCATTGCAGTCGTATATTCCCGCCGCACATCGAATTGATGTCCCATCGCAGTAAGTTTCTGCCGCACTTCCAGCGGCACGCGCGACTCAATCACAATGTTGCATCCGCGCTGCGGGCTGACCGTAAAGCGCGGAGCTTCCATCGCTTCCTGAATGTTCATGCCGTAATCGACCACGTTCGAAACAAATTGTGCGTGCGCCAGCGGCTGGTTTGCGCCGCCCATGATGCCGAAGCCAATGTGTTGGTCGCCGCGCTCCATGAACGCTGGAATGATCGTGTGAAACGGCCGCTTGCGCGGAGCCAGCGCATTGGGAGAAGCCGGATCGAGCGAAAACAAAGCCCCGCGATCTTGCAACACAAATCCCATGCCGCGTACCGTAATGCCCGCGCCAAACGCCTCGTAGTTGCTCTGAATCAACGAAACAATATTCCCTTCGCGATCAACCACAGACAAATAAGTCGTATCGCTGAAGGGCGGCGTACCCGCAGCCACATCGCAATTCGCCTTATTGGGATCGATCAGCTTCGCCCGGTCGCGCGCGTAATCTTTGGACAGAATCCCCTGCACCGGAACCTTCGCAAATCTTGGGTCACCGTTATATCGCTCCAGATCGGCGTATGCCAACTTCATGGCTTCAATCTTCTTGTGCAATTCGGCCGCGCTCAAAGGCCCATCTGGCGAGAGCGCTGATGTTTCCATGATGTTCAGCATCTCCAGCGCCGCCATGCCTTGCCCATTCGGAGGCAACTCATAAATCTTCCAATTGCGATAAGTAGTCGAAATCGGCTCGACCCACTCGGGAGAAAACTCCGCCAGATCCGGGGGCTGCATGGTTCCGCCCAAGTTCTGCGACGTGCTCAGAATCGCGCGCGCGATCTCGCCTTTGTAGAAGTCATCGGCGCCTTTTTCGGCGATCAGCCGCAAAGCCTTAGCCAGATCGGGATTGCGAAAAATCTGTCCCACCTCTGGCGTCTTGCCATTCAGCAAATAAATTCGCCGCGACTCGGGATCGTTCGCAAACCATTCGGCCGAATCTTTCCAGTACGACGCAATCACCTCGGGAACCGGATAGCCTTCGTCGGCATAAGAAATCGCAGACTGAAAAAGATCCTTCCACGCCAGTTTTCCAAAGCGCTGGTGCAGCGCATGCCATCCGGCCACGGCGCCCGGCAC
>Ga0181522_10002511_pt1 | contig 10462 bp, 14 predicted proteins | sample PEATcosm2014_Bin_27_FD_121103 | JGI IMG/M metagenome (GOLD analysis project Ga0181522, IMG submission 121103) | Peatland microbial communities from MTU Mesocosm Facility, Houghton, MI, USA - PEATcosm2014_Bin05_10_metaG | ecosystem: Environmental > Terrestrial > Soil > Wetlands > Peat | place...
ACCTTCGAGGCCTGCCCCCGCGACCTTACCGTGTTGTTCACGCCGGGCGGCACCGACGGCACGTTGGCGGCGGCTGTGGACCCCGAGACGCGCGCCTTCATGGCCGATCGAGGGGCGCGGGCGAAATACGTCACCAGCGTCTGCTCCGGCTCGCTGATCCTTGGGGCGGCGGGGTTGTTGAATGGCTACAAGGCGACCTCGCACTGGTCGGTGCGCGATGCGTTGGCTGGGTTCGGCGCGATCCCAACGGACGCTCGCGTGGTGCGCGAGCGCAACCGCATCACGGGCGCGGGGGTGACGGCCGGGCTCGATTTCGGCCTTACCATGGTCGCGGAGTTACGCGACCGCACCTATGCTGAATGCGTTCAGCTCATGGGCGAGTACGACCCCCACCCGCCATTCAACGCCGGCTCGATGAAGACTGCTTCCGCGGAGGTGAAAGCCCCCATGGTCGAGATGCTGGTCGGATTCAGGAAGAAGGCCGAAGAGTTGGCGAGAGCAACGAGGGGCTAGCGGAGAAAATCTCACTCACGGCTCCCTTCGCAGCGGTCGAAGCGCCCAAAAATTTGGGAGCACCCGCGAGACTCTTCCATCTGACTTTCCCGACTAGCTTATTCAATGCGGCAAAGGTCGGCTTCGGGTCCAGCCTGTGTGGAAACGCATTGATCTGTTAAATTGATTCCGCCGAGGGGGGCGGTAAAATAGAAGCCGGGCGCTTCGTCTTGGCGCGATTTCTTGGCTGATGTCGTTATGCGTGAGCGTAATTTTCGTCAGGATGCTCACCGCCGTCGGGCTGTTGCGCGCGTCTTTGCTCGTTGTGCTTGTGTTGCCGACGACCGGCATTCTAATTCCAATTCTCCGTCAAAGCGGCGATCCGAGCGCTGTAGCGGGCTGGTGCGCGGTAGTGTGCGACACTATATTGACAAGCAGAAACGCTGGGTGGGAACAGGAGTTAGCGCCATGAGTGACCACATTGACGATTTTGGCGCCAACGAAGATGCCGGGAGGGGAAGCCACAGCGGTTCTGTCGGTGCCGTGTCCGGCAAGGATAAGAGAGCGTTGGAAAGCGTGGTCGACGAGACTGAGAATATGTCGACAGAAGTAGGGTTGTTTCGAACTTTCCTGAAGCAGCTGCCCTATATTGCGATGTTGGGATTGGCCTTGGTGGGCATCGGAATTGCGAGCTTTACGGGTCGGGCTTTAGATTTGTATTGGGTCATCTTGGCGCCTGCATACGGCGTGATGTGTGTTGTTGCGGGTTGGCCACGAGCGCGGCACCGCGAGGAACGATTCCGTTTGATCTGGAAGCAGGCGCTGCATTGGGCGACCTTTCTCGTGGCGATGCTCGTTGTCACGTCGTCAGAGGTCCGCGGGGTTGAAAACAACAACTCCATGGGGCTTAATCTCATGACGATCTTGGCGTCCGGCACTTTCGTGGCCGGTGTACATGCCGAAGCGTGGCAGGTCTGCGTTGTCGGAGCCTTGCTGGCGCTAGCCGTTCCCGCCGTGGCGTGGGTCGAGCAGTCGGCATTGCTGTTCGTGCTCCTCGCAGTGCTCGTGGCTTTCGTGATCGCGTCGCTCGTCTGGGCGGTCCATATGTCACGCCTAACCGTGAAAGCTGGCTAAAGCTACGATAGGTCGGAGGCTCAGGAAAACCGCGGAGCGATAGAGAGGCCCCATTTAACAGATCATCCAGACCGTATCCAATTAGCTTTCCGCATGGGCAGGATGATCGTCAGCGTCAGGCGTTTTCGCGCCTTTATGTACGTCAAGACGCAATGGATCGAACTCCTTCAGGACAGTTCCCCCGCGCTCCACCTCTTCCGCTGACCCGTGGGCCATCACGAGAAATCTGTCGGTTTTCACGTCCTCCTCGTAGGCGATTGCGCTGTCTTTGGGGATACCGATACCGCAAAGGGCCGCGCCCAACGCGCTTAGGCCGCCGGCCGCGATTGCGCCCCCAATTGCGCCCTCGATCGCAGACTCGATCACAGAAATGAAAATGGCGGCGGTGGATCCAAGCACGATGACGTGACCGACGACAGGAATAGTCAGAAACAGCCCGCCAAACCAGCCCAGGAGGCCGCCCCAAAAGGTGCCCAACTCGCCCCAAAATTTAATCCGATCGCCAGTGCTGTAAAAGCCGCCATCATTTTTGTTGGTGTGGTATCCCTTGCCAACTACGCTAAGGTTCTTCTTATCGAAACCGACCTCGGCCAACCTTTTAACGGCGGCTTCCACTGGGTGATGATCGGCGAATACGGCGACGACTGTGCCATCTTTTTTCATTTGACACTCCTTCAGGACCAGCCGCGGCCGGCACATATAATTTCACCACATACTTCGAGGTGGATACTGGGGTGGATACAAGGTGTGCGCGCTGACGATTAGGATGGCCGCTTCCAGAAACAACTCGATCGATGGCGCCGCTGGACTGCCGGAAGGCGGCGCGTCGGCGAGCGTCGCCAGCCGTTCCTGCATAACTCGAATGTCGCGCAACAAAATGACGGGGTCCAGTCTGGCGGACATTTCAATCACGCGCGCCCGGATCGCGTCAGAAATTCTGGCGACGAAGTGGCTCGAGGAAGGGCATTTTCGCCTGGCCTCCCGTCAAGGATGGCGTCATGCGGGTCAGCGCGCCATTCGATACTGCTGTGACATATCGGCAAAGCTCCTCGGACGCGGCTGAAGCGCGCTTTCCGACTATTCCTGCTTTTTTATATCCCGCCCCATGCTCGTCATCGAACCCGGGCGCAAACAAACGAAAACCTGCCAGTTCTGGGCCCATGCGACGGATGATCGCGCCTGGAAGGGGCCCCGCCTCACCAACGACAACAGTCGCCGCCCCTGGCCATTCGCCGAAGGCGAGATTGGTCGTGACGATGATCGACGTGCGCTCGTAGAGGCGACTGACCAGATGGAACAGCAACTGGCCGCCGGCTTGCGCGAAGGGCAGATAGCCGAGTTCGTCGAGAATGACGAAGTCGAGGCGCGTCAGATAATCGGCAAGCCGCCCCTGACGGCCAGCGCGGGCCTCCGCCTCGAGACGATTCACCAGATCGACGGTGGTGTAAAAGCGCCCGCGCAAGCTGGCCGCGCGCCGGAGGAGGCGACGCTGGACGAGATGGAGGCGCTGTGGGTCGAGGCGAAGGGGATTGAGCAGAAGTGAACTAATGCTTCTACTGCGTCCTAGGGAGCTGGACGTATTTCCCACGTTGGGGTGGAAGAATCGGAACACAGTTGATGACGAACAAGCCCTATATGGCCTATAGCCAAGCACTCACTTTGCGAATGCAAGCCGATTACAACGCCTTTGTTAAAATCAGCCTTCGCGTTTAGACTTTCCCTTAAACTGTTGATCGACTTAGTCACCGCCGCGAGGTTATCATCGATTGCCTTACTGTTTTTTGCGGCTGTTTCTTTTAAGGCTTCCAGCTGATCGGCAACGTGTTCCAGTGAAGTTTCGAGAATGCCGATCCGTTCGCGTATAGCATCGAGCTCTTCTTTTTGCGACATCAGTTGGAACGGGCCGGCGGGGCCGACATCGGTATCAATAGATAATGTCAAGTGACGATTTGGATCCTTTTGACATGTTATTAAGTTATAGACCCCTCGCAATACCTTTGGATTTTCCGGCGTGGCCTTCTGATAGTCGTCCGGAGGACATGCGAACGACGGATCGTTTGGAGTAACTGAAAGGCCACGTATTTTTAACGGATCATTGGCACCGCCTTTTTTTTGTAGACTGATGACGAAACTATCTCTATTTGGCGAAACTGAGGAAAGTTTGGCAAAAAGACCCTGCTGCTCCGCTATGGCCCCGGCGCATCCAATTATGGATTTAGTGATACCTTCGCTCTGCCTGTCGATATAAGCTTTTATAGCCGCATTTGTCGCAATCCACTCGTAATCGACGCCAAGAAAGGTCTTTCGATTCTCCGCCCAACTTGAATCACTTGACGTCGTTTCCAACACGAAATCGACATAAGCGGCGATGTCGCTGTCCGCATTAATTTTGGTGTCCTTAGCGGCGCTATAGGAAGCATAAATATCGGCGCCAACCAAATGCTGCATTTGAAAAAATTTTTGTTGTATCGAACCCTGAATATTGACGTCTGATTTGACGTTTTTCGCGAGAGCTAGGCAGATATCCGTCGCTTCCGCCGCCCGTGCAATTCCAACGCTGGTGACATAACAGCTTGCGAAAGCGCCGACCGCCGCCCCGGCCAGCAAAGCGGCTCTATGCCAAACAAAAAAATGCACTGTTCTCCCTCCGACGCTTGTTGAAGAGAAGTCAATCATAAATGTGCGAAATAAGCAATGATTCCGCTTATACGGGCATTTCCCCGATGACCGCCGGCCGGCCATACGGATAAACATGCCCCAATTTGGGGTTTCCGACAGGGCCGAGTCGTTTCGGTGAACCGCTCGTAGGGGCCGGGGCTAACCGACCGCCCCAAACGAGTGGGAATGAGCGGATTTTGCGTGATCAAGACGCGCGTCTCCCGTTAGCTTGACCTGAACGCGCCATACAGGAACGCCTCACGCTGTTAACGCCTCACGCTGTTGACGTGACCGGCGGCGGTCGCAACTCCACGATCAGCCGCAAAATGTCCTCGAACAAATTTCTGGGAATGGCGACCTCCGCCAGCTGGAAGGCGACGTAGCGTCCGTGGTTCACCACCTTCTCGCCAATCTTGATCAGCTTCTCCTTGAGCGTCGTCATCGACCGGTCTTTGGTCGGCTCCGGCGTCGCCAGCGTGCGCAGGAAATTTGCGAGATTATAAGCCAGGGCGTGAAGCTGGAGGCGCACCACGTTGGCGGCGAAGGATCGGCATGACAGCCGCGTCCAGCCCTTGCCTTCCTTGATGTATTGCTCGCATGTGCCGCGCTTGTTGTAAAAGGCAACGACGTTCTCGACGGCCCTGGCCATGTTCGTGACGATGAAGCCAACGCGCGGGTAGAGTTCGCCGGATGCCATTCGACCCTGTCAACGACGCGGCGCGGTTTCGTCCAACTTCCCGCCTGACAGGTGAAGCTTGCATAGGAACGCCGCACTTCATTGGCGGGGCGTCCCACAGTGCGCGTCAATAGATGGCCGATCCTTTCTTGCAGGATGCGGTTCGTCGGCAATCGGATCGCGTATTTGATCCGCTCGCCTTCGAGATATTCGTAGACAGTGGGATCGGCGAAGCCCGCGTCAGCACGGAAATGGAGGCGCGAGACCTTGCCTTTGTATCGCGCGATGACTGGCTTCAACACGCTATCCCAACCGTCGGCGCTGTGAACATTGCCGGGTCGCAGGGCGCATCTTTCCAGATCGCCAAACTGATTGAACAAGAACAATGGATGATGGCAGGTGCAGGCGTAATGCTTGTTCAAGACGCTGTTTTCCTGTTCGCCATGGGTGGGGCTGACGCTTGAATCCATGTCGAGCACGACGCCCCTCAGCGGACGCCGGGCATGCACGCGGTCGATCCACTGGCCGGAAAGATCGGCGAGCGCCAACAGATTTTTGTCGGCGGTGAGCCAGCGCGTTTCGAAGCGGCCCATTTGGCTCGCCGACGCCGCGCATCCTGCGGCGGCTTTGCCGCCGACGATCCAGCGCATCGCGGGATCATGGCGCAGACGCTCGGCGTCATTCACATCTTCGTATCCGGCGAGACGCCCGAACACCGACTGTCGCATCAAACCGACGAGAGCATATTGGCCGTTCTTGCCTGTGCGGGCGTCGGCGAGCATCTTGCCCGCCATCGCGCTGAGGCCGAGCGCGTCGTCGAGTTCGCGGTAGGCGAGCAATCCCGCGTCGGAAGTGACCACCAGTCCGCGAAGTTGGAGCATCAGCCGGCGGTCGAAATCGCCCCTCAAAACGTCGCCGCTCGATTCACCCGCTGGGTTAAGCATGCCCGCCTCGATCAATAGAGCGCAATCCGCTGATAATTTTGCCTGAACCGGGAATTTGTACAGCAAAATCATATATCATCCGGTGAATGCGGGATTAGATCACACGCAGCGGAGAAAAGGAGGATATCTAGCTTCGTCGCGAACGAAATTGGGACGCAAAAAGGCGGACGCAATCCGGTGGATGCTGAATTCGCGGAGGACGCTGCTTCGCGATACGCGGAGCGGCGTGCTTCGTCGAAGGCTTGCTGCAGCCGGTGTTCGAGCGATGCGTTGAGGTTCGTTTTGACCCCCCGGCCGCCCAAGGACGCCAGCCTCGCGACGATCTGGTCGCTGACTACGCGCTCCGTCGATATGTCGCGGCGTAATAGGAGCGCCGCCCGGCCTGGTCTAAATACGTCGTCGATCTGCTTAATGAAACCATCGTCCACGCCACATTCGCTCAGGCGCTCGACGACCGCGCCCGCCGCTGCGCTCACGAGAACCCCGAAAATTGAATGCAGAAAGATCAGTCCGATCAGCAATCCAGAAGTCAACCCCGTCCCTAAATTCAAAGCAGAGGGATGAACGAGATGGCTGAGTTTGATCGCGCCCTGATCGTCGCGTGTGGCCACGACGACATCAGACAAGCGAAAGATTTCTTCGCTCGGCGCTGCAATTCTGGGACTGACCAGCGTGGGCGCCGCCGATATGATGTCGCGTCTGGTTCAAAAGGGCGCGCTGCCGAGGATCGTCCTCATTCCCTCCGACCAAAGCCTCGATCGGCTGGCCAACACCGACACTACAGGCGAACCAAACTCACGTGTGACGAAGGGCGTGCGCGGCATCGGCATCGACATGAGCCCGGCGGCGGCTATCCCAAGCTCGACGCCGGCTTCACCCTGCGACGACACCAGCCAAACCTTATTGGTCACGCGCAGCGTTGGGATAGAGGGGACGATGACGACCCCAATCGTCACGCCAGAGCGGTCCTGCAATCAATCTCATAAATAAATCGGCATTTTTGAGCGCGAATTGATCCGCGCCCACATAGGCGAAGGCCGCAAGCGTGGTGCGCGTATAGGTGGCGGGAATGGGGAAGGTGATCGCGCCAAAAGAAGAAGCCCGGCCACAAGGGCCGGGTTTCTTCTTGATCAGTTCTACGGCGGTGGCAGAAACTCTACCGCAGACGATCAATATTTGGCGAGAACCGGAGCCGGAGCGCCCCAGTTGAAGTGGTAGTTCACGCCGGCGCGCACGACGTTGATCTGCGGCTGGAAGCACTGGCCGATGTTCCAACCGCCATTCCCTCCGCAGTTGGAGAGATCAACGTAGAGATATTCGGCCTTCGCCGACCAGTGCGGCGCGAACATCCACTCGACGCCGCCACCCGCCGTCCAGCCCGTGGGGGTGGTGCTAAAGCCAAAAGCGCTCACCTGCCCATAGGCGAAGCCGCCGGTGCCGTAGATCAGCAAGGTCGGCGTGATAAGGTAGCCGACGCGGCCGCGCACGGTGCCAAACCAGGACAGGTCTACATTGCCCCCGGTCACGGCCCCGATGGGGGTCAGGTAGCTGTTCGGGTTATAGGGGGACTGAAACAGCGTCAGAGGAGCGTTGTTGCCACCGCCGCTGATGCTGGTGCCCTGAAAGTCGGTCTCGACGCCAAGGACGAACTGATTGAACTGGAAGTTGTAGCCGATCTGAGCGCCGCCGATGACGCCGCCGGCACTGCCGAGCGTATTGCCGTTGGGCAGGAAGAACAGGTTGGGGCCGACGGCCGCGTTGGGGACCGCGCCAATCGCGTAATTCGGATCATAATAAGCCGAAGCGCCCGACTGGCCGCTGTTGGCGTCCCAACCGCCGCCGATGTTCAGACCGCCGTAGAAGCCGGTCCACATCGGCGGGGGCGGGGGGGGGACATAAACCGGCGCTTCCTTGCGCGACGGCAGATCGGCGGCGAACGCCGACCCGGTGGCAATCGCCAACGCAATCGCGCTGACGGTGAATAGAAAACTTTTCATCAGAGAACTCTCCTTGGCTGCCATCGTCGGGCTCACTCCATCATGGTGAGCGACTAATTGAACGTCCATGGCCACTATAGGGGCACATGGGGGAGAGCGCTCGCCTAAATATCATATTATGATATATTTTTTTGATGTGTGATAAATTTGCAACATTACATTTGATTAAAGGCAAGCAGTTCGGTCTGTGCATATGTGGACATCGGGTAATCGCGGTGGGCGCCCGGGAGGATCAATCCGATGCAATAATCTTCAGCGGACCAACCCGATTGGTGTGACCGATTGCGCCTGCCAAAGCCTCGACATAAACCGAAAAACGTGCCTCATTCTCGCTTGTCGTGTCACCCATGGGGACCACCAGCTGCCATTGAATTGATTCGCGACTCTGCCATCGCGTCGCAACGCGCGAATCCTCAAAAAATTCCTGACTCAGTAGAACTAATCAATTGTCAGTCTGGCTCATATAGTCACTGCAGACCGCCGCTCACAGCAGCTGGGCGATTACGCGTCGCGCCTGTTCGATCGTTTCGGCGAGGCGCTGCGCCGCTTCGTCAAGCTCCGCTCTGTCCTCGCGCACGGCATCCTCATAGGCCTCGGCCGCCGCGCAGAGCGGGAAAGCGCCGATGGCGCGGGCCGAGCCCTTGAGCCGATGCACGAGGTCGGCGCGTCGGTGCCCGTCGCCCGGCAGCCGCTCTTCCTCGATGCGCAGAAGGAACTGTTGCGCTTGATTTGCGAAGTGGCGCAGAAGTTCGTCTTCCAAGGCACCGTCGCCGCGCGTTTGCCGCGACAGATGCACAAGGTCGATGACGGGGGTCTGAGGGCCCGGGACGCACGGCTCGGAATCCAGGTTAACGGTCATTTTTGTTGGAGGATTTCGAGGAGGAAGCATGGAACCCAGCCTGCCGCTTTGCGCTTGGTCTTGATGCTTCCCTTTGCTTTGTTGGCTCGGATGAGGAGCCGTGACAAGGCCTCGGTATCAGACGCTAAACTCTGCAAAAGCAGTGTCTTGCGCCGAAGCGCTCATTTCCAAACTAGTTGTTGCGTACGCGCTATGAACACCGCGCAAGTGACAAACGCACACGATATGCCTTCATATCACGGCATGATATAAAGGCAAGGCGTCTTTCCTCCGACGATAAATTCAAACGAAAGCCGATTTCGAAATTCATGCGTCCCTGCAGTCGGTCAGGGAAGTTTAGCTTGGAGACCATGATTTTGGGCCGCTCCACGCCGAGGAACGCTCCGTTCCCGGGAAAGATCGAGAGATCGCCAGGGAGGAGCGCAGTTCAAAATTCTGTATGTTGCGCGATCCTCGCCATGAGCTTTGAGTTGCCCGGCGGCGGTCGCGCTTCTGGCGACCAGTCGGTTCGCGGCCGCCCGCCCCACATTCCGCATGGTTTTCTTGCGGGCGCGAGCCGAGATTTGTCGTGTGCTGCTGACATTCACACAAGACGAGCCTGTTTTGCGAAATCGGAATGTGGACAGGCTCGGATGGGCGTCGCGGCGCCAGGGTGTTTTTCTGTTACGGCGATTGCGGCCTGTTAGGCCCTGTCCTATTCAAGACGCAGGTCGGATGCAGGAATACTCGGAAAGCCGCGCGTCGCCCACTTCTGGGATCTTCGCCGATATGTCACAGCAGGATCGAATGTCACATCGAGCGCTCCAAAAAAACCTGATCCGCCGATGTCGAAAAAGGACTTCGAAGCGCTCGCCGATTTCCGCTATCAGTTGCGCCGATTCCTGCGCTTCAGCGAGGAGTTCACGCGCCGACATGGCGTGACCCCGTTGCAATATTTGCTGCTGCTCAACATTAAGGGATTTCCCGGCCGGGAGTGGGCGACGGCGGGGGAACTGGCGGAACGATTACAGGCTAAGCACCATGGCGTCATGGCGCTCATAACGAGATGTGAAAAACTCGACCTCGTAGGCCGCAGAGTGAGTTCGCAGGACAGGCGTCAGGTCGAAGTGAGGCTTTCGAAAAAAGGCGAAGCGCTGCTCTCGAAATTGGCCGCGCTCCATCGCGCCGAATTGCTCTCGCTTAAAGTGAATTTCGTGGTGCCCGACGTAATACCAGCCCGCGCTGACAGCGACTCAACGGGATTCCCGAATCGGGCGTTTTCTGATTCGTATTGGCGAACCAAAGGAGGTTCGTCATGGGAGCTGCGATCTGATTGCGGAAGGATTTTTCGGCCGAAGCGCTACGCGCCCTGGCTCGGCGCGCGAAGGACGGGCCGCAGGCCCGAAGGCTCCTCACCGTCGCGGCGATCTACGACGGGGCCACGCGCAGCGAAGCGGCGAAGATCGGCGGCGTGACGCTTCAGATCGTTCGCGACTGGGTTCTTCGTTTCAATGCCGACGGCCCGGATGGTCTTGTCGATCGTAAAGCGCCGGGGCAGCCGTCGCTTCTGAAGGATGAACATCGCGCTGCGCTCGCGCGCATCGTCGAGGACGGTCCGACGCCGGCGATCCATGGCGTCGTGCGCTGGCGGATCGTCGACCTTTGCCAATGGCTGTTCGAAGAGTTCCGCATATCCGTGTCTGAAACGACCATGAGCCGCGAG